>Ga0256914_1000508_pt1 | contig 38172 bp, 28 predicted proteins | sample HulkmetaG_FD_191571 | JGI IMG/M metagenome (GOLD analysis project Ga0256914, IMG submission 191571) | Hydrothermal chimney microbial communities from Main Endeavour vent field at the Juan de Fuca Ridge, Pacific Ocean - Hulk | ecosystem: Environmental > Aquatic > Marine > Hydrothermal vents ... | reverse complement strand
TCCACGTATAATAAAACTAACAGTCGAGTCCATAGTACCTGTAGAGTCAAAGCGGTGTTTGCAACAGGTTACGGGGAAGAGTTTGTAAAAACGGCTTTAAACCTCGACGGAGGGATTGTGGAAACCGCCGCCCACTTTGCAGGGGGAGCCCTGTTTAACCCCAACCTGAATTTCATTGTAGACATAGGTGGACAGGACATAAAGGCAATAAAAGTCGAAAAGGGAATCATAACAGACATCCAACTGAATGAGGCATGTTCCTCTGGAACAGGTTCTTTTATCTCAACCTTTGCCGAGAACCTCGGGCTAACCCTCGATGAGTTTGTAAACAGGGCTCTATTTGCAAAAAACCCGGTCGATCTTGGAACGCGATGTTCCGTCTTTATGAACTCAAAGGTAAAAGAGGCCTTAAAAGACGGTCTTTCTATCGAGGACATTGCTGCGGGTCTGGCATATTCCGTAGTAAAAAACGCTCTGTTTAAGGTAATCAAATTAAAGAGCGTCGAGGATTTAGGAGAGACTATTTTCGTTCAGGGTGGAACATTCAAAAACGATGCTGTTCTAAGGGCCTTTGAACTACTTACACAAAAGCAGGTTTACAGACTCAATATATCGGAGTACATGGGAGCCTTTGGCGCTGCCCTATACGCCAAAGATTTCATAAAAGCAAATCCCAACTACAAAACCAGATTCAGTATTAATTCCATAAAGAACCTGGACTTTGAAAGAAAAATATTCACATGTAATGGCTGCGGAAATAAATGTCTAGTTACTCGATTCAAATTCTCGACGGGAAACGTATTTTACTCCGGAAACAGATGCGAAAAAATTTTCTCTAACAAGAGCAAAAAAGGGGCAATAAAACTCAACTTTTTCAGAGAGAAGGAAAAAGTTATTTTTAACCCGAAAAAACACATATCTGAGAGATTCCTATCTAAACCTACACGTGATTACCCCGTCATCGGGATACCGAGGGTTCTCTCAATATACGAGCACTATCCTTTTTTCCATACCATGTTCAACTACCTCGGAATAAAAACAGTACTTTCAGATTTTACCAGCAAAGAAAATTACTACAGGGGATTAAGAACCGTTACGGCGGACAATATCTGCATGCCTGCAAAGGTTGCCAACGCACACATTCTTGAACTCATAGAGAAAGGGGTAGATAGAATATTTTTTCCATCAATAATATTTGAAAAAAAAGAGGGCAAACCTGCAAAGAACAGCTTTAATTGCCCGGTGGTAACGGGTTACGGTGAGGTACTAAAACGCTCAATAAAAACCAATATACCAATCGATAGTATCCCTATCAGCTTTAGATACGTAAGAGGGATAAAGCACAATATCTACAGATACCTGAAAGAATATGGAGTAACCCGACGAGAGGTTACAAAAGCGATAAAAGCGGGGTTTAAAGCCCAAAAAAAATCTCAGAAGCTCCAAGAACACCTGGCAAGAAAGGTAATAAACAGAGCAGTAAAAGAGAACAAACCCCTCATCGTAGTACTGGGAAGGCCATATCATCTAGATCCGTTAATTAACAACGGAATAATGGACATGATACACGACCTCGGAGCCTATGCCATATCGGAAAACGCAATCCCGGAATTACACAGAATGAGCCTAAAGGGAGTAATCCCACTCACCCAGTGGTCGTATCACAACCGAATATACCTGGCAGCCAAATGGATCATCCAACATCCCTACGAGAAAATCGCGGCTATCCAGCTCAACTCATTCGGCTGCGGTCCCGATGCAGTGGTTGTAGACGAGGTTAAAAGCATACTGGAAACAAAGGGAAGAATATACACCTCGATAAAGATAGACGAAATGTCTAATCAGGGGGCAGCTAAGATAAGAATTCGCTCGATACTTGAGGCTCTAAACCAGAATAAACACTTCGCCTATAAACCCAGAAAGTACACAAGAGCCTTTAACAGGAAAGATAAGAAAAAAACTATTCTCGTGCCCTATTTTTCCAAAATTTACTCAGATTTCATAGAGATAGTATTTAAACATCTCGGTTACAGAATTAAAACACTTACCAAACAGAGTAAAGAAGCGGTGGAAGAGGGTTTAAAATATGTAAATAACGATATGTGCTATCCTGCAATTGTAGTTATAGGGGACATCATAAAGGCATTCAAGGATAGATTAGTAAATCCGGAAAAGACCGTAGTCGCACTAAGCCAAACAGGGGGACAGTGCAGAGCATCCAACTATGTTCCAATACTAAAAAAAGCTCTCATAGATGCCGGATATAGTAAAACACCCGTAGTAAGTCTGAGCACCGATTCCTTCTCAGAGGGGTTTACCTTTAATCCATTCAAACTATTAAAGTACAGCGTCATCCTCTTTGCGGCAGGGGACGCTATCCTCCGGATGAAACTAAAAACCAAACCCTACGAGGTTAATAAGGGAGAAACATCCAGATTAGTCGATGACCTGATTAACGAAGCCAGAGAAACTTTCGAGGTAAAAAAACCCAATAAAAATCTTCTCATCCGGTTTATTCGTGATGCAATTGAACGATTTAATCAAATTGAGGTAGAGTATAACCCATCACAGGTTAAAAAAGTCGGAATCGTTGGAGAGATATACCTCAAAAGTAACTGCTTCTCAAACAACTACATAGTAAATTGGTTGGAGGACCATCGCTACGAGGTAGTAATGCCTACATTTCTCAAATTCTTTGAATACAGTTTTTACAGCCAAATCTACAACAAAAAGAACAAAATTAACATCTGGAGAACGAAACTCATAACAGGAGCAATCACACACCATGCAATAGAACACTACAGGAAAATCGTAGAAGCAGAATTGGAAAATTTTAAAAGGTACGAAAGAGAAGCTCCCCTATCAGACATGGTAAAGAACAATCATCTTCCCCTCCCCCTCTATATTCAGTTCGGGGAGGGATGGCTCTTGTCAGCAGAGATTACGGAGATGATAAATCAAAATATTAAAGACATTATCTCGCTCCAACCCTTTGGGTGTATCTCCAATCACATTGTAGCCAAAGGTATTTACAGATACCTTAGAAATAAATACAACGTTAATCTATTGTTACTTGACTACGAATCGGGAACAAGCGAGGCGAATACCCTAAATCGCCTCGAACTGTTCCTGCTTAACAGAGAGAATCCCACGCAGGATTCATCCCTCGATTCAAATACAAATCCGAAAGAAAAGGCAACACTCAGAACTTAAAATTGGGATCTGAAATCATTCCCCGTTCATTGGAAGAATTAACAATCTTGTCAAAGTATGCCTGTGTAATATACTGAGGCTTATAACTCCCGCCGTTAGATTTTATCTGCTTCATAGTAGAATTTTAATTTAATATAACATCATTTATATAATAAGAAAAGAAATAAGAGGAGTCAGATAGTAACACTAGAAAAAATCGAGTAATTTATCAATCTCAATCTCGGCAGCCCCAATAACCGTATCGGCACCCCCATAATACACAATCACTCTCTCATCCACCACTGCCTGTCCACAGGAGAAAACAACGTTGGGGACATATCCGTTTATCTCCCAATCCAATTCAGGCTCAAGAATCGGTTCTCTCTGTCGCGCTAACACCTTAGAGGGATCGTTTAAATCGAGAAGGGCAACCCCTAAAGAGTACCTACCACCCTTTGTCGTACCGTGATATATAAGTATCCATCCCTCTTTACTCCTAATAGGGGGACCAGCTATCCCTATCTTATTATGCTCCCACTCTGAATCAGGTATAGGCTCCATTACTACCCTATGGTCATACCATCCCTTTAAATCATCGGAGAAAGCGATCCATATATTGGGCTCTCTCCTGTGAAACATTACGTATCTACCCCCTATCTTTTCCGGAAAGAGCGAAGCATCCTTGTTAGGTTCATCCAACACAACCCCGTGCCGTTTCCAATCTATAAGATTCTTAGAACTGGCGAGGCATATTCTATAATCACCGGGGAATCTATCCCCGTAGCCAGTGTACATCATATAAAACGTATCCTCTATCTTTACCACCCTGGGGTCTTCGCATCCCCTTCGTTCCTGTTGGGTATCATTCGACATAATAGGTTTCTCAAGCCTGTTAAAATCAATTCCATCCTTACTCACCGCATACCCCAATCGGCTTATAAATTTTCCCTTGGCTCCACTGGAATCTATATCCGTAGCCCTGTATATCATATGTATAAGCCCGTTATCGTAGATAGCAGCACAATTAAAAACGGCACCCGCCTCCCAATCATGCTCTCTCTTCGGCCCAAGTATAGGTTGCTTAGAAACTCTCCTCAATTTCACCATAAGCCTATCCTTTCAAACCTGTCATAGTTATTCCCTGAGTAAAAGATTTTCTAAATAGTAAAAACAGTACGATTATCGGGAAGGTAAGGATGACAACACCAGCCATCTGTTCCCCAATCTTTTCCCCATAGGTCTTCATGTAGCCGGCAAGAACAGTGGTAAGTGGCATAAAATTGTTGTTTTTATTTAGCACAATATACCACAAATACTCATCCCAGCGTTGCATAAAGGTAAACATCCCCACAATAGTTATTATAGACTTGGAGAGGGGAATCACTATTCTAAATAGTATCAACATTTCACCCCCACCGTCAATCTTTACACTCTCTATAAGATCATCCGGAACGCCCTTAAAAAACTGAAAAAACAAGAAGACCCCCCATGCATTTGCAATAAAGGGGAGTATCATTGCCTGATAGGTATCTATCATGTGAAGTGCCTTAACAACAAGAAAAACCGGGATCAAAAAGAGAATGGAGGGGAAGAGCATCTGAAAAATTATAAAATTATTAAGAAATCTTCTCCCTATAAAATCGTGTTTGGCAAGGGAGTAACCCGCCAGAGAAGAAACCAGTATAACGAGAAATGTCACAGAAACAGCTATGAACAACGAGTTTGCAAAGGCTCTAAGAAATGGTGTACGACCTATCTCATTGGCGGTTACAAAGATAAACTTATAGTGTGCCAGAGTCATAGGTTTTTTAGGAAGCAAGCCCGTACCGGTAATGTCAGTCGGATCCTTAAAAGAGGCTACCGCTACCCACACATAGGGATATATCCATACAATGACCAGCAGGGTTAGAATGGCAATTATTATGGCTCGTTTTATTCTAAAAGACTTCTCCATTCCGATAGAAGTGTTTTCTTTCATTTTTAAAACTCAATCTCCTTTTCAACATATTTCCTTATTATTAAAACAAGGACAAAAGAAATCGCAGCAGTTACAAAGGCAAGAGCGCTGCCCTTGCCGGCCTGAAGTAGCTCAAATGCCGTTTTGTATGTCCAAAACACAAAGGTTCGAGTAGCATTAAACGGCCCACCTTCGGTAATCAGATAAGGCTCTGTAAATATATTGACACTAATTATTGCGGCAAAAACGAGTATCGTAGTAAAAGCGGGATTAAGGAGGGGTAGGGTTATTTTGAAAAAAGTTTTTCCCTCATTTGCCCCGTCAATCTTTGCAGCCTCAAAAATTGACGGGGGAATAGCCTGCAACCCAGCATATATTATAAGACTGTAGTACCCCATTATTTTCCACACAACCAAAAGAGCTATAGAGCTCATCGCAATACTGGGATCCGTAAAGAACGGGATGTTAAGACCAAATTTCCTGAGGAAAACATTTACAACCCCATCGTAGGCGAATAGCCTGTTAAATATTACGGAATAGGCAACACCAGAGGTAACGTAGGGTAATAAAAACGAGATAAGAAAAAAAGTCGAACCAAATCGAGCTTTATATATCATCCAGGCCACAAAGAGCGAAAAAGCAACACTTAATGGAATGTAAACGATAATAAACTGGAAGGTGTTTCTTAAGGTGATAAGAAACAACTCATCTTTAAAAATACTGACAAAATTGTGAAGCCCCACAAACTTAGGAGGAGACATCATATTCCACTTTTCAAAGGTAAGGATTAAAGACCATATACCCGGAATTAGCCAGAAGAGTATCGTAAAGAACACATAGGGAAGTATTAATAACCAACCGGTAGTACTCTTTTTAATCTTTTCTCTCAACGAGACATTTGGTATGGAGACATCCGACATGTTTTTCTCCTTTTTAAAATCAGAGACTTAAATATCCCCAGCCGACGGTTCTTGCGACCACAGCAACAGGATTCATTAACACCGTCGGCTGGTTAAATTATCAAACTATCGGAGCAAAACCAACTACGGCTTTACTTATTCCACAGAGCCTGAACTTTAGGTATCAGATCCTTAAGAGCCTGATCCACAGTTTTCTTACCAAAGATAATCGGTTCCCAGAGCTCCGAGTTTATAAGGTTGTGCACCTCCACCGTATTAGCAATTGGAGCAGGTGGTATGGAGTAAGGAATCTGTTCGGCATAGGCCTTTACCTCTGGATTCTTCTTCCAATACTCCTGGAAAAGAGGATTTGTCATTAAATCTTCACGTGCAGGTGCCTGTCCTGTTTCCTCCAGCCACTTTACTATATGCTTTATATCTCCGAAATACCACTTCATAAACTCCCATGCCTCTTTTTTCATCTTGGATTTCTTAAACATTACCATGCCCTTTGTATCGGCAAAGGTATAAACAGGCTGAGATGCGGGAACAAAATCCGGAACCAGAGTCTTTGCTACAACGTAGGGTTTATTGGGGAATCTCTCGTTGGCACCCTTTACGCTCCATGGTCCCTGGGGATGTTTCATGAACACGACACCCTTGAGGACACCATCCTTTATATCGATAGGCTGAGCGTATTTCTTTTTAAACAGCTCTGCGATAAAATTGAGGTATGCCCTACCATACTTGTCATCAAAGTGTAGTCTCCCCGTCTTAACATCAATGTACGGCTTTCCACCTGAGGCGGCATAGTAGCTATTCTCAAGATCAAACCATCTACTCCACCAGGATGTTTTATAGTTGATAGATGCCCCGAAGATCTTACCGGGAACAACCACTTTAGCTGCAGCCTTCATGAACTCGGAATAGGTGCGTGGGGGTTTGGCAAGACCTGCCTTTTTAAGGAGATCCTTATTGTACCAATCCATCATAGTATTTACATACATCGGCAACTCATAAAACTTCCCATTAATGGCCCATCCCTTCTTTATGATGTTTTCCATCTTGGCCTTTTCAGCAAGCTGCCAGTAATCGGGAAACTCTTTATCAAGCTGAACCACCGCATCGTTTTGCACCAACTGAGCCAGAAAACCAATAAAGATGTTGGTACAAATGTCGGGTTGCGTACCGGTAGCCAACGCTGTAAGGATAACCTCCTCGGAACTCCCACCCGTTGGTATGGTTTTCCAGTCAATCCGTATATTCGGATGACTTGCATTCCACTCATCTACCACGGGTTTCCAATACCTTTCACTGTTTACATTGGGCTGTGTCCACAGCGACATAGTTTTTGCCTTCTGCCCACCGGATTCTCCCTGCCCCTTTGCAAAAACAAACAGAGGAGAAACCAATAGGAGAAGAGCAATTACGATAACCCACCCTCGTCTTTTACTCATCCTAATACCTCCTTAAATCTTAAATAATTTATGATTATCTTAAGATAATCTCCATAATTAATGCTTCCCTCTCACTATAGATTAAACATATTCAAACCTTGCACTTTGAAAGATAATCAAGTATCTCCTGCAATTTTACGGTCGCCAGAGCACAGCAGGTATCAGCCGCCCCATAGTAAAGAAAGAGGGTATCACCAAGCAAAACCGCCCCCTCCGGGAAAACAACATTATTTACATCGCCGTATCTCTCATAATCCTCCTCCGGCTCTAAAACAGGAACCGGGGAGCGTGCAATAACCCTCGATGGATCGTCCAAATCGAGAAGCGCAACCCCGCATCTGTAAACCGAATTTTTGTCCACACTATGATAAAACAGCAACCATCCCTCATCTGTCTTAATAGGCGGCGGGCCCGAACCCACTTTCTCCGCTTCCCACTCGTACCTCTTTTGCAGAACCACATGGTCTTCCAATCGATTAAGATAACCTCTCCAGAACTCTCTATTCGGGTTAAAAATTTCATCAAAGGAATCAAAACTAACCATCTGAATGTTTGGTTCTATCCTATGAAACATAACAATCTTACCATTCACACGCTCTGGGAAAATAACCGCATCTTTGTCACTGAGATCCGGAATTACCTCTCCATGCTTTTCCACAGCGCTAAAATCAAGGGTCGAGGCAACGGCAACTCTATCCCCCCTACCTGAAAAAGCAGGGGCGGACATAGCGGTATATGTAATAAAATACCTTAGTCCCTCGGAATCTTTAAACTTCGTAACCCTTGGATCCTCACATCCAAAGAGATCGTAATCCGTATCCGGTATCATAAAGGGGTCACTCCTGCGACTAAAATGAATACCGTCTTCACTCTCCGCATACCCAATTCTGGATATGTAGTTCATATAACCCTTACCGTTAGGTTTTTTCTCATACCCCTTGGCTACTGCCCTATACAGAAGAACCACCTTACCGTCATCCGTAACAGTAGCTCCGCAGTTAAACACCGTACCGCCATCCCAAAGATGATCCGGATTGGCAACTAAGATTGGATTTTCTTCGTGCCGTTTTAACTCCAATTTTCCTGTTCCCATGAAAATTCAGCAACCTCCGAAATAAAATATTGCGAAAACGTTTTCTTTATGTTATCATTATAGGTGTTGGATGTCAAGAGTTTATTCTATCAGCGAAAAATCATCCGACAAAAATCATCTACTCTGGATATTCACCAAGATAGATGATTACCCATTGAGAAACGCATTTGTTGATTATATTGCTCCGGGGTTCTATAATGGAGACCAAAATCGGGACAAAATCCCATGGTGAGGCGTGGCTTTGGAAGAGTTTCTCTAAAAAACCACACTCGGTTTACCAAACGAGGAATTAACGAGGAATGGCAAAGAACTTTACGCTAAAGGAAATAGCAGCTCAGTTGGGAGTCTCTATATCAACGATATCGAAAGCTCTCAACGACAGGCCCGGAATAAGCGATCAAACACGGAAGCGAATATTGGAATCTCTAAAAGATTTCAACTACGTGCCCAATGCAAGCGCTCGGAGTCTTGTAACATCCAAAACAAAAATCATTGCTACAATTGGCAAAAAACGGGCTCCGCGCCTGAGCTCCGAGGATTACTATCACCGTTCCCTAATGGGTATGGAGGAAGAATTAAAAACCAAGGGATACCATATCATCTCGATATCGGTAACGGAGGAAGAGATGAATGACCCTGCAAGCCTTCCCTTTATAAGAGAGAAACGATGTGATGGATTTGTCCTTCGAGGTCCCAGTATAAAACCCAAGTTCATTCTTCACTTAAAAAGTATGAACTATCCCATAATACTCTTTGGCAACGAGCTAAAGGAAACGGAGATAGACTGTGTGGTTTGCCAGGATACGAGGGGATCGTACCAAATAACAAAACACCTCATAGAGCACGGACACACCGAGATTCTATTTCTCTCCGGACCCTACGAGTGGTCCAGTAACATGGCAAGACGAGAGGGGTACAAAAAGGCGTTGGAGGAGTCCGGATTAGAACCCAAAGTCCTATACATGCCAGACACCACTATTGATTTCGGAGCGGAATACCTAAAGAAGGCCCTTGAAAAACACCCCAAAACAACTGCCATAGTCGCAGTAAACGATGCTACCGCCATAGGAGCAATAAACGCCGCACGTGAAATAGGGGTAAATGTGCCAGAGGAACTAGCCATAGTTGGATTTGACGACATAGAATGGGCATCTATAGCATTTCCTCAGCTTACAACCGTTCATGTTTTTCTCGAAGAGATGGGAAAACTAGCGGCACATCGACTCCTGGAGCTAATAGACAATCCGGAGTCTCCCCCCATAAGGATAAGCGTTGCCACCAAACTTGTCATCCGACAGTCCTGCGGTTGCCCTTAAGGGATGCCTGCCAATATATCTCCCAATATATGAAATCCAATCCCGAGAAATCCTCCAAAGTTGATAAAATGATTGTTGACAGAGAGCGTTATATTATAGAATATATAACGGATAAATAAAAAACTCAGAGGTTACAATGATAGACGTTAGCAACAAATCAAACTCACTACGCTATGCCAGAGCAACAGGCTCGCTTACAGCGAAATCCCAAACAATTAAACTGGTAAAAAATCGTCAGATACCAAAGGGCGATGTAATCGAGGTAGCAAGAGCAGCGGGTATAAACGGGGCAAAGAGAACCGCTGAGTGGGTGATATTCTGTCACCCCATACCACTCGATTGGATAGGGATAAATTTCAGTATAGGTGAAGATACTATCACCGTTACGGCGGAGATAAAAAGCGTCTGGAAAACGGGTGTGGAAATGGAGGCACTTACCGCTGTCCAGTGCGCCCTTATCAACATATACGACATGCTAAAACCCCTGGACAATAGCTTACGGATAACCGACATTCACCTGGAAGAAAAGAGGGGGGGAAAGAGTGACTTACACCTGGAACCTCCCGTATCACTTCGCGCAGCCATCGTTGTAATATCCGATTCTGCATACGAGGGAAAACGAGAAGATAAATCAGGAAAAGAACTGGGGAGACTCCTATCACAAAATGGGATAAAGACCGAAAAAACTATCGTAATTCCCGACGATAGAGAAACGATAAAGGGAACACTGATAAGCCTAAGTGATACCGACAAAGTCGATTTGATCCTTACAACAGGAGGAACAGGAATAGGACCACGCGATGTAACCCCGGAGGCAACTCTTGAGGTAATAGATAGAGAGATAAGAGGGATAGAGGCACAACTACATCGCTATGGGCACGAACGTACCCCATTTGCGATGCTCTCGAGGGCCATAGCAGGAGTTAGAAAAAACACACTAATTATAAATCTTCCGGGGAGCTCTAAGGGTGTAAAAGAGGGCTTTGAGGCCATTTTCCCGGCAGTTCTCCACGTATTCCCCATGCTCAGAGGAGAGGGCCATGACAAATAACCCTACCAAAGCACAGAATCACCCCTCAACGACTACCGTACCAGAGGGTCTGTCCACAAAAAAATTACTCTCCATAGAGAAAGCTAGAGCAATAATAAAAGAAAATCTCCCCGAAAGAGGGATAACCGAAGTAAGAACCGGGTACTCCATGGGGTACATCCTTGCTGATGAGATAAAGGCGGTGGAAGACTCACCCCGCTACACAAACAGCAAGATGGATGGCCTTGCCATCCGTTTACACACTGCTGACAAAAAAAATAATAGGGAATACAAAATAATCGGAGAGAGTAGCGCGGGTAATCCCTTCACAGGAATACTAAACCCCGGAGAGGCAATCAGGATTAGCACAGGAGCATTCGTTCCCCCATCCGCCTCCCTTGTCGTACCCATCGAGCATACAATAATATCAGGCGATACCCTGTATCTTTCCACAGATGCCATATTAAAACCCTCTACCTATATAAGGTTTAAGGGAAGCGAGTTTACAACCGGAGAGATTATCCTCGAAAAGAAAACACTTATAACTCCCGATAAAATCGCCATACTTACAGCTCAGGGAATCGATACCCTCAAGGTATACTCAAGGGCAAGAGTTGCCATAATCACAACCGGCGAGGAAATAGTACCTTCCTCGGAGAAAATAGGAGAATATCAACTCAGAAATTCTAATCTGCCCATGCTTAAAAACCTCGTAACCTCAAGCGGGGGAGAGGTCGTATTTACAACACACATAGGTGACCGAAAAGAGGAAACAAAATCCAAAATATTAGAGGCTGAAGAGGTAAGTGACATCATAATTTCGAGCGGGGGGGTTTCTATGGGAAATCACGATCTGGTAAAGGAGGCGGTAATAGAAACGGGATTCAAATTTCTCTTCTGGAGGGTTAAACAAAAACCCGGGAAACCCCTCTTCTTTGCCGTAAAAGAAACAACTGCAAAACCAACAAAAGACACTCCAATCGAGAAAAAACTCTTCTTTGGTCTTCCGGGAAACCCTGTTTCCTCATTCATGACCTATCTACACTATGTTCATCCTACGATATGCTATTTCAGAGGGATAGACTTTTCATCGGCCACACCAACAATTACGGGAACACTAATCAGAGAGGCAACAAACGATATAGAAAGGTTTCACCTCGCCCGAGTGTTCTACCAAATTGCCGGAGATAAAACAAAAACTCAGAATGCCAATAAAATAACAATAGAGGCAGAGGTCCTCGAGAATCAAGACTCACATAAACTAACATCCATTACCCGTGCAAGAGGGTATACAATTATTCCACCGAAAACCACTCTGAAGAGGGGTGAAAAAATAGAAATATATCCATTTCCCTGGTACTCTACCACTCACTGGGAAACATTCACATATTAAGCTAATACACGATGAGCCTATAGGAAAAGACGGAGGTATAAGCTATGGCATCTGTTGATGCAATATGTATAAGCACAAGAAAGGGAACAACAAAGCAAGAGGTGCAAGAGGCCAATTTCTTAACTGACTACGGAATAGAGGGCGATGCTCACGGAGGAAAATGGCATAGACAGGTTTCGATTCTATCCAGAGAGAGTATAGACAAATTTAAAAGGCAACTAAAGACCAAGGATGAAATTCAAAAAATATACAACGGTGCCTTTGCAGAAAATCTTATAATAGAGGGACTGATTCCCTCTGAGATTAAAATCGGGCAGAGATTACGGATAGGAGAAGAGGTAATCCTCGAAATTACCCAGATTGGCAAAGAGTGTCACAACGACTGCATTATTAAAAAACTGACGGGAAAATGCGTAATGCCTACAGAGGGACTGTTTGCCAGGGTAATAAGGGGTGGCAGAGTAAAACCCGGGATGAAAGTGGAACTGTACAACATGGCAGCCCTTTCCAATCACTAATTTTTTGCAACAAATATCTTCTCGTAGAGATCCTCACCATAACTTGTACTCAGTGGTTCTGCCTCTATCAGTTTGAAGGTTCGTGTCCCGTCTTTCTTACGCTCTGCACGGAGGAAAATCGCATCCCCCATTCCTCTGTTAGAAAAGCTATGGGCAAACTCGTAGAGATGGGTAACAAAAAATACTTTGATTCCTCTATCCAACAGGGCATTCACTATCTGGCGTGCAATCTCGGAGCCCTCTCGCTCATTCGTTGCCGCAAAGGATTCATTAAATAGTATCATGGAATTAGGGGTTATATTATCAACAATATCGCTCATTCGTTTTAATTCTTCATCCAGTTTGCCACTCTCCATAGTGGTATCCTCTTCCCGTCTATAATGGGTAAAAAGCCCCTCACAAACATTAGCAGAAAACGATCTTGCCCCTACAAACATGCCACTCTGCATCATAAGCTGGGAAAGACCAATACTTCTTAAAAATGTTGATTTACCTCCCTGATTTGCCCCTGTAATAATGCACAATTTCTTTCCGTTAGCGTTTATATCGTTACCAACGACTTGTCTACCCATAGTTAACGCAAGAGAAACATCGTACAAGCCATCAAAGGAATGAACCCGCTCACCAGAAACACTCGGTGTGGGAAAACAAACTGAGGCTCCTATTGAAGAGAGTTTCTCGTACAGATTTAAACAACCAACATAAAACGCGAGTTCTACCCGCATCATCTCAAAAAAACTATCAATATGATCGGCAGACTGAGCCACCGCATTGGCAACAAGGTTAATTCCTCTGTCACGCAACTCCGAGAGAGCCATTGCTCCGTGTTCATCCCTCGGATTAATATAGAAACTATAAGAGGGTGGTTTTCTGGAAACTACCCGTTTAATCCAACTCTTACTATCCTCGTTCGGCCTACGGAGTACATAATCCGTGCCCTCATTACCCTTTCCCAACCGAGCGCTTACCAAAACCCCGTCGGAAAAGCGTAGACGTTTTAGGTGCCTCTGTACCGTAGCAAAGTATTCATCATCTAACTCACTTCTTATCATTGCAAAAAAGGTTCTAAACCCATCGGATTCAAACTTCTCAACATTCTCATCAGCAATGGCCTTTAATTTTCTAAGCAACTCTACAAACATCTGAAGCATTCTTATAGAACCATCAAGGATAGCACTCGGATATCGGCTAAAAATACCCAACCACCGCTTCCTCTTATTCTCAACCGATTCCAATGATATAGCGTACAATTCCCTTACAACCGAGGGATTTTTAAGACAATCCCTAAGAATATCCTGACGATACTCTATAGCCTCAGGATCGGTCAAACCGGAGAGAATTGCTCGCTTAGCCACCTCGAATAACAATTCATCCCCATTTGCCATGGCATCAAACAGGGTCGTTAATTCCAAATCTTGTAAGAGCTCTTTCTCATTTACAGGGAGATCTCCCTCCATATTAAAATCAGCATCTCTATACATGAGGTGAACTTTCATAATTACCCTCTTTCCTTTATTCGTCGCTTTAGAGATTCATAGGTAAGACCGTACTTTTCTGCAACAGAGAGAGCATAGGCAAGCCCGTCCGCCGGTTTTCTTACAATTCTATAGGTACGCACCACAGGATTTTCAGGTACAACGGTACTCACCATACTCACCGTCTTTTCACTTAAAACGGACAACTCGTCCATAAAAGTCACTATCACACAGAGGGAATCCAACTCCATTATTTTCCTCATAATATTCTTGCTCAGGAAAATCCCATCATTCAAGGTGGTAGAGGTGAATATCTCATTCATGATAATAATACTGTCGGGGGTGGCCTTAAGAAGGATATCATGAATCCTCACAAGATCATCCTCCAGCTTACCCCGTAAGTTCTTTATATTTTCCTCTTTCTCAAAATGAGTAAAGAGATTATCAAATAGGTACAACCTGGCCTCCCGCCCAGGAACGGGACACCCCAGATTGGCAAGATAATGAATCTGCCCGAACGTTCTTGCAAAGGTTGTTTTTCCACCCTGATTTGGACCGGAAACCACTATTATTCTCTCCTTACCCCTAAGATAAAAATCATTAACCACAACCGGTAGGCCCCTGAGGACAAGTTTGTAGGCAAGGGCAAGATCAAATGTGTCGTTAGCATAGATTTCTTTATCCTCGCTAGCAATCTCAGGATAGCAAAACCTAAGTCCATCGCGTTTTACTACGGTGATATAGTCAAGATACGAAACGTAAAACTGAATCTCACGGTCAAATGTGGCTATCCTGTTATCCAAAAAATCCTTACGTTTCAGAAAATACTCGTCAAGCCTCGAAAAAATCTCCGGATAGAGACGTGCAACCAGTTCCAAAATTTTCGCTTCCACATGATTCATACCCGTACCGGTCGGAAGCTTAACCGTATAGTCTTTAACGGCACCCTGTTTAAACTTCTCGAATACTTTTTCCACCTCTACACTGTAATCTGCCTCCGATTCGTACCGGCGTACCCTGCCACCGTTGGATTTTATAAGCACACAGTACCTTATACCAGCAAGATCCTCCTTCAATTTTTTCGTCTCCGCCAGAAAATTGTTAAACCAGTCGGAGTCTGCATACTCACTAAGATACTCGCGGAAAGCCAATAGTCCCTCCGACTTTAAATCCGTACTCTTAAGGTCACGCACAAGGGTGGTAATAGCGTCACAATACACGTTAAGGGCCTCTAAAAACCAACCCTCCTTATGGTACCTATAGTAAAGCTTATCCACAAGGGCAAGGTACCTGCGCATCACTCTCATTCTTTCAGAGAAGATCTTTATACTCCCCAACAGAACCTCGTTTTGCAGATCCTTAAATACCGCCTGACGGAAAAGGATAGAATCCAGGTTAGTTAACGAATAATAAAAAAATGGTTTTAAGTTGTAGTCCTCTTTACCAGCAGTAATAGAGTCTACAACTTGATCAAGGTTTAAATCACCGAAGAAGGGTGGCTCACTAAAGCTCTTATCGGACACATCCGAACTCTCTGGTTCTCCCGGATCGGATACACACTCCAAAGAATCCCCGAAGAGTATACTACGAAACTCAGAAGGTTTCCTGCTGCTACTCTCTCTATAACAAGCAGATCTCTTTCCACTCGCTTGGGACTTATCCCCCTCCTGCAAAGCCGTTTTCTCTACATCATCAGAACCTTTTGTAACACTCTCTGTAATTACAGAAGTCGAATCCTGGGACATCTACTCCGGTCCTCCTTCCCGTCAATCTTTTAACTCACATTCTAATGCGCAGGCAAGGCGGAAAAACATGAATCCAGAGTTCGAAAACTACTAAAACTAAAGTGTAAACACAAAAAAAGCCGCTCTGTAGCGGCTCATTCATCAAATATTCGTTCCAAAATGACTCCACAAAGAACTCTCCGCCACAGATACCTGCGCGGCAGGAGTCATCAACCCTAAGAGGGTAATTATCAGGGGGACCCCATCCCCAGGATATCTTTCAAATAACAAAGACACACCCTATCTACATCTAATTAAAGCGTAATAAAAGGATCAACAAAAGTCAATAGGGATACCCCACCGTGTTTAACACAAGCACTACCTTCAAATCCTACCGTATAAAATAAATTCTACGCTTCCTATACGCTACCCACACTAAAGAATTGTTACTTAAAACCATGGATAGCCTTGAAATTCTCCACTCTATCCAGATATTCTCTTCTGAGTTCCTCTTTCGCCCCCTCATTCAGAAAAGAATACTCAACAGCCATTAAGTTAAGTTTTATCAAATCCTCAAGGGAAAAATCCAGGTAATCCACAGCCTTAAGATAATCACCTGTTAAATCAACCCCTTGAATCATCGGATCATCGGAGTTCAGCGTAACAGGAACGCCCCGTCTATATAGAGTTCCAATAGGATGATTCTTCTCGTCAGTCCAAGAACCGGTTTGGTAGTTGGAAGTAATACACTGTTCAAGGCATACATGCTTTTCTATCAGATACTCCTGGAGTCTTTCATCATTTATCGTAGAAATACCGTGGCCTATCCTCGCTGCGTGAAGTTCGTCAATTGCTCTCCATATCTGTTCTGCCGGGCTAACCTCACCGGCATGGATAGAAGATTTATACAATCCGTCGTCATTTATGATCTCAAAGAATCTCCTAAAAAGTTCCGGGGGATAATTAATCTCATCTCCGGCCAAATCAATTCCAACAATATCTTCCAAATCCAATTTCTTAAGAGCATTGTAGAGACTTATCATCTCTTCTTCTGTCTGTTTGCTTCTATTAAAGGTAAGCAGATACTTAATTTTTATCCCCGTCTCCTCTGCCGCTCTATTTCCAGCTTCTACGACCAGTTTGGTAACCTCTCTACGATCAAAATCATTCTGTAAGGCAAAGTGCTCCGGCGAGAATCTAAGCTCGATATAAAATATTCCATCATTTACAAATTCCTTCACCGAATGATACGCTATCCAATAGACATCATCGTAAGATCTGTACCAATCATTTTTAAATTTTTCCAAAAAAAGCAAAAAATCAGGCTCGGAATCCTTGGGAAATTGGACACTCTCCCTGAATTTGTCAAATTCTTTGGGAGCATTGATATTGTTCTTTATGGAAAGTTCAAAGAGTTTCTCAACGGGAAAAGTCCCTTCAAGATGTCTGTGCAACTCAACCTTTGGAAAATTCCTTAATACTTTTTCTGTTAATATATATCGCTCCTTCGTTTTGTCCCTCTCCAATTGCAATCTGCCACTCCTCTTCCTCCCCTCCCATATATAGTAATATATTCAAAGAAAAAAATATTTCAATTAATAATTATTATTATAATAATATAACACATATTTTTTATTTTTGTTATTTGTATATTTTATTATACTATACATCCGTAAAAATAAACAAGAAAGGAAAACTTTTTGAAATTATCAATAGTAGGATTTTGGGGAGCATATCCGGAAGCAAACGGAGCAACATCGGGGTACCTGTTGCAAAACAAAAATACCAATGTATTAATTGATTGTGGTTCATCCGTTGTATCTAAATTACAAAACATAATCGCCCTAAAAGACCTGGACGCCGTGATCTTATCCCACTATCACGCAGACCACATGGCAGATATCCACTGCCTCCAATACGCCACACTCATAGACATGCAACTTGGCAAACGGAAAAATCCCCTTCCAATATATGCACTGGTTGACGAAACCCATTTTGAAAGCCTTAATTTCCAGGAATGTACAGAGGCAATACCTATCAGAGAAGAGTCTAGCGTTAGCATAGGTAGCTTCCATTTTAATTTTATAAAAACCGTCCACCCCGATCCATGCTTCGCAATAAGAGCAACAGAAAACGATAACTCCGTTACATACACTGCGGACACCGGTTGGTTTGATGATCTGATAGATTTTGCAAGATACTCCGACTTACTCCTCTGCGAAGCAAGCCTATACAATGAAAATTTTGGAATGATAGAGGGACATCTGACAGCAGGAGAAGCCGGAAAACTGGCAAATATGGCAGAAGTAGAGAACCTTATACTCACTCATCTACCACACTTCGGAGACATTAATCGATTAATAGTAGAGGCAAAAGCCGAGTTCAATGGTAGAGTGGAAATTGCATCCGAATTTAAAACAGTAGAACTCTAATCATCCGATCAAGATTCGCCGGAAGAAGACTAACTCTAATATATATGGGTTGAAATATCTGCGAATATATTTAAACTATATTCACAAATTTAAACCATGAAACTACTTGTTTTCATAGTAAAGAGATTCTTAAGACTTCTCATCACAATATTTTTGGTTTCAACTATCATCTTTTTCATCATCAGGGTGATCCCCGGGGACCCGGCAGTTGTAATTGCGGGAATAGACGCCACAAAACAGGAAATTCAAGCAATAAGAGAGAAACTGGGTACCGATAGACCTCTTATCATCCAGTACACGGATTGGCTAAAACGAATCGTGGTCTTTGATTTCGGCAACTCCATGATGACAGATCAACCCGTTAAGAAATTGATCCTCCAACGTTTTCCTCTAACCCTTACACTTGCAGTATTGGGAATTATCTTCGGAATTATTATAGCAATACCTATAGGTATCCTCTCTGCAGTGCACAGATGGTCACTATGGGACTATATCGGCATGACAATCTCACAGTTAGGAATGGCAATACCCAGTTTCTGGCTGGGGATACTACTCCTCTTAATATTCGCCGTAAAGATTCATCTCTTTCCTCTCTTTGGGTCCGGAAGTTTTAAATTTTATATACTCCCCGCTATCTCCCTCGGGTTCGCCCGGGCAGCGGTTATTCTAAGATTAACAAGAGCCTCAATGGTAGAAGAGTTAAGCAAAGAATACGTAATTACAGCAAGGGCAAAGGGGTTAACGGAGAGGATGGTAAAATATAAACATGCCCTAAAGAATGCGCTCCTTCCTGTTGTTACGGTAACAGGAATACAATTTGGATATATGCTGGGGGGAGCAATCATAATAGAACAAGTTTTTTCCCTCCCAGGACTGGGTCGATTATTTCTTACCGGTATCTACCAGAGGGACTTCACTCTTATTCAGGGGGGGGTAGTCTTCGTTGCCATAATTTTTTCACTTATTAATTTTTTAGTTGATATTCTCTACAGCGTATTAAACCCCAAAATAGAGATAAAATAGTGAAAATAATGAAGGGAAGAAATAATTTTATCCTTAAAGTTAAAAATCTTGAGGTTACTTTCGAACCCAACCTCCGCGCACTAAGAGGAATAAACCTCAACGTAAGATGGGGAGAGATTCACGGACTGGTCGGAGAATCCGGTTCCGGGAAATCGGTCACCTCAATGACAATAATGGGACTACTTCAAACACCCCCCGCTCACATCAACAGCGGAGAAATTATTTTTAACGGGAGCAGTCTGCTTAGCTTAACACCGGAAGAGATGAGACTTAAGAGGGGAAAAGAACTTGCAATAGTATTTCAAGAACCCTCCAAATATCTAAATCCGTCCCTAAAAATAGGAGAACAAATAGGGGAAACATTAAGATTACACCTGAACATGAGAAGAGAAGAGAGCCAAAAACAAACCCTAAAACTGCTTAAACTTGTCGGCCTACCGGGTGAGGAAAGAATCCTCAGCAGCTATCCACACGAACTCTCCGGTGGGATGAAACAGCGCGCACTGATTGCGATGGCGATAAGTTGTAATCCCCTATTTTTAATAGCAGATGAGCCCACTACCGCTCTGGATGTTACTCTACAACTCCAAATTCTAAAACTAATCGGTGAATTGAAGAATTCTCTAAATATGAGTGTGCTTTTTATCTCTCACGATCTCGCCGTGATAAGGGAGATTGCAGACACCGTTTCAATAATCTATGCAGGCAAAATAGTGGAATGTGGCAATGTAGAGGCCATATTTAACAATCCACTGCATCCATACACCCGGTTGCTCCTTCTCTCCATTCCAGATCCCTCAAAGAGGGGCAAACGCTTAAAATCAATCCCGGGAAAAGTTCCGAGTGCAGATTCAATTCCACCAGGGTGCGCATTTCATACCAGATGCCCCATAGCTAAAGGGATATGCAGAGAGGTAGAACCGCGCCTAAAAGAGGTAAAACAAAATCACACTGTGGCATGCCACTTTCCCGGAAAGATTGTAGAAGGGGTTTAAAAAGTAAAAAGATGAAAAGTAATCTAATAGAGGTAAAGAACCTGGTAAAAGAATTTAAACCCAGAGGACTCATAGGGAATATTAAGCGGGGGGTCAAAGCAATAGACAATATTAGTTTTTCCATAGAAAAAAATATTGTTTTCGGTCTCGTAGGAGAATCGGGATGTGGCAAAACCACAGTGGCAAGAACACTCTTGCTTCTCGAACAACCCACCTCGGGTGAGATACTCTACAGAGGGGTTTCACTTACCAGACTCCCAAAGAAAACACTAAAAGACTATAGACGAAATATGCAGATTGTTTTCCAGGATCCAAACAGCTCCCTAAACCCAAAATTAAAAATAGCTACAAGCCTCGGCGAGGGTTTAGGTAATATAGGCGTTTCAGGGACAGAGAGAGAAGAGATAATAGATAAATATCTGGAGCTTGTAGGAATTTCCCCAAAATTAAAGAACAGATATCCACACGAATTTTCGGGAGGACAGAAACAACGTATAGTTATAGCAAGAGCCCTTACATTAAATCCAGACTTCCTTGTTCTGGACGAACCTGTTTCCAATTTGGATGTTTCTATCCAGGCTCAAATTATCAATTTACTAATAGATCTGAGGGAAAAACTAAAACTCACATATCTATTTATATCTCACGACTTAAATCTAGTGGCTTACCTTAGTGACCAAATTGCAGTGATGTACAAAGGGAAAATTGTCGAAACAGGAAGCGCCGAGAATATTGTGAATAATCCTATTCATCCGTATACTATAAAACTTTTAGACTCCATACCGGGGAATCCCAGGAAACACGGAAGTTCCGAAAAATATTTAACCACAACAGCCGAAACCGTGGATGGAAAGAATATAGGACCCACTTTAGAATGTCCATACTACAACCTGTGCCCTATAAAAGGGAAGATATGCAGGGGAAAAATGCCAGAGCTTAAAAAAGTAGGTGATAAACATGCGGTGGCATGTTTTATCATAGATAGATAAACATAAGGAGGAATCAATGAAAAAAAGAGGAGGAAAAATTTTATTCCTATTACTAATTGCTCTACTACTAACTCCCGGCCAACTCATCGCCAAGGGACAACGGGAAAAAAGAGTCCTGAACGTCTCTATCTCCGGAAATCCCGATACCCTGGATCCCCAAAAAACCTCCGGAACCCTAACCTTCCAGGTAGACAAGAGCATATTCGATACTCTTGTCGAACCGGATCAAAATGGCAAGATAGTACCGGCACTGGCAAAGAGCTGGAGCGTATCTCCAGACTCCCTCACGTGGACGTTTAAATTGAGAAGGGGGGTGATTTTCCACAATGGCGACAAACTAACCTCAACCGACGTAAAGGCTACCTTCGAAAGGATTTTGGATAAAAAAACCGCCTCCCCCAAGGCCAAAGAATTTGCAGCCATAGAGAAAATTCTAACCCCTGACGACTATACAGTAATATTCAAACTAAAACAAAAATCGGCTCCATTTCTTGCCTCACTAGCCTCAGGATGGGGGGCAATACTTCCAAAACGCCTGATAGAAAACGGACACGATTTTGCCTCCAAACCGGTAGGAACAGGTCCTTACTCACTGGAGGAATGGGTACGCGATAGCAAAATAGTTCTTAAGAAAAACCCCAATTACTGGATGAAGGGACATCCGATAATTCAGACGGTGGTAATCAACATAATACCGGAACGCTCCGTGGTAATTCAGGGAATGCTTGCGGGACAACTTGATATCGCATTTAGAATCAACAGGGAAGATATTCCAACACTCGAAAAAGACTCAAATATAAAGATAGAAAAGAATCTCTCCGCGTTAATTCTTGTTATGGCAATAAACTGCAGCAGACCTCCTCTCAACGATCTGCGCGTAAGACAGGCAATAAACTATGCAATCGACAAACAGAAGGTTTTAGATATTGCGTACGGCGGAGGGAAGGTAATAGGCACATTCATGGACTATTCAAATCCCTACTACAAGGATTTTACAAATCTCTATCCCTACAATCCAGAGAAGGCGCGAGAACTCTTAAAAGAGGCCGGGGTAACAAAGGATAGAGTTTTCCAGCTAGTACTTCCACAGAACTATGCACCCCATGTAAAAGCCGGAGAGATGTATCAGGAGATGCTTTCAAAGGTTGGAATGAACGTTAAAATCAAGCTCGTAGATTGGCCTACATGGATAAGCGAGGTCTATAGACAGAGCAAATTCGATCTTACGGTAATAGGACATACGGGAAAGCTCGATCCGGACGGTACCCTCGGGGGCTACGGCGGAGGAAGGTATGTAAAATGGAAAAACAAGGAGTGTCTTGACTTAATAAACAAGGCAAGAGTAACAATGGGTTTTAAGGCACGAAAGGCTCTATACGATAGAGCACTGGAAATAATGGCAAAAGATGTCCCGTTTATGTACCTCGGAACACCCTATGTATACAACGCCCTCAAGAGGGATGTAATAGGATTTCGAGTTACACCAAAACTGGACACCCTAGACTTTAGGTGGACAAAATTTGTGGGACAGGCGCAATAGAAAGAGTATCAATGAGGCATAAGAGAACCATAAGAAACAGATTATTCTACGCCGCAATAATATATCTTGCAATTCTGGGAGCTGCCGCAGTAGCAGCTCCCCTAATATCTCCCTACAATCCAACGGATCAACACCTAAACGATCGCTTAAAACCACCATCCGGGCACTACCTACTGGGTACCGACGATTTCGGAAGAGACATCCTAAGCAGACTGATCTTTGGCTCTCGTTCCGCTCTGTTGGTTGGAATAGTCTCCGTTTCTATCGCAGGAGCAATAGGAGTAACGGTAGGACTAATCGCGGCACTATCGGGGGGAATTATCGATAATATCCTCATGCTCCTTATGGATAGTATCCTCTCATTTCCAACCGTGCTGCTTGCAATTACAGTAGTTTCATTTCTGGGATACGGACTGCTTCAGGTAATGCTTGCTATCGGGGTAATATTCAGCCCTGTATTCGCCCGTCTAGTACGAGCGGAAACCCTCGCAATTAAGACAGAGGGATTCGTAGAGGCCTCCAGAGCCCTGGGGAGTTCAACACTAAAGATAGTATTCCTCCATATAATTCCTAACCTGATAGGTAAGGTGATTGTCCAGGGATCCATAACCTTTGCAATCTCGATATCTATCGAGGCATCTCTCTCATTTTTAGGGTTAGGCACACAGCCACCCACTCCCAGCTGGGGTCTAATGCTAAAAGATGCGAGAAACTACCTCGTTCAGGCTCCTTGGATGGCACTATACCCGGGTATAGCCCTGGCCCTTACAGTACTATCATTCAATATAATAGGTGATACACTCTCAGAAAAAATCAATCCGCGTCTTCAACAGTAACAGTCTACAGACCTAACTTACTATTTCCACCTCCTCGCCTCTCCTCTCCGCGGAGAGATAAGCGGAATAGATAACAGAAACCGTGTCAAACGCAAGGTCGGAAGAGGAGAGTGATTTCTTGTTTTTACTCATACAATCATAGAAATCTCTGAGCTCCTGAACATATCCGTTCATCCAATTTTCGTCCGGGGCCGGTTTGCTCCAACCCTGTTTGGTTCCTATCTTTTCTACCACGTATATATCCTCAAACTGACTCTCCAGGGGATTGTACGTCTCCAGGGCATCAATAGGGTTTATATTACATCGTGTTCTATGATTATTGGCAAAAACCTCAAGCCAATTGTGTACCCCGCCCAGGACTATCTCACTTGCAAATATATCAGAAACAGTTCCGTCTTCGAAAACAACATGCATCACGGCAAAATCTTCAACATCCTCATAATCCGTTCTAAGGAAACCCTTATCGACATACCCGGGAAGGCGTGTTATCTCGTGGGTTCTCGCGGTAACACTCTTGGGCCTTATAGGTTCACCATTCCTTGTAAGACCCTCCACTCGCTTAAGGTACAATACAGTTGTTAAGGGATGCGTCCCCTTTCCCATGATAGATCCCCCCCCAGAGTATCTCCAACTTCCATAGGTTGGAGAATGGGAACCCGAATGGGACTCCTCCGCTATAATCCAGAGTATCTGAGCCTCCGTCTTTTTTATTATCTCTACCTCCTTCTGGACAACAGGAGTGTATACCCAATTCTCGGCATAGTATATATTGGCTTTACTATTCTTCTCCGCCTCTAACATACGCCTTGCACTATTTATTGCCCCTTTCCGCATTTTATCCTTAGGGTACTCGTCACCCCTAAATCCCTCGGAAACATCAAGAGACTCTCCATCATCACCGTAAGATGAGGGACCAAAGAAGCCGGTAAAGGGTTTTTCCACTATAACATTGACATCACGTTTTAAAGCCTCCACTGTTACGTACTCATGCAGAGCCGGAGGAACACACACGTGCACCACATCCACCACACTAATGAGCTCCTCCATACTATCAAACGCCTTAATTCCACGGGCCTTCGCATATCTTTCCCTGCTCTCGCTTCTTCTGGAAAAAACACCTACAACATCTACATTGGTCAGTCCTGCCGCCATAAGCGCCTCATAATGAAAACTTGCCGCAAATCCGGCCCCAACAAAGCCCACTCTTATCCTGCCATTCATACGTTTCTCCCTCTAAACACCGATTTCATCCCTCCTGCGATGGCTCCCACGAGAGATCTAAACCACTTCATTCTACTAACAATTGTAAGGACGATTATCACAACTATAACAGCAGAAATTGGACGGGTAAAAAAGGGAATAAGATTACCATTTGATATAACCAATGCACGTCTCAAATTGGGATCCAAAATCTTGCCCAGGATAATTCCAAGGACAAGGGGTGCTATCGGATAATCCATAACACGCATATAGTACCCGAGTATCCCAAAAACAACCATAACACCAACGTCAAAAAGTCTGCCATGTAAAGCATACGCCCCAACGGTACAGAGTACAAAAACTATAGGCATAAGTTTCTGTCGTGGGACTAAAAGTATTTTAACCAAGGTTTTAACAAGTGAAAGACCCAATACAAACATAGCAGTTGTAGCGAGGAGTACCATGGCAACAACCTGATAGACAAACTGGGGATTTTCCAGCATAATCAACGGCCCCGGTCTCACACCGTGAATAAACATAGCGGCAAGTAAAACCGCCGCAGGTGCAGAACCGGGGATTGCCAGTGAGAGAACAGGTATCATAGCACCTGCAACGCAGGCATTATTACCCGTTTCCGCAGCCATCAAACCCTCAAAAGAACCCTTCCCAAACTCTTCCTTATGTTTACTAGACCTTCTAGCCATATCATACGAAACCCAGGCGGCAATATCCTCACCAACCCCGGGCACCGCACCAATAAAGGTGCCTATTATTCCGGAGCGAATAATTGTTTTCCAATATCTAAGAACATCCCCCGGTCGCGGGATAACTCGTTTTATCTTTGTCTTAATAACCTCAAACTTGGGAAACTTCATAACCATAATAATCTCGGCAAATCCGAAGGCTCCTACCATTGCAGGGATAAGGGCAATCCCGCCCGAGAGCTCCACCCACCCGAAGGAGAAGCGTTTATAGGCATACATGTTCTCCATTCCAATGGTAGAGATAAAAAGTCCCAAAAATCCTGCAATCCACCCCTTAAGGGGATCCTTCGGAGCGGTAAGGTTACCGGATATTACCACACCAAAGACAGCAAGCCAGAAAAACTCAAAAGACTGAAACCTGAGAGCAAAATTCCCTATTAAAGGGGTGAAGAGGGCAAGCATTAACATTCCAATAATTGAACCCAAAAAGGAACCCGTCGTACTAATTCCTATCGCCTGTCCGGCAAGTCCCTTCTTAGCAGCGGGATACCCATCGATAGCGGTAGCAGCATTAGCAGGGGTACCGGGAATATTCAACAGGATAGCACTCCTACTACCACCATAGATTGCCCCTATGTACATACACACAAGAATAATAACAGCATTAGCCGCTGCCATCTTAAACGTAAGTGTAGTTAGAAGAGCAACCCCCATCGTAGCAGTTAAACCGGGAAGCATCCCCACTATTATACCGAGCTGAGTCGCCCAAAGGACATCGAAAATAACCCGGAGGTTCAAAAATCCAAGAAGAGCCTCTCCAAACATCCGTAAACCTTCAAGCATCACTTCCTCCCTTTCGCACTACCTACGGCAGATTAACAAGAAAAAGATACTGGAAAACATAGGTAACAGAGGCAGACGTAATCACCGCCATAACCAGAGCCACAAGGAGCATCCTTCTCTGTTGGATAATGGTTTTTCCCTTTTCATACTCAAAGATTATCACAAAGATAAAAACATACAGAGCTGTCACAAGAGAAAAGGGAATCCTACCCAGAAGAGCCCAATAGGCCACACTAATAAAAATGGTGAGAAGAATTCTCCTCGTCATTGGCTCTCTAAAGAACTGCTTAACGGTAACCCTGTTAAGTCCAAGCTTGTAACCCTTCTGGATTATCGATCTCACAAGGAGAATTAATCCCAGAAAAGATATCGTTACACCCAACAATCCGGGAACAACACCAGGTGCGGAGTAAGGATTGGCATGAATCTCTTCAAATCTTGGCATCTTTGCAGAGAGATACACAACCACAATCCCAAAGACTATCAAAAATATCGATGTAACAAAATCTGCCTTTGGCATATTGCTTTCTTTCATTACAACTACTCCTGGATACTCTAAATTTAATTTCGGTCTATACTCTCAAATATTACAGCAGGACACCATTCGGTATCCTGCTGTATTTTTATACTATTTCTATTACTCTTACCCTATACTATTGGGGCCTTGGAATTCCAATAGCTTCGGGAGACATTTTTGCCTTCCCGGCATCGTAATAGATCCATAACACCTGCTGGAGAAATGGGAATACCTTTTTCTTGGCCTCATCTCCCCAGGCCGGATCAAAAATAGCCCCACGAGATGCCGCATAGTCTTTGAGTTTCTTGGAGTTTTTAATCACCGTATCCCATAAAATACCAAAAGTCTCTATAACTTTTTTGGGAGCATCCTTCGGAATCCATATACCAAAGTAGTTAGGAGCACTCTTAAGTTTAGGGATCCATTTATTTATCGATGGAATTTCACCGTAACCCTTTAACTCAAGAGGTTTATCCGCAAGCACGGCAAGAGGTCTTAACTTTTTACCTCTAATCATGTCCGCCTGCTCTACAGCAAGCTGGGTAACAACCTGGCACTCCCCCGAAACCGTAGCAATAACGGCAGGATTACCACCATCATAGGTTACATGCTTATACTCGATTCCCGTATACTTTCTTATAGCTTCAATTGCATTATGACCGGCAGAACTCTGCCCTGCGGTCGCAACAGTAATTTCACCCGGATGTTCTTTAAAAGCCTTTAAGAGATCCCCAAAGGTTTTATACGGGGTATTTGGATTAACCGATACAACAGCGACATTCGCAACGTCCAGATACAATACCCAATCATCCAGTGTGGTATCAAGAAACCCCAGAACCTTATAGCCACCCAGATCCGCAGCCGCACCAGCAGTCCACGTATAACCATCATGTGGGGCATCCAAACAACTCTTTGTACCAACAGAACCCGAAGCACCAGGTTGATTCACTATGACTATCTTCTGTCCAAGATGATCCTCCAGTTCACCCGCAACAACCCTGGTTACCTGATCGGTAGATCCACCAGCAGCCCAAGGAACAATAATTTGAATGGGTTTCGTAGGCTTCCATGGAAGTTTTTCCTTCTTTTCCCCTGCTCCCCCTGCAAAAAGCAAACTTGCGCTCACCAGAAAAATAAAAAGCAATAAAATTTTCCGCACCATCCCATACCTCCTCTTTAAATTTTAAATTTATTTTTTATGTTTTTTATTGTATAGTATAAAAATGCAGTTGTCAATGAAATAAATTACATCAACTGTATACCAATAACATCCATAATGGAGGAAACTATGAACAAGGAAACAAATAACTCAACAAGGACAATCCTCTTGGGGGGCATAGTAATCCCTGCCCATCCGTTAGCCCTAACAGGAGAGAGAAAACTTGACGAGAAACACCAAAGAGCTCTAACACGCTATTACCTAGAATCCGGGGCCAGAGGAATTGCCATAGGGGTACATACAACTCAGTTTTCCATACGGGATAAAAAGTATGGCCTCTACAAACCACTTCTCGAGCTAACAATGGAAGAGATAAGAAACCATGAGCGAAAAAGTGCCCAAAGCATCGTCAAAATAGCGGGAGTTGTCGGAAGCACAGATAATGCAATAAAAGAAGCTATACTTGCAAAGGAATTGGGTTACGATGCCGCCTTACTAAAATTGGATAACTCCATAGTAGCAAATCACAGAGGCAACGGAGAGAAAACCATAGAGTTGACTATAAAACACTGTAAGGAAGTGGCATCAGTGATTCCCCTATTTGGGTTTTATCTTCAACCTGCGCTGGGGGGGATGCTCCTTCCATTTGAGTTTTGGAAAAAATTTCTCGAAGAGATTGAGAACGTACTGGCAATTAAAATTGCAACCTTTAATAGGTATCTATCTATCGACGTGGTGCGGGCACTTATCGAGACAAAAAGAGAAAATGAGGTAGCACTCTACACTGGAAACGATGATAACATAATTCAGGATCTGATCACACCATTTACTTTCAAAAGGGAAGGAAGAGCGGTTAGAGTATTTATAAGAGGGGGACTATTAGGACAATGGGCCGTATGGACAAAAAGAGCAGTTCAATTGTTAGAAGAGATAAAGCAGTTCAGAGAAAACACGATAAAACCCTCAGGAGAAAAATTGTTCACCTACATGCGACTTAACGTTGAACTAACAGACGCAAATGGAGCCATTTTTGATGCGAGAAACAACTATAGGGGAGCAATACCCGGTGTCCTGGAAGTTCTAAAACGCGCCGGCTTGGTCTCTACCAACCTGTGCCTGAACCCGGAAGAAAAATTATCACCGGGTCAATCAGAAGAAATTGAAAGGGTTATCTCTTCGTACCCACATCTAACGGATAATAGTTTCGTAAAGGAAAACCTACACCGCTGGTTAGAGGGTTAACCTACATTTATCTTGTCTGCTCTCTGCTAAACTTTGTAAAAAATCTCCTAAAGAGTGTTGGAAGTTTTTTTCTACTAACATTTCCGGGTAATTTTCCTGCATATCGCTCAAGGTCTTCCTCCTTACCGGCAATTAGGAAAATATCTTCCTGCTCTATCCTGTACTCCGGTGAAAAATAAAAATAATCGGGATTATCCTCTTTTCTATAAGCAACAACATTTAACTTATACTTCTGCCTTAGATTGGCCTCTATCAACGTTTTACCTATTAAATCCTTCGGAACCTTCATCTCTGCTATTACAAGATCCTTGCTTATAGGCAGATAACTAAAGAGAAGTGACGAGACAAGGAGGGGAGCAATTCTTTTAGCTGCCTCTTTATTTGGAAGAACAACCTGAGTGGCACCAACTATCTTTAGTATCTCTGCATGCTCATCCGTTTCGGCCTTCGCAATAATCTTTTTTATTCCCATCTTATTCAAATAATTGGTAACTAATATCGAGACCTCAAGCTTTTCCCCCAGATCAACGATCGCAGCATCAATCGTAGTAGGCACCAATCGGTTAATTATCTCCTCATTTATAGCATCAGCCACATAAGCGGCAGTTACCTTTTCCTTATATGTCTCTATAACCTCTCGACTCTTGTCAATAATAAGTATCTCACAATCCACATCGAGTAGTTCCTCCAGTATTCTCCTCCCGAATCTACTTAAACCGATTATTGCAAATTGCTTCATTATCCTATTAACACCTCCCCCCTTGGATAATCTACCAGATGTTCCGGGTACTTTTTGTACTTAGGCATAGCAATAGATATCAGCCCAACCCTTCCGGAAAACATAGTCAATATTATCACAACCTTGCCCATAATTGATAGATGCGAAGTGACCCCCATTGACAAACCAACTGTACCAAAGGCAGAAAAAGCCTCGAAGACTAGAGCTAAAAAACCCCTCCCATTCCTGTATACGCCATTAGGATTTCCCTTTGCCAATAACAATTCAGAAACTGTCAGGAGAAAAATACTAACAAAGAGTATTAGAATTGCCTTGAGTGTAAAACTAAGTGCCTTGGATATAGTCCGTTGGGAGATCTTCATTTTAAAAACTTCAAGCTCATTTCTCGAATCCGGCTCCCTTAAAGAAACCAAAAGCACTATAAAAAATGTTGTAACCTTTATTCCACCTGCTATAGAACCGGATGAGCCCCCCACAAACATTAGAAACAAAGTTAGGGTCTTAGAGGGAATGGTAAGCGCCGACTCTTCCACTGTATTAAAACCTGCTGTCCTCGTTGTTACAGACTGAAACAAGGAAGCTAACACCTTACTTCCAGTTGTCAGACCAGAAAAAGTATTTTTCGCTTCTAGGAGATAGTAGAGAATAGCCCCTCCGACAATAAGTACCCCGGTGACAGAGAGAACAATCTTTGTATGGAGAGATATTTTCCTTCGAAAACCCAGTATTCTTTCACTCACATCCTGGAGTACCACGAAGCCAAGCCCACCAAATACTATAAGAAACATTATTACCATATTCACACTAACAGAGTCCCTATAACTCTCCAGACTGTTTCTAAAGAGAGAAAAACCGGCATTACAGAAGGCAGAAACCGAGTGGAAGAGAGACAAGAAAAAAATCTTATTTTGCCCAAAGAAGGGATTACCCCTTGAAAAGGGTTTAAACAGAAGAATGGTTCCCAGAATCTCAAAGAATAGTGTCATTAAGACAATCTTTTTTATTATCCCCTTGGGATCAGAACGCATAGAGTCAATATAATACTCTCTAACAGCATCTCTGTCACGGAGAGACATTCTTCTAGCGGGAATGGCAAGATACAGAGTTGTAAAACTGATTATTCCAAGCCCGCCAAACTGAATAAGAAGAAGAATTACAATCTGCCCAAACAGGGAAAAATCAGGGGTCTGAACCGTTATCAATCCGGTAACACACACTGCAGAGGTTGAAGTAAAAAGGGCATCGATATAGCGTAAATGTCCCCTGCCATCCCATGCCTCTGGCAAAGAGAGAAGAACAGAACCCACAAAGATAAGGATTAAAAAATAGGCAAAGAGAAATAATTTTTTATTTCCACCCGTTTTTCGCATAGAATCTTCCCAACTCAAAGGTCTAACGCGTTTAGCCGCGTTTAGCGCAACACGGGCTATCCTAACACAATACAGAGAGAAGGAAAATATCCAAGTCGAAATACAAGGAGGGAAATATTAATTCGGACAATAAAAAAAGCCTGGCAACGACCTACTCTCCCACCCCCGGGCTAGGGGCAGTACCATCGGCGCTGGAGGGCTTAACTTCCGTGTTCGGAATGGGAACGGGTGGTTCCCCTCCGCTATGGTCACCAGGCTAAATATTTCCATACTAATATGAAGGGGTAACTAGTGATATGGTCAAGCCTCACGGTAAATTAGTACTGGTCGGCTAAACATGTTACCATGCTTACACCTCCAGCCTATCAACCAGATCTTCTCTCTGGTACCTTCAGGGGGATTTATTCCCCAGGGTTGCCTAATCTTGAGGCGGGCTTCCCACTTAGATGCTTTCAGCGGTTATCCCTCCCGAACTTGGCTACCCAGCACTTACCCTTGGCAGGATAACTGGTACACCAGAGGTTCGTCCACTCCGGTCCTCTCGTACTAAGAGCAGACCCTCTCAAGCAACCAACGCCCATGGCAGATAGGGACCGAACTGTCTCACGACGTTCTGAACCCAGCTCACGTACCGCTTTAATTGGCGAACAGCCAAACCCTTGGGACCTGCTCCAGCCCCAGGATGCGATGAGCCGACATCGAGGTGCCAAACCTTCCCGTCGATGTGAACTCTTGGGGAAGATAAGCCTGTTATCCCCGGAGTACCTTTTGTCCGTTAAGTGACGGCGCTTCCACTCGCCACCGCCAGATCACTAAGACCAGCTTTCGCTCCTGCTCGACCCGTCAGTCTCGCAGTCAAGCCCCCTTATGCCTTTGCACTAACACGCTGATTTCCATCCAGCGCTAGGAGACCTTCGCGCACCTCCGTTACCCTTTAGGAGGTGACCGCCCCAGTCAAACCGCCCACCTGACATTGTCCGGTGATAGGCTTCTCTACCACCGTTAGAAGCCTAACCTACGAAGGGTGGTATTTCAACGTCGGCTCCACACAGGCTGGCGCCCATGCTTCTCAGCCTCCCACCTATCCTACACATCGTAAGCCAAGCCCCAATGCCAAGCTGCAGTAAAGGTTCACGGGGTCTTTCCGTCTAACCATGGGTAATCGGCATCTTCACCGATACTTCAATTTCACCGAGCCCCGCGTCGAGACAGCGCCCAGATCGTTACACCATTCGTGCAGGTCGGAACTTACCCGACAAGGAATTTCGCTACCTTAGGACCGTTATAGTTACGGCCGCCGTTTACCGGGGCTTCAGTTCAGAGCTTCGCACCTTACAGCGCTAACCCCTCCCCTTAACCTTCCGGCACCGGGCAGGTGTCAGTCCCTATACCTCTCATCACTGATTAGCAGAGACCTGTGTTTTTGTTAAACAGTCGCCTGGGCCTCTCCTCTGCAACCCCAAGTAAGTTCAGTACCAGTCTCCCAGTACCTCCCCCACCCAGGGCCACACTTCTCCCGAAGTTACGTGTGCATTTTGCCGAGTTCCTTAACGCGGGTTCCCTCGAGCGCCTTAGAATACTCATCCCGCCTACCTGTGTCGGTTTACGGTACGGTCCCCAGTAGCTACCCCTTAGAGATTCTTTCTAGGTACTATGGCTACACCCGCTTCGCTTAGGCCAGTACGCCGTCCACTCGCCTTAACAGCTCACCCTCCAGATCCGGATTTGCCTGGACCCTTCATAGGACTCGCTGCTTAGACCCGGTTAACCACCACCGGGCCGGGCTTCACCTCGTACGTCATCCCTTCGGCTTCAGCTACCAGAGGTACTGGAATATGAACCAGTTTCCCATCGGCTACGCTTCTCAGCCTCACCTTAGGGGCCGACTAACCCTGGGCAGATTACCTTTACCCAGGAAACCTTAGGCTTTCGGCGAACAGGTTTCTTTACCCGTTTTTTCGTTACTCATACCGGCATTCTCCCTTCCGTTGCCTCCAGTAAGCCTCCCAGCTTACCTTCTTCAGCCTCCGGAATGCTCCCCTACCATGCATGCCTCTCAGCATACATCCAAGGCTTCGGTACCAGACTTAGCCCCGTTACATTGTCGGCGCATGACTACTCGACCAGTGAGCTGTTACGCACTCTTTAAAGGTATGGCTGCTTCTAAGCCAACCTCCTGGCTGTCCCAGCAGTCACACTTCCTTTCCCACTTAGCCTGGTTTAGAGACCTTAGCCGTCGGTCTGGGCTGTTCCCCTCTCGACCATGAACCTTATCGCCCATAGTCTCACTCCTACACTCAATGTCATGGCATTCGGAGTTTGGTTGGGTTTGGTACCCGGTGAAGGGCCCTAGTCCATCCAGTGCTCTACCTCCATGACACACCATGTAAGGCTGACCCTAAAGCCATTTCGGGGAGTACCAGCTATCTCCGAGTTTGTTTAGCCTTTCACTCCTATCCACACCTCATCGGTGCCTTTTTCATCAGACTACCGTTCGGCCCTCCACTGCGTTTTACCGCAGCTTCAGCCTGGACATGGATAGATCACTCGGCTTCGGGTCTACTCCATGTAACTATTCGCCCTATTTCAGACTCGGTTTCCCTCAGGCTCCAGCACTACCATGCCTTAACCTCGCTACATAGAGTAACTCGCCGGCTCATTCTACAAAAGGCACGCCACAATATGTACTACCCGTACATACCGTGACAGCTTGTAAGTCTACGGTTTCAGATTCTATTTCACTCCCCTCCCGGGGTTCTTTTCACCTTTCCCTCTCGGTACTTCTCCACTATCGGTGACGCTTAGTATTTAGCCTTGGAAGGTGGTCCTCCCAACTTCAGGCAGGATTCCTCGTGTCCCACCCTACTTAGGTACCATACCCACCGAGCCTTAACTATTTAAAGTACGGGACTTTCACCCTCTCCGGTAGCCCTTCCCAGTAGCTTTCCTCTATAGTTAAGGTTTCTAACTCGGCGGCTAGTCTTGCACCTAGCCCAGTATGGCCCTATAACCCCCATGACACAACGGTGCAAGCCTTCTACATGCCATGAGTTTAGGCTCCTCCCCTTTCGCTCGCCGCTACTAAGGGAATCTCTTTTGATTTCTCTTCCTCCGGGTACTCAGATGGTTCACTTCCCCGGGTTACCCCACATATGGCTTTACCCATATGTGTGACTACCATTCCAGATAGCCAGGTTACCCCATTCGGCCACCTACGGATCTCAGGATGTTTGCTCCTCCCCGTAGCTTTTCGCAGCTTACCACGGCCTTCCTCGTCTAAGCGCCCCTAGGCATCCACCGTAGACCCTTATTCGCTTGACCATATCACCACTTACCCCTTCCCTGTTACCTGCTTTCAAAGATCATCACTAGTTTCACCTACAGCACCCTACATACAAAACTCCAACAGCACCCTCGGTACTGCAGGCTTAAAAACAAGCTACCTGGAGGTATGGGGATTTGAACCCCAGACCTATGGCTTGCAAAGCCACCGCTCTAGCCAACTGAGCTATACCCCCTTCTCCGGGCAATTTCCAGAACCAACAATGAAACATCTCTATGCCCGCATAGCTCTTAAACATATTGATAAATAGGGAAATTGGGAAAGAGCGTGGGGGTGTTATTAATGATCTACTCTTAGAAAGGAGGTGATCCAGCCGCACCTTCCGGTACGGCTACCTTGTTACGACTTCACCCCCCTTACCAGGCATACCTTCGGCGCCGCCCTCCCTTTCGGGTTAGGCTAGCGACTTCGGGTACCCCCAACTCGGGTGGTGTGACGGGCGGTGTGTACAAGGCCCGGGAACGTATTCACCGCGCCATGCTGATGCGCGATTACTAGCGATTCCACCTTCATGGAGTCGAGTTTCAGACTCCAATCCGCACTGTGACAGGCTTTTAGCGATTTGCTCAACGTCACCGTCTCGCAACGCGCTGTACCTGCCATTGTAGCACGTGTGTAGCCCAGGACATAAGGGCCATGATGACTTGACGTCATCCCCACCTTCCTCCGGTTTGTCACCGGCAGTTCCGTCAGAGTACCCAGCACCTTATAGGCCTGCTGGTAACAGACAGTAGGGGTTGCGCTCGTTGCGGGACTTAACCCAACATCTCACGACACGAGCTGACGACAGCCATGCAGCACCTGTCTACGCGTCCCTTAACAGGCCTGCCTAATCTCTTAGGCATCCGCGTAGATGTCAAGCCCTGGTAAGGTTCCTCGCGTATCATCGAATTAAACCACATGCTCCACCGCTTGTGCGGGCCCCCGTCAATTCCTTTGAGTTTCACCCTTGCGAGCATACTCCCCAGGCGGTGCACTTATCGCGTTAGCTACGGCACAGATACTATCAAAGTACCTACACCTAGTGCACATCGTTTACAGCGTGGACTACCAGGGTATCTAATCCTGTTCGCTCCCCACGCTTTCGCGCCTCAGCGTCAGTCTATGGCCAGAAGCTCGCCTTCGCCACCGGTGTTCTTCCTGATATCTACAGATTTCACCCCTACACCAGGAATTCCAGCTTCCCCTCCTAGACTCTAGCTTAACAGTTCCCAGCGCAAATCACACGGTTAAGCCGTGCACTTTAACACCAGGCTTATTAAGCCGCCTACACGCCCTTTACGCCCAATAATTCCGAACAACGCTAGCCCCTTACGTATTACCGCGGCTGCTGGCACGTAATTAGCCGGGGCTTATTCCTTGGCTAACGTCATCAGCCAGGCTTTCCACTCCTAGCCTTATTCTTCACCAAGAAAAGAGCTTTACAACCTCTCGGCCTTCTTCGCTCACGCGGCGTCGCTCCGTCAGGCTTTCGCCCATTGCGGAAGATTCTTAGCTGCTGCCTCCCGTAGGAGTCTGGGCCGTGTCTCAGTCCCAGTGTGGCCGTCCACCCTCTCAGGCCGGCTACCCATCGTCGCCTTGGTAGGCCTTTACCCCACCAACTAGCTAATGAGCCGCAGGCTCACCCCCAGACGTTCCTTTAGGAACTTTCATCCTACACCCTAAAGTATAGGACCTCATGCGGTATTACCCCATGTTTCCATGGGCTATCCCCCATCCAGGGATAGATCACCTACGTGTTACTCACCCGTTCGCCACTCTCCCCAAGGTGCAAGCACCTCGGTTCCCGTCCGACTTGCATGCTTAAAACGCGCCGCCAGCGTTCGTTCTGAGCCAGGATCAAACTCTCCCTTATTATCTTTCGCTAACCCATAAAAAGTTAGCTACTTTCTCTCTAAAACTCTTCATCACCCCTCACGCCTCTCCCCTTCCCTTTTACCTTTCAAAGACCTGTGCCTACTACCAAAAACGCAGTATAATCTATATATATTTATTTTCTTAGTCAATACTAAGTTTATAAATATTGCTTCTTTTTTAGTTCGCTTACACACAAAAGGAATCGGCCTCTCTCCGATTCCTTCATAAGATTCTAATCTTTATTGAAGTGTGTATATGTATAATAAAAGTGTTAAAAAAAGTCAATAGAGACCAAAAACATTTCTCTCATTTTTTTGGTGCTAGTTTTTATTTTTTAATTCTTCCTCCTTTTTATTTACAGCCTCCTCAAGTTTCTTTATTTCAAGGATAAGCTCTTTAACAGCTGGTGTGCTCTTAGAAACGGTATTTTTATTCTCCTTAACCAACACTTCATATACCTTTGTACCAAGCTCAAAAAACTTGTTACTAGCCTCCTTCTCCAGTTGCATTATCTCGTACTTAAGGATTCCCCTATCACCCAAATCCATAGCCTTTTCTTTGGCCTTACCCAAAACCTCACGTGAAACATTCAACCCCTGATTAACAAGCTCTTCCATACTTTTCCAAAAACTCATAATACACTCCCTTGTTTTCAATTTCCAAACGTTATAACAAACGTGTTCCCAATATAGTCCCTTCTGTAATTATAATACTTTAATCTATTCTTGTTGACTAATAATTTTTTCAAGATTAAACTTTATCTAATTGCACAAAACAAACAACAAAGGGGAAAAAATGGCAAACTATAAGGTAAAAGACATTGGCATGGCTGATGAGGGCAAACTAAAAATAGAATGGGCCGAATCTAGAATGCCTGTTCTCATGGCATTAAGAGAAAAGTACAGCAAGACAAAACCATTAACCGGGATGAGAATTTCAGGATGCCTGCACGTAACAAAGGAAACAGCAGTACTTGTCAAAACATTAAAAGCAGCTGGAGCCGAGGTATGCTGGAGTGGGTGTAATCCTCTCTCCACACAGGACGATGTTGCAGCCGCTTTAGCCTCTGAAGATATAAGCATATATGCATGGCACGGGCAAACCGTAGAAGAGTTTTACTGGTGTATAGATAAAACATTGGAAATCAAACCTACCCTTACCCTGGATGACGGGGCAGATTTAATATTCAGAGTACATAACAAACAACCGGAGTTAGCCAAAGATATTCTTGGCGGAACAGAAGAAACAACAACGGGCGTTCATAGACTAAGAGCAATGGCAGAAGCCAAAAAACTTCTATATCCTATAATTGCCGTAAATGATGCGGAA
>Ga0256914_1000507_pt1 | contig 38192 bp, 33 predicted proteins | sample HulkmetaG_FD_191571 | JGI IMG/M metagenome (GOLD analysis project Ga0256914, IMG submission 191571) | Hydrothermal chimney microbial communities from Main Endeavour vent field at the Juan de Fuca Ridge, Pacific Ocean - Hulk | ecosystem: Environmental > Aquatic > Marine > Hydrothermal vents ... | reverse complement strand
TGTCAAGAAATCCGCCCATCCTGTCGAAAATCCCCACAGCCTGCCGGGAAATGCGGCACCTCCGCGCCGGAAGGGACCAGGAAGGGGACACATGGGAAGGGGCCTTGGGAAATGGACGGGACCGGCGGTCCTCCTGCTCCTGGGAGCGGGATCGGGCTGTGCCGGCTTTCCCTGGAGCGGAGGGGGGAAGGAGGCCTTCCTGGAAGCCGCCCTCACCCCCCTGCAAGGGGCCTGGACGGCGGCCACGGTCCTTGCAGGGGAAGTACCCCGCCCCGCAAGGGGAGAGACCGTTCCCCTGGTCCGCACGGGGAGGTCCTCCTACCTCCTGGAGGCCCGGGCCAGGCCCGGGCGGCTCTACCGTTTCCGCCGGGGCTGGACCTTCCTCCCCCTCGACCCCACCCCACCCTTCTCGGTGGGAAAGGACCCGGACCCGGCGAAGCTCCTGGAGACCCTGGAGCCCCAGCCCTTTCCTCTTGCATCCTTCCGGCCCACCGGCTCGGCCCCCTTTCCCTCCTTCTACGACTCCTACTTGAAGGTCCAGGTGGAAGGAGCCGGCCGGAGAGGGTGCCGCATCCGGATCCAGTGGAAGGACCGCCCGGGAACCCCCCTGGGGGAACGGGTCCTGGCCCACCTCCGCCGGGCCCTGGCCATCCTGGAGCCCCTGGAGGAGGGGAACCGGCGCTTCCTGGCGGGAGACCCGGCAGGGGCCCTGGAATCCTACGACCGCGCCCTGGCTGCAGGGAGACCGCCCTGTTGCGCCTTCCACGCCAGGTGCCTGGCCCGGATCCACTTCAACCGGGGGGTCTGCCTGGCCCGCCTGGGCGACCTGGACGGGGCCCTCCTGGCCTTGGAGCGTTCGAAGGCCCTGGACCCGCACCTTCCGGGAGCGGACCTCCTGGCAGGAAGCCTGGGAAGCCTCCTGGGGAAAAAGCCCGGAGAGACCCCTTCCAACGGGGGCCTTCCCGGCAAGGAGGCGGACCTCCTGGGGAAGGGGAACCACCTCCTCTCCCGGGGAAGGGCCCGCCAGGCCGAAAGGGTCTTTCTCGTGGCCCGCACCCGGAAGGGACTCTCCGTGGCGGCCCTCCAGGGTCTCTCCCGGGCGGAAGAGATGCTGGGGCGGAAGTGGCGTGCCCGGGCCCACCTGCTCCAGGCCCTGGAACGAAGCCCGGGAAACCCGGCCGTCCTGGCCGAACTGGCCCGCCTCTCCGAAGACCAGGGGGACCCCTTCCAGGCCCTGGAGGCGGCCCGCCTGCTGGGAACCGGTTCCCAGGCCTTCCGGGAGATCCTGGCCCGGGTCCCGCCGGGGACGGCGGCCCCCTTCCTGGCCCTGGTCTGCAGGCGTCCCGCCCCCCTTCCAGACTCCCCCATGAAGCGCGCCCTGGCCGCCGCCAGGACGGGGTCGCCCCTCTTTCTCAGCGTCCTTCCCGGGCCCGGAAAGGCCCTGCCCGCCGAACCGGTGCGCTGATTCCGGAGCCCCTGGTCACTGCCTGACGTACTGGCCGCCCGACTCCCGGGCCAATTCCCGGAGCAGGGGGCTCGGCGTACCCAGGGAGATCGTATGGATTACGATCCTCCGGGTCAGGTTCCAGGCCCGGACGGCCTTGGCGATGGCCCGGGGGTCCAGCACCTTCCCGGCCGTGGGGGCACCGTCGGAGAGGAGGTAGATCGTATCCACCTCCTTGTCCTGGAAGGCCTTCTCCAGGGCGCCGTAGATGTTGGTGGCCCCCATGGGCCGGGTGGACCGGACGAAGGCCTCGGCCTTCCTCTTGTTGGACCTGGTGGCTGGAAGAAGGTGTTTCTCCCAGGCCCGCACGGGGGTGCTGAAGAAGACGATGTTGAAGCGGACCTTCTTGTCGAACCGGGCCAGGGCCTGGATCAGGGCCGCCTTGGCCAGGTCCAGCCTGGTCCGGCCCGCCGTGTCCACCTTGGCGGCCATGGAGCCCGAGACGTCCAGGACGAAGGTCACCCTTTGGCTCACCACGGGGATTCCGTAGTAGGTGTTTCCATACCTGCCCTTGCGGGCGACCCTCTTCCTGGGAGGCGGCGGCCGGAACCGGTCCTTCTCCCGCTCCCACCAGTATTTCCAGCGGGCCAGGTCGTCATGGAAGGAGATCCCGGCGATCCCGGCCAGGGCCTCCTCCACCTCCTGCTTCAAACGGCCCGTCTCCCGGCCCAGACGCTCGATGAGGATGGGGACGGCCCGGGGGTCCCGGACTTTGCGGGCGTAGGCGTAGAAGGCGGAGCGGACCATCCAGTTCCGGTCCCACGCAAGCTTGCTCAGGGCCGGAAAGTCCTCCCTGTCCCCCAAGTCGGCCAGGAGGTCCAGGGCCCGGGCCCGGAAGGCGGGGAAACCCGACCTGGCGAACTTGAGCAAGGTCTCCTTCCAGGAGGGGTCGCCCTTCCTGAGCCCGTGGAGGGAGTCCAGGGCTTCCAGGCGGAGGACCATGGGGCCTTTACGGAGCATCCCCTCCAGGACGACCTGGCCCAGCCGGTCCCCCGAAGTCCCCAGGGCACGGGCCGCCTCCCGCCGGATCTCCATATCCCTGTCCCGGAGAGCCCGCCTCAGGGCCTTCCTCGCCTCGGGGACCTTGCTCCCCGCCAGGCCCAGGACAGAGAGAAGACGAAGGGTCCTGCTCTTGCTTGCCAGGCCCTTCCGGATCCACCACTCCAGGCAGGGGCCGTCCTGGAAACGGGAGGCCCTCTCCCGGAAGAACCCTTCGAGTCCCAGGGGTCCTGCGGCCGCCAGGGCCACGAAGAGGGCCTGGGCCCGCCGCGTCCCCAGGCGGGCCAACTCCTCCCCCAGTGCCCTGGCCAAGGCCGGGTGGGGCCGGATCCTGAGCTGGAGTTCCCAGGCGACGGCCCGATCGAGGAAGGCCTGGGCCTCCTTCCCGAGACTCCGTGCCAGGGGTCTGACCAGGGCGGCCTGGAGGATGGGAGAGGTCCTACCGCTCCCTCCCTGGAAGTAGAGGGCCTGGAAGAACCCCAGGACCTTTGGGGGAAGGCGGTCGGGGAGGGCCCGGACCAGCCTTTCCCTGGAGAGAGGGACCAGGAGCTTCCAGAGGGAGGGGAGGGCCCGCCCCACCCGGGGTTCCCCCACCCGGCGCCCCAACCCCCCGGCCAGGATGGCCTGGACCTGGGGGGAGGTCTCCTCGGGGGTCCTGGACAGGAGGAAGGCCGTCACCCGCGGGTCCTTGCCGGAGGCGATCCTGGAGGCCGTGGCGACCCTCGCCGCCGGCGGGAGGGAGGCCTCCTTCCGGAACCTCTCCAGGAGGGCCGCCGGGCCCTTCCCCTCCTTCCCGCCGGGAGGAGCGGCCGGGAGGGGATTCGCCAGGGACGACAAAAGAAAGAGCCCCCAGAGGAGCCGGAACAGGTTTCGCGTCATATCCGGAAAAAGCCTCCTTGCCTCCACCAAAAGGGGCCTTTCCTCCTCTAGTAACGCCGCCGGGGAAGTCATCCTTGCATCGCCGGGATCCATCCTTTTGGATGGGCGGCCTGGATTTTCCGGCGGAAGGAGGAAAGAGGCGGAACATGGACGAAAGTTCCAGGAAGAGGCTGGGATTCCTCGGGAGGATCTACTGGGAGAAGCTGGTCATCTGGACCCTCTTCCTCCTCTTCCTCTACGTCATCCGGGATTTCTTCACCCTCCTCTTCCTGACCTTCATCCTGGCCTACATCTTCTTCCACCTGAGCGACTGGTTCCTGGAGAAGATCTTCCGCAAGAAGCGGCCCAGGTGGGCCCGGGTCACGGTGGTGACCTTCCTCTACCTGGTCTTCCTGGGGTGCGTCGGGGCCGGTGCCGTCTTCCTGGGCCCCCGGGTCTATTCCCAGGCGGCGGACCTGGTGAACCGGGTGGAGAAGTACGAAGCGGGCCGGAAGATCGCCGAGAAGATCGTCCACACCCTCTCCCAGACCGTGGGGGACGAGGGGGGCGGCGTGACCAGGCCCTTCGTGGAGGACTGGCTCCTCCTGGCCCCCGAGGAGGAGGAAACGGCCCGGAAGCGCCTGGAATCCTTCCTGGAGGCCCAGGGCCTCTCCCCGGAAAGCCCCCGAAGGTCCATCGTCTGCGAGGAGATGCTCCGCCTCTTCCGGGAGTACCACAGGAAGAGCGGCCTGAAGAACGCCATCGCCGCCTTCCTGGCGAAGAACCTGGGGGTCGAGAGGACCTCCAGGATGGAGCGCATGATCGAGGAGGGGGGAAGATACCTCGTAGGGCATATCCCCTCCCTCGTGGAAGTGCTCCGCAAGTTCGTGGGGGGCATATTCAACGGCCTCATCTCCCTCCTCCTGGCCATCATCTTCTCCTTCCTCGTCCTCCTGGACCTGCCCAGGATCGCCAGGAAGGTGGAGACCCTCTCCCGGAGCAGGGCCGCCCGCTTCTACGAGGAGATCAAGCCCACCATGGTGGGTTTCGCCTCGGTGATCGGAAAGGCGTTCCAGGCCCAGGCCGTGATCGCCCTGCTGAACACGGCCTTCACCTTCGCAGGAATCCGGCTCCTCGGAATCCCCCACGCCGCGGTCCTCTCCCTCATCGTCTTCCTCTGCTCCTTCATCCCCGTGGTCGGCGTGTTCATCTCCTCCACACCCATGGTGATCCTGGCCCTCCAGATGGAGGGTGGAGGAATCGGTATGGCCTTCAACGTGGTGATCCTGGTGACGATCATCCACATGCTGGAGGCCTACATCTTCAACCCCAGGATCATGGGGGAATTCCTCCACATGCATCCCCTCTTCGTGCTCCTCGTCCTGGTGGTGGCGGAGCACTTCTTCCACATCTGGGGGCTCCTCCTGGGCGTCCCCGTGGCCTACTACGTCTTCTCCCAGGTCCTGAAGCCGGGGAAGGAGGATCCTTCCGGAGAGGAGGCCTCTACTTGACCCTCTCCACGAACTTCCCCGTCCTCGTGTCCACCCGGACCCGCTGGCCCGAGGACAGGTAGGGAGGAACCTGGATCACCAGGCCCGTCTCCAGGGTGGCCGGCTTGGTCTGGGCCGCCGCCGTGGCCCCCTTCAGGGCCGGATCGGTCTCCACGACCTCCAGCTCCACCACGTTGGGAAGCTCCAGGCCGATGGGGTTCCCCTGGTAGAAGCGCACCTTCAACCCTTCCAGGCCGTCCACCAGGTAGTAGGCGTCCTCCCCCACGAAGTCCTCTCCAAGGAGGATCTCCTCGTAGGTCTCCAGGTCCATGAAGTGCCATCCCGAGGCGTCCTTGTAGGTGAGCTGGACCTCCCGCACTTCGAAGTCCGCCTCCTTCACCCGGTCGGTCCCCCTGAGGGAGCGGTCCATCACCTGTCCCGTCCTGAGGCTCTTCAGGCGGACCTTGACGATCAAAGAGGCCCCCCTGGCGCTGGGGGTCTGTTGCTGGGTGTCCACAACCACCCAGGGCTGGCCGTCCACGTCGAGAAGCATGCCTTTCTTGATGTCCGTTGCCTGGATCACGACATTCCCTTTCTGGAGCACTGGAAGGGGGGGGAAGGGGGCCTACTGGCAGGAAACCTCCCGGCCACTATGATGGCCTGGATCGGGGCCAGGCTGAAGGCCGTAGATTGCCGATATTCTTCAAGATGCGCATCCAGTTCATCCACCCGCCGGTCTACATCAACGTCCATGCCATGACGGCATTGAGGCCCAGCCTCCCTCTGGGCCTCGCCCTTGTGGCCGCCGTGGTGCGCCGCGCGGGCCACCAGGTCTCCGTCCTGGACGCCGTGGGCCTGGCACCCACCCAGGTCACTCCCGACGGGAGACTCCACTACCTGGGACTCACCCCCGAAGAGATCGTCGAGAGGGTGGACCCCGAGGCCCAGGTCCTGGCCCTGACCAACACCTGGTCCTTTTCCTGGCCCCTGGTCCGCCGGATCGCCCGGTTGCTCAAGGAACGGTTCCCCGGAAAAACCCTCGTGGCGGGAGGGGAGCACTTCACGGGAATGCCCGAACTCTCCCTGGAGACCTCCCCCATCGACGTCCTGGTCCTGGGCGAAGGGGAGGAGACCATGGTGGAACTCCTGGGAGCCCTGGAGTCCGGCTCCCCCCCCCTGGAGGAGATCCGGGGCCTGGCCTTCCGCAAGGAGGGGAAGGTCCACCGGACCCCGCCCAGGCCCAGGATCAAGGACCTGGATTCCCTCCCCTGGCCGGCCTGGGACCTCTTCGACCCCAGGGCCTACCACGACAACGGACTGGTGATCGGCCTGGACACGGGGATGACCATGCCCATCCTCGCCACCAGGGGGTGCCCCTACGCCTGCACCTACTGCTCCTCCTCCACCATGTGGACCCGCAGGTGGTACGCCCGGGATCCCATCGACGTGGTGGACGAGATCGAGCACTACTACAAGAAATACGGCGCGACGAACTTCCCCTTCCAGGACCTCACCGCCATCCTGAAGCGGGACTGGGTGATCACCTTCTGCAGGGAGCTCCTGAAGAGGGGCCTGAAGATCACCTGGCAGTTTCCCAGCGGAACACGTTGCGAGGTCATCGACGAGGAGGTGGCCGACCTTCTGGCCCGAACGGGCGGAAAGTCCCTGGCCTTCGCCCCGGAGAGCGGTTCCGGGAGAACGAGGAAGCTCATAGGAAAGCAGATGACCGAGGAGGCGCTGATGAAGGCCGTCCGGGCCTCCGTCCGGAAGGGCCTCAACATCACCTGCTTCTTCGTGATCGGCTTCCCCCACGACACATGGGAGGACCTGAAGGAGACCTTCCGCCTGGTCAGGAAACTCGCCGTGGCGGGAATCGACGACGTGGCCGTGGGCTTCTTCTTCCCCATCCCCGGGACCAGGCTCTACGATGAGCTCCTGGAGAAGGGGAGGATCGAGCCCTCGGACGAGTTCCTCTACACCCCCATCTTCGCCAACGACGAGAAGATCCGTCCCGAGAACAATTACTGCGAAAACCTCTCGGCCCGGCGCCTCACCCTGGCGAAGTACCTGATCCTTCTCAATTTCTATCCCCTCTCCTTCGCCACCCACCCCTGGAGGGTCTTCACCATCCTTTGGAACGTCCTCAGGGGGAGGGAGACCAGGAAGCTGGAAACCTTCCTGAACGACTTCAAGAGGAAGGTCCGCCTCTGGTTCAGGGCCAAGGGGAAGGAGAGGAGAGGGCCGGAAGAGGTCCGGACCCGCCGTTGCTGATCAGGCCCTTCCCAGGCAGGCGATCCCCGCCAGGCCGGACCTCTTCCCTCCCCGGCCGAGAATCCTGGCGACCCAGGACCGTGGGTCGTGGTAGAGGAAGGCCAGGCTCCCCCGGCGGGCCATCTCGTCGGCCACTTCGCGGCGGAAGAATAGGGCCAGGTCGGGCTCTTCGTCGGAGTGGGCGTCCCTCTGGAGGAGGAAGGAGCGGGCCACGGGGAGCAGGTCGCTGGTGAACCAGCCCTCCTCCCGGGATCCCCGGAGCCTGAGGACCATGAGACCGCCGGTGTGCCCGGGGGTGTGCAGCACCTGGAGGCCCGGGGAGAGTTCCTCCTCTCCCTCCAGGAGCCGGATCCGGCGCTCCGAATAGGCCTGCCGGATGCGCTCCGCCAGCCCTCCGGCCCGGCCCGTCTCCAGGCCTTCCCGCCACTCCTCCCTCTGGACCAGGATCTCCGCCCTGGGGAAGCGGGGCCGGCCCTCCAGGAGAACGCCGCCTGCATGGTCGAAGTGCAGGTGGGAGAGGAAGACGAAATCCACCTCTTCCGGCGAGACCCCAAGCCCCTGGATCTGCTCCTCCAGAGGAGGTTCGGGGGGCTCCACGGCGAACTTGTTCCACCGCAAGGCGTCCAGGTCGCCCACGGCGGCGTCCAGGAGCCCGGTGCCCCCGGGGGTGCGCACCAGGAGGGGCCTCATGGTGAGGGGGATCCAGAGTTTTCGCCCTAGAGAGAGGGTGAGCCTGAGCCTCCCCCCCCAGAGGGGAGTGCAAAGGATGCCCCCCAGGTCGAGGCCCATCCCCGGAGGGGACGGGACTCCCCGGCCGGCCGGGGCCGCATCGGGGCGGATGGTCGCTCGGGTCTTCATCGCATCGGGATCCTAGGCCGGAAAAGCCCGGGAGAGAAGTCTAACGTCGCCGGGCCTCCCCCTTCTTTCCCCCCTTTTCCCGGGAGGGGCGGTGCAGGTTCTCACAGGATCTCCGGAAGGTCGCCCCACTCCTCCTGGACCCAGGCCTTGCAAGTGGGAGAGGAGGAGAGGGGATAGCGAGGCCCCAGGTCCTCTTCCCGGGAGAGGATCCAGGGCCTCCAGCCCAGGATGTCCTCCTCGCCAAGGCGCCAGGAGAGGAAGACCAGGCAGCCCTCCAGGCGTGCCGGGAATCCGACCTCCCCTTCCTCCTCGTCCAGGACCTGGACCCCCAGGTCCTCCAGTTCCCTCCGGTACTCCTCCATCTTCCCGTAGAGAGCGGAGAGTTCCTTCAAGGGCAGGCCCGGTGCCTCTCCCCAGGGAAGATCCCCGGGACAGGCCAATCCCTCGAGGATCCCTTTCCAGCGGGACCGGGTCTCCATCAGGTCCGAAAGTATGGGGCCCACCAGGGCCAGGGCCTTTCGGGCCAAGTCCAGGGAAAAGAATCGAAACGAGGGCTTCATGGCTTCCTCCTCTTGCGAGGCGGGTCTGGAAGGTCCTTTTGGTCTCCCCGGCCTTCGAATGCAACACCGATCTTGGGACAATCTTCCCGGAGGGGGCATTCGGGGCACCTGGGCTTTTTGGCCCGGCAGAACTCCCTTCCGAGGAGGATCAGGGCGTGGCCCAGGAATGTCCAGGACTCCCTGGGGAAGAGTTCCATCAAATCCTTCTCGATCCGGCCGGGGTCCTTCTCTTTCGAGAGGCCGAGCCTCCCGGCCAGGCGTTTCACGTGGGTGTCCACTACGACCCCTTCGTTCCGGCCGAACCAGGTCCCCAGGACCACGTTGGCCGTCTTCCTGGCCACCCCGGGAAGCTCCGTAAGGGCCTCCAGCCTCTCCGGAACCTTCCCGCCGTGTCTCTCCACAAGGATCCCGGCGCTCTCTTTCAGGTACCGGGCCTTCTGCACGTAGAATCCTGTGGGCCGGATGATTTCCCGGATCTCCTCCAGGGAGGCCGCCGCCAGGGAAGGAGGGTCGGGGAAACGGGCGAAGAGGGCGGGCGTCACCTCGTTGACCTTCGCGTCGGTGCACTGGGCGGAAAGGATGGTGGCCACCAGGAGCTGGAAGGGGTCCTTGTGCGCCAGGGCGCAATCGGCCCTTGGATAGGTCTCCTCCAGGACGCGGAGGACCCTTTCGGGGGGGAAGCCTGCACTCTCTTTCTTCATGCCCGCATTTCCCGGCCCCTTTCGCCCCGGCTGGGGGGAATCCGGCCGAGGCCCCTTCTTACCACCACTGCAAAAGGACGGGCAAGGAAAGATCCAGTTTTCCTCCCCCGGCAGGCCCGAAAGCCTGGGCCGCCAGGAGGAGGGGGCCGGAGAAACCCGGCGGCGTGTGAAAGGCCTTCCGCCCTCCACCGGTCTTGTCGGCCCTCCCCAGGGGAAAGAGGAAGACCGGCCCCCCCTTCCAGAAGACCTCCCAGGGACCGCCCAGGGGAGTGGGAGGAAAGACCAGGGAAGGAAGGGCCTGGCCGGGCCCGGTGGGACCGGGAACCAGGAGGAGGAAAGCCTCCCGAGCGGGTTCCACGCCGGCCCAGTAGAAGAGAGGGTCCCCGGCCCCGGGGGAGAACCTGCCCCGGCGGGCCTCCTCCAGGAGGATCGCCGGCGCGGGAGGCAGGGGGAGGAAGGCCAGGGCCGAGACCCAACTGTCCGAAGATCCGCCCCCGAGGGAGCGTACGCCCAGGTGTTCTCCCGTGGTCTTCCCTTTTGAGCCCAGGTCCACGCCGGCGAAGGCGGCGGGGCTCCCCTTGCCCAGGGTGGAGCAAAGGGCCATGGCCCACCCCTTTCCCGAACCGCCGAAGACCAGGTTCGGAAGGGGACCCAGGGAAGGGGAAGAGGGAGGGAGGAAGGTCCCGCCCCGGGGATCCAGGGCCAGGCAGGCCAGGTTCCCGATCTTCAGAAGGGGCTTTCCCGCCGAGGAGGCGAGCCCCGAGGCGGCCAGCATCTTGTCCAGGTCGGCCTCCCGGGCCGCCAGGACGACCGACCGGGGCTTCACGTCCTTCACGAGCCCCCGGGAGTCCAAGGTCATGGCCTTGGCGGGAAGGAAGCAGAGGTCTCCGTCCAGGACCTTGGGCCCGGGAAAGGGCTCGTCCAGGGCAAGGCTGAAGAAGAGGTTCCCCTGGGAGTCCAGGCAGAAGGCGTCCACGTCCAGGGTGGAGCTCTGGAACCCCAGGGCCTTGGCCAAGAGGGCACGGGAGAGGAAGACCTCCACCCTCCCGCCGGGGGCCCACCGGAAGATCTCCCCAGGCCCCAAGGTGACGCTCTTCCCTCCCTGGAAGGCTTTCCACTTCCTGGCGGTGACGCTCATCCAGAGGGAGCGGGGCCCTGGAACCTCTCCCTTTTCCCTCCTGCAAGGAGCCAGGCCGTCGATCTGTCCCACCACGAAGGCCGGGGTGTAGTCCCCCCTTCCATCGGGGTCGCCCCGGAAGGCGTGGAGGCTCTCCAGGGAGAGGAACTTCCTGGTGGTGAGCCCCCCTCCCTTCTTCCCCGGGAGGGCCAGGGCGATTTCCTGGTCGTCCAGGAACCCCAGGGGTCCGGCCCCTTTCCAGGCCCCCAGGAGCTGGGGTTCGTCGGGAACGAAGAGGAGGGCCCCGCTCTGGCCCCGTAAAAGAGGAGCCCAGAAGAAGAGCAGGAAGGCCAGAACCGGGGGGAAGAGCCGCCCCGAAACCCGGCCTGGAGAAGACCTGTCCATCTTCACTCCAGGAGACCCTTCAATCTTTCCCGGAAGGCATCGAAGGTCTGGACCCCGACGATCCGGTCCTTCACCCGGCCTTCCACCACGAGAAGGGACGTAGGGACGCCTTCTACGTCGAACCGTTTCACCAGGGCGGGATTCTCGTCGGCGTCCACCACGAGGACCTTCAGGTTCCGCCCCATTTCCCTGGCGATCCTGTCCAGGACGGGCTCGAGGGCCCGGCAGGGAGGACACCAGGAGGCGGTGAAGTTCAGGAGGAAGGGGCCCCGTTCCTGGAGGATCTCCTTCTCCAGGGCCTCTCCCCCGGTCTCATGGGCCTGGTATGCTGTCTCCTCGAAGGACATTCCGTTCTTCTCCGGCTCCCGGGGACGAGGCCCGGGAGGGAAAAGAGGGGTCCCTCGCGGCCCGGCCCCGTCCTGGAAGGACGGAAAGATGTTACGATCTTTTGGGCCGCACCGGGCAGGGGTACCCGGAAAATTCGGCCAGGTGCACCAGTTTGGAACGAAACGAGATTCACACCATGAAGGCCCATCCCTTCCGGTTTCTTCTGATCCTGACCCTCTTCCTCTTCCTGGCCTCCCCCGGCAGGCCCCAGTCCGACGGGGACCGCCCCGCCAAGGAAGGCTCCCAACCGTCCCAGCACGAACAGGGCCCCCCGGGGGACCTCCCCGTTCCCGAGGAGTTCCAGAACATGGAGAGCCTCCAGGGCCCCGAGAACCTGAGCGTCCAGGTCTTCACCGACCCCGATCCCCTTCCCCGGGGGGGCTCGGGAGCCATCTACATCCTCCTCAACATCGGGGAGGGCCGGTTCATCACCCGTGGGCAGGGGGAGACCTTCGTGAAGCCCCCCGCCAGGTCCGGGCCCTTCACCCTGGGGAAGGCCTCCTGGCCTGCCCCGTCGGGGAATTTCCGCCACCCCGAATCCGGGGCTCCCGTCCCGGGCTGGACGGGCCAGGTCTTCCTGAAGATCCCCGTCCAGGTCTCCCCGGGAGCCCGGCTGGGCAAGACCCCGGTGAAGATCGATTTCCAATACAGGGTACTCTCCAGGAAGCCCCCCCTGGCGGGGATGGTGAACGTAGACCCCATCGAGCTCCAGGCCCGGGTGGGCCCGCCCCTCCCGAAGGTGGTCTTCCCCGGGAAAGGGGGCGCCTCCCCGGGAGGTCCCTCCCGTTCCGCCGCACCGAAAACGAAAGAAAGGCCATCCGGTCCGTCTTCCGGGAAGTCCCCCGGCGGAGAGGCCTCTTCCGGGAAGACCGGCGAGGGGAGGCTGGCGGCCGTGCCGGGAGCCGGACCGGCCTCGGCAGGGGAAGAAGGGGAGGAACCCGGCCTCCCGCCCCCCTCGGGAGGGTTTCCCGCCGGCGCCCCCCTGGTCTTCGCCGCCGCCGGAGTCCTGGTCCTCCTGGCCCTCTGGATCCTCTTCCGGGGGAAGAGGGCCTAGGCCCTTCCCCCGGCCGGCCTTTCCACCGGCCCGGTCAACCCCGGAATCTCCCGGGATAGCCCTTCTTCCGCCGCTTCCTTCCGGGCCGCCCCCGCCGCCCCTTCCTTCCCTGGTAGGAGCGTTTCTCCCCGGTCCTCTCCCTCCTCCGGGAGGGGGCTTCCGCCAGGCCCTCCATCCGGAAGGGATTCCCTTCCACCGGTTCCGTTCCGTTCCACTCTCCGCAGAAGAGGCACCTGGACCGGGAAGAGGCGAGCCTCTCTGCGCAGGTGGCGGTGCAATCCACCGTATCGGGATGGATGTCGCAGGAGATCCTCTGCTTGTAGGGCTCTCCCCGGCAGGCGGGGCTGTAACAGGGACGGACGACTTCGATCACTCCTGGTCCTCCCAGTCTTTCCAGATTTCTGCGTAGACGCCGGGCGCCCGGTCCCCCCGGAGAGGAAGTTCCTTCTCGGCCTTGTCCAGGGCGGCGAGGTCCACCCGGGCGGCGAGGACGCCCTCCTCTTCAGGATCCATCTCCGCCACCACCTCGCCCCAGGGGGAGACGAGGCAGGAGGAACCGGCGAAGCGGGTCATCTTGCCCGAAAGGGGACTCCTGTCCAGGCCGCACCTTCCGGAGGCGAGGAGGAAGCACTGGTTCTCCAGGGCCCGGACCCGGGCGAGGAGCCGGAAATGCTCCCGCCTGGCCAGGGGCCACTGGGCGGGGACGAGGAGGACCTGGACTCTCCGGGTGAAGTACCACCGGGTGAGTTCGGGGAAGCGAAGGTCGTAACAGACCACCATCCCGAGCCTGCCCAGGGAGGTGCGGGCCAGGAAGGGCCTTCTTCCGGGGGAGAAGAGCCTGTCCTCGCCGGCCCGGCGGAAGAGGTGGATCTTCCGGTACCACCCCAGGTGCCGACCCTTCTCCAGGAGGAAACCGGCGTTGTAGAGCCGGCCCCCCTCCTGGAGAGCCGTACTGCCTCCGATCACCAGGTCGAGCTCCCGGGAGAGGAGGAGGAGTTCTTCCTGGGCCCGGGAGGCCTCGGCCAGGACGTCCTCCTCCCCTGCCACGGGAAAGGAGGTGGCCCACATCTCGGGAAGGAGGGCGAGGCGGGCACCCCCGGCGGCGGCCTCCCGCAGAAGGGAGGCGGCCTTCCCCAGGTTGAAGGATGGGTCGCTCCGCTTCACGTCCCATTGGAGGGCGGCGGCGGAAAAGGATCCGGGCGGGCTGGACATGACAGCCCGAAAAGATACCGGCGCGCCCGGGAGTCCTCCATCGTCCTCCCTCCCGGGATCGCGCCGGCAGGAATCCTCCAGGGGACGTGCCCCCTCAGTCCAGGATCAGCTCCGGCCTGGGACAAGAGGCGTCCTGGGGCCCGTGGAGCTTGACGAGGAGGTTCTTGCTGGGCTTGAAGACCACCGTGCCCTTGTCGGGGACCTCCACGCTCTCACCCGTCTTGGGGTGCTTGTAGGCCCTTCCCTTCCTCGTGCGGCTCTCGAAGGTTCCGAAGCCCTTCACGGCGACCTTCCGCTTCTCCCTCAGGAGATCGGTTATGACCCGCAAAACCGTATTCACGGTCCGCATGGCTCTCTTCCGGGAAATGCCGAGCCTCTCGGCGACGGTATCGGAGAGTTCCGCCTTGTTGGCCCAGCCGCTCGCCCAGCCCGGGCGGCATTCGCCGGTGGAAGAGGGTTTCGCCGTGACGGCGGCGGCTTCACCCGTCTCCTTTTCCTGCACGGCGATCCTGCCCGAAAGGACCATGGGCCCGTTCTGGTTCGTTCGCGTCATTTCCCCTTTTCCTCCTGTGCTGCAGCGGAATCCCTCGAAGAGGGACCTCCCCACGTCTTCCTACCCCTTTTCCCTTTTCCCCTTGCCGCCGCAGCCTCGGCGGGTCAGGTGGCCCGGATCTTCTCCAGCAAGGTGTCTTCCACCTTCTTCGCCACCTGTCCCAGGTACCTGCTCACCACCGCATCTGGAAAGGAGAGCAGGTAGGGGGTCCGCTTCTGGACGGCCTTGTTCACGGCCGGATCCTCGGGAAGGAACCCCAGCAATTCTATGTTCAACCCCAGGAACCGGTTGGTGCATCCCTGGAGCTTCTTGTAGACCGCTTCCGCTTCGTCCATGGAGAGGACCCGGTTCACCAGAAGGTGGAGTCCCCCCTTGTACCCTTCTGTGGTGATCACCTTCATGATCCCGTAGGCGTCGGCGATTGCCGCGAAATTGGGCGTGCACACCACCAGGGTGTGGTCGGAGATCTTGATGAAGTCCGTCACCGACCTGGAGATCCCGGCGGCCGTATCTATGATGATGACGTCCACCCAGGGCGTGAGCTGGAGGACCGCATCCAGGATCTTCTGGCGCCCCGCCTCGTCCAGGTTGGCCATCTCCGCCACGCCGGAACCCCCGGAGATCATCCGCAGTCCCGCCGGTCCTTCCACGATCACCTCCGGCAGGTCCACTTTTCCGTCCACGTAATCCGAGAGGGTCTTCTCCGGCCTGGATCCGCAAAGGATGTGGGCGTTGGCGAGCCCGAGATCGGCGTCCAGGATCAGGGTCCTCCTCCCGCTCGAAGCGAGGGAGGTCCCCAAGTTGACTGCGAAGGAAGTCTTCCCCACGCCTCCCTTACCCGAAGTCACTGATAGGATCTGGGCCATATTCCCACGCCCTTTTCCAATGAAGCCTTCTCCCCTGGGAAACCACCTGGAAGGGCCGAGCCCACTTACACCCAGGCAAAAGGATTGTCGGAATCTGGAGGCCCGGACTTTGCTAAACTTGCCCCACCGGGAGCCAGCGGGAGGGCCAGATCGGGACAATCTTCCGGTTTCCCTCCGCCTCCTTCCCTGTTCTTCCCCCCCTTGAACTTTTTCCCCTCCCTCTCTATACAGGGGCCTCGGCATGGCTGGGGACGTAGCTCAGCTGGGAGAGCGTGGCGTTCGCAATGCCAAGGTCGTGGGTTCGAATCCCATCGTCTCCACCAGCCATCTCCTTCAGCACCAGTGATTTAGGAGCCCGCCCGCCCTCTCGTCACTCCAGGAAGAGCTCGATCCTCCGGGCGATGGCCCTCTCACAGACCTTGCAGTAGGACCTCTCTTCGGGTGAGAAGGCGAACATCAGGCAGTGGAGGGAAGGCCTGTAGAGCCCCTTCGAGGCGTACCCCCCTCCTTCGAAGGCCCCGATCTTGTTCCAGTAGGGGCTCCTCTCCAGGAACTTCCTGAGGGCCTCCTTGTGGGCCTTCTTCAAGGCGGCGAGCTCCCTGCGGAGCCTTTCCCTCTCCTTCCCCGGGGCCGCCCGGCCGGCCTGGGCCTGGAGGGCCCTCTCCCGGCCCCGGAACTTCTCCTGGAGCCTTTCGTAGGCTTCCTTTCCCCAAGGCGTCGGAATGGGCGTTCCCGGCTCCACCAGGTCCTTCCACTTCAGGCGGGCCGGGTCCAGGAGGGCCGTCAGGTTGGGCACCCGGGGTTCCACCCCGGGGGGATAGAAATCGTTGTAGGCCACCCGGGCGGAATAGTATTCGTCCCCCAGCCCCCCGAAGGAGTGTCCCAGTTCGTGGAGGAAGACCCTGTCGGGATCGGGGCCGTCGGCGGCGAAGATGCAGTAGAGGTTGTAGATCCCTCCTCCCCCGTAGCGTTTCTTGTTCACCACGATGGCCAGGGTGTCGTGGGGCACGGCGGCGGCCGTCTCCTGGACGGCCCGGTTCCGGAAGGTGAGGCAGTACCTGGGCAACCCGAAGGCGCAATGGGTGGCCTCCAGGGAGGTGTGCCGCCAGACGCCCCGGTCGGGCTCGTCGCACCCTTCCTCCAGGGAGGGCCGGAAGGCCCCCCAGACATTGATCCTGTCCCGGAAGCGGGAGAAGGGTCGCTGGGTGAAGAGGTATCCCGTGAAGCGTTCCACGTCGCGGCGGAATTTCTTCTCCTGGCCGCGGGTGTATCCTTCACCCAGGAAGGCCAGGTCCAGGCACTTCCAGGGGGGGCCGGCCCGGTGGACCTGGAAGGAGATCACCCCCATGCCGGGCTTCTCCCGGTGGATCCTTTCGTCCCGGGGATCCAGGAGGACCTGCAGGAGGGACCGGGCCTTCCCGCCGGGATCCAGGGCAAGGACCCGGAAGGAGAGGGGTCTCTTCGGCATGGGAAGGAGGCAGGACTCCCGGAAGACCCGGACCTTCCCCTTCCCGGCCTCGCCGGTGGTCTTGTATTCCCCGAAGATGCTGTCGAAGCCCCGGGAGAAGAGGAGTTCGCCCGAGGAGGGATCCCTCACTTCCACCCTGTATCCGCCCAGGTCCAGGGGATCGACGAGACGGGACCTGGGACCTGCCCAGGGCCCTTGCATCCAGAGGGAGTCCGGGCAGATCCACTCCTCCTTCCCGTTCCCCCCGTGGAAGTAGTCCACCCTGAGAGAGGCGTCCCAGCGGAACCATTTCCCCGGGCCGGCCTCTTCTCCTCCCCCGGCGAAAGCCCAGGGGATCAGAAAGGCCGCGGTCCAGGCCAGGGCGAAGAAGAAAGTCTTCATGGGAACCACCCTTTCTCCTCCCGCCCCGATCCCCCCGAGTTTGACGAAACCCGCCGGCTCCGCAAGGAGAACCGGCCCTCCCCGGGAGGCATCGCCGGAAGGACCGGTGCCCCTCATCTCTCCCTTCCATCCTCCAGGGTGTAGAGTTCCAGGTCCCCCCCGGCGAGAGGGAAGGGCCCCTTCAAAGCCTTGAACCGGCGCCGGGCCCATTCCAGGAGGAACCCCCGACGTGCTCCGGGCCGGACCAGGATCCCTCCCGGAATCATTCCCTGCGTATCCCGAGGATCGGGAAGGGAGGAGGGCCCTGCCACGTTCCAGAAGATCCTCCGGCGGGAATAATAGGCCAGGGGGGGCAGGAAGGATGTTTCGGCAAGAAGGTATTCCCCGGGCTCCACCTTCTCCGCCAGGGTCCGCCCCGCCTCCCGGTAGAGGCCGAGCCCGGCTTCCTGGGCCTCCCACCGGGCCCGGCTCTTCCACCCACCCCAGAGGAGACAGGTCACCAGCAGGAGGACCGACCCGGCCTGGAGGAGAAAGGCCAGGGAAGGGCGGCGGCGGAGGATCCTGTAGACCAGGTAGGCCGTTCCCAGGCCCGCCCCTGGAGCGAAGTAGATCTGCAGGTAGTCGTGTTCGAAGGCCGCTTCCAGGAAAACCAGGGAGATGACCGTTCCCATGAAATAGGGAAGGACCAGGAGAGCGCCGGCCCAGGGGATCTCCCTCCGCCGGGCGTCACCGAGGGCCAGGAGGGCTCCGGCCAGGCCCGAAAGGGTCAAGGGAAGAGGAATCCCCTTCCAGTTCCATTTCGCCACCTGCAGGAGAACCTCCCAGAAGGAATAGGTCCTTCCGTGAAGGTGGAGATCCCCGCCGAAGAAGGCGCTCCGTTTGATCAAGGGCAGGAGGAGCCCTCCGCCGCCGCCCCCCGCAGCCAGGCTCACCTGGAGGAACAGGAGCCCGAAACAGAAGGCCCAGGTTCCCCAAAGGGCGAAAGCGCCCTTCCATGCGCCCTTCCTCGGGGAAAGGAGGGCCCAGAGCCCCAGGGGACCGGCGATCAATACGGCGGCCCAGTCGTAGAGACACCCCAGGGCGACGAAGAGGCAGGCCCACGAGAGATCCCGCCGCCTTCCTTCCCCCTCCCAACGGGAGGCCGCCCAGGAGCTTCCCGCCAGGGAGAGGAGGAGGCCCGGCCCGTGAGGGTCCACCAGGCTCCCGTAGAAGGCCCAGACCGGAGTCGCCAGGGAGAGGAGGACTCCGAAGACGGCGGGCCGAAGCTCCCCTCCGAAAAGCCTCCGCGCATAGAGGAGGAAGAAGACCGCCGCAAGGAGGGAGAGGGCCAGCGCCGTGGCACGGGCCTGGAGCTCACCCTCCCCGAAGAGGGCGAAGACCCCCGCCAGGACAAGCCCCACCCCGGGGGGATGATCTCTGTAGAGCCTGGGCCTGGCGGCCCTGGGTCCGGACTCGATGGAGAGGCACCCGTCGAGCCGGGCGGGGCCGTAGGAAAGGAAGTTCCGGGCCGAGAGGCTGTACCAGGCGGCGGTGAAGCCGATATGGTTCTTGTCGAAAGGGGCCCCCAGGTGGGAGGAGAGGAGGAGCCCTCCCGGGACCAGGACCAGGATCAAAGCCAAAACCAGGGAGGCTCGGTCTCTCGCCATGGGGCACTCCCTCTCCTTCCGGCCCCTTCCAAGGAAATAACCGATCCTGTAGGCTCTGGAAAATCCTTCCACTCCGATTCTTCCCGAATCCCCGGCCCATGCACCAGGAAAACCAGGATCCCGGCAACCAAGAGACCCCGGTCCCCGCCGGAAGGATCCCTCCCCGGCCCCCTGGAGGGGAAAAGAAAGCGATCTTCGGGAGTCAAACCCGGAGAATCGACCAGGCCGGGGCCATCCCGCCCTTTTCGGGCATCCTGGAACCCCACCCCTCGTCTTCCGAAGAAGAGAGACTCAAAGAGGAATTCACCCTCCCCAGGGCCTTCGGGAACTACATCCTCCTCGAGCAGATCGGCAGGGGAGGAATGGGCGTGGTCTTCCTGGCCCGGGACAATGTCCTGAACCGGAAAGTGGCCCTGAAGATCCTCAGGCCTGAAACCCTCCTCTTCCACGTACAGGCCAGGGAGCGTTTCCGGAGGGAGGCCCAGGCGGCGGCCAAGCTGGACCATCCGGGCATCTGCCCCGTTTACGAGGTCGGCGAGATCGACGAGCTTCCCTTCATGGCCATGCGCTACCTGGAAGGGGAGACCCTGGCGGAGATCACCGAGAAGGCGAAGAAGGAGGGAAGGCTCCCGGACAAGCTCAGGGTGGCGGAACTCCTCCAAGTGGGAGAGAAGGTGGCCCGGGCCCTCCACGCGGCCCACGAGGCCGGCCTGGTCCACAGGGACGTGAAACCGGCCAACGTCATGATCGAGCCGAGCGGGGAACCGGTGCTCCTGGACTTCGGCCTGGCCCGGGACACCTCTCCCGGGGTCAAGGACCTGACCATGTCCATGGCCCTGGTCGGCACGCCCCATTACCTTCCACCGGAACGCCTCGACGGAGGCAAGGCCCCCCCGGACAGGCGCAGCGACATCTACTCCCTGGGGGCCACCCTCTACGAGGCCTTCACCCTGAAGTCCCCCTTCGAGGGGGAGACCCTGGAAGAGCTCAAGGAGAACATCCGGAAAGGGATTCTTCCGGATCCCCGCAAACTCAACCCGGCCGTTCCCAGGGACCTGGCCCTGGTGCTGGCGAAGGCCATGGACAAGAATCCCGCCAGGCGGTACCAGGACGCCCTCTCCTTCGCCGAGGACCTCCGCCGGGTCCGGACCTACGAACCCGTCCAGGTCCGGCCCGCGGGGCCGCTCCTCAAGACGGCCCGCTGGGCCCAGCGGAACCCGATCCTCGCCACTTCCCTGGGAGGAATCTTCCTGGCCCTCCTCGTGGGATTCCTATCCACGTACTTTCTCCTGAAGAAGGTCCAGGCGGCCTACAAAGAGACCCGGGCAATGGCCCTCCTCGCCTCTTCCAGGGAAAACCTCGGGAAGGACGAGAGGCTCTCCTTCCTCTTCGCCCGGGCGGCCTACCGCCTCCACCCCTCCACGGAGACCTTCTCCAACCTGTTCACGACCCTGCTGAACTACCACCTCCTCGCCACGGTTCAGACGGCTTTCTACCTGGAGGCCTGGAACCGCAACCTTACCGTCTCCCCCGGCGGCAGGAGGATCCTCCTTCCCTCTCCCAAGGGTTACCTCGACCTCCTGACCAAGGAAGGAAAGAGAATCCTCTCCATCCCCGCAAAGGATTTCGCCTTTCTCGGAAAGAGGGGGGCGTCCCAGCTGGAATTCTCTCCCCGGGGGGACCTCATCCTGGCCGGCGGAAGGAAGGGGATCTTCCTCTGGGACCTCGAGGGGCGGATGGTCACCAGGATCTTCCCGGAGAAGGAGGGCGGCCCGGGAGATTCGAATGCCTTCCTCAGGGCCTGGTTCGACAAGGACGGCAGGCACCTGGTCCTGGTCCTCTCGGTGAGGCCCGAGCCCGGCGGGGATTCCCGCTCCACGGGAAGCCATCCTCCATCGAACCGCGGCCTCCTGGCCCAGGTGAGAAGATTGGACGGGACCATCCTCAGGACGTTCCAGATCGCCAGGTACGGAACCCAGTGTTACGGATTCCACAAGCCTACGAACACCCTTTGGGCCATACCGAAGGCGGGTCCCACCCTCCATACTTCGCCCCTTTCCTCCCGGGGAAGAAAGCCCCGGGAGAACCCCGTCCTCCATCTCTGGACCCTCCAGGGGAAGGACTCCGCCCTCGTCCTGCCCACGTCGAAACCGGTGATCCACCTGGGGTTTTCCCCCACCAGGAAATTCATCGCCTTCAACACCATGGGAAGGACGAAGGAGTTCATCCTCATGGACCGGGGCGGGAGGATCCTTTACCGGGAGAAGTCCGCCAATTCCGGTTTCAAGCCCTTCTGCTTCTCCCCCGACGAGAAGAAGGTCGCCCTGGCCTACGGTTCCTACCTGGTCGAAGTGATCCCCATAGAGTCCCCGAGGCCTCCCGTCCACTGGGTCGCCCACAGCCGCCAGGTGAAGTTCCTGGCCTTCTCCCCCACCGGCGGAAAGCTCCTCACCGGCTCGGAGAACGGGATCGCCTCCTTGTGGAACCTGGAAGGAAAGAGGCTGGCCCACCTGAAGGGCCACCAAGGGCCCATCATCAAGGTCGGTTTCCTGGGAGAGGATTACTGTTACACCCTGGGGGAAGACTCCACCTTCCGGACGTGGAGGCTCAAGGACCCCGACTTCCCCTGGATCCCCAAGGCCTCCACCACGAGGGTCTCCTTCTTCCTCGCCTCGCCGGGCGACAGGATCTTCCTGATCGCCAAGGGAGGGGGGATCGAAGAGTGGGACCCCCGGGGGATCCGGCTCCGCCGGTGGAAATTCCCGGGAAGGAAACCCTCCCTGCTCTACGGAGACCGCAGGGGGAGGAACCTCCTGGTCTCCGGCATGGACAAGATCCCAAGGTTCCTGGATACCGAAACCGGAACCTGGACCGCCGCGGAGGTCCCCCCCAGCGTGGTCTACCCGGGGCTCTTCGAGCCGGGAGGAGAGGTCTTCCTCGGGACCTTCACCTGTCCGAAAAGAAGCATCCAGGCCATGGGAAGGAAGAGGACCCTTCACCTCTTCACCCACCGGAACGGCCGGTGGACCCTGGCATCCAGGATCCTCGAGAGTCCCCTCCACATCGACATCCTTCCTTCGGGGGAGAAGATCCTTTGCGTGTGCGGCCAGGGAGAAGGAATCCTGATCCTCGACCGGTCCGGCCGTATCCTGGAGAAAGCCCTGGCAGGTTACTCTCCGAACAAGGCTCTCTTCCTGGACGGGGGGAAGAGAATCGTCGTCCAGGCCAAGACCGCGAACCGGATCCTCCTCCTCGACGGGAAGTGCCGGGTCCTTCGCACCCTGGGGCCCTTTTCGTCTACCCCCACGGACATCGCCCCCAGACCGGACGGCCGGGCCTTCCTCTACTCCACCCGGGGGGGGGAGTTGGAGGTCCTGGATTCCGAGGGCCGCCTCGTCCGTGCCTTCCGCGTGGCGGACCTCCCCATCCAGAACGCGACCTTCTCCCCCGACGGGAAGAAGATCATCTATACGACCCCCCGGTCCTTCACGATCCTGGACGCCCGGACGGGAAAGACCCTCCTCTACTACCGCTCGGAGAATCAGATCCGGAGGGCCGGTTTCACCCCGAGCGGGAGGAAGTTGTGGCTCCAATTCTCCCACATGCCCTACCTCAGGATCCTCTCCTACCTGGAGAAGGACATCCTGAAGGCCGCCGAGGAGGCGGCGCGCCAGGGGTTCACTCCCCGGGAACGGGAGGTCTACCGGGCCCTCCTGGAGAAGGGTTGAGGCCGGGTCTCACCAGTTCCTCCACAGATCCGTCCTCCTTCCCCACCAGGACCCTGCCGGCCAGCCCCACGAAGAGCCCGCATTCCAGCACACCGGGAATCCCCTTGAGCTCCCTCTCCAGGCCGGGGGGATCCTGGATCCCTCCGAAGCGGCAGTCCAGGATGTAGTTCCCGTTGTCGGTCAGGTAGAAGTCCCCCTCCTCCTTCTTCCTGAGCATGGGCTCCGCCCCGAGCTTCCTAACCTCCCCGGCGGTGAAACTCCAGCCGAAGGGAAGGACCTCCAGGGGGAGGAGGAACTTCTCCCCCAGCCTGGGGACGAGCTTCCTTGGATCCACCACGACGATCCTCTCCAGGGAGGCGGTCATGACGATCTTCTCCCTGAGCAAGGCTCCTCCCCCCCCCTTGATCAGGTCCAGGTTGGGGTCCACCTCGTCGGCCCCGTCGATGCAGAGGTCCACCCGGTCCACCTCGTGGGGTTCCACCAGGGGGATCCCGGCTTTCAAGGCCGCCTCCCTGGTGGCCCGGGAGGTGGGGACCCCCCGGAGGGAAAGGCCCTCCTTGCGGATCCGCTCTCCCAGGCGTTCCAGGGCGAAGAGGATGGTCGAGCCGCTTCCCAGGCCCAATATCATCCCTTCCCGCGCAAACTCCGCCGCCGCCCTTCCGGCCGCCCTCTTCGCATCGGTGATCATGGCCCCCCCGTCGGTCCCCCCGGCGGTTCTCTTCCCCCCCCAGGCCCGGGCCCCTCTATAATGAGGCGCCATGAAAACCTCAAGCTCTCTCTCCCTGGCCGTCCTCCTCCTTCCGGCCCTCCTCCCCCTCCAGGGAGGCCCTCCCGCCTCGAGGCCCGCCGGCCGGCCCCCTTCCCTGCAGAAGGGCCGGGGCCGGGCAGCGGGAAAGCCGCCCCGGTTCCCGGGCCTCCCCCCCGGTAAGGCCGGCCCCCGCCGCCGCAGGGCCTCCCCCCTGGTGGGAACCTGGGAAATCCGGAAGGCTTGTTTTCCCGGCGCCCCGCCGGGCCTCCAGGTGCGGGGCTACGCCGTCTTCACCCCCAAGTACGCCTCTTTCCAGGTCTTTTTGAGGGAGCCCAGGGCGGAGCCCCTCTTCCAGTCGGGCTTCTGGCGCTACGCCTACATGGGAGGCCGGATCCGCTTCCAGTCCCTTCTCGGCGTCCGCGCCGCCCCCGGGGGGAGGCTCCTTCCCGACAAGAAGGGGAGCATCCACGAGAGGATTCCCCGCTTCCTGGGCGGCGGGGTCCTCAGGCTCTACCGGGGCAGAGGGGCCTACATGGAGATGATCCGCCTCGAATAGGGCGGGAGGATCAATCCTCCCGGCCCCTCCCGGGAGGGCCGGCGCCATCCTTCCGCCAGCTTCCCGAAAGGCGCCGCCACTCGGGGAAACCCAGGAGGGCCGCCGGAAGGAGATAGGCCCCGCCCCCCCCCAGGAGGCCCACCGCCAGGGCCGCCCCGGGCCCCCACCCTTCCGTGCCGGAACGGAGGAGAAGAACCAGGGCCCCCATCAGGAGGGTGAGGGGAAGGAGACGGGCCAGGGGAGGTAGGATCTCCCTCCAGGGAGAAGGAACCCCAAGGCGGGAAAACCTCCCCAGGAGGGCAAAGGCCAGGAGGAAGGAGGTGGCCGCCGTGGCCAGGGCCAGGCCGGCCACCCCCATGGGCCCCACCAGGAGGAGGTTCAGGGCCAGGTTCACCCCCACCAGGACCGCCCCGATCCGGACGGGGCTCCTGTAATCCCCCATGGCGTAATGGACCCGGGTCGCCAGCTGGGCGAGGCAGACGAAGGGAAGTCCCCCGGCCAGGAAGGCCAGGACCCGGGCGGTCTCTCCGGCGTCGGAGAGAGTGAACCTTCCCCCGGGGTGGACGAAGAGCACCCTCAGAAGGGGGAAGGCCAGGAGAGCCAGTCCCAGGGCGGCGGGAAGGGCCAGGAAGAGGACCGTCCCGGCGGAGAGGCCGAAGAGGGAGGAGAGTTCCTCCAGCTTGCCCTGGCCGGCCTTTCTCGCGAAGGCCGGAAGGGACGCCACGGCAAGGGAAGTGCCCAGGAGGGCCAGGGGAAACTGGAAGAGCCTGTTGGCGTAGAAGAGCACGGCGTTGCCCCCCACCTCGGGTACGAGGGTGGCCGCCATGACCTGGTCCAGGAGGGTGTTCACCTGGAAGACCGCCAGGCCCACCAGGGCGGGGGCCATGTTGCGGGCCACGTCCTTCACCCCTGGGGAGGACCAACCGGGCCTGGGAAGGACCAGGAGCCCCTTCTTCTTCAGGGCGGGAACCTGGAGCAGGACCTGGGCCGCTCCTCCGGCGAGCACGCCCAGGGCGAGAAAGGCCCCCAGGCGCTCGCCCCGGTAACCCCAGGCCACGCCCCCGAGCAGGAGAGAGGCGATCCAGAACAGATTGAGGACCACCGGGGCCAGGGCGGGAAGGGCGAAATGCCCCCGGGCCTGGAGGGCCCCCGCCAGGAGACCCAGGAAGCAGACGGGAAGGAGGTAGGGGAAGAGCCAGGTGGCCAGGCGGCGGAAAGCTGCGGCGTATTCCAGGGGATTTCCGGCGGAGCGGGTGAAGAGGGAGGCGAGCCAGTCCGCAGGGAGGAGCCAGAGGAAGGAGAGGCCCGCTACGACCAGGAGGAAGAGGAGGACCAGGAGGGAACCCGAGACCTGGGAGAGGAGCTCCCTGGCCCGTTCCGGACCCTCCCGGTCCCACTCCTTCTGGAACCTGGGGATGAAGGCCGCCGCCAGGGCCCCTTCTCCGAAGAGGCGGCGGAAGAGGTTGGGAAGGACCCAGGCCAGGTAGAAGGCCCCTGCCGCCATGCCCCGGCCGAGGAAGTGGGCCATGAGCATGTCCCGGGCGAGCCCCAGGAGGCGGGAGACCAGGGTCAGGCCCGAGACCAGGGCTCCCGCCCGGAGGACCCCCCTTCCTTCCTGGTGGGCCTCCTTTGGGGAGGGCGATCCCGGGGGGCCTTTCATCCCGCCTGGGTGGCCTTCTGCCTTCCCGTGAACCTGGCGGCCAGGTTCCCCAGGACGTAGACGGCCATGTGGGGGTTCTCGGCCAGCCTGCGGCGGCAATAGGCCGTTGCCTTGGGCCAGCTCGTGGCGAAGGGCGTGTAGATCCTCACCATGGGGACCTTCCCGTCCCTGGAGAGGAGCTCTCCCGAGAGGATCCGGCCGATGATCTTCCTTCGGGGCACGCCGTAGAGCATCTGGATCTCGCAGTCTTCGGGCCCTTTGCCGGCCTTCGCCACGGTCTTTCCCAGGAAGGCCTCGATCAGGGCCTCGTCGTGGGTGCCGAACTCCACGTAGTGGCCCCGCCGGAGGAGTTCCTCGCCGAACTCGAGCATCCGCCTCTTCATGGAGGCCTTGTCGGTGTAGGCCACCTCGGGGGGCTCCTTGTAGATTCCCAGGACGAGCCGCACCCGCATCCCCTCGGGGATCCGGTCCAGGTCCCGGTCGGTCCGCTTCAGCCGGGTCTGGAGGACCCCGCCCACGTTCCGGTAGCCCCCTTCCCAGAGATCCTCCAGGAGGTCCAGGGTGAAGTCCGTCCAATGGCGGTCCTCCATGTCCACGGTGATCTCCACACCCCTTTCCCTGGCCAGGCCTGCCAGGTGGAAGATGTGCTCCCTGGACCCCTTGGCGTCGTTTCCCGGCCCCCTGTCCAAGGGAGAGGTGGTGAAGTTGGAGGGCTTCATGGAGATCGAGGGCCTCAAGGCGGGAGGAAAGGAGGTGTCCTTTCCCACGGCCTCGATCAGCCGCTCGTAGAGGGCCAGGTCCTCCTGGACTTCCTCCTCCCGGGTGATCCCCTCGGCCAAGAGGTCCATCGTGGTGGCGATGCCCCCCGAGGCCAGGGAGCGGGCCACCTGGAGGGCGGCCTCCATGCTGTCTCCGGCCACGTAGGGACCGGCGAAGAGGCGGATCAGAAAATCAGGAAGAACCTTTTCGATCACCGACACCCCCTGGAAGATCCATTTCTTGAACGAACGTTCCGGCCGGCCCCGGGATTCCAGGCCGTCCGCTAGAGGATCTCCTTTCCCCCGGCCCCAAGGAAAGGGCAAAATCCCCCACCCTCGGGAAGGGGAGAGGCCCGGAACGAAGATGACATTTCCTTCCAAGAAGGACAGGCCGGCTCTGGTCCTGGACCTGGACGGGACCCTCCTGGACAGGGACTTCCGGGAGAGTCTCAGGCTCTACCTGGTTCCTTCCCCCAGGACGGGCCGGATCTTCCCCCACGTCAGGGAGGCCCTCTGGAACCTCTCGGAGAAGGCGGACCTCCTGGGGGTGACGGCCCGGTGCTTCCTGGCCCGGGGCAACACCCGCCGGTGGCAGGAGGCCCAGGGCCTGCCCCTCTTCCCGGTCCTCCACGCCCCGGTCTTCCTGGTCCGCGAAAGGGCCCGGATCTTCTTCAAGAGAAGGTGCATCCGCCGCTTCCGGGCCGCCGGGTACCGCCCCGCCTTCGGCGTGGGGGACAGGGGGTCCGACCTGGAGTGCTACTGGAGGGAAGGCATCTTCCCCCTCATGGTGGTCCCCCGCCCCGGGGGAAGCCGCCACAAGGCCCTGGAACAGAGGGCCCGCCGCCTGGGCCTCCGGCAGGGAGAGGACTTCCTCCTCTTCACAGAGGACGGGGAAGCCCCCCCCCTCTGGAAAAGGCTGGAGGCCTGGCTGGAAGAGGCCCTGGAGGAAGGCGGGCCCCCGGCTGGGAGGGGAGGCTGACGAACCGGGCCCACCTCACCGGCCGGCGGAGAAGTCGAACCCCCTGGGGCCGGAGAGCCTCTCCAGGAGATCCCTGGACCGGCGGGGGAGCTTCTCCAGGGCCTTCCGGACCTCCTCGTGGAGTCCCCTCCCCTGGAGCCTGGCCAGGAGGGAGAAGAGGGCCTCCAGGCCCTTCTCCAGGTCCGGAAGGACCGGCTCCTCCCCGGCCGTGAAGGGCTCGGAGATCTTCCTCCGGATCACGGCGATCGGCGGGTACGGATCGTATCCGATCCCACGCAATCCAAGGGCCCTTGCCGCGGCCAGGGTCGAGCAGGTCCCCGCGAAGGGATCCAGGACCGACCTGGCGCCGGGGACGAGCTTGATGCACCGCCAGGGAAGTTCCACGGGAAAGACCGCCTCGTGCCCCTTCTTCCGCGTCTGTCCCGTGGTGACCCTGTAGGGGATGAACCAGACGTCTCCCGGGTCGCGGAGGTCCTTGTCGCTGTACCGGCCCACGTTGGACTTGTCCGCGTAGGGGACCCCGATGGCCAGGGGATCGAAGAGGTATTTCCCGTCCTTGGCCAGGATGAAGACGAATTCCCACAGGTGGTTCAGCCGCCGCCTGCCGCCCGAGGGGGAGTAGTGGCCTTTTCCGAAGATGGATTTGACCCAGATCACCGTCTGGACCCTGAGGAACCCCGCCTCTACGGCCTTCCGGACCACATCCTCCGCCAGCCCCCAGGTGCGGGCCGTCTCGCCCAGGTTGAGGAAGAAGAGCCCCTTCGGAGAGAGGGCGCGGTGGACCTCCCGGAACACCCTTCCCAGGAAATCCAGGTATTCCTCCCTGGGCATCCTGTCGTCGTGGGCCTTGCCGTCTTCCCCCCGGTAGATCTTGCCGATGTTGTAGGGAGGGGAGGTCACCGCCACGTCCACGCTGCCCGAGCGGACCTCCCGCATGTCCTCCGAGGAGGCCACGACGAGCCTCTGCCTTCCCCCCAGGTCCAGGACCTTCCGGCTCTCAGCCACGGCGTCTCCTCCCTCCCGGCCCCTTCCCCGGGCCGGCCCAGACCAGGCAGAGATCTTCCGGGTGCAGGTGGTTCCGGGCCGCCTCCAGGACCTCTTCCGGCCCCTGGGCCCTCACCAGGTCGGGGAAACGGTCCAGGTAGTCCAGCCCCAGGTCGAACCTCTCCAGGTTCACCAGGAAGCGGGCCACCTGGGAGGTCCGCTCCAGGCCCAGGTAGAAACTCCCCGTGAGGTACTGGTGGACCAGGGAGACCTCCTCCTTCCCGGGCGGCTCGGACCGGATCTTCCCGATCTCCTCCAGGAACCCCTTCACGGCGGCCTCCTTGTTGGCCGGGGAGGTGCCGATGTAGGCGGCGAAGAAGCCCGGGAACCTGCCGGCCGAACCGGTGATCCCCGCCGAGACCTGGTAGGCCAGGCCCAGTTCGTCCCGGAGCCGCCGGGAGATCCTGTCGGTGAAGCCCGGCCCCTTTCCCAGGACGTAGTCCAGAACCAGCAGGGCGTAATAATCGGGGTGGGTCCTTGGGATCCCCAGGTGGCCCAGGTAGAGGTGGACCTGCTCCCTGTTCATGGGAAGGAAGGCCTCCCTCCTGCCCGGGACCCTCTCCAGGGGGGGGAGGGAAGGCTCCTCCACGGCCTTGTCCCTCCAGGATCCCATCCTCTTGCGGATCTCCTCCACGGCCCGCCGGGGGTCCACGTCTCCCGCCACGGCCACGACGGCCCGGGAGGGAACGAAGAGCCTCCCGTGCCAATCCGCCAGGTCCTCCCGGCCGAGGCGGGCGACGCTCCCGGGATATCCCTTGTGGGGAAAGGCCAGGGGGTGCTTCCCGTAGACCATCTCCTTGAACTTGAGGAAGGCCGCGGTCCTGGGGTGTTCCAGGTCCGAGAGGATTCCCGTCAGGGTGATCCCCTTGACCCGCTCCACCGCATCCTCCGGGAAGGAGGGCCGGCGGACCACCTCGTCCAGGAGGGCCAGGGCCCGCGGAAAATCCCCGGCCCCCATCCGGATGGCCGCCCCGCCGGCGCTGGACGCCAGGTCGCCGCCCAGGGACTCCACCGCCTCGGCCAGGGCCTCCCCGGACCGGCGCTTCGTCCCCTCGGCCAGGCAGGATCCGGTCAGGTTTCCCAGGCCCGCCTTGGTGCGGGTCTCGAACTCCTGGCCCGCCTCGACGCTGCACACCAGGGAGACCAGGGGGAGGGATTTCATCCTGACGGCCAGGACCTTGAGGCCGTTCTCCAGGACCTCCCGGTGGACGGGGGGAAAACGCCTTTCCCCGCCCCGGCGGAAACAGAGGCTCCCGGGCCTCCGCCTTCCCGGCGCCCCGGCCGCCCGGGAGCCCCCGCCGCGGCCCTTCCTCCGGGTATCCCCGGCGGGGAAGCTCCACCCCACGGTCCTGGTCTCCTTCCCGAGGAAGGCCCGGGCGCAGTCGCGGATCCCGGCGGCCGTGGCCTTCCGCACCCGGGACTCGTAGGCCTCGAGGGAGGCCAGGTCCCCTTCCACGGCGTATTCCCCGTAGCGGACGGCCGTCCCGTAGGTGCCCTCCATGGCGAAGTGGACCCCCGTGAGGATCCTGGCCTTGGCCCGCTCCACCTCCCCCTTCCCGGGAGGCCGGGTCCGCAGCCGCTCCACCTCCTCCTCCACCAGGGCCTCGACCCGTTCGGGGGAAGAACCCTCCTTGAGCTCCACCAGGACCCAGAAGAGGCCCGGGTCCAGGTGGCTCTCGTTGTAGACCGAGACGGACCCCGCCAGGCCCTCACCCTTGACCAGCCGCTTGTAGAGCCGGGAGGCCCTCCCCCCGCCGAGGATGGTGGAGACCAGGTCCAGGACGGGATCCATCGGGTCGGCCACCCGGACGCCCTTCCAGGCGGCGGCGAACCGGGCCAGGTTTCCCGGGGCCCGGATCTCCACCCTCCTGGGCCCCTCCTGGGGTGGTTCCGCAGGAGCGTAAGGCCGTTCCGATCCCGTGGGGGGAAGGGGACCGAAGAACTTCCGGACCGAATCCAGGGCCCGGGAGGAATCGAAGTCCCCGCAGAGGACCAGGACGGCCCGGTCGGGCCCGTAGTGCCTCCTGTAGTAGGAGAGCATGTCCTCCCTGGTGACCCTGGCCAGGTCCTCCTCCCAGCCTATGATGGGGTGGTGGTAGGGATGGACCTGGTAGGCGGCGCTCTCCACCTCCTGGCAGAGGACCCGCCAGGGCTCGTCCCTCCCCATGCGGAGCTCCTCGAGGACCACTTTCTTCTCCCTCTCGAACTCCGCCGGGTCCAGGAGGCACCCCCCCATGCGGTCCGCTTCGATCTCCAGGACCTTCTCCCACCTGTCCGAGGCCACCTGGAAGTAGTAGCCCGTCGAATCCTTCCCCGTCCAGGCGTTGTTCTGCCCCCCCAGGGTGGAGGTGATCCTGTCGATCTCACCCCGTTTCAGTTTCCGCGTCCCCTTGAACATCATGTGTTCCAGGAAGTGGGAGAGGCCCGTCTCCCCCCGCCCTTCGTCACGGGATCCGACGGTGTAGCAAAGGAGGGAACAGACGACGGGCAACTCCCTCCTCTCCAGGAGGAGCACCCTGAGACCGTTCTCTAGCGTTTCTTCCCGGTATTTCTTCTTCCTCGCCATCGCCCGCCTTTCCTCTCTTCCCGGGTCCGGCCCTCCGCCGGGGAGAGCAGGTCCCGCACTTCCTGGGCCGTAAGGGGACGGAAGGCGCCAGGCTTGAGCTTGTGGATCGTGAGTCCACCGATCCTCACCCGCTTGAGGCGGATGACGGGCAGGCCGAGCCTGGCGAAGGTCCTCCGGATCTCGCGGTTCCGCCCTTCCGAAATCGTAACCAGGAGGTGCGTCCGGTTGGAGGAGCGCTTCCGCACCAGGATCTTCATTCCCCTGGTCCTCCCCTCGGAAAGCCAGATCCCCCCCCGGGCCTTCTCCAGGGCCTTGGCGTCCACCTTGCCCCGGACCTGGACGGAATAGGTCTTTTCCACGCCGTATCTTGGATGGGAGACCCGGTTGGCGAAATCCCCGTCGTTGGTGACCAGGATGAGGCCCTCCGAGTCCATGTCGAGCCTTCCCACGCAGAAGAGGCGGACCCCCGGCCTCCTGGGAAGGAGGTCCACGGCCCTGGGATGTTTCTCACCGGGGTGGTTCGTGCAGACCACCCCCCTGGGCTTGTTCAGGAGGTAGTAGTATCTCCTGCCGGCCTTCAGCCTCTCCCCGTCGAGAAAGACCTTCTGCTCCGCCGGATCCACCCGGAAAGCCGGGTCGGTCACGGTCTCCCCGTCGACCTCCACGTGGCCCTCCCGGATGAGCTGGTCGGCCTTGCGCCTGGAAGCGATCCCGCAGAGGGCGAGAAAACGGTTGAGCCTGACCAGGCCCTCCCCGTCCTTCCCCTCCTCCCGGGGAAGATCCTTCTTTTCCTTCTTTTCCTTCATCGGGACCTCCCCGGCCGGGCCGAGAGAACGCTCCAGGAAGAACACCCCCTGCCTTCCAGGGTGGAGGCTCCCGCCCGGGCCGGAAGGAGGACCGTCGCTCCCGGGCCGAGGGAAAGGCCCCCTTCCCCCCCCACCCGGACGTCTCCCTCCAGGACGGAGAGGAGGGTGAAACCATCCCCGCCCCCGACGGCCCCACTCCAGGGGGGGCCGAACCTCTCCAGGACGAACCAGGGCGTCTCCAGGAGGAGGGTCCTCCCAGGCTGGACCTCCCTGGGCGGAGGCGTTCCCCCAGGTTCCCGGGAGAAGTCGATCACCTCCAGGGCCTTCTCCAAGTGGAGTTCCCTGGGCCTGCCGTCCCTTCCGGGCCGGTCCCAGTCGTAGAGCCTGTAGGTGACCTCCGAGTTGGTCTGGATCTCGTAGACCACCACGCCCCCCCCCATACCGTGGACCGTGCCGGGGGGGATCCAGATCACCTCCCCCGGCTCGGGACGGAAGGACCGGAGCAGGCCGGGAAGGGTGCCCTCCCGGGCGGCCCTCTCCAGGGCCGCCCTGTCGGCGCCGGCCCGGAGGCCGTGGTAGACCTTCGCTTGCGGCATTGCGGATACGACCACCCAGGCCTCGGCCTTCCCCCGGTCGCCTTCCTCCAGGGCGGCGTAGTCCCAGCCTGGATGGACCTGGATGGAGAGCAGGTCCCGGGCGTCCAGGAACTTCACCATCAGGGGGAAGGAGCCCTTCCCGTCCCGGGCCCCTTCCGGTCCCAGGAGCCCCTCCGGGTCTTCTTCCAGCAAGTCGTGGAGGGTGATCCCGCCGGGGACCCCGGCGAGGAGGCTGGAAGAGCCCGGCCGGTCGTAGACCTCCCAGGATTCCCCCAGGGGCTCCCCGCCGGGAAGGCTCTTCCCGAAGAGTTCGCCCAGGGCGGAACCGCCCCAGACCTTGGGCTCGAGGCGGGGGACCAGGGGCAAGGGGCGCTGGAGGAGATTCGGGTCGAACATGGGCAGGGATTCTACCCGCCCCGGCGGCTGAGGCTACGGAAACCTGGCGTCCCGGGTACGGAGACCCTCCCGGAGCGGGCCGGGCCCCGCTTCCGGGAGGGATCGTTCCTCCCCCGTCCTTCTATTCCGGGTCAGCGCCCGGAGGGAGGCGAGGCCGGGTGGGTGGCCTGGACGCCCGGAGGGACGATGACCTTCACAGGTTTCCCCTGGGTGGAAGGCTTGGATGTCTTCCCCTCCCCCTTCTTTCCCTCCTCGCCGGGCAGGTCCTGCCAGAGGGGCTTCTCCCACTCCTTGAGGTTGGAGACTTCCACCCTGTTGTCCATCCCCTGGATGGGCCGCTCCTGGAGGACCTGGGCCAGGTGTTTCGTCTGGGGGTAGTCGGGCCAGGCCTGCTTCGCCAGGGCCAGGGCCTTTCGGGCCTGGGGGAAATCCCCCGTCTTGGTGTAGCAGACGGCCAGGTCGCTCCAGATGACCCCCTTGACCTTGCCGGGGGCGTTGGGCGAGGCCGAAGCCTTCATGAGCTGGGCCCTGGCGGCCTTCCACTTCCCTTCCTTCATCAGGGTCTCCCCCCGGACCATGTGGAAGAGGGTGGCCTCGTCCAGGCTCTTGGGCAGGGGGGTCAACTCGGTGATCTCGATCCAGGCCGTGCCCTGGAAGGTGTTCCTCACGAGGGCCACCACCCTGGCGCGCTGGAACTTCTTCAGCTTGTAGAGGGGAATGGCCGCGGAGGACCGCTTGTCCACGAAGAGGAAGTGGAAGTCCTTGCGGAATTCCTCGAGTTTCCAGATCTCCTGCTCCGTGCCCCAGGCCGAGAGGCCCACGTAGTCGGTAGGCACGAAACGGGTGAAGAAGGGGTTGTACACCGTGCTGAGGCCGCCGAACTGGATCTCGAAGGTGACCCAGACGTTCTTGAAGGCCTCAGGATTGTCCCTGATGGCCGAGAGGGTCGTCTCCTTGGGCTTGGTGAAACCCTGGAGATCCTCGATCCTCTGGGCGACCGCCGGGCAGGCAAAAACCGCCAGGCCGAAAACAACCGTGAGCAATCTCGCTCGAGGCATCGCTCCGCTTCCTTTCCCGGAAAAACCCGATCAAACCACCTGACGCCGGGTCACTTCGCCTCGGTCAGCCTCGCGACCAGCCGGGCGAAAGCCACCTCCAGCATCTCGTCCGTCAAGTAACCGTCCTTGGCAATGAGCTCCTTGAGCAGCTTCACCTTCTCTTTCCTGTCCTCGGCCTTGCGCAACCGCTCCAGGAGTTCTGCCACCTTGGGATCGAGCGCCGGGTCCATTTCCGGAAACCTGCCTCCCTGGTCCTTTCGCCGACGCCGATCCATCACCCCCTGGATCGGCCGAAACCGAGACAGACTTGAATCTCCCCGGTCCCGGCCCGGCCTTCCCATGGGAGCTTCCCGCCTTTCCCCGGCCGGGGCCTGTGGTATGCTTTCCTGTCGTCGTGGGCCTCCCCCGGGGTGGGAGGCCTGGATGTGTTTCAAAACGATCCGGAAATCGTCCAGCAGGAGCACCACATGGCTTCTCTTCGAAACAGGGCCCTATCTTTGGCCGCCGGCCTGGCCCTTCTGGCCGGGGGGGCGGGTTCCCAGGTGGTCATCAGCGAGGTCATGATCCATCCCAAGTCCGGAAGCGATGTGGGATACGAATGGATCGAGGTCACCAACGTGAGCAGCTCCACGGTGAGCCTCTCCAACTGGTGTCTCTTCGTGGCCACCAGGAAGGCCATGGGAACCAACAAGCCCGGGAACTACTGGTGGCCCTTCCCCAAGACCGGGCCGGGCTCCCAGATTCCCGCCGGGGGCAGGGTGGTGATCCAGTGGCTCCAGGACGGGACCAACCGCCACGTCCAGGACCCCAAGGGCGACTACGACCAGGTCTTCACGGGAACGACCGTATTCGACTTCCTCTTCGGCCTTTTCCACTACGACCGCTCCAAGAATCCCCCCGAGAGCGACATGGCCCTTCCCAACGACGGCGGCTCCCTGGGGCTGGTCCGGACGCAGGACGCCAGGAAGGTGCGCCTTCCCGGCTTCTGGGCGGACTACCTGGAATACGGCAGCGCCGGCTTCCTCAGGGAGGAGATTCCCGTGAAGGCCGGCATCTGGAAGGCCGGGACCTTCGTCCCCCTTCCCCCCAAGGCCACGGAATGGCCCCTGGGGCAGAGCCTGGCCTACGGATATACGGGGAACTCCCCCCTCAACTACTGGCGCGACAGGACCCCCACGAAGGGCCAGCCCAACAGCGTGGGAGCCACGAGGGGGACCTTCGGAAGGGGATGCTCCTGCTCCACCGGCGGGAACCCTCTCTTCTGCACCCTTCCCGTTCCGGCCGTCTCGGGTAGCAGGGATTTCCGCTTCTTCTTCACCGGCGCCCTCCCCGGCGCCCCGGCCGTGGCCTTCATCTCCCCCAGGAAGGCCGCCTTCTCCCTCCTGGGCTGCTCGGTCCTCCTGGACTTCAGCCTTGCCCTCTACCTGAACCCCGTGACGGTCAACCAGAATGGCGAGGGAGTCATCACCCTCTTCATCCCCCCCGATCCCAGCCTGAGAGGCCCCCTCCTCTACGGGCAGGTCTTCGTGCCCTCCTACAAGACCCCGAACGCCACCTTCTGTTCCTCCAACGGGGTCTCCTTCACGATCGGAGAGTAAAGGGGCCGGGCCCCCCGGGCCTGGATCCGAAAAGACGGGCGGCGTTGGCCCAGGCGGCCTCCGCCGCCCGTATCGGTGATACGCCCTTGATCTCGGCGATTCGCTGGACCGTCACTTCCAGGAGGGCGGGCTCGTTCCGCTTCCCCGGAACCGGTCCCAGGACGGGGGCGTCGCTCTCCAGGAGGATGGCCTCCAGGGGAAGGGCCCGGACGAGCTTCTCCTTCTGGCGGGACCGGACCAGGCTGGGAGGAATGGAGAAGAACCAGCCTCTCTCCACCCCCTCGAGGGCGTAACGGGCCTTCCCGTCGAAGGCGTGCATCACGACCTTCCCGGCCCCCTCGGCCGCCAGGAGATCGAGGGTCCTCTTCCCGGCGCTCCTGGAATGGACCGAGAGGGGAAGGCCCGTCTCCCGGGAGAGGGCCACGAAGAGAGCCAGGACCTCCTCCTGGATCTTCCGCCCCCGGGGATCCCCTTCGATCCGGAAATCCAGGCCCACCTCCCCGATCGCCCCGAGGACCTCCCTCTTCTCCCGGATCCGGGCGGCCAGGGCCTCGGCCCGGTCCGGGCCCCCCTTGCCCGGAAAGAGGCCCAGGCAGGGGAGGAGGAAATCCTCCCGGCCCTTGCAGAGCTCCAGGACCCTCTCTCCTTCCTCTTCGTCCTCGGACATCACGAGGACGGCCTTCACCCCCACCCGAAGGGCCCGCTCCAGGACCTGGTCCAGGTCTCCGGCGAAGGCCGGATCGGCCAGGTGGCTGTGGGTGTCCGCCAGGGGCGGAAGGGCCCCTTTCTCCCTCGAATCCGGGATCATGGTTCCTCCTCCAGGGAGGGCAGGAAGGCGATGGTGCTCGTCCCCCAGGTCCGGCGCCGTCCCTCCATCCCTTCCAGGGCGCCGGCCGCCTCGGGCAGGGAGGCGGGGTAATGGAAGACCAGGAGCCCCCCAGGGGCCAGCCTCCTCCTCAGGGCCAGGACCCTCTCTCTCAAGAGGAAAGGGTCGCCTCCCACCTGGGCGTAGGGGGGATCCAGGAAGACCAGGTCCGGCGGCGGCTCCTTGGGGAGGGGAGGATCCCAGGCGTCCCCCCCCACCAGGAGGGTCGTCTCTTCCTTGTCCTTTCCCAGCAAGGCCTGGAGGTTCCGCTCCAGCAGGGCCAGGACCTGCTTGTTCCGCTCCACGAAGAAGGCCTTCCCCGCCCCCCGGGACAGGGCTTCCAACCCCAGGGCGCCGCTGCCGGCGAAGAGGTCCCACACCAGGGCTCCGGGAAGGCGGGGCTGGAGGATGTTGAAGAGGGCCTCCCGGACCCGGTCCAGCATGGGCCTGGTCCCCCTTCCGGGGGGGGCCGCCACTTTCCTTCCCCGCAGATTTCCGGCGATGATTCTCACCCTGGCGTGCCTTTCCGTCCTTTCTGGGTTTTTTTTCCGGGACTCCTCCTGTCGGAGGAGGCCTGCCTGCCGAAAAATAAGACGACCACAGCCCCGGCGAGGAAACAAGTTGGACCCCGAAGGAAAACACCAGGAGCCCTCTTGCCCACTGGCTCTCAAAGTGGGGGGAAAGACCTTTTGTTTCCTCTCCTGGGGAACGTACGGCCTGGGGAGGAGGGAAGACCTGGAGATGGCCCTCCAGGACCTCTCCCTGGAGCCCCTCCACTGCGAGATCCACCCCTCCCCCGGGGGAATCCGCCTGGTGGACCGGAGCGGGCGGACCTTCCTGGAAGGCAGGCCGGTGGAGGAGGTGGACCTGGCCCCGGGTATGCGCCTCTCCCTGGGGGAGGTTCCCCTGGAGGCGGTCTTCCGGGAAGAGGCCCACCGGGCCTACCTGGTCCGCCCCAAGAGGCCTCCCCGCCGCCGGGCCGCTTCCGGCCCGGGCCGGAACCTCCGGCCCGCCCTGGAGAGATACTGGCGCGCCCGGGGGCCTTCCTTCTCACGGGAACTCCAAAGGAGCCTCCGTTCGGCTCCCTGGTTCTCCCTCTCCCTCCTGGGGCACCTGGCGATCCTCTTCCTCCTCTGGAACCTTCCGGTCCACAAGGGAGGATCAGCCTTTCACCGGGTGGAGACAGCCTTCCAGGCCCGCCTGGAGAACGAAGTCCCCCCCGGGCCGGCGGGCCCCTTCGAACCGGAAGAGGTGGTCTCCCCCGAGGCCCCCTCCATCCTCCCTCCCCAGCCCGAGCCTTTCGAGGAGGACCGCTTCTCCCCCGATCCCCTGGAGGATCCGGGAATCTACCTGGGCCTGAAGGGAGGCAGCTTCACGAGGAAGGTCCTCCTGGCCGGGGGAGGGAGGTTGGGGAAGGCAGGGGGAAAGGGAAGGGGCATCCTCTCCCCCCATCTGCTGGGCACTTCCCCTTCCTTCAAGAAGAAGATCCGGGCCCTGGAAAGGACCGGGCTGGACGTGGTCCTGGTCCTGGACGCAACGGCCTCCATGACCTTCGGCCTCCAGCTCGCCCGCTCGGCCTTCCTGGAGGTCTTTCGGGCCTTGGCCGTCCTGGTTCCCGACACCAGGATCGCCCTGGTGGTCTTCAGGGACCCCAAGGAGGATCCTTCGGGGAAGAGGCCCGTTCCCCAGGTTCCCCTCTCCCGGAATCCCTGGGCCACCATGGATTTCCTGGAGATTCTCTCCCCGGGAGGCGGGGGAGGACCGAGAGAGTCCCTCCTCTCGGCCCTGGCCCGGGCCATCTCCCTCCTGCCCGGAAGGTCTTCCAGGAAGGCGGTGATCCTCCTGGTGGGAGACGCCCCGGGCCACCCGGAAGAGGAGAAAGACCTCCGGGCCCTGGTCACCCGTTTCCGCCAGGAGCGGGGAGGAACTCTGAACACCCTGTTCACGGGCCCTCCCCCCGAAAGAAGCCCTTTCCATGGGGAAGCCCTGGAGGAATTCCGGGAACTGGCCCGCCTGGGCGGAGGCCGGTGCGTCTCCTTGAAGAGCCTGGAGGCCACGAGCCGCTGGATCCTTGCCCTCCTCACGGGTGAAGAAGACCCCGGGAACCCGGCCAAGGTCCTGGCAAACCTGGAAGCCAGGCCCACTCCCCTTGCCAGGATCGCAAGAAGGCACCTGGCCAAAGGCGAGACCCGCTGGATCCTGGAACGCCTCTCCCGGAACCCGGTCCCCCCCGAAGTGGTCCATGAGATCCTCCGGCGGCCCGACCGGTCCATCCTGGAAAAGATCCTGGAGGGCCTGGACAGGAAGAAGGCCCGCCCCTTCCCCCTCCCGTCCAGACAGGCCTTCCTCTACATCCTGAAACACCTCTTCCCCTCCCTCCCCCTTACACCCGGGGAAATCCGGGAAGGCCGCCTATCCCCAGAGAAAGCAGGGAAGTACCTCCCCTCTCCGGGGAAATAGGTTTTCCTCACACCACCCCCGCCCCCCGCCCCGCCCCGGCGGGA
>Ga0256914_1000506_pt1 | contig 38262 bp, 24 predicted proteins | sample HulkmetaG_FD_191571 | JGI IMG/M metagenome (GOLD analysis project Ga0256914, IMG submission 191571) | Hydrothermal chimney microbial communities from Main Endeavour vent field at the Juan de Fuca Ridge, Pacific Ocean - Hulk | ecosystem: Environmental > Aquatic > Marine > Hydrothermal vents ... | reverse complement strand
GCCGCGGCGATCCCCGGGAGCGACCTGGTGGTCCCGGGGGTCTCGGTCAACCCGACGCGCCTCGGCTTCGTCCGGCTGCTCCGGCGGATGGGAGCGGTCGTCGAGGTGGCCGAGGACCGGCCCGCCGGTCCCGAGCCCGCCGGGACGATCCGCGTCCGGGGCGGGCCGCTCCGGGGAATCCGGGTGGAGGGGCGGGACGTCGCCGATGCCATCGACGAGATCCCCCTGGTGGCCCTGCTCGGGGCGGTGGCCGCGGGGGAGACCGTGGTCCGCGGCGCCGGGGAGCTGCGGGTCAAGGAGTCCGACCGCATCGCCGGGACCGTGGCCCTGCTGCGCGCCCTGGGCGCGGAGGTCGAGGAGCTGCCCGATGGGCTGGCCGTCCGGGGCGGGGCGTCGCTCGCGGGCGGGACCGTCGACGCCCGCGGGGACCACCGGCTGGCGATGGCCGGGGCGATCGCCGGGCTCCTCGCCCGCGGCGAGACGACGGTGATCGGCGCGTCGGCCGCCGCGGTCTCGTGGCCCGGGTTCTTCCGGGTCCTCCCGCGGGTCGGCGGCGAACGGCCCACGGGCGTTCCCGTCCCCGGGCCCCTGCCCGGCGACCGCCCGTTCCGCGCGGTCCTCCTCGGGCACCCGGTGGGACACTCCCGGTCCGCGGACCTGTTCGCGGCCCTCCAGCGGGCGGGCGGTCCGCGGGTGGACTACCGCCCCCTCGACGTCCCGCCGGGAGAGCTCGCGCCCGCGCTGGAGCGCCTGCGGCGCGGGGCCTGGGACGGGGCGAACGTGACCGTCCCCCACAAGCGGGAGGCCGCCGCGGGGATGGACGTCCTGGGGGAGCTCGCCGCGGCGGCCGGCGCGCTCAACGTCGTCGTGCGGGAAGTGCGGGGAGGCCGGGCGGTCCTCCGGGGAGAGAACACCGACGGCCCCGGGTTCAGCGCGGCGTACCGCGCGGCGTTCGGCCGGGAGCCCCGTTCCCCGGCGCTGCGCCGGGCGGTCGTTCTCGGGTGGGGGGGCGCGGCCCGCGGTGTCGTCGCCGAGCTTCGTCGCCACGGCGTGCGCGTCACCGTCGCCACCCGGAACCCGGCGGGAGCCCGGGCCGGCTGGCCCGACCCGGGCACCCGTTTCATCGGCTCCCGGGATCCGCGCCTCGCGGAGGCCTGCGCCGGGACGGGCCTGGTCGTCCAGGCGACCCCCCTCGGGATGCCCGGCGGTCCCGCGCCCGGGGCCGCGCCCCCGGTCCCCTGGGAGGCCGTCTCCCGGGATGCCGTGGCGGTCGACCTGGTCTACGCCCCGGAACCGACCCCGTTCGTCCGCGCCGCCCGGGAGCGCGGGCTGGCGGCGATCGACGGCCTCGCGATGCTCCGCCACCAGGCCGCCCTCGCCGCCGACCTCTGGCTCGGTCCCGGCGCGGGCCGCCTCCTCCTCGACGCCACCCGCTCCCGCGCATCCTGACCGCGGCCTGTCCCGGCGTCGCGATCAGCGCAGCGCCCGCTGGCGGGCCTCGAAACGGGCACGGCGCCATCCGTCCGCGCTCGGCTCGCAGGGGATGGACTCGGCCGGCGACCACTCGCCCGTCGAGGGGTCGAGACGCGACGTGGCCAGCTCGTCGGCCGAGCGGAGCCAGTCGATCCACACCCTGCCGCCCTGTTCGTGGATCTCGACCGCCACGTCCCCGCGCCCCCGCCACCGCGACTCCGTGAGCCCGGTGTCGATCGTTCGCTCGTCCCATCCCTCGGTTCGCCGGGCCACCCGGACCTCGAACGTCCCGGCGGGTGTCTCGAGGGAGAAGGCGACGAAGACGTCGTTCCCGGTCGCCGCCACGGCCGGGAATCGGCGCGTGCCGGCGCCGGACCCGACGGATTCCGGCTCTTCCCACGTGCCCCCGGGCTGCTTCCTCCGGACCCAGGCGAGTGTTCCCGTCTCCGGCTCCCACCAGGCCACCGCGAGCAGACCGGACGGCGAGACGTCGACCGCCGGGTCCGACGTGTCCATCGTGCCGTCGGTGACCGGTTCGGGATCGGACCAGTCGTTCCCGTCCCAGCGGGCAACCACGATCCTGTGCGTGCCGTCCTCCAGGGCGTCCGCCCAGGTGACGACCGGGTTTCCGTCGGCATCGATCGCGATCGACGGGAGACCGTCTCCCTGGTCGTCGCCGTGCTCGTTGAGAACGTGGTGCCCCGGGCCGGGTCGGAATCGAGACCACGGGTAGGGGGACCCCTCGGTTCCGTGCTCGCCCGTCTCCACGGCCATCTGGAGAAACCCGATGCCCGGGTCCATGGCAACCTCGCCGACGCAGGGGAGCCCCGCGACCAGGAGGAAGATTCCCGTGACCGCGGAAACCACCGGCCAGGCTCCGTTCCTGCAGCGGCTCTGGGTCATCGGGTGTCCTCCTCCCGGCCCGCCCTGGTCGAAAGCCATGCGCGAGCCTCGTCGAGAAAGGCCGCGAGGCGCGATGCCAGGTGGTCGAGCCTCCTGGTGATGGTCACCTCGTCGCTGCGGGCCGCCTCGTGGGCCACGAGCAGTGCGAGAAACTCGGTGCGGGAACGGCCGAGTTCGCGAGCCATGTCCGCAGCCTCGCGAGCCGTGGCGACGGCGACCTCGGGCTGGTTCCGCGCCATGCGCGCCCGGGCAAGCACGACCAGCGCCTCCGGGAGCACCGCGGACGCCAGGGACCGGGCGAGCTGCAAGGCTTCCTCGGCGTCCTCGATCGCCGCATCCACTGCGCCGGTTTCCAGCAGGCAGCCGGCTCGGGCGGCCGCCGACCCCGCTTCTCAGGTGCCGCTGGGCCCGCCGGCGGAAGCGGGTGACGGCGCGCGGCCGGCGAGCCGTGGCGCAAGAAACGGACGGGCGGCCGGGGGGATCCCGGTCTCCCGGGCCCGGCCGAACCACCGGGCCGCCCGGCGGTGGTCACGGGAGAACTCGACCTCCATGTGCCACCTTTCCTCGAGCTCCCGGAGGACCGGCGCCGGGACGTCCCGCCGCACGCGCTCGAGCATGGCGCGCAGCAGGCGCCGCCGGCCGAGCAAGCGGAGCCCGGCGAGGCCCTCCTCGATCACCGCCGCGCGGGGGCAGCGGGTGAGCTCGAGGAGCACGGGAAGCGCCTCGTCCTCGTGCTCGGGGAAGAGCCCCAGGATCCGTGGCCCGAGGAAGAGGGGCGGATCGCCGGGATCCTCGCAGGCCTGCCGGGCGCGTGCCAGGACCTGCCGGTAGAGCTCCTCGCGGGCCGCGGGCGGGAGCAGGCCGACCCGGTCGATCGGCATGCCGGCGTGGTGCTCGATGATCCGGATCACCTCCTCGTCGGTCTCGGGGGAGGAGAGGAGGAGGTCGCGCAGCAGGTCCTTGAACGCGAAGGTGCCGAGCTGGTCGTCGAGGCCGACGACGAGCCCGAGGGAGGCCCGGTAGACGATGTCCCCGGTCCACGCCGGGTAGCGCCACGTGATCAGCGCGTCGAGCGGGCCCCGGCTCCCGTCCCGGTACCGGAAGGCCCGGCGCCGGTACTCGGGGCGTGCCCAGAAGAGACGGGCCTCCACGGCCCGGTCGCCGTCCCAGGAGCCGTGCTTCCAGCGGCGGAACTGCATCTGGGCGTAGTCGGCGAGCCCTTCCTCGAGCCACCGGGGAAGGCAACCGCGCCGGGACGTGACGATGTCGCGGATCAGCCAGTGGACGATCTCGTGGACCTGGCCCGCCACCCCCGGTCCCGCGTCGAGAGCATTCGGCGGGCGAAGCGCCTCCCCCGGGGGGTCCGGATCCCCGGGCGGAAGGAGGACGAATCCCGCCCCCGGCATCCGCCAGCGCCAGGCCTTCCCCGGGTCGGGGACGAGGTACCAGTCGGCGTAGAAGGGCGGTGGCTGCAGGTAGGATGCCTCCCGGACCCGCTCGTAGAGGTCGTCCCCCAGGTGGTAGCGGATCCCGGCCCGCAGGCCGGCGTAGTCCCGTTCGACCTCCTCCCGCCAGGCCCGGAGGGCCCGGAAGAACCGTTCCGGGACACCGGGGGCCAGGTGGGGCGGGTAGTGGACCGTGACCCGCCGGCCGAGGACCTCGCCGGTCCGGGCCTCCGTGCAGGTGCGGGTGGCCGCGTCGGCCAGCTCGACGAAGCGGCCCCCGCCCTCGAGGTAGGCGCCGGGGCGGAGGCACCCCCCGGCCGCCAGGAGCAGGCAGCCGGGGAGCGCCACCGCGAGCCACCACCGGGCCGCCGGGCGGCGGCCGGTCACGGGGAGGTCTCCTCCGGGGGGGCGAGCAGGTGATCGATCTTCCGCAGGGCCCCCAGGGTCGGGTCCGTCAGCCGGTGGCCGGGAACGAGCCACGCCTCGCATCGCTCGAGCATCGCTTCGACCTCCGCCCGCGCCCGGTCGAAGAACGAGCCCTCGACCAGCACGTGGAACGTGTCCAGCATACTGAAAAGTTCGGCCCGGCAGCGAGCGGGGTCGAGACCGGCGGCGAAGGCATCGTCGGGGAGCTGGCCGAACGCGGAGTGGAGGTAGGTCCAGGCCTCCCAGGCAGGGGTCGAGTCCTTCCGCATGAAGACGACGTCCCGTCCGCCGACGACCAGGTGAAAGCGCCAGGCGACGCTCTCGTTCAGGTGCCGCCGGTCGCCGTCCAGGATGCGCCAGCTCGCCGGGTCGGTGACGGCGCCGATCGAGACGCCCATCTCCCGTTCCGGGTCGATCGAGGCGAGCCAGGCCTGCCAGGCGGCCAGGTCGGCAGGTTCCTCGACCACGTAGGCGCCGCTCGGCGCGTCCGCCAGTCGCATCGTGAAGACGTAGTTCGATTCCTCGAGCGTTTCCCGCTCGAGCGCACCGAACCCCATCTGGACCGTTTCGGGGAGGTCGAGCCCGAACCAGGGGGCGTGGTCGACGTAGCCCGCCGGAAGATCGCCGGCGAGCTCCTCGACTTCCAGCCCGGGGAACAGGTCCCCGAGAGAGAAGGCGCCCACGTCGACGCAGTGCGTGTGGTGGCAGTCCTCGGAATGCATCGTGCAGTCGGCCGAGACGCCGTTGCCGCAGTTCAGCTTGCACGGGCAGTGACACCTGGTCTGCTTCACATGGGGCTTCGCGAGCACCTGGGGGACCAGGAGGAGGGTGATGACGAGGCCCCAGGCCGGCAACCACCGGAAGGGAATGTTGCGGTTCCTGCTCATCGTGTTCTCCTTTCAACTCGTGCCGGCGATCCGGCGCGGGCCGCCGGGCCGACGCGGACCGCCGCCTGTCATGGAATGTCCCGGGACGACGAGATCGTACGCCGGTACCCTGTCATGGGGAGCGGTTTCCACGACGAAGTTCGCCCCGTCGCAGGAGGTGAACCGTCCAGTCCGGGACGCGCGAGATTTCAGTGTCGGACGGTTCCCCGTCCCGTGACCGGAGACCTCCCGTCCCCACGGGGACGGTCGGCCGTCCACGGACGAGCACCCGGTAGCGGCGGGGGCGGGCCGTGGCATTCCCGGCCCGCGGGCCCGGGGTATCCTTGGCGGCCCGGGGGAGGGAGCGGAGGGAGACCGGGCATGCTGCGGTACCTGACGGCGGGCGAGTCCCACGGACGGATGCTGCTCGGGATCCTGGACGGGATGCCGTCGGGGGTCCCCCTCGCCGTTCGGCACCTCCTGCCCCGGATGCGGCGCCGCCGGCGGGCCGCCGGCCGCGGGCCACGAATGCGCCTCGAGGACGACCGGCCGGAGATCGTCGCCGGCGTCCTGCGGGGACGGACCACCGGCGCGCCCCTCGGCATCGTCCTCCCGAACCGCTCGGACCGTTCCCGCCGGGCATCCCGGGAGCAGACGGTGCCCCGGCCCGGGCACGCCGACCTGGCGGGGGCGTTCAAGTACGGCACCGCGGACGTCACGCCGGTCCTCGAGCGGGCCTCGGCCCGGGAGACGGCGATCCGCACCGCCCTCGGGGCGGCCGCCTGCCGGATGCTCGAGCTGGTCGGCGTGCGCCTCGTCGCCCACGTGGTCGCGCTCGGCGACGTCGAGGCGCCGCCGGCCCCGCGGGAAGCCGACCCGGACGCCCTCGCGCGGCGGCGCGACCGCTCCGCGGTCGCCTGCCTCGACCCCGCCGCGGGCCGGGCGATGGCGGCCCGGATCGAGGAGGCCCGTCGGGCCGGGGAGACCCTGGGCGGCCGCGTGGAGCTGGTCGTCTTCGGCCTGCCGCGGGGGCTCGGCTCCGTCGCCCAGCACGATCGGCGCCTCGATGCCCGCCTCGCCGCGGAAGCGCTCTCGATCCCCTCGGTCAAGGAGGTCGAGGTCGGGGACGCCCTCCTCCAGGCACGGCTGCCCGGGGGAGCGGCCCAGGACCCGGTCGCGGTCGACGCGGAGGGGCGGATCGCCCGGGGGTCGAACCGGGCGGGGGGGCTCGAGGGGGGCATGACGAACGGCGAGCCGCTGGTGCTCCGCGCCGGGATCAAGCCCCTGCCGACCCGGCGCCGGCCCCTGCCCACCGTCGATCTCGCCACGGGAGAGCCCTCCCCCGGCCGGGCGCTCCGGGCGGACGTCACCCAGGTCGCCGCCGTTCCCCCGATCCTCGAGGCGATCGCCGGCATCGTCCTCGGCGGCGCGCTCCTCGAGCGCTACGGCGGGGACCGGTTCGACGAGATCGTCCGGCAGGTGGAGATCGACCGGGACCGGAGGCTGCCGTGAGGCTGCCGCCCGACCGGCCGCTCTTCCTCTGCGGTCCCTCCGGGGCCGGGAAGACCTCGGTGGGCCGGCAGGTGGCCGGCCTCCTCGGCGTGCCGTTCGTCGACCTGGACGAGCGGATCGCGGAACAGGAGGGACGCTCGATCCCGGACCTGTTCGACGCCGGGGAACGGGCGTTCCGGGAGGCGGAGTGGAGGGCCCTGGCCCGGCTGTTGACCGGGCCGCCCCACCCGGGCACGGTCGTCGCCCTGGGGGGCGGCACCCTCGCCCAGGAGGGACTCCTCGCGGCGGTCCTCGAGGCGGGAACCCTGGTCCACCTGGATGCGGCCCCGGCCACCCTGGCCCGGCGGCTGGCGGCGGACGGGACCCCGCGGCCCCTGGTCGACGGGGCGGAGGACCCGGTGGCCCGGCTGGCGGCCCTGCGGGACTCCCGCGCCCCCGGGTACGAGCGGGCCGCCTTCCGGGTCGATACCGACGGTCTCGGGGTGGACGAGGTCGCGGTCGTCCTGTTGCGGCGGCTCTGGGACCCGGTCTCCGGCCCGTGGAGGGAACCACCGGAGCCGGTGGGGCCGGGCCTGCCGGCCGCGCGGGGCGTGGTCGCGGGGCCGGGGGCGATCCCCCGGGCGATCGACCCGTCGGGAGGCCGGGCGCCCGCCGGGACCCTCGTCCTCCTGATCGACGAGGACCTGCCCCACGTCCACGCCGGGGCCCTCGGGCCCGCCCTCGGCGCCCTTCCCGGGGAGAGCGACCGGCTCCGGATGTTCACGGTGCGGGGTGGAGAGACCGTCAAGGAGCTCGGCGTGGCGGCCTCCACGTGGGAGGCGCTCCTCGATGCGGGGGTCGACCGGGACGGCATGCTGCTCGCCGTCGGGGGAGGAACCGTCACCGACCTGGCGGGCGTCGTCGCCGCCCTCTACAAGCGCGGGCTTCCGCTCGTGCTCGTCCCGACCACGCTCCTCGCCCAGCTCGACGCCGCCCTCGGTGGGAAGAACGCCCTGAACCTCGCGGGCACGAAGAACGTCCTCGGCACGGTGCGGTTTCCCCGGGAGGTGGCCATCGACCCGTTGTGGCTCGCAACCCTCCCGCCGCGGGAGCTCCGGGTCGGCCTCGCGGAGGCGGTCAAGGCGGCCCTGGTCGGTGACCCCGGTCTCCTCGACGTCCTCGAGGAGCCGCCGCCGCGGCCCTCCCTCCCGTGGCTCCACGAGACGACGGGCCGGGCGGCCCGGGTCAAGCTGGCGATCGTCTCCCGGGACCCGGACGAGCGGGGGGAACGGGCGCTCCTCAACCTCGGTCACACCCTCGGGCACGCCCTCGAGGGAGCGGGCGGCGAGGGAGGTCCCGTCCTCTCCCACGGGGAGGCGGTCGCGATCGGCACCGTCTTCGCGCTCCGGCTCGCCGCGGCGACGGGTGTCCTCGCCGACCGGGAACTGCCCGGCCGGGTCGAGGCCCTCCTCCGGGCGCTCGGCCTCCCGGTGCGGCCCCCGGAGGGGGTGAACCGGGCCGCGCTCCTGCGGCACCTGGAGCGGGACAAGAAGCGTCGCGGGGGACGGGCCCGGTGGGTGCTCCCGGTCCGGGCGGGCGAAGCGGTCGTCCGGGACGTGGAGCACCGGGCGATCCTGCGGGAACTCCGGGCCTTCTTCGACGAGCCGGGGGACGGTGGTCCCGGCCGGGACGGGGGGGAGGCGACGTGACGAGGATCCTGCTGCTCCACGGGCCCAACCTGAACCGCCTCGGCCGCCGGGACCCGCGGCACTACGGGACGATCACCCTGCCGGAGCTGGAGGAGCTGGTGCGGAGCCGGGGCCGGGAGCTCGGGTTCGAGGTCGCCTGCTTCCAGTCGAACCACGAGGGGGCCCTGGTCGACCGGCTCCAGGAGGAGACCGGGCGGGCGGCGGGGTGCCTGCTGAACCCGGGCGCCCTCGCCCACCAGAGTTACGTCCTCCACGACGCGATCCTCGACTTCGGCGCTCCCGTCGTCGAGGTGCACCTGTCGCGGGTGGCGGAGCGGGAGCCGTGGCGCCGCGTCAGCGTGGTCCGCCCGGCCTGCGCCGGTCACGTGGAGGGGATGGGGCCCCGGGGATACCTCGAGGCCCTCGAGCTCCTGGCCGGCCTCCTCGGGCGGGGGAACTGACCGAGAGAAACCGGGGACGCCCGCGGGCGTCCCCGGCGTCACGTTCCCCGCTCGCGCGGCTCAGCGCTGCTGCTGGAAGGCGGCGTGGCGCTCCTCGAGCCTCGGGTCGCGGAGCGTCTCCATGATGTACTCGGCGAACTGGTGGCTGGTCGCGCCGTTGGGACGGCCGGTCATCACCAGCTTCTTCTCGTACTGGCCGCAGATGTCGAGGGCCATGTCGAGCTTCTTCCCCAGCTCCGGGTAGCCGATGTGGGAAAGCAGCATCGCCGCCGCCCGGATCATCGAGGACGGATCGGCGTACTGGGCGCGCCCCTCCTTGACCATGCGCGGGGCGGAGCCGTGGATCGCCTCGAACATCGCGTAGCGCTTGCCGATGTTCGCGCTGCCGGCCGTGCCGACGCCGCCCTGGAACTCCGCCGCCTCGTCGGTGAGGATGTCCCCGTAGAGGTTCGGCAGGATCATCACCTGGAAGTCCCGGCGCCGCTTCTCGTCGACGAGCTTGGCCGTCATGATGTCGATGTACCAGTCGTCCGTCTCGATCTCCGGGTAGTCCTTCGCCACCTCCTGGCAGGCCCGGAGGAAGCGGCCGTCGGTCGTCTTGACCACGTTGGCCTTGGTGACGATCGTCACCCGCTTCTTGCCGTTCTTCCGCGCGAAGTCGAAGGCGAGGCGGGCGATCCGCTCCGCCCCCGGCTGGGTGATCAGGCGGAAGTCGATGGAGATGTCGTCGCCGACGTCGATTCCCTCCGGCCCGAGGGCGTAGACGTCCTCGGTGTTCTCCCGGAAGAAGGTCCAGTCGATCCCCTGCTCGGGAACCCGCACCGGCCGCACGTTGGCGAACAGGTCGAGCTCCTTCCGCATCGCGACGTTGGCCGACTCGATGTTGGGCCACGGGTCACCCTTGCGCGGGGTCGTCGTCGGGCCCTTGAGGGTGACGTGGCACTTCTTGATCTCCTCGAGAACGTCGTCGGGGATCGCCTTGCCGACCTCGGCGCGCCGCTCGATCGTCAGCCCCTCGATGTTGCGGATCTCGATCTTCCCGGAGGCGATCTCGTCCTTGAGCAGCTCGCGGAGAAGCCACTCGGATTCCTTCGCGATGTAGGGGCCGATGCCGTCCCCACCGATGACGCCGACGATGATCGGCTTCAACTGCGAGTAGTCGATCCACTCGTCCTCGGCCTTGATCCGGTTGACCCGCTCGAACTGCTTCTCGAGCAGGCGGCCGAAGTGCTCCTTTGCGCGTTCGATCACTTCCTGGCTCACGGTCTCGCCTCCAGCCGTGGCGCGGACGTCGCGTTCACGGGGTTGAAGGAATCGGTCGTTCCGGGTGGTCGGGCGGGCATTATAGACGGTCCCCCCGGCTTCTCCACGGAAAACATTCGGTCAGGGGTCCTCGAGCCGGTCGGCGAGGCGTCCCGCCGCCCCCCGCCGGTCCGGCTTGCCGGCTCGCAGGGGGAGCTCCCGGACGACGGCCAGCCGCCGGGGGCGTCGCGACGGGGGCAGGTCCCGGAGGGCATCCCGCAGCCGGTCGCGGTTGAATCCTTCGCCGGGTACGACCGCGGCGGCGACCAGGGCGCCCCAGGTGTCGTCGGGGACGCCGAAGACCAGCGCCTCCACGACCCCGGGAACCGCGAGGAGCCGCTCTTCCACCTCGGAGGGGTGGACCTTTTCCCCCCCGGTCACGATCACGTCGTCCGCCCGCCCGAGGACGTGGACGAATCCCCGCGGGTCGATCCGGCCGAGATCGGCGGTCGTGAGCCAGCCGTCGGGGGTCCAGGGTTCCCCGTGGCGGCCCGGCGGCCAGTAGCCGTCCATCAGCCCGATCCCCGCCACCTCGAGCCGGCCCTCCCGCACCCGGACGCGGCGCCCGGGCAGCGGCGGCCCCGCCCCGTGGGCGGGATCGGGTGGCGTGCCCGGTGGCACGGTCGCCACCTGGCCGAGGGTCTCCGTCATTCCCCAGGTGGGAAGCACCGGCACGTCCCGCGTCGCCGCCTCCCGGAGCAGGGCCGGGGCCGTCGCGGCACCGCCCAGCAGGATCGCCCGCAGGTGTCGCGGCGGCCGCCACCGGGGAAGCCCGCGGAGGAGCAGGGCGAGCTGGGCGGGCACGAGGGAGAGCAGGGTGATTCGCTCCTCCACGAGCCAGCGGGCGATCCGGGCCGGGTCGAACGGCAGCGGGCCCGGCACGGCCGGCCGCCCGGCCAGGAGGCAGCGCAGGAGGACCGCCGCGCCGCCGGCCCGGGCGGGCGTGAGGAGCAGGCCCCAGCGATCGTCCGGTCGCCACCCGAGGAGGGCCGCGCTCGCCTCGGCCGCCTCCTCCACCGCCCTCCGGGAGAGGACGACCCCCTTCGGGGGGCCGGTGGTCCCGGAGGTGAACAGGACGAGGGCGGTCCCGGCGGGCGGGGGGTGCTCCGCGAGGAGCCGCTCCCGGCGGCGGAGTTCCTCGCGCGGCAGGCGGACGTCGAGAGGGGCGAGGGGGATGCCCGCCTCCCAGGCGTGCCGGAACCGGTCGATCGTGGCCCGGTCGACGGCGGCGGGGAGGGGCCGGGCGTGGGGCGGGAGGGTCACGGCGGCCCGGGCGGGAGGAGGTGCCCGTCGACGACCGGGGGCGCTGCCGCCCGCTCGGCCGGGAGAAGGAACGGGTGGGGCGCGAGCCCGCACGGCAGGAGATCGCCCGCCGCGAAGGCGGCGGCGACCGCCGCACGGATCGCCACCGGCCCCTCGAGGGCGTGGGTCACGAGGATGTCCTTTCCCGCCGCCCGGGCCCGGTGAGCCGCGTCGAGCAGCGGAAGGAGGCCCCCGAGGAGCGCGGGCTTGAGCACGAGCACCGCGATGCCCGGCTCCGCCAGGACCGCCCCGAGGAAGGCCGGGTCGGCGAGCGATTCGTCCGCGGCGAGGGGAAGGGGGGCGCCCGCCCGGGCGAGCTCGAGGAGGGCTTCTCCCCCGACGGGTTCCTCGGCGAACCGGACGGGCAGGCCGGCGAAGCGCTCGAGAATCGCCGCGGCCTCGCCCGGGGGCAGGGCCCCGTTGGCGTCGAGGGAGAGCTCGCCGTTTCCGTCGAGCAGCTCCGCCGCCGCGGCCGCGGCCGCGACCTCGTCCGCCAGCCGCCCCGGGGCACCGATCTTCAGCTTGAACGCGCGGATCCCCGCGACGAGGCCCCGGGCGATCTCCTCGCGGACCGCCGCCGGGTCGTGCCCGGCGAGGAGGGCGTGGATCGGCAGCGGGGCGGGGTGCGCGGCCCCCCCCAGGTACCGGTGGAGGGGGACGCCGGCCCGGCGGGCGAGCAGGTCGAGGAGGGCCGTCTCCGCGGCGAAGCGGGCCGCGGGCGAGAGATCGAGGCCGGAGAGCAGGCTCTCCACCGCGGGGGCGAGCTCGCGGGCCCGCTCCGGGGGCCCGACCCGTTCCCGGGGTGGAGGCGGCTCCGGCACCTCTGCCGGGAGCCGCGCCACCAGGGCCGCGAGCCCGGCCGCGGCCTCCCCGGGGGTGTCCGGGGACCAGCCGCGGAGGGGCGACGCCTCCCCCGTGCCCGCGTTTCCCTCCCCGTCCCGCAGCTCGAGGATCACCCCCTCGCCGGGACGCAGGATCCCGGTGCCGGCGAGGAGCGCCCCCCGGTCTCCCGGGGGCCTCGGTTCCAGCCTTCCAGCGACGAGGTTCACCGCCTGCCTCCCCGCCCTCACCCGAGGGCGATCCCGAGGGCGAGCAGCAGCCCGTGCACGAGGGCGAGGCGGGCGGCCCGCGCGAGCAGGTCGAGCCACTCCCCCGGGTTCCGGGCCCGGCGAACCCCGCGGGCGATCCCGAGCGCCGCCGGGGCGGCGAGGAGAACCAGCCAGGGGCCCGGGCCGGCCAGGCTCCCGAGCTGCAGGAGGGCGGGGACCCCGGGCAGGGCCACGAGCAGCAGCAGGATGACCTCCAGCTCCCCGCCGCGGCGTCCCAGGATCACCTGGAGGGTGCGCTTGCCGGACCTGCGGTCGGTCTCGAGGTCGCGCAGGTTGTTGACGACCAGCAGGACGGTCGTCGTCGCCCCGGGGCCCAGGCCGGCCACCAGGGAGAGGCTCGTGGCCCGCCCGCACGAGACGTACGCCGTGCCCGCCGTGGCGACCAGCCCGAAGAAGAGCAGGACGAAGAGATCGCCGAGGCCGTGATAGCCGAGGGGCCAGGGGCCGCCGGTGTAGGCGAGCCCGGCGAGGATCGAGGCGATGCCGATCGCCACTACCGGCCAGCCGGCGGTCCACGCGAGGTAGAGGCCGCAGAGGGTGGCGAGGCCGAAGGCGACGGCCATCCCTCCGCGGACCTGCGCCGGCGAGAGCAGCCCGGCGGCCACCGCCCGGGGAGGGCCGACCCGGTTCCTGTCCGTGCCTCGTACCCCGTCCTGCACGTCGTTCGCCAGGTTGGTCCCGACCTGGATCAGGACCGCGCCGGCGAGGGCCGCCAGCACGGGTCCGGGCCGCAGGCACCCCGCCCGGAACGCGCAGGCCGCCCCGACGGCGACCGGGGCGACCGCCGCCGTCAGGGTCCGGGGCCGGCAGGCGAGGATCCACGCTCCCGCGCTCCCGGGCAGGGGCAGGGTCGGTCCCGTCGCGGATGCCGCCACGGCCCCATCCTCCTCAGGGGAAGCGCGGGTACTTCCGGAAATCCGGCTTCCGCTTCTCGAGGAACGCCCGCTTCCCTTCCTTCGCTTCCTCGGTCAGGTAGTAGAGCAGCGTGGCGTCGCCGGCGAGCTGCTGGAGCCCCGCCTGCCCGTCGCAGTCCGCGTTGAACGCCGCCTTGAGGAGGCGCAGGGCGGTCGGGGAGAGCTCGAGGATCCTCCGGCACCAGGCGATCGTCTCGTCCTCCAGCCGCTCGAGGGGCACGACGGTGTTGACGAGGCCCATCTCGAGGGCTTCCCGGGCGTCGTACTGGCGGCAGAGGAACCAGATCTCCCGCGCCTTCTTCTGGCCGACGATCCGGGCGAGGTAGCTCGCCCCGTAGCCCCCGTCGAAGCTTCCGACCCGCGGACCGGTCTGGCCGAACCGGGCGTTGTCCGCCGCGATCGTCAGGTCGCAGATCACGTGGAGGACGTGCCCGCCCCCGATGGCGTACCCGGCCACCATCGCGATGACCGGCTTCGGCAGGGTCCGGATCTGGCGCTGGAGATCGAGAACGTTGAGCCGGGGGATCCCGTGCTCGTCCACGTAGCCCCCGTCCCCGCGGATCTTCTGGTCGCCGCCGGAACAGAACGCCTCGTTGCCGGCCCCGGTGAGGATCGCCACGCCGATCGACGCGTCGTCCCGCACGTCGGCGAAGGCCCGCATCATCTCCTCGACGGTCCGCGGCCGGAACGCGTTCCGCACGTGGGGCCGGTTGATCACGACCTTCGCGATTCCCTCGTCGGACTTGTAGTAGAGGATGTCCTCGAAGCCGGGGATCTCCTTCCACTCGACACGGCTCATCGTGGTGGCCTCTCCCTTGCGCCCCGGCCTGCCGCCGGGGATGCTGGTCACGTCCCGAACCCGGCCTCGCGGGCCGCCAGGTCCGCGAGACGTCGCAATCGTTGCCCGATGCCTTCCCCGTCGGTCGGGACCGCGATCACCGACGGTCCGCCCCGGTCGAGGGCGCGCGCGATCGCCGACGCGATCTCCGCCCCGTTCTCCGCCCGTTCCGCCGGGATCCCGTGGGCCCGGGCGAGGGCCGGGGCGTCGGCGCCTCCCGGGCAGCGGAACAGGGCGTCGTACGCGTGCCCGGGGAGCCCGGCGTCCGCCACCGGCAGGCCGTCGAAGATCCGGCCGCCGCCGTTCTCGAGCACGATGGCCAGGGCGGTCCCCGTCGTCCGCGCCAGCACCTCGAGGCTGCCGGCATCGTGCCGGAACGCCAGGTCGCCGAGCAGCGCGACCGCGGGGCCCGACCAGGTGCCCGCCGCGCCCGCGAGCTGCGCGAGGCCTCCCTCGATCCCGCTCTGGCCACGCCGGTGGAGCACCGCCAGGGAGACCAGGCCCCCGGGCACGTGCAGGTCGAGCTCCCGCACGGGCAGCCCGTTGCCGGCGAGCAGCAGCGTTCCGTCGGGCAGGGCGGCGACGATCGCTCGAACGGCGCGGGCCTCGGGCAGGGGCCGGTCGGGAGGATCCTCCTCCGCCAGCCGTTCCTCCGCCCGCTCCGCCGCCGCGTCGAACGCCTTCCAGGCCGCGTTCCACTCCGGGGACACCGACCATCCCGCAAGGGGCCCGGCGAGGTGACCGAGGGCGAGGACCGGCCTTCCCGCGATCACCCCCACCGCCCGGCCTCCGGGGTCGTTCCAGCCGTGCTCCGCGAGGACGACGAGGGGAATCTCCGGCGCCTCGGCCAGGAGATCGGCAAGCCCGCGGGAGACCGGCGGAAGGCCCACCTGGAGGACCAGGTCCGGCGCCAGCGCCCTTCGCCCGGCCGGGTGCCGCCAGCAGAGGTCGAACCGGTCCCCGACCGGGAACGCTCCGTGGCGATCCCCCCGGAAACGCCAGCCGCTGGTCGCCTCGGCGAGGAGGGGGATCCCGGCCTGCCGGCAGAAGGCGGCGACCCGCGCGAGCTCCCGGTGCCGTTCGACGGGTCCCGGCCCGGCGACGAGAACGGGACGGCGCGCCCGACGAAGGAACCGGGCGAGGACCTGCAGGGCTTCCTCCCGGGGTACGCGGTCCGCCGGCCAGGCCCGGGCCGGGCCGTGGCCCGGCGCTACCGGGGCACGGTCGAGCAGCCCCTCGACGGCCGGGAGCCGGGCAGGCAGCAGCGGCTTGCGGAACGGGGCGTCCAGGTGGACCGGGCCGGGGACCGGCTCCCGGCATGCCGCGGCCGCCCGGGCCCCGGCGCGGCGCCAGGGCCCCGGTCCCGGACCGCCCGCACCCGGCGCATCGAGCCGGACGGCGAGGCGCACGTGACGCCCGAAGAGATCCTGGTCCGTCGACTGGGGAGCGCCCGATGCCACCAGGTCGAACGGACGGGCCGCCGAGACCAGGACCAGCGGCACCCGGGCGTGGCTCGCCTCGAGGACGGCGGGAAGCCAGTTCGCCGGCGCGCTTCCCGACGTGCCGACGACGAGGACCGGTTCGCCGGACGCGGCCGCCGAGCCCAGGGCATGGAACGCCGCCCCGCGCTCGTCGAGCACCGCGGTGACGGTGAGGCCCGGGTGGAGGGCACACGCGACGGCCAGGGGGGTCGACCGGGAACCCGGCGAGACCACCGCCCGGGTGATTCCCCCCCCGACCAGGCCGTCCACCAGCGCGAGGGCGGCCCGCAGGTTCGCCTCGCCGGTCATGGCGTCGATGCCTCCACGGGCACGCCGAGCCCGAGGCCCCGCACCGTTGCCCGGAGCTTGGCCAGGATCTCCTCCGCCTCGCACGCGGGATCGGACGTGGCGACGATCCCGGCTCCCGCCCGCAGGTGGAGGACGTTGCCGTCGAGCACCGCCGCCCGGAGGACCACGTGCGCCTCCACGGTCCCGTCCGGCCGCTCCACCAGGAGGGGGGCCGCGAACGTGCCCCGGGCCGGCTCGTGGGCCCGGAGCCACGCGAGAGACGGTTCGCGGGGCGCCCCGGCCACGGCCGGGGTCGGGTGAAGGGCGGCCAGCACGTCGCCGGTGGTCACCCCCGGCCGGACCCGGCCCACGAGGGGCGTGCACAGGTGGACGAGCCCGGGAAGGCGGCGCACGAGGGGAACGGGTGGACCGTCCAGCCGCGCGACCAGGGGCGCGAGGGCGCGCCGGATGCCCCGCACGACCAGCTCGTGTTCCTCCCGGTCCTTCGGGCTGGCGAGCAGGCGATCGCCGTCTCCCGCGGGGGCCGTTCCCGCCAGTGCTTCCGTCTCGAGGAGCCCCCCGGGGGCGAGCCGGAAGAGCCGCTCGGGCGTCGCACCGAGGAGAAGGCGTTCCCCCGCGAGGATCGCGAACCGCGTGAGGCCGTCCGGTCGCCCGGCGGGACCGGCAAGGAGACGGGCGGCGAGAATCCCCGGCGGCGGTGGCGCGGGAAAGACGACGCGGGCGCCGAAGGACGGGACGAGCTTCTCGACTTCGCCGTCCCGGACCGCCCCGAGGGCTTCCCGGACGCCGTCCCGGACCCGGGCAGGGGACGGCAGCTCGAGTCGCACCGGTCCCGGGAGGGAGGGGAGAGCGCCACCGGGCAGGGCCGGGGGGTGGGTCCCCCCGGACCAGCGGGGCGTCGCGTCCGTCCCGGACACGGTCGCCACCCACCGGGGCACGAGGGGTGGGGGCGGAGCCCACGGGCCGCTGTCCCGGGGATCCGCCGGGTCGAAGGGAAGTACGCGCACGGCGCCGGTCCCGGTGATCGACCCGCCCCGGTCGTCCAGTCCGACGGTGACCGTCCCGGTGTCCCGGTCGACCAGGACGAACCCCCGGTCGAACCGGGTCCCGAGCAGGGAGGCGAGGGCGGCCGCCGGGGTCACGGCCCGACCTCCCGGGGCGTCCCGACGAACAGCGTCGCCACCCCGAGGGCGAGGGAGCGGGTCTCGATCACCCGCAGCCCGGCTTCCTCCATCAGCCCGGCGAACGCCTCCGGCGCCGGGAACGCCCGCATCGAGTCCGCCAGGTAGGCGTACGCGTCCGAGCCGGAGAGGAGGCCGCCGACCCGGGGGAGAACGCCGCGCACCCAGGTGCGCGCCACGGGAGCCAGGAGACCCCGTCGAGGTTCCCCGAGCTCGAGGATCGCCGCCCGGGCCCCGGGCCGGAGGACACGGGCCATCTCCCGCAGCGCCGCCGGCCGGTCCGGGACGTTCCGGATCCCGAAGGCGATCGTGAGCCCGTCGAGGCAGCGGTCCCGCACCGGCAACGCCTCGGCGATCCCCGGGACGAGGGCGAGCCGCCCGGCCAGCCCGGCCCGCCGGGCCTTCCGCCTTGCCAGGTCGAGCATCCGGCGGGCCGGGTCCAGCCCCAGGACCCGGGCGTCCGGGTGCCTCCGGCAGATCTCGAGGGCCAGGTCGCCGGTGCCCGTGGCCAGGTCGAGGACCCGGGCCCGGGGCGGCAGGCGGAGGACCGCCACGGTCGACCTTCGCCAGCCCCGGTCGATCCCCAGGGAGAGCAGGCGGTTCAGGAGGTCGTAGCGTGGGGCGATCCGGTCGAACATCTCCCCGCTGCCCGGGCGCGGGGAGGACGTCCTGCCGGTCACGGGCGTGCGGGCCGGGCCGGACCGGCCGGCCGGGGGTGGAGGTCCACCCGGGGCGGGCGCAGGATCGCCGCCAGCTCCCCGGGGCGGATCGCCTGGGGACCGTCCGACAGGGCGGCGCCGGGGTCGTCGTGGACCTCGACGAGGAGCCCGCTGGCCCCGGCGGCGAGGGCGGCCCGCGCGAGCGGGACGACCAGGTCGCGGCGGCCCGCCGCGTGGGACGGATCGACGATCACTGGAAGGCCGCGTTCACCGGCGAGCAGGGCCACCGCCCCGAGGTCGAGGAGGTTGCGGGTTCCCCGGTCCCATCCCCGGATTCCCCGCTCGCAGGGGAGCACGGCGGGGGCGCCGTGGGCGAGGCAGTGTTCCGCCGCCTGCAGCCACTCGTCGATCGTCGCCGCCATCCCGCGCTTGAGCAGCACGGGCCTTCCGGCCGCTCCCACCGCGTGCAGGAGTGGAAAGTTCTGCATGTTCCGGGACCCGACCTGGAGGATGTCCGCCGCCTCCGCCGCCAGCTCGACCGCACCCGGGTCCATCACCTCGGTGACGAGGAGCAGGCCGTTTTCGCGGGCGGCCGCGGCGAGCCAGCGGAGGGCACGTCGCCCGTGCCCGGCGAACGCGTACGGGCTGGTCCGGGGCTTGAAGGCTCCGCCGCGCAGGACCCGTGCCCCCGCCCGCGCCACGGCCGCGGCCAGCCGGTGGACCTGGTCCTCGTTCTCCGCCGCGCAGGGACCTGCCATCAGCACCGGCGGGTGACCGGCGCCGATCGCGACCTCCCCGATCCGGACGACGCCGGGATGGGTGTCGAGCCGGGGGTGGGGACTCTCGGGGAGGAACACGTCCCGGATCCCGGGGATCTCGCGGAGGGTGCTCGCGGGCACGCGGGCCGAGTGGGGGAGGACCTCGAGCAGCGTCTCTCCCTCGCGGCCGGCAAGGCGGCGGGTCCACAGGCCGAGCCCGGCGAGGATCCGCTGGATCGCCCGGGGATCGGCCCCGGGCGCGAGCGCGATCGTCATGGTGGCGACCCTCCGGTCCCCTGGGCGCGCGGACACGGGATCTTCGTGCCCGCCTCGGGTGCGAAAGGCTACCAGCCGGACCGGTGGATTCGCCAGAGGGCAGGAGAGAAGGATGAAGCGGGGAGCCCAGGGCCCATCGCAACGGGTGCTGTCTTCAGGGGGGAGGTCATGCCTTTTCGTCCCGTCGACCCGGGCTCCCCACCGGCAATCTAGGTTCGGGCCCACGGGCCGTCCACCCGGCCGCGGGGTAGAATCGGCCCCGGGCGTCGTCCCGTGCCGCCAAGGAGAACCATCCTGAAGACCCACCGCCTCGCGCGCCTCCTGAACCTGGGCCTCGTTGCGACCGGGCTCGCGGTGCTGGTCGCGCTGGCCACCGGCGGTGCCCGCCTGCGGTTCGGCGACCTGGTGCTGGGGCCCTGGGGGGCGGCCGTCCCCGCCTGCCTGTTCTTCCTGTTCGCCGCCGTCCGCCTTGGACTGTCGCGCCGGTCCAGCGGCGTGGAAGGCTGGATCGTCACGTTCTACGCGCGCCAGGGACTGCCCCCGCGGGATGCCCCGACCAGTCTCTCCCGGGCGCTTCGCACCGGCTTTCTCCTCGGTGCCGGCGCGGGGGTCGTCGTCGCGGCCGCGGAGGTGACCGTCCTGCTCGGTCGGACGGCCGCCCCCGGCATCGAGCGGTACGACGCGTTCCTTCTCGCCCTGGTCGAGCTGGTGACCGGGATCGTCGTGCCGGGCCTCCTCGGAACCGGGATCGCGGCGGCGATCTACCTCGCCGGCCGCTGGGGCCGCGGACGTTCCCCGGGGGGATACGAGCTGGGCCGGCGGGTGGTGATCGGCCTGCTGCTCCTGCTGCCGCCCCTGCTGCTGCTCGGACCGCGGCCGGGGACCCAGGGACCCCTGCCGCCGCGGGTGCTGCTCGGCGCCATGCTGGCGATGGTCCTCGCGGCGATCGTCGTCTTTCTCGTCCTTCCGGCGGCCTGGCTGCGGGCCCGGGAGGGGCGCTGGGGTCTCGCCGTGGTCGCCGGGGGCGGTGCAGCCGTCCTCCTCGGGCTCCTGGCGGTGTCCAGGTTCGCCGGGGGCGGCGCCCCGGTCGCCCGGGTGGAGGAACCCCCGGCGAACGTGCTCCTGGTGACGCTGACCGGGTTGCGGACCGATCACACCCGCACCTGGCACGGCGCGGAGGGATTCACCCCCTTCCTCGACGGCCTGGCCGCGACCGGCACGGTCTTCCGGGAACCCGTTTCCCCCTCGTCGTGGCCCCCGGCCGCCGCGGCCTCCCTGCTGACCGGGCTCTACCCGGAAGAGCACGGGCTCGTCGCGCCGGGGGACCGGCTGCACAGGCCGGTGGAGTCCCTGCCCCGGGTCCTGGCGGCCCACGGGTGGGTGACGGCGGCCTTCGTCTCCTCCCGGGAGTTCGACGGGGGCCCGACCGGGTTCGCCGCGCTGTTCGACGAGTACCGGGACACGACCACCCTCGGACGACGGTTGCGGCGGGTTCCCCTCGGCCGGATCGCCGCCCTGGCCTTCCCGCCCGACGTGGAACCCCGCCTCTGCGACGAGACCGCCGCCGCCCTCCGGGACTGGATCATCCGCCGGGGGGCGGAACCCTGGTTCGCGTGGGTCGAACTGGCCGATCCCTGGCGGCCTCACCCGCGCTGGGCCGCCGAACCGCCACCACCGGGGGAAGTGGCCGGTGGGGGTGCGCGGGGCGTGCTGGACCCGCCCCCTGCCTGGGCGCTGCCCGTCGAACGGCGCGCGTCCCTCGCGGCGTGGAGGCGGGCCTACGACGGGGCCGTGAAGCGGACCGACCAGGTCCTCGAGGGGATTCTCCGCTCCCTGGGGGCGTGGGGGCTCGAGCGGCGGACCCTGGTCGTCGTCACCGGGGAGGCGGGCGTGACGCTCGGCGAGGACGGGACCTGGTTCGGCATGGGCAGCTCCCTGCCCGAACCGGTGGTCCACCGGCCTCTCCTGTTCGCCGGGTCCGGCGTCACCAACAGGAGGAGCCTCGGAGGACCGTGCAGCCTGGTCGACGTGATGCCGACGATTCTCGGCGTTCTCCAGCTCGAACCGAGCCGGCACGGGCAGGGGGAGGACCTGTCCCGCTACCTCCTCGACGAACGCTTCCGCGAGCGGAACCCCCGCTCGGGCCCCGTCTTCAGCGAGTGCCCGCTCGGTCCCGGGGGCGCGCACGGCCTCCCTCCCCGGGTCGTCTCCGTCCGCATCGGGTTTCTCAAGCTGGTCCGGTGGCCCGACGGCCGGCAGGAGCTGCGCCTTGCGGGGGCCGGCGAGGAACGCCCGGTCCCGCCAAACCGGCCCCGGGCGCTGCGGGAGCTGGAGGCGCAGCTCGACCAGTTCCTCGACCGGTCCTCGGCGACCCGCAGGTGACCGGGCGGAAGATGTTGGTGGCAACGGGGGCTTGGGATATCTTGTGCGCCATGCGCGCTCCCGCTACCCGCCCGGCCGTCGCCTGTCTCCTGCTCCTCGCCCTCCTCGTGGCGGGGGCGACCGCCGTCCATGCCCAGGCGCCGGGCCAGGGGGGAACGCCGCCCGCCACGGGGCCGCTGGCCGATGCGCCCGGCGGTCCCTGTGACGTGATCCACGCGATCGAGGTCCGGGGCAACCGCAAGATGAGCGCGGACGCGGTTCGCTTCGACCTGGGCATTCGTCCCGGCGATCGGTGGGACGACGCCAGGATCCGCCGGGAGTTCCGGCGCTTCTGGAAGCGGGGGTACTTCTCCGACCTGCGGTTCTTCCGCCGCTGCACGCCGGAGGGAGCGGTCCTGGTGATCGTCCTCCGGGAGCGTCCGACGATCCTGTCGATCAGCTACGACCGCCTGAAGATGGCGAGCCAGCAGCAGATCGAGGATTACTTCAAGGAGCGGAACTTTCGCCTGTCCGTCGGGGCTCCCCTCGACCGGAAGAAGCTCTGGCGCGCTCGCCAGCTGATCCGGGAGTTCCTCGGCCAGAAGGGGTACCTGGACGCCGAGGTCGTCCCCGAGGTCAGCACGCTCTCGCCGGGCGCGGTCAAGGTGCACTTCCGGATCCGGCCCGGCGGGAAGACGAAGATCCGCAAGATCGAGTTCACCGGCAACGAGGCGTTCTCCGACCGGAAGCTGCGGAAGCGTTTCAAGCTGACGTCGACGTGGCACTGGTACTGGCCCTTCTCGAAGAAGGCCCTCTACCACCCGCTCAAGTACCAGCAGGACATCACGAACATCCTGCAGTTCTACCGGGACCACGGTTACCTCGACGTGGACGTGCGGCCGCCGATCGTCCGGGTCGTCACCCGCGAGTCGCGCCGCGAGAACGGGGACGAGCGCCGCGCGAGGCGGCATCGGCGGCGTCGCAAGAAGAAGGAAGACGATCGGCCGGTGGACACGGGACCGAGGGTCCGGAAGTGGGTCTACCTGACGATTCCCGTGGTCGAGGGACCGGTCTATCACCTCGGAGAGGTGCGATTCGAGGGGAACACGGTCTTCACGGACAAGCAGCTCCGACCCTTCGTCCCCCTGGCGCCCGGGTCGGTGATTCGCGACAACGTGATCGAGGCCGGGATCGACATGATCCGGCGGGCCTACGGGACCAAGGGCTACGTCTACGCGACCGTCACCCGGCGCTTCGAGCGGCACGAGGGAGAACCGGTCGCCGACCTGGTGATCAGCATCGACGAGGACCAGGCGTACACGGTCCGGCGGATCGAGTTCCGGGGAAACACCGAGACCCGTGACCTGGTCCTCCGCCGGGAGCTGAACATCTACGAGGGCGAGCTGCTGAACAAGGCCCAGCTCGACCGCTCGATGCAGAAGCTCAACATGCTGGGGTACTGGGTTCCCGAGGGAGAGCCCACCCTCGAGCCGGTGCCGGGCGAGCCCCTGGTCGACGTGATCATTCACGGGCAGGAGCAGTCCCGGAACGAGATCCAGGTCGGGGGCGGCTACAGCGAGCTGGAGGGCGGGTTCTTCCTCGCGAGCTACCAGACGCGGAACTTCCTCGGACGAGGGGAGACGCTTTCCCTCTACCTCGGGGTCGGCAGCCGGATGAACCAGGCGTCGATCGCCTTCACCGAGCCCTGGTTCCTCGGCAAGCCGTACACCTTCGGCTTCCGCATCTATCGCCGCAGCTTCGACTTCGGCCGGGCGCTGGACGCCCAGGGGAACCTGATCCGCCTGACCCAGTCGGCCACCGGCGGCGCGGTGACGATCGGGAAGCGGATCGGGGACTTCACCCAGGTCCAGCTCACCTACGGTTACGAGACCACGGACGCCGACACCCTGGACATCTCGGCCCGGTACGCGACGACCAATACCCGGATCGCCACGCTGACGCCGGTCTTCTCCTTCCGCCGGCTCGACAACTTCCTGCGACCGACCCGGGGGGCGGAGCTGACGCTGATCGGCCAGGTCGCCGCCCGCTCCCTCGGCGGAGACAACGATTACATCCGGCCCCAGGTGGAGGGAAGCGTCTACTTCCACGTGGTCGGCCGCTGGTTCGTCGCGTTGCACGGCGAGCTCGGGTGGATCAAGCCGTTCGGGGAGATCCACCGGGAGCCCGGGTTCGTCGATGGCGTGCCCCGCTTCCAGCGGTTCTTCCTCGGCGGCGACACGATCGGGCCCCGCGTCTTCGAGACCCGGACGATCTCCCCGATTCGCTGGATCGTCCAGGTCGACGTCAACGGCAACCCGGTCGTCGACGGCAACGGGAATCCCCTCGTCTACCCGGCATGGGTCGGCGGGAGCAAGAAGGCCCTCTTCCAGTTCGAGCTCGGCTACCCGATCGGCCGCACCGCCACCCTCGCGTTCTTCTTCGACGCGGGCGGCGTGTACGACAACGGCGTCGACATCAACGTGGGAGACATGCGGATGTCGACGGGGGTCGAGTTCCGGGTGTTCATGCCGATGTTCCAGGCCCCGATCCGCCTGATCTACGGCTGGCCCGTGCGGGAGTTCCCCGGCGACCGGACGAACACCTTCCAGTTCTCGATCGGGCTGCCGTTCTGATCGGCCCCCGGGCTACCGCCCGGGCGCGGAAGACGGCGCCGCGGCGGCGTCCCGGAGCACGGCATCGACCAGGCGGTCGACCGTGGCCGCGCCGACCGGTGGCGCTCCCTTCGCTCGATTGACCAGCACGGCGAACAGGACGGCCCGCCCACGGTCCTTCCCGGCACCGGGCAGGTCCGCCCTCCCGGCCAGGGCCGCCACGTCGCGCAGCGTCCCCGTCTTCCCGCGGAGCCGTCCCCGCCAGGCGCCGAGCCGCTCCCGGAGGGACCCGTCCTCCCCGGCCCGGGGAAGGGCGACCAGCAGCTCCGGCCCCCAGTCCGGGTGCTCGCTCGCCGCCTGGAGGAGGGCGACGAGGGCACGGGCCGTCAGCCGGTTCTCCCGGCCGAACCCGGAGCCGTCGACCAGCCGCACGCCCCGGGCCGGGACATCGAGCTCGCGGAGGCAGGAGCGGAGCACCGCCACGCCGGCCCCGGTCGTTCCCGGGCGGGAGCCCCCCGCCTCGACCGCCAGGAGCCGGGTGAGCATCTCCGCCCCGTAGTTCGAGGAGTGCTTGGCGATCGCCTTCGCCAGGTCGGCCAGCGGTGGGCTCTCGTGGGCCAGGAGTTCGACCAGGTCCGCGTCCCCCGGCACCCTGCCCCGGCGGACCTTCCCGTCGAGACCGATCCCCGCCCGGTCGAGGAGTTCCCGGATCGCCGCCGCCGCCACCTCGCCGGGGTGACCGAGGTGGACCCAGCGGCGCCAGGGGTCGCTCCCGAGGGGGATCGTTCCCGACAGGACGAGGACGCCGGGGCCGTCTTCCCGGATGTCCACCCGGACGCGGGACCGCCCACCGGCCGGCACCGTGCGCACCCGGGAGACCACCCTGCAGGGATGGGCGAGGGGGAAGAGCCGGACGTCCGCCGGGGCTCCGGGCCGGTTGCCCGGTCGCACGATCACCTCGACGCTGTCCCACGCGATCGAGAGGGCTCCCTGGGGTGCGTCGTAGGGATCGACCACCCTGCGCCGCGGCCAGGAGGCGGGCCTGCCCGGGGGTTCGAAAAGGTGATCGTCCAGGACGATGTCCCCCTCCACGCGGGAGACGCCGAGCGCCCACAGCTCGCGCAGCGCCGCCCACAGGTCCTCGACCCGGAGGAGCGGGTTGCCGCCTCCGCGGACCCAGAGGTTCCCGTGGAGCACGCCGTCGGCCCCGGGGCGGGAACGGGAAAGGAAGACCGTCTCGAGGCGACGGGCCGGTCCCAGGCGATGGAGGGCACAGGCAAGGGTGACGAGCTTGACGGTCGACGCGGGCACGAGCGGGCGGTCCGGGTGGACCGCGGCGAGGACCTCTCCGCTGGCGGCGTCGACGGCGAGGATGCCGATCCGCTGGGGACGGATGTCGGGTTCCGCGAGCAGGCGGGCGAGCCGGTGCCCGGCGACCCGGCCGGTGGTGCCGCTGCCCGGGTTCCGCGCGGCGCCGGGGGAGGCAGCCGGGACCAGGGCGAGGACGAGGAGGAGCAGGAGACGAACGGAGCGGATGCGCATGGACGGAGACTACCGCGGTCTCCCGCGTCCCTCCAGAGATGCACCGGAACGGAACGACCGGCCGAACGTTCGTCGTTCGTTCGACAGGGTGTCCCGGGATGGAACGCTCGTTTGCCGGGGCCTCGCCCCGACGCTCGTCGTACACGGACGCGGAACACCGCACCCCGCTCCCTCCCCCGAGGGGAACGAGGAGAGCCGCTCGATGCATGTTGCACAGCCCGGTGCCCGGTTCCTCGGGAGGTTCCTCCGTGCCCGCCGGGAAGCCCTGGGGCTGGGCCGCGAGGAGGTCCGTCGACGATCGCACGGCGGATGTGGCCGTCCCCTTCCGCCCACGGTCCTGCGGGACCTGGAAACCGGGGACCGGCTCCCGACCCTCGCGCGCCTCGCTGCCCTGGCCCGGGCCCTGGAGCTCCAGCCGGCGGAACTCCTCGAGTGGGTGCTCCTTGCTCCCCTCCTCGAAGACGCCGAGGCCCGCGCGGGAGTGGTCCCGGGGCCGCGGGACGCCCTCGTCCGCGCGGCCGAGCGGGACCTGGCTGCCGATCGCCCGGAGCAGGCGGCGGTGCGAGCCCTCGCCGCGTGGGGGGGATCGGGGGCGCCCCCCCGGGTCCTCGCCCGGGCCATTGTCGATCTCGGACGACCGCTTCTCGGCCTTCTCCTCGCCGCCCGGTGCGAACCGCGGGAGGGCGCGCTGGAGATCGAGGTGGAAGCCCTTCGCCGCCTTGGCCTCGGCGGCCTCGCGCGGCGGATCCTGCCGGCCCGGGTCGCGGGTACGGGCCCGGGCCTTGCCGCTGCCGGGGCGCGTCTCCTCGAGGAACGGGATCCGCTCCGCGCCGCCCGGGCCTGGGCCGATCTCCTCGACCGGGCCAGGGCGGCGGGCGACGCGCGGCGGGCGGCCGAGGCGGCCGCGGGCGTCGCCCGGTGCCTCTCCCGGGCGGGACGTGCACGGGAAGCGGAGCGATACCGCCGGGAGCGGGATCGTTGGAAACCGGGGCCGGGGGGATGCCTTGCCCCTCCCGGTCCCGGCGACTAGCATTTCGGTCCCACCTTTGTTCCTGCACGCTCACGTGCGACCTCCGCGGCCGTCCGCCCGGGGTCCGTCGGGATCCCGCCGCTGGCGGTGCGCGGGAGGCCGGAGGAGGAGATCCCTTGAACGTCCACGAGTACCAGGCCAAGGAAGTCCTGGCGCGGTTCGGTGTGCCGGTCCCCCCGGGGGAGGTCGCCGAGACGCCGGAGCAGGCGCGGGAGATCGCCGAGCGGCTGGGCGGGAAGGTCGTCGTCAAGGCCCAGGTCCACGCCGGGGGGCGCGGCAAGGCGGGCGGCGTCAAGCTGGCGGACGGTCCCGCGGAGGCGGAGGAGAAGGCACGGCAGATCCTCGGGATGACCCTGGTCACCCCGCAGACCGGGCCCCAGGGAAAGCTGGTCCGCAAGGTATACGTCACGAAGGCGGTCGACATCGAGCACGAGTACTACCTCTCGGTGCTCGTCGACCGGGCCAACGCGTGCCTGACGATCATGGCCTCGGCCGAGGGCGGGGTGGAGATCGAGAAGGTGGCCGCGGAGAGCCCGGAGAAGATCGTCCGGCTCTCCGTCAGCCCGGTGGCCGGGTTCAGCCCGTACCTCGCGCGCCGGATCGGGTTCTCGCTCGGGTTGGCACCGGACCAGGTGAAGCAGTTCACGAAGCTGCTCGGCGGAATCGTCCGCTGCTTCACCGAGACGGACGCCTCCCTCGTCGAGATCAACCCGATGATTCGCACGCCGGGCGGCGAGATCATTGCCCTGGACGCGAAGATCTCGTTCGACGACAACGCCCTCTTCCGGCACCCGGACATCGCCGAGATGCGGGACATCCACGAGGAGGACCCCCTCGAGGTCGAGGCCGGGGAGGCCGGGCTCAACTACATTCGCCTCGATGGGACGGTCGGCTGCATGGTGAACGGCGCCGGCCTCGCGATGGCGACGATGGACATCATCGACCAGCACGGCGCCCGCCCGGCGAACTTCCTCGACGTCGGTGGCGGCGCCTCGAAGGAGTCGGTGACCGCGGCGTTCCGCATCCTGCTGCGCGACCCCGACGTCAAGGCGATCCTCGTGAACATCTTCGGCGGCATCGTCCGCTGTGACCGGGTCGCCGAGGGGATCATCGCCGCGGCGAAGGACGTGGAGATCGGCGTGCCCCTCGTCGTCCGGCTCCAGGGGACGAACCACGAGGAGGCGCGGAAGATGCTGGAGGCGTCGGGCCTCTCCCTGATCGTGGCGGAGGAGCTCGACGAGGCGGCCCGCAAGGTGGTCGAGGCCGCGAAGGGAGGTGCCCGATGAGCATTCTGGTCGATGCGGCAACCAGGGTCGTCGTGCAGGGGATGACCGGCTCGGAGGGGACCTTCCACACGAAGCAGATGGTCGCCGCCGGGACCCGTGTCGTCGCCGGTGTCACGCCCGGCAAGGGCGGGCAGGTCCACGAGGGGATCCCGGTCTTCGACACCGTCGCGGAGGCGCGGGAGAAGACGGGGGCGAACACGTCGGTGATCTTCGTACCGGCCCGCTTCGCCGCCGACGCCATCCTCGAGGCGATCGACGCCGAGGTTCCCCTCGTCGTCTGCATCACCGAGGGGATCCCGGTCCTCGACATGCTCAAGGTGAAGAACGCCCTCGACGCCTCGGGGAAGACCCGCCTGATCGGCCCGAACTGCCCCGGCATCATCACCCCGGGCCGGGCCAAGATCGGCATCATGCCGGCGAACATCCACGTGCCCGGGTCCGTCGGCGTCCTCTCCCGCTCGGGCACGCTCACCTACGAGGCGGTCGACCAGCTGACGCGGCGCGGGATCGGCCAGTCGACCTGCATCGGGATCGGCGGGGACCCGATCATCGGTTCGCCGTTCACGTCGCTCCTGCCCCTCTTCGAGCAGGATCCCCAGACCGAGGCGGTCGTGATGATCGGCGAGATCGGCGGGACCGCCGAGGAAGAGGCCGCCGCCTGGATCGCCGCGAACATGACGAAGCCCGTCGTCGCCTTCATCGCCGGCGCCACCGCCCCCCCGGGCCGCCGGATGGGGCATGCCGGCGCCATCATCTCCGGCGGCAAGGGGACGGCCGCCGAGAAGAAGAAGGCCCTGCGCGAGCACGGCATCCACGTGGTCGACTCGCCGGCCGACATCGGCGCGACCGTGGCGAAGGTCCTCGGGAGGGCGTGAGATGGCTCTCGAGCGCACCCTCGCGATCGTCAAGCCGGACGCCGTTGCGCGCGGTGTTCTCGGGGAGGCGATCGTCGCCGCCGAGCGGGCCGGCCTGCGGGTCGTCGCGATCCGGCGCATCCACCTGACGAAGCGCCAGGCGGAGGGGTTCTACGCGGTGCACCGCGGGCGGCCCTTTTTCGACGCGCTGACCGACTTCATGAGCGAGGGCCCCTCCGTCGTCATGGTCCTCGAGGGAGAGGACGCCATCGCCACCTGGCGGCGGCTCCTCGGGGCGACGAACCCCGCCGAGGCCGAGGAGGGCACGCTCCGGAAGCGGTTCGGCACGAGCATCGAGCGGAACGCCTTTCACGGTTCCGACGCCCCGGAGACGGCGGCCTTCGAGATCGGCTACATGTTCCCTGGCCTCGACCTCGCCTGACGTTCGGCCGGCAGGATACCGGGGGCCCGGGCGACACGCCCGGGCCCCCTTCGTGTCGACGGGCCCGGATCAGGGGAAGATCGGACAGCCCCGCGTCGGCACCTTGAGGCGGAACCCCCGCTCCACGACGTCCCCGCGCCGGAGGTGGTTCAGGAGGGCCACGTCCCGGCAGGAGACCGCGAGTCCCCGGAACGTCCCGCAGAGCTCCTCGAGGGTCCTCCCGCCCGGCGCGGTCACCAGGCGGATGCGAACGGGTTTCACCGAGAGGACGGCCGGATCGGTTTCCCGGGCGAACGACCGGATCGCCCGTTCCATCGCCCGGGACGCCGTCCCCCCCGGCTTCCCGGCAAAGGCGCCGACGAAGCGGTAGAGGTGAGCGCCGTCGCGGATCGCGGCGAGGAGCAGCGGCCGCGGGGGCGCACCGTTCGCGCCGGGAAGCGTCACGAACCCGATCCATGCGGGGAATCCCCCGATCGTCGCCCGGCCGCCGTCGATCGCCGGGAACCGCTCCCGGCGTGCCAGCCGCTCGACGTAGCGGACGGGATCGAGCTCGTCCGCTTCCTCCGGAGGGACCATCTCGAGAACGAGGCGGGCCGTCGGCCGGTGCGGGTCGTCCAGGGCGGCGACGAACCGGTTCGTGTTCACCACCTTCCAGCCGGCGGGAAAGGCGACGCGGAACCGCAGTTCCGGGTGCCGGAAGGCTCCCTCGTGGACGAAACCCTGGCGGGGATCGTCCCCGTAGACCAGGCCGTCGACGCGGCGGAGAAGGATGTCCCGGTGGACGACGAGGGTCCTGCCCCTGGCGAGCTTCTTCTCCCGGATCCGGCGCGCCATCTCCCGGGTGGCCGCGACCCGTTCCGCCGAGGACGGGTGCGTGGAGAGCCAGGCGGGCAGGGTGTCACCGGCACGCCGTTCCATCCGGTCGAGCACGGAGAGAAACTCGGGGAAGGCGAGGGGGTCCCAGCCGGCCCGGGCCATGTAGCGAACCCCGAGCATGTCCGCCTCCCGCTCGTCGCGGCGGGAGTAGGAAAGGAGAAGCAGCCGGGCCGCCGTGCCGAGCAGGTCCTGGAATCGCCCGAGGCGCGGATTGGCGAGCGAGGCGATTCCCAGGCCGACGCCGAGGACCTGCTGCTGGGAGAGCTGCTCGGCCCCGTGGCGGGCCTCCACGTGGCCGATCTCGTGGCCGAGGACACCGGCGAGCTCCGCCTCGGAGTTCGCGTGGGCGACCAGGCCGCGGGTGACGAAGACCGGGCCGCCGGGCAGCGCGAAGGCGTTGACGACCGCCGAGTCGAGGACGGTGAAGGAGAAGGGGTAGTGGGGATCCTCGGTGACGGCGGCCAGCTTCCTGCCCGTCGCCTCGACCCAGGACGCGAGTTCCTGGTCGTCGTAGGCGCCGTACTCGGCCCGGATCTCCGGCAGCGCTTCCCGCCCGAGGCGGATCTCCTTGTCGCGGTCCACGAGGAGGAGCTGCCGTCGGCCGGTGGCGGGGTTGGTGACGCAGGCGGCGAGGATGGCCGCGACGGCGGCGAGGGCGAGGAACGAAAGCGGGTGCGGGCGCCGATGTCCGGCCATGGTGGATCCTCCCTCCGGGGGGCGCCCCGGGCATCCCGATGGTAGCGCGGAGGCAGGGAAGGGGGTAGGGCCGGCGGAGGAGGCACCGGGCGGGAAGGAGAAAAAAGCGGGGCCGGCCGCTCGGCCGGCCCCGCGTCGTGGTCGGGGTCCCGTCAGCGCGTCAGCGCGTCAGGGGCAGGCGTCCAGGCTGGCGTCACGGTTGCCGGACTGGCTCCCCGCCTGCGTGTTGTAGCTGTAGCCGTTCACCCGGGTCAGGTACCAGTACCCGTCGCCGGCGGCCGGCGTGGCCGAGTCGGTCGACTGGGTATCGGTGCCGTCGTTCTCGAGGCAGCTGGCGCCGGAGAAGTTCCCCGAGCTGCGCAGGCTGTCGAGATCGCCCTTCGCCGTGTCGAAGACCGACGGGCAGGCGGCGTTGGCGTCCGGGTCCCACTCGAAGGTGGTCTTGGTGCCGGCCGGGAACCGGAGGTTGTCCGTCCAGCACTCGTCGGGCTGGCCGCCCCCGAGCGGGGTCTTGATCGTCACCTCGTCCTCGCCGATGCAGCTCGTCGCCGAGGAGCAGCGGACCTTCAGGACGTAGGTGGTGTCGTACTTGGGCGTGACGACGGTGTACGGGTTCGTCTGCCAGTCGCGGACGACCGCGCCGTCGCTGGTCTCGAAGCGGTACTCGAGGGCGCCGCCGAGGCAGGCGTCCGCGTCGGACTTCGAGCCGTCGAGCCAGAACGGGCGTCCGGGCGCGTTGGCATCACCGGTGTCGCTGTTCACGTCGACGTTGCCGTCACCGTCGAAGTCGCAGTAGTCGACGGTCTGGTCGGAGCAGGCGATCGCCGGCTTCCGGTTGAGGTTCTTGTCGACCCGCGGGTAGGGCACCGCGGCGAGCGCGGCGTTGACGCTGCCGCAGTTGCTCGACGGGCACTCCGCGGAGGGGGACTCGCCGTCGTTGTCGACGGAGAGGGTCCCGCCGCTCGACGCGCCGGTGATCTGGATGTTGTCGATCCACCAGCCGTCGTCCCGGTTCGAGCAGAACGGCCCGATGATGCTGGCGCAGTTCTCGATGCCGGGCAGGCCGCCGGGGCTGACGTGGAAGCGGATCAGGACCTTCTGCCCCTTCCAGGGAGTCAGGTCGTACTTCTTCTGGATCCACCGCGTCTGCGCGACGGCGTTGTTGCCGGCACTACCCTCGGACTCCTCGCCCGTCTCCGGGAAGCAGCCCGACCAGAGGGTGACGGAGACCTGGCCCCACGGATCGTCCTGGCGGGTCCGGCCGACGCAGGAGTCGGACGAGTAGGGGAAGCAGGTCGAGGACGGCCCGGTCCGCATCGAGTTGGGGAAGAAGTCGTCCTCGGTGTTCCCGTCGTCCGACGGGTCGTACATGCAGTTGATGAAGTTCGACATCCGGAACGACGTCTCGGGGCTGAACCAGGCGTGGAGCGGTTCCCACTTCTCGGAACCATCCTGGTTGCCCGTCTCGAGGGTGTCGCAGTCGTCGTTGCCGTTCTTGTCGACGCAGATGTAGGTGAGGGCGGCGTCGAAGTCCCACGGCGGGTAACCACCGGAGAAGAGACGCCAGTCCGTGATGGAGAGCTGCGTCCAGTACGACAGCTCGGGGTTACCGGTGCCGAGCTGGATGCTGTAGCGGGTCTCCGCCCACCGCATGCGGTTCATGTCGAGGGTGGTGTTGTCATCGATGAGCGAACCGTCGGCCTCGACGTGGTTCCCGAGGTGGAGGGAGGAGACACCACCCGCCATCGACCGACCGTCGGGGCAGCCGACCATCTCGCAGACGGTCTGGCCCGAGGGCGGATGCTTGCTCGTGTGCAGGTGCCAGTGGTTCTCGGAGTTGTCGTACCCCTCGCCGAGCTCGCAGTAGTCCTCGGGATCGGTGTTGTTGCCGTAGGGGTTGTTCGGGTCGTTGTACTGGCAGTGCGTGCCGTCGAGCTCGGAGGCGTCGTCTCCGGTGTTGTGACGCTCCCAGCCGCGGCGGTCGGAGTGGTTGCTGAACAGGTCCTGGTCCGAGGCGTAGGACTCGAAGTCCTCGGTCCAGGTCGTGTCGCTGAATCCGGAGGCGTCCAGGTTGTGGACGACCCGGAAGGTCTGGGCGATCGCGGTACCGGCGATCGGCACGTTCTGCCGCCGGACGTCCGGGAGATCCTCGGAGTCGGGCGTGACGACCGCCATCGCGCGCATCGAGACGTTGAAGAGCGACGAGAGGTCCTCGCCGGTGGACTGGCGGGTGACGCGGGCGGCCACGAAGCCGACGAACCCGTCGTCGAGGGTGGAGGTGTCGACCTCGTCCCCGTCCTCGCCGTGCTTGGCGAGCCTGGGGATGACGATGGTGTCGTCCGTCAGGCACTCGACGTTGTCGCTGTCGGTGGTGACGGTGAGGACGATGTCCTCCATCTCGAAGTCGGACATGTTCCGGACGTAGAGGCTGACGAGCACCTCCTCGCCCGGGTCGGCCCAGCCGTCACCGTCGCCGGTGCCGTGGCCATCGATGCCATCCCAGACCTTGGCCTTGGCGACCATGACGTCGGCGACGTCGAAGGCCGCGAAGGTGGCGTCGGTCAGCGGGTTGTCGATGCAGCCGCAGTTGTCGTCCGAGTAGCGGGCCTCCTGGCCGGGCAGGTGGGGCGTGCGCCCCGGGGCCAGGTTGGTCTCGGTCGGGCAGAGCTCCTCCGGGTTGTCGACGGTGCCGTCGCCGTCATCGTCGAAGCCGGCGATTCCAGGCTGCCCGTCCGCACCGGTGTCCCACCCGTGGACGCCGTCGTTCTTGTCGTAGTAGCGGACGTTGATCGACGGGGTGTCGAGACCGTTGAAGGCGAGGTAGACGAGGCCGTCGCCCTGCTTCTTGACCCGGGTCGTGTACTGGATCTCCCCGCGGTACTCGTCGGAACCGGGGGCGACCGGGTCGAGGCAGAAGGTCTCGGGGATGCGCTCGGCCTCGGAGAAGGCGTAGACCTCGACCTCCATCGTGCCGTCTCCGTCGCAGTCGACGGCGTTCTCGGTGGTCGAGGCGTTCCAGTCGATGACGGTCACCGGGACGGCGCCGTCACCGCTGTGGGTGTTGTAGGAGACCCCGAGAGCGACCGACGCGCACTGCCCCTCGAAGTCGGAGCTCGAGGTGGAGCACTTGTCGCCGGCCTGGCCGACCGGGTGGGACTCCCGCCACTCGATGACCATGTCGTCGACGGCGGCGCCGTAGCCGGTGGTGTCGGGGTACTCGCCGGTTCCCTCGAAGACGATGAAGCCGATCTCGGCCTGCCAGCCGGGGCCGACCGGGCCGTAGAAGTCCTCGAGGGTGTTGTAGTACGGGTTCCCGCCGCCGCGGCCGCCCCGGGCGATGCCGTTGACCATCGACATGTCCGCGTTGCGGTCCTGGCGGATGGAGCGGTTGGTGCCGAAGTCGGCGGCAACGTTCTCGTCGGTCTGGCCGTCACCACAGACGTCGTCACCGTGCCCCTGCGGCTTCCCGTTGGCGTCGGTGTTCGAGACGCACTGGTAGCTGGTGCTGGAGCTGACGTTGCACTGCGCTGCGGTCAGGCACCACTGGCCCGCCCGCGGGGAACCGGACTCGCAGACCCTGCACGGGCAGATCTCGTCCGGCTCGTCGATCGCGCCGTCACCGTCGTCGTCGACACCGCAGGTGCCGGGGCACCCGTCGGGGCCGAGGGTGTAGTCGTTGTCGCAGTCGTCGTCCTTCGGCATCGCCGTCCGGACGGGTCGCTCGGCGCCGGTCAGCCCGTCGCCGGTGTCGATGTCGTCGAGGTCGTTGAAGTAGCACCCGCGGACGCCGGCACGGTTGCCGCCGATCGTCCCGTTGGTGCCGTCACCGTAGGTGGACGAGTTGGGATCGGTGTCCGTGGGCTGGAAGGCGAAGCCACCCCCGTAGATCGAGAGCTGGCCGCCGCCGCGGAGACCGAGCTTGTTGCCGAAGAGACCGCCGTGGATCCACTCGTCGCCGAGGTGGACCGGGCTGTAGGAGTCCACGTCGAGGTCGAACTCCCAGGAGAAGGCGGCGTTCCCGTTGTCGTCCTTGACGTCGTACTGGTAGTTCCACGACCAGTCGAGGATCCAGGTGCGCCAGGCGTAGCCGTCGTTCCAGCCCGCCGTGCCATCCGGATCCCAGTGGACCGGGTGGATCACCGGGGTGCGGAGCCCCTCGAACCAGAAGCCCTTCCCCTCGGTGCCGTAGGCGGTGTCGTACGGCTCGCAGAAGCTCTCGTCGCCGACGCACTGGTTGCCGCCGTTGTTGGGATCGGCCGGGCTCTTGATCGTCCCGGTGTGCCAGATGCCGCCGCGGGACGCGCTGGAGGCCTTGGTCATCCAGCCACAGCCACCGCCGGTGCCCCAGTTCTCGTCGAGGACGCCGGTGGTGCCGTTGTCATCGCGGTCTTCCTCGGGCTGGAGGACGCCGTCCCAGTTCATGTCCTCGCCCCAGTTCGTGATCTCGTTGGGGTTGGACGCGGCGTTCTCGGACATCGGGCTCACGCCGACGCGGAAGCCCTCGTCGTCCTGGTCGAAGTCCCACGGACCGTTGAAGCCGGGGTTCCCGTAGCCGTAGGCGTCGTTCGTCATGTCCTCGTAGACGACGTCCGCCTCCTGGAGGCCCCGGTGGATGAAGTCGAGCGGGTCGAAGTCGTTGGGAGCGATCTTGTCTTCCCACTTCTCGTCGTAGTTGCGATCGTAGTCCAGGGTGCAGCCGGTCGGGCAGTCGGTGGTGTAGAAGTGCACCTCGTCGTCCGCCTGGCCGAGGAACTCGAACGCCTGGCAGTCGGCGACCTGCTGGCCGGCCTTGGTGCCGCGCAGCGAGACGACCAGCTCGATGCGGTCGCGCTGGGGCGGGGTTCCGGAGACCGAGAAGGTGAAGGTCGACCGCTGCGTCGTCTGGGACGGCAGCATGCCGATGGAGATCTCCGGGTTCTCGATGTCGATCCAGGAGACCGGGGCGTTGTTCTCCCGGCACGGATCGGTGTCGTCGTCCCCGTCGGGCACCACGGCCTTGAGACCGAGAAGCGCGTCGGCGAGGTCGAACCCGTCGAGGTTGTAGTACTGCAGCGTGAGGGCGAACGTCTCGCCCTGGTCGAGGTACTTGTCGTCGTCGCAGCCGCCGTCGAGGTAGAACGCGTAGTCCGGGCCGAGCTGGCGGATCAGGGCGACGCCGAGATCCGGCTGGCAGTCGACCTTCGCGGTGGAGACGCGCTGGACGTCCGTGGCGCCGTTGTCGGTCTTGTCGTCGTAGAAGACCTTCAGGGTGTAGTTGTTGCCCACCGACAGCATGCCGTCGTTGTCGGCCGGAGCGTCGAGCTCCGTCGTCAGCGGCAGCGGGTCGTGGGAGACGAAGTGCAGGGCGTCGGTCGGCCGGTCGAACGTGATGCCGGTCTCGGTGTCGACGACGGTTCCGTCCTCGTCGAGCACCTGGACGGTGACGCGGTTCCCGATGACGGAGGCCGGGCAGTGGTCGGCATCCGGGCAGTCCGGGTCGCCGGCATCGTCGACCTCGTCGACCATGACCTTGACCTCGCCGTTGCAGGTCACCGGGTTCTGGTCGAACCGCACGGAGGAACCGGCGGCGACCGGCCCGGCGATCGCGAGGGCGTACTTGAGGACGTCGGTCCCGCTGCGGCGGATCACCTTCACCTGCCAGGTGCCGGCCTTGAGGACCGGGACGTCCCAGGTGCCGTCAGCGTCCTTGTCCGGGGCGTTGTACTTGGTCGGGACGAAGACCGCCTCGGTGTTGTTGGTGTCGTCGCGGAAGCTGTCGCTGACGTTGGTGGCATCCATCGAGTAGAAGTACTCGTCCTGGGTGCCGTCGCTGTCGAGGTCCTCGCCGGTGTCGACGGCGCCGTTCCGGTTGATGTCTTCCTGGAAGAAGTTCCCGAAGAAGACCGTGTCGTCGGAGTTGCCGCAGGTGCCGTCGTCACCGCAGTAGCGGACCTCGAGGTCGATGTCGTCGACCAGTGCATCCGAGCTGCTGGGGTCGTTCCAGACCAGCGCGACCGCGAGGTCGTCACCCTCCTCGTCGAGGACCTGGAACTCGGCGCTCGTCTCGAAGGAGCCGGTCGCGATCGTGTCGGCGAGCGAGAGGTGGCTGACGCCGTCGTCGTTCCCGTCCCCGTCGATGTCGCCGGGCCGGTCGTGGACGATCAGGCCGGAGACCGTCGAGTCGGGGTAGTCGACCAGCGGGAGCGCGCGGGTCAGGAAGAACTGGCCGTAGCCGGCCAGGTGGTTGAACCGGTACTCGGGGACCAGGGTCTTCCCGCCGGTGATCGGCTTGGTGCCGACGATCATCAGCGCCTTGACCAGCATGCCGCTGATGGTCTCGACCTTGTCGTTCTCGTTGGACGAGTTCTGGTCGGATCCGTCGGGGTAGAAGCCCTCGGCGAAGTACTCGCGGATCACCGCGGCGGCACCCGCGAGCTGCGGGGTCGCCTGGGACGTGCCCTGCATGTCCTGCGAGTAGCAGGTGGCGGGACCGGTCTGGTCCTCGACGCCCTCGTCCTCGGAGCGGCAGGCGTTGTCCCAGCCCTGGGCGAAGATCAGGGGCGCGACGCGGTGGGAGTCCTGCGTCGCCGGTCCGTGGGACGTGAACGAGAACATCGTGCCGCCGACACCACTCGAGGCGCCGACGCAGACGCAGTTCTTGCACGAGGCCTCGTTGCCGAGGTTCGAGATGTTGGTGCCATCGTCGTTGGGGCTGTCGTCGTAGTTGCCGGCGTTGCCCGCGGCGATCGCGACGAAGTTGACCGGGTAATCCCAGATCGCGTCGTCGATGTCGTTCGCGCCGGTGTTGTAGACGGGGCCGGTGTTCTCGTTCGCGTCGGACCCGTACGAGAAGCTGTGGATGTTGGCCCGGTAGTCGGTCCAGGTCTTCGCGATGTTCTGGTACCAGCTACCGCCGGAGATTCCCTGGCCGTCGGGGCAGCCGCTGCTCGCGTCGAGGAAGAGCAGCTTGGCGCCCTTGCCGATGCCGTCGAAGGTGGTGTCCACGAGGTCGAACTGGCCGGCGGTCCCCTGGGGGTCATCCTCCCAGAAGCCCTGGCCGAAGTCGCGGACCCAGGTCTTGTTCGGGTCGTCGGGGTCGTCGGTGGGGCTCGGGGTGCCTTCCACCGGCACCTTGCCCCGCGTTCCGTTGCCGACGGCGATGCCGGCGCAGACCTGGCCGTGGGTCGAGGCCCCGGAGACGCCGGAGTCGCACGCGGAGAGGTCACCGCCGCCACCGGTCACCTCGCTCGCCTTCTTGTAGGCGACGACCTTGCGGTGGTCCGACGGGACGCGGTTCGAGCTGCCGGAATCCCAGCCCGAGTCGGTACGCGTGTCGGCGAAGTCGCCGGCGTCGACCGACATGCCGGAGTCGGTGACGTGGACGATCTGGCCGTCACCGTCGAGGCGCGCCTTCCAGTACGGGTAGTCGCCGAGAAGCGCCCGCTCGCTCTGGAGGTAGAGCGCGCCCCGGTCGCCCAGCAGGAACTGGGGGCCGAGCTCGGTGATCGACCAGACCGGCTCGATGTGCGCGATCTTCGTCACCAGCGAGGCGTGGGCCCGCACGACGACGTCGTGCTCGCTGACGGAGAGCACCTCGGCGCCCATCTTCTTGAGCGCCTCGGCCACCGGGCCGGCCGGCTCACCGGGGAAGAGGTTGATCTTCAGCTGGAAGATCGGCGAGGCGGCCGCCTCGGGAGTCGCC
>Ga0256914_1000505_pt1 | contig 38273 bp, 29 predicted proteins | sample HulkmetaG_FD_191571 | JGI IMG/M metagenome (GOLD analysis project Ga0256914, IMG submission 191571) | Hydrothermal chimney microbial communities from Main Endeavour vent field at the Juan de Fuca Ridge, Pacific Ocean - Hulk | ecosystem: Environmental > Aquatic > Marine > Hydrothermal vents ... | reverse complement strand
GCCGGAGCTCCAAATCCCCCAGGCTCTTCAGGGTGTTGGCTTTCCCCAGCCGGTCTTGCGCGGCCTCGTAGAGGGGGAGGGCGGCGTCGTAATGGGCGCGGGCCTGGGCGATGTTCCCCAGGCGGCTCTCCAAATCCCCCAGGCTCTGCAGGGTGTTGGCTTTCCCCAGCCGGGCTTGCTCGGCCTCGTAGAGGGGGAGGGCGGCGTCGTAATGGGCGCGGGCCTGGGCGATGTTCCCCAGGCGGAACTCCAAATCCCCCAGGCTCTGCAGGGTGTTGGCTTTCCCCAGCCGGTCGCCGTGTAACTCGGCCCCTTCCAAGGCGGTGTGCAACCATTGATCGAGCAGTCCGATGCGGCTGCGCACTCGCATAAAGTCGTTCAGGAGCAGGGCAAGACGGGTGGCCCGGCGCGGACTGTGTCGCTCGCACCAGGCAAAGGCGTGTTGGATCTGGGCGAATTCCCGCTCTACCCGGTCGTAGTCGCGGGGTACACTCTCGTAGCAGGCTTGGGTCAGGTGCAGGTAGTAGTCGGCGTGGCGGCGGGCAAAGCGGGCGCGTTCCTCGCCCGTCTGAAGGCTCAGGGCATAGGCCCGCAGGAGGGCATGTTGCTGCCAGCGGTCCCGGTCTGTTTCATGGATCAGGCTCAGGCCGTCCAGCAGGAGCAGGAACTCTTGGGCCAGCTGCGGCTCCAATTCCCACACGGCGGCGGCGGCTTGGCCCTCGAAATCGGCCTCCTGGGCAAAGGCCCCCAGGGCGCGGAACCATGCCTGCCGCCGCTCGCCCTCTCTCCCCTTCCCCAGTTCGTCGTAACTGTAGTGGAAGGCGATCTCGACCGCCGAAAGGCGTTCGGCCCGGTCCATGCGGGGCAGGTCCCCAAAGCCCCGTCCTTCGGCCACACGGCGCAACAGTTCGGCGGCAGTCTGTTCGTAACGGTGCGCCCGGCGGAAGGCCAATGCGCCGGCGGCCAGGGTGAGGGCCAGGGCGTGGCAGCCCAACCCGGCGGCGATTCGCTTCGCCAGATCGTCGGGCAGCCCCGGCGCCCCCCGTTGTAGCAGGGCTACGGCATCGGGCAAGGTGAGCACATCCAGTTCCTGGATGGCCGTTGGGCTATCCTCCAGGGCGTGGGCCACCCGGTAGTCGCGGGTGGTGAGGAGGATGGAGGCATCGCCCGGCAGGGCGTCCTGTAGGGTGCGCAGGGCGGCCACATCCCACACGTCGTCAATGACGACCAGCATGGCTCCATGTCCATCCAGCAGGGCACGCACCACGTCGGGGGCGAAGGTGGTATTTTCCAGCATCTGCCGGGCCTGGGCATCGGCGTCGTAGGCATAGACGGCGATACGTTGTAAGATGGGGAGGACATCATCCGCGCTGCGCCGATCCGGGCCGACATCCAGCCACAGGGTTCCGCCGGGATAGCGGTCGCCGTAGCGGGCCACGTACATGGCCGCCAGGGTAGTCTTGCCGATGGCCGGTTGGCCGCGTAGGGCGGCGGAGGTGCCCTTGCCCACGACGGCAGTGCTCTGTCCGCCGCTCAAGCGGCTATGCAGTTCCTCCAGTTCCACTTGGCGGCCTACGGCGATGCGGGCCAGGCGCGGACGGCCTTCTGCGGGCCGCCGCCAGCGCAGGGGCAACCGCCCGATGTTGTTGATGACCAGGGCGTTATCGCCGATGGCGCATTGGGAGGCGCGGAGGACGGTGTAGGTGCTGCTCCGCTCGGCCTGGAGCGGCTGCCGTTGGGCTTGTGCGGTCCACTGCTCCGGTTGCGGCCGGGGGTGTCCCTCCGGCTCGGCGGGTGCAGGGCGTAGCGGGCCACCCAGATAGGCGGCATGGGCCGCTTGCCATTGCTCATAGCGGGCGCGGAGGCGGGCGGCCAAGTCCTCGGCCCTTCCCCCTTCCCCTTCCCCCTGCGGCGGCGGTGGGGAGAGGGCTTCAACCAGTTGGCGCAGCATCTCCCCGGCATCCCAGGTGAGGAGGAGGTCCTTTTCCCGTTGCAGCAGGGCGGCGGCCTCGTCGTCTTTGGCCTGGATATAACGCCACACCGCTGCGCCGATGGGGCCGTATTGTTGCAGGGCTTGTTCAACGGACTGAAGCAGCCTCTTCCGGCGGATTTCGGCATACATGGCGGCGATGCCCACCTCCCGCGCCCGGCGGAGCAAGCCCTGGTGTTCGGGGATGGCTTCCACGTTGGGGTTGATCTGGCGCAGACGCTCCAACTCGGCTTCTGCCTCGTCGGTGAGCAACTCGGCGGCATGTTGCGTCAGGTATTCCTCCGAGGACCGCCAATCGGGGGTTTGAATCCAGGCGACCAGTTTCTCGGCCGGCGAGCCTCCGGCAGGATCCAGTCCTGCGGGAATCTGAATGTGAGCCGCCTCCACCATCTGCCGGAGGGCTTCCGCCGCCTCCTCCAACTGCCGGTAGGTTTCCGGGTCCTCCCGGCGCAGCCGTTCCAGCTCCGCTTCGGCCTGGGCCTGCAACAGACCTGTCAGGTCTTCAAGACCTGACAGGTCTGCCCCCAGGGCCAAAGGCAGCAGTTGGCGGGGGACGCCGGGCAGCCCTTCGGCCAGCCATCCGTCCTGCCAGGCGTCGCCCAGGCTCTCTTGCAGATGGGCGATCAATGCGGTGAGGGCTTCCTGATCTTGCTCGGCGGTGGTCTGCTGCGCCGGGGAAAAGAGGAGCGGCGGGCCACCCGCAGGCTCGGAGCCGGTGGGGGGCCGGAAGATCAGCAACGGGGCGTCCACGGCAAAACTCCGGCCGCAGTGGGGGCAGGCGATCTCGTGGATCGTGCCCTCCCGGACGCGCTCCAGCAGGTCGGGGCGCTCGGCGGCGTCCACGATGAGCCATATCTCCAGGTCCAGGGGTTGGCCGCAGTGGGGGCAGGGGGTTTGGGCCGTTTCGGCCCGGCTTTTGGTTTTTTGTTCCTTCACGGTCGAATCCTCCGCAGCAGCCCATCCAGCCGCTGCAAATCCATGGCCAGCAGGCGGGCCAGCTCCCGCCCGGCCTCTACCAGAAAATCGCGCCCGGCCTCGCCCCGGGCCGCCGCCGCCTGCCGCAGGTGGGCGGCCAGCAGTTCGTCGTTCAACGGATCGCGGCCTTCCAGCACCAGCCGGAAATAGTCAAACCGTTGGCTGAAGGCGATCAGCTCCTCCGGCGTGCAGGTGACGATCTCCACCAGGCTCATGGGCGGCTGGGGCGGCAGCCAATGCCGCCAGTGTTCCCCTTCCCGGTAGCCGACCACCTGCACCTGGACCTCAATGGGCAACAGCCGCCGGTGCTGATCGGCGATCAGTTCGGGTCGGTCTTCGGGCAGGACGGCCACCTGACGCACCAGGGGGTCATCCAGCAGTTGCACGTCGCGGATGAGGCCCAGGACGGTGATGCCGTTCTCCGCTTCGGCTTTGACCAGGGCGCCAAAGGTCGGAACCTGGGAGCGCAATAAGCGGCAGCCCACGGCAAAGCGGGCGTTGCCGGCGTTGATCACTTTGCCCACGCGATAGGTTTCGGTCATGGGTTTCCTCCCTACGTCGGGATCAAGCCGAGGACGTTTCAAAGCTCCGGGGCGACGCATCCGTCGTTCCCGATGCCGACTCTGCTGCAGAGACGGGGTAGGTGCATTTATCGTCCTCAAAGACGCCGAGGGCGCGGAAAGAAATGAGTAAAATCCACCCTTTCTCGGCGCACTCTACTCCTGTGGGTGCGAAACCCGGTAAATGCCCTTGCTCCGGCATGGCCGGGGCAACGCTTGTGCCCTGATTTCGCCTGTGTTATAATGTAACGGGCAGCGACGACCGGGATGGCGGTGCAGAGATGTGTCCCGCGCCGTTTCCGATCTGAGTAGGATGATACCACATGTGACGGAGAGGATCAAATTGGCATCGAGATCGCGGTGCTCCGGGTTGCGGGGGCGCAAGGGGAGGAAAGATGATCGCCTTTGTCTTTAGCGGCGGCGGCAGCCGGGGAGCGATGGAAGCCGGGGGCGTCCGCGCCCTTTATGAAGCCGGAATCCGGCCCGATATTGTGGTCGGCAGCTCGGCGGGGGCCATGAACGCCGCCTTTCTGGCCGCCGACCCTTCCCCCCAGGGCGCAGAGCGGCTTTGCGCCATCTGGCAGCAGGCGACCAACCGGGAGATCATCCCCGGCGGCCTGTTGCGCAAAGCCTGGCGGTTGATCGGCGGCAAGCCCAGCATCTTTGCCCAGGAGCCGCTCCGCGATTTCGTGCAGCGGCACATCCCACCCGGCATCAAGACCTTTGGCGACCTGCCTCCCGACATCCGGCTGTACATCACGGCGGCCAACCTGCAAACCGGCGCCCTCTACCTCTTTGGCGAAGACCCTGCCGCGCCGCTCCTGGACGCCGTCCTGGCCAGCTCCGCCTTTCCGGGCGGCTTTCCGCCGGTGGTCTACGGCCGCTGGCAGTACACCGACGGCGGCGTCATCGCCAACGTGCCCATCGGCGTCGCCCTGGACAAAGGGGCCACGACGGTATACGCCCTGGACGTGGCCTACACCGGCGGCGTCTACGGCCCGGCGCGGGACATCCTGAGCATCCTGTTGCGGGTGGTCAGCATCATGCTCCACCACGACCTGCTGGCCGAGTTGGCCTACGCCCGGCAGCAACCGGGGGTGACGGTCCATCACATCATCATCCGGGGCGTGCCCTCCGCCGGGGATTTTGACTTTGACCACGGGGAAGAGATGGTCCGGGTGGGCTACGAGACGGTCAAAGAGTACCTGGCCGGGTTGGCCGCCGACGCGCCGCCGCCTCCACCTCCGCGGCAGGAGGCGGCCCCTCCGCCGCCCGGCGCCCGTCTCTGGCTCCCGCCCTGGCAGCGCGAGGGGCCGTGATGGGCGGCTACCCCATCCCTGCCGCCGAAGCGCGGGCCGAGATTCGGGTCGTCAACTCGCGGTTCATCGCCACCGCCGGGCCGGTCTTTAGCGTCCGGGAGGCCAAAGCGTTCGTCGCCCGCATCCGCCGCGAATTCGCCGACGCCTCCCACAACGTCCCGGCCTACCTGGTCGGCCACGGCGCATCGGTGATCGCCCATTGCCACGACGACGGCGAACCCTCCGGCACGGCGGGCCGCCCGGCCCTGGCCGTCCTGCAAGGCAGCGGCCTGGGGGATGTGGCCGTCGTCGTGACCCGCTATTTCGGCGGGACCAAGCTGGGGACCGGCGGGTTGGTGCGGGCCTATGGCGACGCGGTACGGGCCGTGTTGGAGGTCCTGCCCCGCGCCGAAAAGGTCGCCACCCACACGCTGCTGGTGGCGGTCCCCTACGCCCTCTTTGAGCAGGTGCAGCGGGCCGTCCAGGCCCACGGGGGCCGCGTGTTGGAGCAGGATTTCGCCGCCGATGTCACCTTGACGGTCCGCCTGCCGGTGGAGCGGCTGCCCGCTTTCCAATCGGCCTTGAGCGAAATGTCCAACGGCGCGGTCCAGGCGGTGGTCATCGAAACGGGCGAAGCCATCGTCCCGGTTTAGGCGGGGCAGGGTTGCAACCCATCCAACGCCCGGCGGCTTGAACGGAAGGGGAATCCGGATGTACGATTTTGATCGGATCGTTGAGCGGCGAGGGACGGACAGCGTCAAATGGCAACGCTACGGCGACGGCGTGCTGCCCCTGTGGGTGGCCGACATGGATTTCGCCGCCCCGCCGCCGGTCATCAAAGCGTTGCAGGAGCGGGTAGCCCACGGCATCTTTGGCTACGGCGTCGAACCGCCGGACCTCCGCCCCCTGTTGGTGGAGCACCTGGAGCGGCGGTACGGCTGGCGCGTCTCGCCCAGGGCCGTTCTCTTTTTGCCCGGCGTCGTGCCCGGCTTCAACCTGGCCGTCCAGGCCGTCACCCGGCCCGGCGATGGGGTGCTCCTCCAAACGCCGGTCTATTTTCCGATGCTCGATGCGCCGGGCCACGCCGGATGCACCCTGGACGGGATGGAGCTGACCCGCCGGGCCGACGGCCGCTATGAGATTGATTTCGACGCCTTTGAGGCAGCCATCACCGACCGGACCCGCATCTTTTTGCTCTGCAACCCCCACAACCCGGTGGGCCGCGTCTACCGCCGCGACGAACTGGAGCGCATGGCCGAGATCTGCCTGCGCCACGACCTGATCATCTGCTCCGACGAAATCCACTGCGACCTGGTCTTTCCCGGCCACCGCCACCTGCCCATCGCCTCCCTGGACCCGGAGATCGGGGCGCGGACCATCACCCTCATGGCCCCCAGCAAGACCTACAACATCGCCGGTATCCATGCCTCCATTGCCGTCGTGGAGGATGAAGGCTTGCGCAAGCGGTTCCTGGCCGCGCGGCGGGGCCTCATCCCCCGGCTAGACGTGCTGGGCTATACCGCCATGCTCGCCGCCTACCGGGACGGCCAACCCTGGCTTGACGCCCTGCTGCCCTACCTGACCGCCAACCGCGACTTTGTGGCCGATTTCGTAGCCGCCCACCTGCCGGGCATCACCCTGGCCAAGCCGGAGGGGACCTACCTGGCCTGGCTGGACTGTCGGCAGGCGGGCATCCCCGGCAACCCCCACCGCTTCTTTTTGGAAAAGGCCCGGGTCGCCCTCAACGACGGCGCGACCTTTGGCCCCGGCGGTGAAGGGTTCGTGCGGCTGAACTTTGCCTGCCCCCGCGCCACGCTGCGCGAAGCGTTGGAGCGGATGCGGGCGGCGTTGACCGATCTGGAACGATGACGACACAAGGACTGATCGGCATCATCCTGGCTTTGGAAACCGCCCTCTACGTCCTGTTGGGCGTCGCCGCGCTGCGGCGGGGCGGCCTGCGGGAGCGGGCGGCCCGGATGGCAACCCTGTACACCACCGCCTCCGCCCTGTGGGTGCTGGTGCAACTGGCCTGGCTGTTGGGCTGGCTCGACCATCCCGCCGTCAACGCCTTTGTCATGGCGCGGATGGCGGTTTACGGCCTGGTGCTGCTGGCCCTCCTGTTCCTTTACCTGACCCGCGCCTTTTTGCGGCTGCCGGGGACGCAATGGGGCTGGGTGCTGCCGGGCCTCCTGGGGAGCGTCCTCCCGGCCCTGGCCGATGGCGGCCTCCTGCCCCTGCCCGATGTGATCTGGTTGCCCGGCGGCCTGGGGGTGGACCGCCTGACGCTGACCTTTGGTCTGAGCGCCACCGTTTGGGGCCTCTTTGCCACCGCCGTCCTGCTCCTGACCTGGCGGGCCATCCGCCGGGCCGAACTGCCCTTGCACCGCAATCGGATCACCTACTGGCTGTTCGTCTGGCTCCTGACCGTCGGCGGCGACCTGATCTTCCTGGTCGGGTATCCTCCCCTCGGCAGCGGGTTCCGCCTGCTGGGAACCGTCGTCGCCGTTTACGTGGTCCTGACCCACCGCCTGCCCGACGTGCGCCAGACGACGCGCCGCGCCGTGAGCTACGGCATCATCACCCTGCTGACCATCATCATCTACACCGCCGGGTTTTATGCCGTCCAATACTTTTTCCAGAACGTGCCCGGCTACGACCCCCTCTGGGCGGGCGCCATCGTCGCCCTGGTCCTGGCCGTCCTCTTTACCCCCCTCCTGCGCCTCATTGAGCGGCCGGTCAACCGTCTCCTGGCCGGACCGGGCTACGACCCGGCCCGGTTGGTGCGGGAATACAGCTTGCGCATCAGCAACATCGTCAGCCTGGAGCGGCTGGCATCGCTGGTGGTGGAGTTGGTGGGCGAGGCGTTGCAAAGCCGCCACGGGGTCCTGTTCACCGTCCACCCGGAGCGGGACGCCGAGGGCAATACCCGCTACCGGCTGCGGGGCGTCCGAGGGGTGGAGGGCAGCAGGCCGCCTACCGGCGTTCTCGCGGCGGATAGCCCCGTCACCCGTTTCCTGCGCGATGAGCGGCGGCCCTTGACCCAGTATGACATTGACCTGCTGCCTGCCTTCGAGGGCCTGGCGGAGGAGGAGCGGAAATGGTTGACCGGCCTGGAAATGGACGTGTACGTGCCCATCCACTCCCAGGGGACCTGGATCGGCTTGCTGGCCCTCGGCTCCAAACGCTCCGGCGACCGTTATTTTGACGAGGACCTGAACCTGCTCAACACCCTGGCCGATCAAACCGCCGTCGCCCTGGAAAACGCCCGGCTGGTGGAGGACCTGATCGCGATCAATCAGGACCTGGAGGAAGCCTACGCCGAGTTGGAACGCACCAACCGCCAGCTCCAGGAAGCAGACCGCCTCAAATCGGCCTTCATCGGCGTCATCACCCACGAGCTGCGCAGCCCCTTTGCCAACATTGCCTTTTCTCTGCAGATCTTCCAACGCTACGGCCTGGACAACCTCACGCCGGAGCAGCGGGAGCAGTTTGACCAACTGGTGGAAGGGCTACAACAGGCCAAAGCGATGGTGGACAACCTGATCACCTTTGCCTCTTTCCTGAGCAAGCAAGGCGAGCTGACGCTGAGCGACGTGGACTTGCGGGAGGTGCTGCGGGAGACGCTGTTGCCGCTGCGGGCGATGATTGAATCCAAATCGCTGCGCCTGCACCTGCTCCTGCCCGACAGATTGCCCACCGTGCGGGCCGACCGGGACCGCCTGGCCGATGCGATCCACCACCTGGTCCACAACGCCATCAAATTCACGCCGGAAGGCGGCGAAATCTGGCTGCGCTGCCGGGTGGACGCCCGGTCACTGCTGTTTGAGGTCAAGGATACCGGCGTGGGAATCCCGGCGGATCGGCTCGAAACGTTGTGGGAAGGCTTTACCCAGATGGCCGACCCGCTCCGGCGGGGCGTGGAGGGGCTGGGGCTGGGGTTGGCCCTGGTGAAATATATCATCACCGCCCACGGGGGCCGCGTCTGGGCCGAGAGCGAAGAGGGCGTGGGCAGCACCTTCGGCTTTGCGATCCCTTTGGCCGCCCGCGCCCTTGATGGCAAGACGACAATTCACTGAGTTGCCTTCACAGGCCAATGCCCAACTGCTGGCGTGGGCAGAGTGGAACACCGGCCTGCGTCTAGGACAAGCGTGTTTGATCACCGCCCAAATTCAATAGAATAGACCAGCTCGTCGTCTATTTTTTCCAGATCCAACAGAACTTTTTCCCTTCTCGGCTGCCCCCCTGCATTTCTAAAGTCCCGCTGGAACGAGCCACACTTGAACAATGTATCGTCGGTTATTCTGATAAAAGAGATTTGCTGCAAGTCAAAGGAGACCTTCCTCAGCCTAGACCATGCCCCTCTCTTGATCCTTTCTATCACATATTTTGACTTTCCCCCTTTCAAATCCTCATGCCACTTTTGAAAAGTCCTGTCTTCATCATTGTACACAACCTTGCCAACGGCGAGAACCAAGCCTACCGCCCCGTATTCCTCAACTCCTCGCGCCGTCGCTTCGCTATCGTTGACAATGATCTTATGACTACTGGTGTTCATAGCATGGGCTTTGAAATCCCACGGTATTTCCAGAAAAGCATCAAACTCGGACCGCCCGTATCTAGGGCCGGGCATTTCCACCATATCTGCCAAGTATCTTTCACAAAGGAATTGAAAATAGAAACCTATCCACTCCATTTGCCTCCAATGAGGGTATCCTGCATCTTTCATTTCCAAGATTGCTTCCCGCCCATCCCACGATTGAGGGATACTCCGCAATCTTTGGCCAATCCGCTGCGCAATGTCCGAGAAATCCATCTCTAACTCTCCTGTGCAAATAATTTCAGAGCAGGCTGTACGGCAGGGGATACATCCTCACTCTTGATACGGTAGACATTATTCTCCAGTCTTTTACGCGCGAAATCGTAGTATTCTTTCACAATCTCAAAGCCCAGGAAACGCCTGTTAAGCATTTTGCTCACTACGGCCACCTGACCGGAGCCGAGGAACGGATCCAACACCACATCTCCCTCTTCGCTGGAATACATCAAAATCTTTTTGATGATTTCGGCCGGCAGCTTGGTGGGCGTCTTTGTGTCGCCCGTCCAGTATTCTCGCTTGATCTCCCAAACATCTTCTTTATCCCTGTAATGCAGGCTTCGGCCTTGTTCATCTCGCGCATCCTGGCTGAAGCGAGAGAAGGGGAAAAACTTGCGTTTTCTATCGTCTTTGCAGACGTACAAGCAGTGATAATGAGAAGTGACGAATCGCCGTTTCGTTACCACACCGAACTGGTATTTCCAGATGATATGATTGACGGTGATAAAACCCACATCATCAAGGGCCATCAGAACATCTTTGAGGTTGTTCCACCCCGAAAAGACATACATGCTGCCCGACTCCTTCAGGAGCCTGTATACCTGCTGCATCCACGCTTTCGTGAAATCGTAATAGTCGCTTTGCGGTATCTCGTTATATCCTTCGATCACCCTGGATGCTGTGCGATTATAATTGCTTCTTTTAGCCTTGAAATCAATCGCAAAGGGAGGATCGGTGATCACCAGATCAATCGAAGCAGGGGGGACATATTGCATCCCCTCTAAACAATCCATATGGTATATCTGATTGAATTCTAGCAACATTTCCGTTCCCCTTCCCAATCCCCCGGTTATGAGAGTACCATATCGTTGCCCCGTCCACCCGCCTAAGCAAAGGATGCCCTCCCGGCGGGGATGGCTTCGGATCTATTGCGACTCGGTGCGGGTCAGCACGGCGTTGATCTGGCCGACGGCTTCCGGTTCCAGGTGGACGTTGACGGTTTGGGTGGGGTAGGGCATGTCCACCCCGGCGGCATCCAGGGCGTTCTGTAGGGCGGTGTGGACGCGGTCGAACATGTGCCGGGTGTCGGTGTACGATTCAATCCACCATCGCACCCGAAAGATCATGGCCGATTCGCCCATCTCATGGTAGAGGGCATCCACCGGTTCATCGGCGAGCACCCCCTCCACCCGGCGGACCGTTTCGATGATGATGCGACGCACCTTCTCGATGTCCGAGCCGTAGGCGACACTCACATGGGTTTGGATACGGTAACGGGGGTCGGGGTAGCTGTAGTTGATCACCTGGTTGGCGCCGATAATCGAATTGGGGACGATGACCATGCGGTTGTCGCGGGTGCGAATGCGGGTAGTCCGCAGGCCGATGTCCACCACATCGCCCCAGGTCCCCACCCCCTGGATTTCGATGCGGTCGCCGATGCGGAAGGGTTGATCGATGAGGATGATAAAGCCGTCGATGGCATCGGCGATGACGCCTTTGGCCGCCAGGGAGAAGGCCAGGCCGCCGATGCCCAACACGGCGGCAAAGGCGGTGACGTTGATGCCAAAGTGGGAAAGGAGGATGGAGCTGCCGATCACGACGACGACGGTCTGCGTCAGGCGGACCAGGATGGTGATGATGGGGGCCAGTTGCTCCTCGCGTCCCTCCCGCGCCGCCTTGGCGCGATACCAGTCGGCAACCCGATTGATCAACCGCCAGAGGATGCGGAAGACCAGGGCCAGCATGAGGATAAAGTAGACATCCTTCAGGATACTCTTTAGGTCGGCGTGGAGGAAGGTCAGGCGACCGGTGGACAGTTGAAGCACCAGGAGCACGACCAGCCAGCGGATTTCGTTGCTGATCAGGCCCAAGAGCCGGTCGTCAAAGGCGATGGGCGTGCGCCGGACGGCGCGGGGGAGGACGGCCTTGATCAGCCATGTGCCGAGCAGATAGCCCAGGATCACCCACAGGACCGAGACGATGAGGCTGACCCAATCCACCACCGAGAGGCCCAGGAAAGTGCTCGTGGCGATGCCTGCCTGGACGGCCAACTTGGTCACTTCCCGCTCAATGAGGCCGGGGGTGGCCGTCGGTTCAGGCGTGCGGGTGGGGACCACATCCAGAACGGAGGTCCAGGTGGGGATGGGGGTTGGCCCTCCCTCCTCGCCGTCGGGAGCCTCGGCGGTGGAGGCTGCATCGGGTTCGGGCGGCGGCTCCGGCGACTGGGCCAGGGCTACCCGCCCCCAGGCGGCCACCAGGACGGCCAAAAGCACGACCACAAAGATCCGCCAACGCCCGTCGGCGAATCCTGCGCCCTTGCGATACACAATCTTGGGTGTTGCTTTCACAGATCTCATCATTTCTTCAGGTCCGATGGAGGGCGCGGGCATACCACTTGACACCCGCGTTGGCGCTGATGCCGTGAAGCAAAATGCTCAACAGCACGGTGGCGATCACGGCCAAGACGATCTGCGAGTTGACACCGATGTGGGCAACCTCCTCAATGTAGACCATGCCCAACACGACCGAAGCCATCCCCCTGGGGCCGAACCACCCCATGAACAGCACCGAAGCCCACGGCAACCGCGCCTTGAACATGGACAAGGCCACCGGCAGCATCCGCACCAGAGTCAGGCTCAGCAGGGCGTAGAGCCACAAGCGGGGCGGAATTTCCCCCAGGCGGGGCGCGACGAACAGCCCAAAGGTGAAAAAGACGAAATAGACCAGTAAATCGCCCCACGATTCGTCAAATTCGGCCAGGTGGCGGCGGCTGTCCTCATGGCGCATCCGCAACGCGCTGCCGGCCACAAAAGCGGCGATAAAGCCGTTGGCGCCGAGAAGATGACCGGCCACACCCCAGGAGAGCACGGCCAGGGCCAGCATGGCCAGGTGCTTGCTCGTTTCGGCCATTTGGGATGTGCGCTCGGCCCAGGTCATCAGCCAGCCGCCCAACCAGCCGACCGCCAGGCCGATCAGGACGCCGCCTCCGATCTGTTGGGCGGCAAAGAGCAACCACGGTTGACCGCCGTGGGCTTCGGCATCGGCCAGGGCGATGAACAGCATCAGAAAGGGGACCGAAAGGCCGTCGTTCAACCCTGCTTCCACCTCCAACGCCTCCCGGATGCGCGCCGGGACCAGCTTGCTTTTGACCACGGCGGCCCCCAGGCTGGCATCGGTGGGAGCCAGGATGACGGCGACGATGGCCGCTTCCCAAAGGGGAATGTCGGTCAGGAGGAGGGCGATCAGCGTACCCGACAGGATGGACAAGGGCATCCCGATCCCCAACAGGCGGAGCGGCAAACCGCTCTCACGGGTGACTTCTCGGAGGCTGGTGCGGGTGGCATCGCTAAACAGGACGACGGCCAGGGTCAGCTCGGCAATGAGGAGCACCGCCGGGTTGTGGGTCTCCCGCACCGCAGCAGAGGGAAAGAGGAAGGAGAGCAGCAGGCCCGCGGCGGTAAAAACCAGCGGCCCGGTCAGGACCGACTTCTCCACCCTGCCGGAAACCAGGCTAAAGAAAAAGACCAAGAGCAAAAAAGCGAGAAAGAGAGTCATGGCAAATCCCCCTTGCCCTGCCCCAGGCCGGGCTTTGCGCCCCTACTATCCTTCACTCTGCCCCGGCTCCGTCAGGGGGAACTGCAAGGCGAACACACTGCCTTCTCCCACTCGGCTACGGAGCGTCACCCGCCCGTTGTGCCGGGCCATCAGCTCCTGCACAATCGCCAACCCTAAACCGGTCCCCGTAGAACTGGGGGTGTTGTTGCTGCCACGGTAGAAGCGGTCAAATACCTTCTCCTGCTCATCCTCTGGGATGCCCACGCCCGTATCCCCCACGGCGATCTCTAACATCCGCTGCCCATCGGAGCCGAACTCGCGGGCGGCGACCCATACCTCCCCGCCGCGAGGCGTGTATTTGAGGGCGTTGTCCACCAGGTTGGTCAGCATCTGGATCAGGTGGTTCTTGTCGGCCCAAAGGGGCGGCAGATCATCTTGCACATGGTTGCGGATCTGGATGCCCTGCTTCTGCGCCCGCTCTTCGTACACCTGAATCACCTGGGCGACGATCTCCGCAACGGACAGCCGTTCGGGGCTGATGTGCAAAGCCTGACGATCCATGCGCGTCAGGTCCAAGATGTTTTCAACCATCGTTTCCAAACGATGGGTTTCCTGCTCAATGGTCTGCAGGTAGTGGAGCCGTTTCTCCGGCCGTCCTTTGCGGGCCAATGTAGCATAAAGCTTGATGACGGCCAGCGGCGTCCGCAACTCGTGGGAGACATTGGAGACGAATTTGGATTTGAGGGCATCCAGTTCTTTCAGCTGGGCATGTTTTTCCCGTAGCTCGCGCAGGTGCTCTACCCGCTCCCGCTCCAGGATTTTGAGGGGGGTGATGTCTTCAACGATGACGATCAATCCATCACCTGTCCCCCCCGAAATATGGGCAAGGGAGATAGAAATGCGCACATAGCGGGGATCGCCCTGTCCCGAACGGACACGGGCGTCTACTTGGCGGCTTTGCGCGGTAATAGACACCTCCTCCAATGCCCGCAGCAGGCGTTGACCGTCGCTTCGCATCAAAAAATGGGGTAAATTGCGCCCCACCAGGCTCCGGTCGGAGCGGGAAAGCAGCCGACCCAACGCAGGGTTGCAAAGGAGAATATCGCCACCAACGGTCAACACGCCGATCCCCAGGGGAGCAGATTGGACGATCATCTCATAATCAAAGGGGGTATCGGTCAGGGCATACCGCGAACGCTCAATGATCAGAGATGCCTGGCTGGCCAGATGGGTCATCAACCGGATCGCATCTTGCCCAAAGGTCCGACCCCGGCGCGGTTCTGCTACCCCCACCATGCCGACCTGCTCCCCGCCGACGCGCAACGGCAGGATCAGCGTGCGCTCAATGCCGAGACGGGCCATCACCTCCCGGTCGGTGGGGCCTCCACCGGAGCGGGCCTCGGCCAGGGGGACGCTCCACCCTTCCAGGGTTCCGTCGCCGCGCAGGGTGACGGAACACAGGCGGTCCCGGCGGCGACCGGCGGCGGCGACACAGCGCAAACGCCCCCTGTGGGCGGCAGGCAGGAAGATAAAGGCATCCTCCGCAGCGGCAAACTCCAACGCCTCTCGCACCAACGGCTGCAACTCGGAGGTCAGATCCACCGCCTGGGCCAAGAGGGCCGCTTCGGTCTCTTGGCGTTCGCGCAATCGCCGCCTGGTATCGTCCAGCAACTGGAGACGATGGAGAAGCGGCGCGACATAATCGGCCAGCCGCCGGGCCAGAACCACCTCTTCTGCCGTCCAATCCCGCGGTCGGGCGGCAGTCCATTCCATCAAGCCGATCACTTGCCCCCGAACAAGCAGGGGCACGCCCAGCCAGGCACGTACCTTTTCCCCACCGGGGACCTGGGGCCAGTGGGTATCCTGAGCCGTATCGGAGACGGCAAAGGGGCGACGGCCATCCAAGGCGGCCCGTGCCGCACCGATCTGTTCGGCGGGCAAGATCAGCCCCCGCAAAGGAGCCGTCGCGCCCGCAGCGGCCAGCACCTCCAGGTGCTCTTCGTTGCGCCACATTACCGCCAAGCCATCACAGGGGACCAGGGGAGTAGCCCGCTCCAGCAGGGCATCCAGGGCCTGGGGGAAACCTTCTGCCCCGCCGACCTCTCGCATGATGTCCAACAGAGCTCGGTCGGTATCGCAAGTCATCGTTTTTCCGGCGTTTTCTAAAAGATTCCCGGTGCACCACCGGGGGCGAAATTCGGGGTCGGCCTTCGCTCCGCTCCAAACCGGTCCCCGACCCGGCAGGAGCAGGAAGTTGCCCTTTCGGCACATACCCAACCCAGTATACCACAAAAGCCGGAGATAGCCTAATACGCCAAAGTGTGCTATAATACAAAGGCAACCCGGTATTTGTAAGGAGGAGTCCCATGCAAAATATCACCGTCGCCTGTGTGCAGCCGCGTATGACCATCCATGCCACCTCGGACGAATTTGCCGCCGACGCCCGCCGCTTTCTCCGCCAGGCGCAGGCCAAAGCCGTCCAACTGACCATCTTTCCCGAATTGGCCGGCGTCATGCTGGCTCCACCGCTGATCTCCGGCTTTAAGCTGGGGTTCGTCAAACGACAGGATCAGGGCAAAAAGCCCACCTCCGGCTTTTTGGCCCGCAGCCTGGGCCGCGTGGCCGGGACGACGGCCAGCATCCTGGGGGGCGGTTTTCGGGGCAGCCTGGAACGTCTCCTGCGCAAAAAGAGCGCGGAATACCTGGAACTCTACCAGGAGACCCTGGGCCGCCTGGCTGCCGAATACAGCACGGCCATCGTCGGCGGCAGCCTCTACATCCTGGACCCGGAAACCGGCACGATCCGCAACCGGGCCTACGTCTTTGACGTGGACGGAACCGTGCTGGGCTACCAGGATAAATTCCACCTGACCCCCGACGAGCGGGAGCTGGTCGCCCCCGGCAGCGAGCTAACCGTCTTTGCGACCCGCTATGGCCGTCTGGGAATCCTCATCGGGCGCGACGCCATGTACCCCGAACTGGCCCGACTCCTGGCCCTGCAAGGCGCGGACCTGATCGTAGGCATCGCCGCCATCCCCGGTGTCGCCTACGCCAATGTGGTCCGCAACGCACTGGCCCTCCGTGCCGAAGAGAACCAGGTCTATACCGCCGCCAGTTTCCTGGTAGGCCCGAATCTCTTGGGGCGGGAGGACCGGGACGACTATTACGGCCGCTCCGCCTTGCTATCCCCCATCGCCCTGACGCCCCAGGCCGACGGCGTGCTGGTCCAGGCCGGGACCAACCGCACCGAAGGCTTTATCGCCGCCACGCTGGACGGCGAGGCGATGGAGACCCTACGCCAAACCGCTCCCTTCCGCCCTCGCTCCGAATTGTATCTGGGCAGCATGGGGCCGCTCCTGGCCGAACTGTATGAAGGAGGCCAGACCATCGAAGAAGCTGCCGACCGCTACGCACCGATCTCCGTTCCCATCCCGGCGGATCAAGAACAAGAAGAAGCAGCCCTCGCCCCCGTTTCTGCCGAGGACCTACCCGATTCGATTCCGGAGGCCCTGGCCCTGGGCGAGGAGCCGGAAGCCAACGAGATCCACTCCTAGTTCACGAGGGGAAAACCAGAACCGCAAGGCCGCAAAGGAAAAAGTTTTCGCCCTGGGCATCCTGCTCCGGGAATTGAACCGCCGAGGCGCGAAGAAAAGATGAAAAAGGCTTTGCGCTCTTGGCGGTTCAACCGGTCTCGGCGGTTGCGCCGAATTGGCCGTCGTAGACGCGGATGGTCAGGGCGTCGCCCGGCTCCACCTGGGCGATGCTGCGCACCACCGCGCCGTCCTCCGCCCGGCGAACAATGGCATAGCCCCGCTCCAATGTGGCCAGGGGGCTGAGGGCCGCCAACCGCGCTTCCAATCCGGCCAGGCCCGCCCGGCGCAGGGCCAGGTGATGGCGCAGGGCTTGTTCCAGGCGGCGGGTCAGATCGTCCACCTGCTGGCGATGGGCGTCCAGGCGGGCGCGGGGGGAAAGCCGCCGCAAGGCGCGTCGTTGCTGCTCCACCGCCCGCCGCGCGTCGTCCAACCGCTGTGCCAGGGCGGCCCGCAGCCGCTCTTGTCGGGTTCTGATGCTCCGACGCAGCTCGGCCTGATCGGGTACGGCCAGCTCGGCAGCAGCAGAGGGAGTGGGCGCCCGCAGGTCGGCTGCAAAGTCGGCGATGGTGAAATCGGTCTCGTGGCCCACGCCGCTGATCACCGGATGGCGACAGGCGGCGACGGCCCGCGCCACCCCCTCATCGTTAAAAGCCCACAGGTCCTCCAAAGAACCGCCGCCGCGCACCAGCAGGATCAGGTCCACGTCGTCGCGGGCGTCCAGTTTCTGCAAGGCGGCGACGATCTGGGCCGGGGCCTGCTCGCCCTGTACCAGCGTCGGCGAGAGGAGGACGCGGACCAAGGGGTAGCGGCGGCCGAGGATGTTGAGCACGTCGCGCAGGGCCGCCGCCTGGGGCGAGGTGACGATGCCCACGGTACGCGGGAAGGGCGGCAGAGGCCGTTTGCGCTCCTCGTCGAACAGGCCCTCGGCGCGGAGCCGGTCGCGCAGCTCCTCAAAACGGGCGTGCAGGTCGCCCACGCCCGCCGGTTGCAAATGCTCCACGTACAGCTGATAACGGCCCTGGGGGGCATAGACGCCGATGCGGCCCAGGGCCAGCACCGCCGCGCCGTGGCTCGGTTGCCAGGTCAGGCGGGCCGCCGTGGAACGCCACATGACGCAGCTCAACGCCGCCCGGCTATCCTTCAGGGTGAAATAGAGATGGCCGGAAGAGGCCCGCGAAAAGTTGGAAATCTCGCCCGTCACCCACACCCGTTGCAGCGCGGGATCGGTTTCCAGGGCGTCTTTGATATAGTCGGTCAAGGCGGCGACGGTCCAGGGGGAGGTGTTGGTCGATTGGGGGTCGGGAAACTGAAACGCCGGTTGGGACATGGAGCCTCCTTTCACGGCGTGGGCAGCAGGCCGCCCAGGAACAGGGGCAGCAACCAGGTGAGCAGCAGCCAGATCAGCAAAGCGATGCCGACGATGATCCACATCCGACGGGCGGAAGCTGCCGGGTCCCGTCTCTTTTCGGTGGGCCGGGGCTTGGGCAGCTCCCGGTCGCACCGCCAGCAGACGGTCCTCCCTTCCGGGTTGTAGACGCCGCAGTTGGGGCAATCCATGTCCTGCTCCTCCGGCCTCCATCTCCATCACACAGGGTTGGCCGGTGGAGGTATGATACCACAGATAGGTGCTTTGCGCAACGGTCGGACGCGTTGACGATGGGGCAAGCGCGCTTACCGCAGCTTTGGCGTCGCTGCGGTGGAACCGACGCCGGGAACGGCAAAGGCGCGCTCAGGGGGAGGTCCGCGTCGGCGTCAGGACCGGGGAAGGAGTGATGGTCGGGGTGGGAGTGAGGGTAAAAGTAGGGGTGATGGTGGGAGTAGATGTTTCGGTGGGAGTGGAGGTAGCGGTGGGAGTGGACGTGGCGACGGAGGTCGCCGTGCCGGTCGGCGTCCGGGTGGCCGTCGGCGTCCACGTACTCGTCGGCAGATCCCTTTCTCTGGTTTGGTTGAAATAGAGAGAGGCCCCTCCCGTCACTTCATAGTACTCAACCTTGATGCGGTAGAGCTGATTTTCCCAGACCTCTACGCTGGCCGTGTGGAGTTTCCCGGCGGCCCCATAGGCCCAACCATCGATGACCAGTCTATCACCCAACCAGACGCGAACTCCATCGTCTGCGCTGGCAACCAGCTGGTACACCCCCGCCGTGAAAAATTCCTGTTTGGAACATCTCCCGGAAAAATGATCGTGGGGAACCCCCTTGCCCGGCGATCCCAACTCCCAGGCAAAGTTGACGGACGGCGCAGCAATGGTCAGAACCGATGCGCCCTCCAGACTCTCATTGGCAAAGAAATCACACTGCCACCAACCTTCGGGGACACAAGGCGCGACCTTGCACGGCTTGGTGGGCGCGGGTGTAGGAGTAGAGGTAGGAAGCGTGGAAGGTTTATGGGTGGCAGGGCGGCGCGTAGCGGTGGCGGTAGGAGGAGAAGTCAGGGTCGGCAGCGGCGGGACCTGCTCCGGGGCAATGAGCACCGGCATTTCCTCGGAAGGAGGGGGCGTGGGGGTCGGCGGGGTTAGAGACGTCGCCGTGGGAACAGGCGTCGGTGTGGGCAAGCGCAATCCCGCGCACGCCATTAGGGCAGCGCAAACCGTGATGAGCGACCAGATCATGCGTTTATTCATGGCGTCTTTTTACTCCGTTGGAAGACAAGATACCAACAAGTGTGATCGGCCCAACCGTCGTTGCCCGGCAAACCCAACCCCAATCCTCCGATCTCATCACCGGGCAGGCCCAAAACAGCAACGGTGTAGCTCCCCAAGAGTCCATATTGAGGGAAGGAAACCGCCTCCCCCCAGGGCTTGGCAGCATCGGTGTACGCCAGAACCGATCCCCCCGGCCAGCTTATCCGGACCGACCGACCGCCCAAGCGGTGACCGTGTTCATCCAAGACTTCCACAAAGATATGGTGACGGCCTCCGGCTTCCTCCGGAGGGAGCCAGCGCACGGAGACCAACCGCCAGTAGGGTTGGCCTGCCGCTACTTCTGCTTCCCGGATGAATACTTGGGGAGGGAGACGAGGGTCCAGAGTGCGCGGCGGAGTCGCCGTGGCAGACGGGCGAAGGGATGTCCGCCGCCGCTTGGCAGCACGGTGTCGGGCGGTCGGTTCGACCGTTGGCGGAGGGGGCGTCGACATGGACAAGATGATGTAGGTAGATGTCGGCGGCGCAGTGGGCAAAAGCACGGCGTCCGGGGCCGCTTCCATCTCCGGCAGAGGAGTCGGCGGGAAAGGCAGCGGGGCCGGGAGCGTCGGTGTGCTGGGACTCGTCGGCACAAGCGTCGGCGTCGGTGTGATAAGCAGACTCCCCTCGTGGCCCCAACTGATGGTCGTGCGGAGGGCAAAAGCGATCAATGTGAGGACGAGCAAGACCAAGATCAAGGAGAGAATCTTTACGGTTGACATGAAGGCCACGGCGCCCACCCCTCAACGCTCCACAGCAGATAGGCGATCTGCGCGTTCTGCACGGGATCGAACAGGTTGGTAAACTGCATCCCAAAGGTCTGGTTGGCCCATTCCAGGTCTTCCCGCCGCAGTTGGAACAGACCAAAGGTCTGCCGCCGGTTGCCGGAAGCGGTGATATAGAGTTGGCTCTCACAACGGGCGACGGTCAGGGCCTGTTGGCACAGCCAGCTAGGACCCGGTTCGTCCAGGCAGTGGAAGCCGGCCAGATCCAACACCTCCTTGGCCCGCTCCTCGCTGAGGGGATGGACCGTCAACGGCTGGTTCGGAGTATTGATGACGCAAACCTCTAACGGCCCGGCATAGTTGTTGCCCACCTTCCAACAGAGAACCGTCGTGGGCATGGGGGCCGGCGTGCTCCAGGGGAACGCCAGAGGAGTGGGTGTCACCGTTGGGGTCGGCCTCCCAAGGACGGCAGATGATGCCACCGTCGTGGACGACGAGGCAGCAGCCGGGAGGCGGTCCCACTTGTCCACCAGGGCGATGATGAGCAAGAGCAAACCCGGGATCATGATCAGCAAGAGACCGATGACAAGGACCTTGAATCCTTTCGCCACGATGATAGAGGCTTTCCAACTTTTCTTGCTCATACCTTCCGTCTTTTTGCCCACTGTATTCTCCCGGCGTTTTTCGCAATAGAATGCAGCATATTATAACCAAAGTTATCCGACTTGTCAACGGGTATGGACTTTGCTTGATTCCAGGCTGTATTTCAAATTTTTGGGCGATTCGCCGGGCGGCAGGTATCGCCGTGCCGGGGTGGTACGGGTTTCCGGGCGTGCGCCGGCCGGAGACTTGCCGTCTCTGCGGCGAGGCCGACGCCGGGAACGACAAGCGCACCTGCCCTACCCTCAAATTCGCGCCCAATTGGTCAAGGGGCCGGAATTGTGGTATCATGGACGCATGGACAAGGATGGGAATCTGTCCAGATGGATACCCCGCCTGGGCCGTGGAGTGCGTCGGCTCTGGGAACAGGGCGGCGACCCGCTCCTGGCCGTCGGCTGTGGGCTGCTGGCCCTGGCCCTCTACCTGCGGACGCTGGCCCCTTCTGTGGCCGCCCTCTTTGACGATAGCCTGGAATTCCCGTTGGTGGCCCACCGCCTGGCCATCGCCCATCCTACCGGCTATCCCCTCTACACCCTGTTGGGCAAACTGTTCATCCTGAGCACGGGGGGCAACGTCGCCCGGTCGGTCAACCTCCTTTCGGCGGTGGCCGCCGCGCTGACGGTGGCCCTGCTCTACGCCCTGGCCCGGAGCCTGACCCGGCGGCGGGCGGCGGCGTTGCTGGGGGCCATGGCCCTGGCCCTTTCACCCATCTTTTGGTCCCAGGCCGTCGTCGCCGAAGTGTACACCCTCAACACTCTGTTCGTCGTCGGGCTGCTGGGGTTGATGCTGCGCTGGGCGCGGGAGCCGTTGGCCCCGGTTCGGCCCTTTGCCCTGCTGTGGACCGCGCCCCGCCGCGCCGGCCCCCTCTTTCTCCCCGCTGCGGGCTGGTGGCTGCGGCGGCCCCCGGCCCTGCGCCGGGCGGCCCATCGCCTCCATACCCTTTACCGCCGCTTTTTTCCGGCGGTCCCGCCCCGCCGCCGCTTGCAACTCCACCGCCGGGCCTACCTGCCGGCCGCCCTCCTGGGCCTGGCCCTGACCCACCACCGCACCATCCTCCTGTCGGTCCCGGCGATGCTGCTCTTTGTCCTGCTGGTCGAGCCTCGCGCCCTGAGCCGCGCCGCCCTCCTCGGCCCGGAGCACCCCGACCGACCCCGCTGGCGGCAGGTCCTGGGCCGTCCCGTTGTCCTCCTCCTGCTTTCCCTTCTCCTCCCTCTCGCCCTCTACCTCTATCTCCCCCTCCGCGCCCATGTCGGCTCCCTGGACGGCTCCTACGCCCAATGGGGCTTTTGGCGATGGGTGACGGCCGGCGGCTACGGCGCATTCCTGGGCGAGAACCCCCTGGCCCGCGATCTGGACGCGACCTTTTACCTCAACCTGTTCCGGCAACAGTTCGGGCCGGTGGGGTTGGCCCTGGCCCTGACGGGCCTCATCGCCCTGGCGCGTCGGCCCAAAATCCTGGCCCTGACCGGCCTGGCCTTCCTCGCCTATGTCGCCTTTGCCCTCCTCTACCGCGTGCCCGATGTAGAGGTCTTTTTCATCCCTGCCTTCCTCCTCACCGCCCTGTGGATCGCCGTCGGGTTGGACGCGGCCCTGGATCGGCTCCGCATCTGGAGCATCCGCCGGGATAACGCCCACGGTAGCCCGCCCGGCCCGGCGGTGCGTCGCTTCCCGGCCTTTGCCTCTGTCCTATTGGTGGTCCTGGCCTTTGCCCAACCCCTGCTCCTGGCTTTGCGCAACTACCCAGATCGGGACCTAAGCCGCCGTTGGATCGTCCACGATTACGGACGGTATCTCCTGGACCAGGAGCTTCCCTACGGCGAGAGCACCGTCATCGGCCTGGGGGGGGAGATGACGCTGTTGGAGTATTGGCAGGATACGACCGGCCTGCGGGCCGATGTGGAGACGGTCCGCGCCGATGATGAAGCGGCCCGCCGGGCGGCGGTGGAGGCGGCGTTGGCGGCAGGCCGGGCCGTGTTCCTCACCCGTCCCCTGCCCGGCCTGGAAAGGGAACAACCGCTGGATGCGGTTACGGGCGTGATTGACGTGCTGGGCAACCCGGAAACGCTCCTGCGCGTCGCCGCGCCGGAGGACAAGGATCCGCCGCGCCCCACCGCTCTGGAGCCGATGCCCGGCCTGCGGTTGCTGGGCTACGGCCTGCGCCCCCACGCAGCCCATTGGCAACGCTGGTTGCGGCTGCGGCTGTGGTGGCAGGCGCCCCAGGTCCTGGACGCGCCCTTCAAGGTCTCGGCCCGGCTGCTGGACGCCCAGGGCCGGACCGTCGCCGCCGCCGACGCCGAACCGGTGGCCGGGGCTTACCCCGCCGTCGCCTGGCGGCCCGGCGAGGTGGTGGCCGACGCCTACGAGATCCCCTTGCCCGCCGGTCTGCCCCCCGGCGATTACCACCTACTGGTCATCGTCTACGATCCGGTCACCACCGCCGAACTGGGCCGGGCCGCGTTGGGGGCGGTTTCCCTGCAAGGCAACCCGGCCCGCCCACCGCGGCGGGCGTTGGAAGCGGACCTGGCCCGAACCCTTTATGCCCGTTTCGGGCCGGTGGAGCTACTGGGCTGGACGCCGCCCGATCCGGCGATGGTCTACCACCCCGGCGCGCCCCTGCCCCTGACGTTGCTGTGGCAGGCGGTGGAGCCGTGGGACGACGACCTGGGGGTGGCTTTTTGGCTGGAAGCGGTAGGGGAATTCCCCCTGGGGCAGGAGGTGGTGGGCGGGGAGTTCCCCGTCCCCCGCTGGCAGGCAGGCCAGGTGGTGCGCCAGCAGCCCCTGCTGACCGTGCCCACCGAGACGCCCGCCGGGACCTACCGCCTGTGGATGCGCGTCAGCCGGGGAGATGTGCCCCTGCCCTGGAGCCGGGGCCTGCTCCCCGGCGGCAGCGACCTGAAACTGGGGACGGTGCAGGTTGAACGCTGAAGCTGCATGGGCGGCCGAGGTCGCCCTCTGGGGGCTTGGGGCCGAAAAACCTTCGCGCCCTTTGCGTCTTGGTGGTTCCAAGATTTGAACCGCAAAGGCGCAAAGGTCGCAAAGGAAAGAAGAAAAAGTAAGAAAACCTTCGCGCCCTTTGCGTCTTGGCGGTTCCAAAATCTGAACCGCGAAGTCGCAAAGGCCGCAAAGGAAAGAAGAAAAAGTAAGAAAACCTTCGCGCTCTTGGCGTCTTGGCGGTTCCAAAACCCAAACCGCAAAGGCGTGGAACCCTCCCGCAGGCTCTCAGGCTGCCGGGAGGGCGGAGGGTGTGGCTTTGATCATCTCTTTGCGGAAATCGGGTCTGGCGCAGGGGCTGGCGCTGATGCTGCCGGCCCTGGCCCTGCGGGTTGCCCGCCTTTCGTTCCAACCCTTGTGGTGGGACGAAGGGTGGAGCCTCTATTTCGCCACTTCCGACCCGCGCTCCATGCTGGCCCTGACCGCCGTGGACATCCACCCTCCCCTCTACTACCTGCTGCTGCATCTCTGGATACGGCTGTTCGGCCCCGGCGTCCTCTCGGTCCGGCTGCTGTCGGTGGTCATCGGCACGGCAGCGGTCCCGCTACTTTTCCTCATCGGGCGGCGGCTGCTGGGGGCAAAGGGCGGGCTGCTGGCCGCCTTCCTCCTGGCCCTTTCGCCCTTTGCCGTCTACTATTCCCAGGAAGTGCGGATGTACGGCCTGGTGATGCTGCTGGGGCTGGCGGCCTGGTATTTCGCGGTGAAATGGGCGTTGGGAGACGGGGGAATCGCCGGGCTGGGGGGGTACGTCGCGGCGGCAACGGCGGCCCTTTACACCCAATACTATGCCGCCTTTTTGCTGCTGGCCCTGAACCTGGTCATCATATTCGCCTACCGTCCGGGCGCAAAGCGCACCGCACCTCCGGCGGCCCGGCGGCCCGGCGGCGAAGAGAAGCCGCGCCCAAGCCGGTTGCTCCCCTGGCTGGGGGCGCAGCTGGCCGTGGGGCTGCTCTTTGCGCCCTGGCTGCTGTACGCCGCCCCCCGGCTGGCGACCTACGTCCACTTTAAAGTCGGCGTCGAAGGGGATCGCCCCTACGGCTTGCTCACCTACCCGGCCCGCCACCTGGCCGCTTTCCAATGGGGCCACGCCGAAGGCGCCCTGGCCGAGTTCTGGTGGGTGGGTTTGCTGCCCCTGGCGGTCCTGCTCCTGCTGCTGGCACGCAAATACATCGGGCATTTGCCGCCGACCATCAAACATTGGTCATTGAACATTGATCGTTGGTCATCGGTCATTCTAACCGTCACCCTCACATGCGGCTTTATCGTCAACCTCCTCCTGCCCTTCAACCCGCCCCGCGTGGAGCGGCTCCTGCTGCTGGCCCTGCCCGCCTTTTTGCTCCTGTTCGCCCAGGGGCTGCTCGCCCTGCACCGGCGGATGCGATGGCCCCTGGCCGCCTTTGTAGTCCTGGCCGCCGTCTCCCTGGCCTTTTTCTACACCGTCCCCCGCTACCCGGAGGATGACTACCGTCCCCTCGCCGAGCGGATCCGCGCCCTGGCCCTGCCTTCCGATGCCATCCTGTGCGTCCACCCCTGGCAGGTGGGCTACTTTGCATCCTACCTGCCCGACGAGGCGACCCGCCCGGCCCTCTTTTTGACGCCCCGGCAAGTGCTCCCCCGCGAGCGGCAGATGTGGGCCGACGACCCGACCCGGATGGCCGCCGACCTGGATGACCTGTTGGCCGAACATCGCCGCCTTTGGTTCCCCGAACACCAGGCCATGGGCCGCATCCTGGAAGAGCAGGTGGACGCCTATCTGACCCAAAAAGCCTACCCCACCCTGCGCGAATGGTACGGCGAAAACACGGTGCTGGCCTTTTTCGTGGCCGGTGAGCCGCAGAGCCTGACGGCGACGGCCCGTTTTGGCGACTGGCTGCAACTAGAGGGAGCCGCCCTGACGCCCGGCCCCCTGGAATCGGCCTGGGGCGTGGCGGCGGTGGACCTGACCTGGCGCGTGACCGAACCGCCCGCCGAGGAGTACACCGTCGGCTTGCGCCTGGTCGGCCCGACGGGGCATCTCTGGGCGCAGCGGGATGCGCCGCCGAGCTGCGACTTTCAGGCGGCGGTGGGCGTCCTCCGGCCCGACCACCACGGCCTGCCGATCCCGGCGGGCACGCCGCCGGGCGACTATCGCCTCACTTTGCGCGTCTACCGCAGCGACGACGTGGCCGTGCTGCCGGTCGTTTTCCAGGGGGGCAGCGGCGGCGAGGTGACGCTGGGCACGGTGCGCGTCGCCCGGCCCCGGACGCCTCCGCCGCCGGAAGCGTTGGAAATCGCCGAACGCCGGGATGTGCCCTTTGGCGACCGCCTGCGCTTTTTGGGATTCAACGCCCCCCAGGAGCGGAGCTTCCTACCCGGCGAAGCGGTCCCCGTGTACCTGTTCTGGCAGGCGTTGGCCGCCCCCGGTGAGGATTTTCTGCCGCGCCTGCGCCTGCTGGACGAGGGAGGAGATGTGTTGGCCGAGCTGACCGAAAAGCCGGTGGCCGGGACCTATCCCACCGCCTGGTGGCAGGCGGGCGAGCTGGTGCGCGACCCCCACGACCTGCCCATCCCGGCGGCGGTCCCGCCGGGCCGCTACCGCCTGACCCTGAGCCTGGTCCGCGCCGCCGATGGCCGCCCCGTCGAGCCGAAGGGCGGGGATGCATCCCTGTTCCTGACCGAGGTTGAGGTGCGGGACCGGGCGCGCAACTACCGGCCGCCGACCCCCCGGCACGCCCAACAGGCCACCTTTGGTCCCGGCGTTGCGCTGATCGGCTACGACCTGGACCCCGATCCCCCCCGGCCCGATGCCCCCTACCTGGCCGTCACCCTCTACTGGCACGCCCTGACCACGCCCGACCGCAACTATTTCGCCTTTGTCCACCTGCTCGACGCCGAGGGCCGCATCGTCGCCCAGCATGATGGGACGCCGGGCGAGGGGGCCTACCCGACCCTGGGCTGGCTGCCGGGCGAATACTTGACCGACCGCCACCTCATCCCCCTGCCCCCCGACCTGCCGCCGGGCACGTATCGCCTGGCCGTGGGCCTTTACGATCCGACCAACGGCCAACGCCTGGGAGAAAGGGTAGTCCTCAATGACCAATGGCGAAAGGAAGAATGACCGATGGGGGAAGGGGAAAACGACCGACAAGGAGGCAAAGATGAAGCTGACGATTGAAAATGTCCGGGAAAATATCGTAGGCATTGATACGCAGGTCCCGTTGCTGGATGGCTCGTCGCGGCAGTATGTCAACTTTGACAACGCGGCCAGCACCCCTGCCCTGCGGCCCGTTTTTGACAAGGTCAACGAGTTTATGACCTGGTACTCCAGCGTCCACCGGGGGACCGGCTTCAAGAGCCAGATCGCCACAGAAGCCTATGAGCAGGCCCACGACATTGTGGGCTGTTTCGTGGGCGCGGACCTGACGACCAATACCGTGATCTTTGGCAAGAACACGACAGAAGCAATCAACAAACTGGCCCGTCGCTTCCCCCTGGAACGGGATGACGTGGTGCTCTGCTCGTGGATGGAGCACCATTCCAACGACCTGCCCTGGCGGCAGCGGGCGCGCCTGATCCATGTGGCCGTCCACGACGACGGTTCGCTGGATGAGGAGGATTTTGACCGGCTGCTGGACCGGTACGCCGGGCGGGTCAAGCTGGTGGCCATCAGCGGGGCGTCCAACGTGACCGGCTGGCTGAACCCCATCCACCGCCTGGCGGAAAAGGCCCACGCCGTCGGCGCAAAGATCCTGGTGGATGCGGCGCAGTTGGCCCCCCACCGGGCCATTGACATGCGGCCCGACGACGACCCCGGTCACCTGGATTTCGTCGCCCTTTCGGCCCACAAGATGTATGCCCCCTACGGGACCGGCGCCCTCATCGGCCCGACGGAGGTCTTTGCCCAGGGGACGCCCGACATGGTGGGCGGCGGCACGGTGGACATTGTGACGGTGAACGATGTGCGCTGGGCCGCTCCCCCCGACCGGGACGAAGCGGGCAGCCCCAACGTCGTCGGGGCGGTGGCCCTGGCCCAGGCGGTGCTCAGCCTGCAAGAGATCGGCATGGAGGCCCTGGCCCGCCACGAGGCGGAGCTGACGGCCTACGCCCTGCGCCGCCTGGGGGAGATTGAGGGCATCCAGATTTACGGCTCAACCGACCCCGACCGCGTTACGGAGCGGGTGGGCGTCATCCCCTTCAACGTGCGGGGGGTGGACCACTACAAGGTGGCGGCGGTGCTCAGTTTCGAAGGGGCGATAGCCGTGCGCAACGGCTGTTTCTGCGCCCACCCTTATATCCTGCGGCTGATGAAGGTTTCCGACGAAGAGGCGTTGCGCCATCGCCGGGAGATTTTGGCCGGGCGGCGGCGGGGGTTGCCCGGCCTGGTGCGGATCAGCTTCGGTTGCTACAACACGCCGGAGGAGGTGGACCATGCCGCCGAGGTGCTGGCCCGCATCGCCGCCGGGGAGATTCGCGGGGAATATGAGCAGGACCCCGCTTCCGGGGCTTATCGGCCCAAAGGGTACACGCCGAACTATGAGCGGTACTTTGCCCTGCAACCGGGGCCGGAACGGCGGGCGCGTCGGGAGTCGGTGCCCCGTTGTGGGGTGTGAGGAGACAGGGTCACAACTTGCGCAACGCAACACCGTACAGGCCGGAATCCCGCGCCGTCTACGTGTCCCGTCCACGAACCATCTCGGCACATTGAGCACTCAGGTTGGCCCACTCCTCCAGACCGAGCGTTTCGGCCCGGCGTCGGGGGTCGATCCCGGCGGCGAGCAATGCACTTTCGGCCTGCTCCTTTGTGATCCCCAGCCCTGCGGCAAGGGCGTTGCGCAATGTTTTGCGCTTCTGGCCGAACCCGGCCCGCGCTACCCGGAAAAAGAGCGCGTCATCCACGCCTTCCGGCAGTGCTACCGTAGGTTGTTCGCCCACATCTATCCGCACCACCGCCGAATCCACTTTGGGACGAGGGTAAAAAGCCCCCGCTTTGACCCGCATCACGATCCGGGGGGAACCGTAGAATTGAACGCCGAGTGCCAACAGGTTCATGGCCCCCGGCTCGGCTACGATCCGTTCCGCCACTTCATCCTGCACCGTGACGACAAGGAGACAAGGGCGCGGCTCTCTTTCCAAAAAGTGGCGCAAGATCGCAGAGGTCAAATAGTAGGGCAGGTTGCCCACGACTTTGGTGCACGGAGAGGCAGGGGTCGGGAACCGCAAGATGTCGCCCCGGACGATCTCCACGTTGGCATAATCGGCCAACCGTCGGCGGAGGAGGGGGATCAACCGCCCGTCAATTTCAACGGCGATGACACGCCCGGCCCGTTCGGCCAGCAGGGAGGTGAGATGGCCCAGGCCGGCCCCCACTTCCACCACCGTGTCGGCAGCGGTTAGATCGGCAGCGGCAGCGATCCGCTCCAGGATGGCAGGATCGGTGAGAAAGTTTTGCCCCAGGCCCTTTTGGGGGCGCAGACCGTGGGCACGGAGCAGGGAAGAGATGCTTTCCGCCATCGCGCCACAAGGCCCCTAGCGGCTCCAACGACCGCGGTCGGGGAATTTGGGCCAATCGGGTAGGACGTAGCGGATCTTGGAAGGAGGTGGGACGGGCGTCAATAGGTAGATGTCCATCCACCAGTGCCACGATTCGTAATCGTCGTCGGAAAAGCCCAAGTCCACAAATTTGCCCTTGACCCCGCCCCCCGTGTCACCCGCTTTGGCAATGCCGTAGCCGGGGACGTACATCCATGTTTTGAGGGGGATCACGGTAGGATCCACGGCGACGATGCCCTTGCGGAGCTTGATCCCCAGGCGGGTGTAGCCATAACGGGGATGATCTTTGGGCTTGCCGCAAGAGGACGGTTTGTAGGAAGTGACGTACACCCGCATTTTGCGCCAGTATTCAACGGGACCATAGGGTGTATCCAGGGTGCGGATGACGATCTTTGTGCCGTATGCCATCGTCTTGGTGATGGGAGGGCGTTCGGCCCAAGAATCTTCCAGAACCCGCTCCACCTCCCGGCCGTTTTCATACACCACCCGATAGCGACGCTTGTTCAACCCGGTTTGGCCTTCTTGCACCAAGCGGATGTGGTCAATCTCTACCTCCGGGTCGGGAACCCAAACCGTTGCGAAGGGGATGGGGTCAAACTCTACGACAAACTCCTCGCGGACGCGGGTGATCTGGATGGTCATCCCGGCCCGCAGCGGCTCATCCAGGTCGGGGGTGGCCCGGTCCCGGCCTGCTAAGACGATGCCCTCCTGGGCCAGCACGCCGCCTACCGTCTTGGCCAAAGTACGGGTGTGGATGGTGCGCCCATCCACCCGAATCTCCACGGGCAGCGACCGCTCAACGGTGATGACCAGGCCCGGCGTGACCGCCGTCTGCAGGTCGGGCGTTATCGCGTCGCCGGGATAAAGTTGCACTTTTTGCTCTTGTAAGACTCGGCCTACGGTGGGTTGGGTGCTGACCAGAGTCATCGTCACGCCGTCATCGTTCAGGGTGACGGAGATGGCACGGCGCAAAGAGACAAAAGGGGGACCGCCGTCGGCGACGGCGGTCAGGAGGGTATCGGGGCCGACGATTTGGCCGCCCAGCCGGATTTCGTCGGCGGGGTGGACTTTGACACCGGCTTCGGCCAGCAGGTCGCCCACCGTTTCGGCGTGGGTACGCAGCGAGCGGATACGACCGTCGGCCTGGAGTTGCACCGGTCGGGCGCGTTGTATCCGTACGACGATTCCCGTCCGCAGCGGCTCCGCCGGTCCCGGCGAAATTCGGTCCTCCGGATGCAGGGTGAATCCGGCACGACGCAACGCTTCGCCGACGGTAGTGGCATGGGTGCGGAGGAGATACTGCCGACCGTCCACTTCCACGGTCAGAGGAGCGGCCGTCTGTTCCCAGCCCAGGGCCAGCAGCCCCAACGCCCCCCCAAGCAAGAGCAGGGCCAGCAGCCCACCCATGCTGCGGGAAATGCTCCAGGTTGTGCTCCGTGCCGGGAAGCTTTCCGTCGCCAACGTTCCACCCTTTATCTGCCCATTTCTTGCCTTGCCCAGGGGCGGAGGAATGCTATCACAGAACGGGCGGTTGGTCAAGCAGGCCGGTGGGGGATGCAGGGTTGGGATCGTTGCCGGTTTCCCCGCGGGAACCGGGATCGGGGTGCGGCGGGAGAGGGCAAGCAACCCCGGCCCTTAGCGGGTAGCGACAAAGATCATGTTGAGGATGAACAGAGCGATACCCACGGCCAGGATCGCCCCGGCCACCGTCATCAGGCCACCCCAACTGCCCAGGATGGCCGCCGCGCCCAGGAGAACGCCGCCGTTCCAAAAACCGAAACCCACAAGGGCCAGGTTCCGGTTGTAGAGGTCGTCCAGGCCGGGGACCTGCTCCACCCCTACCAGATCGGCGTAACGGTGCAACCAGGTCAGAAAAGGTGTGATCTTGTACATCTGGCCGATGATCATCTGACCAACCCACCCCAGCAACAACGACCAGGCCACCGCGATCCACCAGGATTGGGTTACGGGGAACAGGCCACCCAAAGCCACCCCTGCCATCAAGAGGGTGATGAGGAACCAAGCCAAGCTCGCCTGGGTGAAGGGTGTGTTGATGTCAAACAGACGTCGCCGCCGATGACGATAAAGGCCGATCAGAATCCGAGCATAGATGCCGACTCCGGCCAAGAGGGCCAATCCCCCTGCCCACCCCAGCCACCGCCAGGATGGAAAGTAGAACGCCCCGGTCAGCCCCGTCAGCCCGGCCAACACCAAACCGAACTCGGCCCAAGCCAGCCGTTCCGGGAACAGGTCCTCGGTCAAGGTAAACATGGCGATCAGTTTGTAAGAAACGCCGATGATGAGCAACGAAACGTAGCCCAATGCCGCCAGCAGCAGATGGGTCCGCAAGGTGGGCAGGTAGGCAGCCCCCAACAGGCCGGAGGTGTTCTGTAGGGCCATGAGCAACCCCAGGGTGGGAATGAGAAAAGCCATGCCCACCGAAGCGGCGACATGGGCGGCGATAACGTCCCAGTGGCGCACACGGAACATGGTGCGGACCATCAGGTACAGGTAGCCCGTGGCCGCCAACAACAGCAACGACGCCCCCGTGACCATCCACGTCGTCTGGAAACGCCACAGGGCGACGATCATGGTCACCACCCCTCCCAAAAAGAGGGGAAGGAGGGCGTTAGCCAGCCGCTCCGAAAAGAGGGAAACCTGCAAGGCGACGGGAACCAGCTGAAACGCCGCCCCCAAGATGGTCGTGGTGATCCAGCCCAGGGTGAGGATATGCACCATCATCAACAGGCCCGGCACGCGGAATCCGCCCAAGAAGAGGTTCCCGTTGAAAGGGAGCAAAAGGCCGAACAGGGCCAGAAAGATCAAGCTGATGGCAAAGTAACGGAAGGGCAACCCCAAAGAAGGGGCTTTTTCGGAGCTGATGCTCCCGGAGGCAAAACTCATCGCTTTTCTCCCACCCGGATCAGAATCTCAACGTGACCCGGCCCAATTTCCCATGTCTGATGGCGATGTCCCATCTCATCCAACTTGCTGTAGAGGTACATGGGCCGCTGGACATGGCGAACCAACAGCGTCTCGCCCGGTTCCATCTGGGCCAACGCTTCCAAAATGCGCATCATCGGCTCCGGCGGGGTCAGCTGCGTCACATCAATTGTGACCGAAGCGACGGGAGGGGCACCGCCTTCCGCTTCCGGGGTCATGGGCAAGGTCGCCTCCTGACCGGGTTCAACGCGGTAGAAAAAGACTTCCCAGTCATCGGCCCCCAACTGCCGCGACCAGGGGGTGAATCCCCGTTTGCACAGCACTTCGTAAAGGGGCAACGGCTCAAAGGTGTTCCGCAGGTAAAAGATACCCCCCTCCGGCACATCCTTGATCGCCTTCAGGATCGCCGACAGGGGGTCCTTGCCTTCGGCCTGAAAAGGGCGGGCGTCCAGGTGGGCCGCGATCTTGGATTCATCCCACCACTGCGGGGGTTCCGGTGTGGCCGCGCTGAGGGGTGGGCGGCTTGCCGACGTCTCGGTCTCATCGGGCGCAGGTTCCGGTTCGCCGACGGCCCGGCGCAATGTGCGCAGCAGTTCGGCCAGGTCCACGCCGCCCATGCTGGCCGCCTGGGCCAGCGTCGCCATCTTGCCGATGGTACGCCGCAGGATCGGGTTACGTAGCTTGCGGAAGGCAGGCGCATAGTCGACCAAGACATCCAGCAGTTGCGGATATTCCTTTAGCAGATCACCGATGCGGGTATCGGGCGCAATCGTCACGGTTCTTCTCCCATCCACCCTTCATCCCCACCCCAAGGCGGCACGGGCCTCGGGACTCATACGCTCCGGCGTCCAGGGGGGATCCCACACCACGTTGACGCGGGCCGATTCAACGCCCGGAATGTTGCGCACCGCCGATTCGGCCCCGCGGGCAATGGCAACATGTAGAGGACAGCCGGGCGTTGTCAGGGTCATGGTCACGTCCACGTTGTTGTCCTCTATTTTGACATCGTAAATCAACCCCAGCTCAACGATGTTCAGCCCCAATTCGGGGTCCATCACACCGCTCAATGCTTTCATCACCTGTTCTTTGTCCACCATCTTTCCTTCTCTCTTTCTACTCGCTTTTGTTCCCCGGTGTGAAGTACAAGATGCGTTTGAACGGCTTGACCTGCCGGCCCACATTATCCTTGAGCAGGTTGCCGGAGACGTGCATCAATGTATCGCTGAAATCGGAATCGACACCCATGCTGGCCAAGCATGGATAGTGGTGGTGGAGCAATCCGGCCTTTTGCTCGGCATCGTCGGCGGAAACGCCGACCAACCCCTCGGCGGCGTAGCGTGCACAGCCGCACACGGCATCGCGCACCACTTCAACCTCGGTGATGACACGACGGTCGGGGTCCACCGTGATCCGTAGATCGGGCTGCCCAAAGTGGCGGGCAAAGGCGGCCAACCAGGGATTGTCATACTCTATCCTCTTGCGACGGGCGGTCAGGTAATCCTTTTCCGTGAGGGAACAAAGCGGCTTGGGAGTGGCACAGACCACGCCAATATCCTGCAGCCACCCGCGCAACTGGCGGGCCAAGCCGCGCGGCAGCCAAGATTCGTTGTCCACCGGAGCCAGCACCGCTTTGGCTCCCGTCATCTGGGCGATGTCGGGCAGCAACTCGGCCACACCGGGCAGTTCGGCAAAAGAAAGGATCAGGTCGGCAGGGGGGAACGAATCGGGCAAGTGGTCTTCCGGATAGTCTACCACCGGCGGTAGCACGGCAGGAGCCTGCCACGTCTCAACGGTCCACGTGCTCGGCCCATGAGTGCGAATGTTGTTCACATGCCGTTGGCCGTACTCGCCGGAGATGATCGCCAAAAGCCGCATATGGGTCGTATCCACCACGCTCATAGTCTTCCCTTCGCCAGACTGAATTGGCATAATTTTATCATGTATATTTGGTTATTGGTATGACAAAGATCATATCACCTCCGGCTTGTGTCGCCTTGCGGGCATCCTCGCCGTTCCCGCCACAAAGGAGCCGAGGGCATGGGGAGGAACCGCGCCAGATCAACCGTTCCCCGGCACACTTTGCGACGCGAAATCCGGCAGATGCACACCTGCCCTGCGCCGTTCTCCGACGTTGACAAGGGTAGGGGAATGTGCTAAGATTAGATCGTCATCCTATCATTGTTTCTTCATCCGGCAGTCGGTCAATCTTGGTGTTGAGGAAGGGGAACATGAGGTAAGGAGAAACGATCTCGGCAAACGAATATTTTGGAGGAAATTCATGATCCTTGAACTAGTTGTCCGCTTTGTGGGCATGATCGTTTTCGGCGCAGCCGGTTGGCAATTGGGCGAGTACCTGGCCGGTAACGCCGACCCGGAGTATTATCTTCGTTATGTTGTTGTGCTCATGCTTGCCGGGGTTGCCCTGGGGGCACTTGTCGCTCCCTGGCTGACGATCAAGCCCATTGAATTCATTCGCCAGCGAATCCGCCAGCTCCCGGCCCAGGAACTCGTTGCCATCATCATCGGCCTGATCGTTGGCCTGATCATTGCCGGTCTGCTATCCCCGATCTTGGCCAAATTGCCTTCGCCCTTTGGTGAAATCCTGCCTTTTGTCGGGGCCGTGCTCTTTAGCTACCTGGGGATCGTGGTGATGATCATGCGCCAGCAGGACATCTTTGCCATTATCGGCACGCGCCTTGCCAGCGACGTGCCCTCCCCGGACGAGCGGGTCGTCCTGCTTGACACCAGCGTCATCATCGACGGGCGGATCGCCGACATCAGCCAAACCGGCTTCATCATGGGAACCATGTTGGTTCCCCGTTTTGTGCTGAACGAGCTACAACACATCGCCGATTCGCCCGACGCCCTGCGCCGTAACCGGGGCCGCCGCGGCCTGGATATGCTCAACCGTCTCAAAAAAGAGTCCATCGTGCCGGTACGCATCACCGACATGGATGTCCCCGAAGCTCACGACGTGGACGATAAATTGGTGATGCTGGCCAAAACCTTGCGCTGTCCCATCGTGACCAACGACTACAACCTGAACCGCGTGGCGCAGCTGCAGGGCGTCATGGTGCTCAACATCAACGAACTGGCCAACGCCGTCAAATCGGTCCTCCTGCCCGGCGAAACCATCTCCGTTGAGATCATCCAAGAAGGCAAAGAACTGGGGCAGGGTGTGGGTTATCTGGACGACGGAACGATGATCGTTGTGGAGGATGGTCGCCCCTACATCGGTCAGACCATCCCCGTTGTGGTGAAAAAGGTACTGCAGAAAACAGAAGGCCGCCTGGTCTTTGCCCAGCCCAGGCGCAACAGGTGAGCGACCGATGACGGTGATCACGCTTTCCCGACAGCTCGGCAGCCACGGCGAGGAAATCGCTTCTCAGATCGCAGAGAGGTTGGGGCTACGGTTGGTGGATGCCAAGACCATCAACCGGGCCGCCGAACAGGCCGGTGTGCCTCAGATCGCCCTGGCCGAGTTAGAACGCGAAGGGGAGCGGAGTCTGGCCGATCAGGTACTCAAGGCGTTGCAAGCCATGCCCAGCCTTTCCCCCGTCGGGGAATGGGGTGGGGCCTATCCCGATTTCCCGGGCTTGTTGTTCCCCTTCACCGGCATCTTTTCGCCCACCGTGCCCCCGCTCAGTTCCTCGCTGGACGGGTATGTGCGCATGGTGGACCTGGTGATCCGGGGGCTGGCCCGTGAAGGCAACGTGCTGATTGTGGGGCGCGGCGGGCAAGTCCTCCTGCGCAAGCATCCCAAAGCCGTCCATGTCCAGATCGTGGCCCCGTTTGAATACCGCGTCCGGGTGTTGATGGAACGCCACGGCTGGGATAAGCGCACCGCCCGGCAACGGATCCGCGCCAGCGACAGGGCCAGGTTTGATTACGTGCGTCGCTATCACGATGCCGATTGGTTGGACGCAACCCTTTACCATTTGACCCTCAATACCGGACGATTGCCGATTGCCGTCGCCGTCGAATTGATCATTGCCACGGTGCAATCTCAGACGACCGGGCAGGCCGAGACATGATCGGCAAAGCTCGTCTCCTTGCAGGCGGTCCGGATGAGGGGGCAACCGCCTACGCGGACGCCTCGCGCCTGCCTGTGCAGGCGGTCGGCCAACGGCCTGCCAGGGGCGGTTTCAACCGCGATTGCGCCACCGGGCCGGGCGCATTCGCGTTCAATTTTTGAACGCCCGCGAGTTTCAGAAGTTGGAAACAATGGACATCTGCGCACCCTGGGGTTGGAAACGGATCTGCATCTGTCTGAGGGGATGCTGTCGCCTGTGTCGGCAGCATCCCTGATCCCGTGCGATTCCAATTCAACCAACAGGGAGGGAAGAAACCATGACTTTGACCGTTTACAACTATTTGACCCGCCGTCGAGAAGAATTCAAGCCGATTCACGAAGGCTTTGTGACCATTTACGTCTGTGGGCCGACGATCTACGACCACGCCCATATCGGCCATGCCAAAGTGTACGTCTCCTTTGATACCATCGTCCGCTACCTGCGCTATAGCGGCTACAAGGTCCGCTACGTGCAAAACATCACCGATGTCGGCCACCTGACCGACGATGCCGATGAAGGAGAGGACAAGATTGTGCGACGGGCACGTCTTGACCGCGTGGAACCGATGGAGCTGGTCGAGACCTATATGCGCAGCTACTTTGAAGATATGGACGCCCTCAACATCGTGCGCCCCAACATCTCCCCACGGCCCAGTTGCCACATCCCGGAACAGATTCAGCTGGCCGAAAAACTGTTGGAGACGGGCCACGCCTACGAAGTCAACGGCTCTGTCTATTTTGACGTTTCCAGTTGGCCGGAGTACGGAAAACTTTCAGGCCGCCGGGTGGAGGATCAGGAAGGGGGTGCCCGTGTAGCCATCAACCCCGACAAGCGGCATCCCGCCGATTTTGCCATCTGGAAAAAGGCGGAAAAAGGCCACATCCTGCGTTGGCCCAGTCCCTGGGGCTGGGGCTACCCCGGCTGGCATATTGAATGCTCCGTTATGTCCACCAAGTACCTGGGGCAACCCTTTGACATCCACGGCGGTGGCTTGGAAAACATCTTTCCCCACAACGAATGCGAAATCGCCCAAATCGAAGCGGCGACGGGCAAGCCGTTTTGCAACTACTGGTTGCTCAACAACATGGTCACCGTGGATGGTGTCAAGATGGGCAAAAGCCTGGGCAACGCCATCTACCTCAAGGACCTGTTCAAACGCCACGACCCCATGGTCGTCCGCTTTTTCATCCTCAGCAGCCACTACCGCTCCGTGACCGATTTCAGCGAGGAAGCCCTCCATGCCGCCGGACGGGGCCTGGCCCGGTTGACCAACACCGTCGCCCTGCTCCGCGACCGGCTGCGCGAAGCGCAGGGGGATGAGGTTGATGCCCAATGGGAAGGCAAACTGGAAGAGTACCGGGCACGCTTTATCGAAGCCATGGACGACGACTTTAACACACCACGGGCCATCGCCTCCCTTTTTGACCTGAGCCGCGAGGTCAACTCCCTCCTCAACTCCGGAGAAGCGGTCGGCCGGGCGACCCTGGAAGCCATCGACGGCCTCTACCGCGCTTTTGGCGGAGAAGTGCTGGGTTTCCTGACCGAAACGCAGACCGAGTCCATCCGAGGGGACGGCGAACTGTTGGACGGTTTGGTGCGGCTGCTCATTGACATCCGTCAGCAAGCCCGCCGAGACCGCGATTGGGCCAGGGCCGACGCCATCCGTGACCAACTGGCCGAACTGGGCATCATCCTGGAGGACGGGCCGGAAGGAACCCGCTGGCGGCTGAAAAGGTAGGAAGCGGACCGATCCCCGGCGGCCGCCGGGGGCGGTGGCGACTCAAGTCGCTCCTTTCGGGCCTGCGGCCGGGCGTCCGCCTACGCGGACGCTCCCGCTTCCGCCCGCGCAGGCGGGCGGTCGGCCAACGGCCCGCCAGGGGCGGTTTCA
>Ga0256914_1000504_pt1 | contig 38353 bp, 31 predicted proteins | sample HulkmetaG_FD_191571 | JGI IMG/M metagenome (GOLD analysis project Ga0256914, IMG submission 191571) | Hydrothermal chimney microbial communities from Main Endeavour vent field at the Juan de Fuca Ridge, Pacific Ocean - Hulk | ecosystem: Environmental > Aquatic > Marine > Hydrothermal vents ... | reverse complement strand
GTTGCTCAGAACAGCCATTGAGCAGGGTTCTGACCCAATAATGTTGCTCAACACGGAAGGCCATGTCCTGCTGGCAAACCCGGCAGCAGCACGTCTGTATGGAGTTGAGCTTAGTAGTATGCTGGGTAGGTCCGTTGATGAATTTCAGCATGACATGCAGGGCGGTGTCCCGTTTGGCCATATCCAGGAATCTATTCATGAACACAAGGTGTGGACTGGAGAGATAACCGTTGAGGTGGATGGCAAGAAGAAGATCATATCCCGCCGTGTCTCACCGGTATATGATTCTATGGGAAATATTCACTGCCAGATTGTTATGGACAGAGATATCTCAGAGGAAAGGCAGCGTCAGGAAAAGATGGCGCATATGCAGCGGCTTGAGTCGTTGGGGGTGTTGGCAGGGGGTATTGCCCATGATTTCAACAACCTTTTGGGAATCATCATGGGGAATGCATCTCTCGCCAGGAGTCAGGTGAACCCTGGGGATGACGTGGCGGAATTCCTGGAAAATATTGAGACCACCAGCCATCGTGCTTCCCATCTCTGCAAACAGATGCTGGCCTATTCTGGAAAGGGAAAATTCGTGATCCGACCCATAAATCTTTCGCAGATAGTGGAAGAGATGGGGCGGCTTCTGGAGGTATCAATCCATAAGACCATAGTACTGCGATATGAACTGTGCGCCGACATACCTGCCATTGAGGCCGATGTGGCACAGATGCAACAGGTTATTATGAATCTGGTGATAAATGCCAGTGAAGCCATAGGTGAAAATAATGGCACCATAGTTCTGTCCACTGGAGTCATGGATGTTGATTCCGATTATCTCAGTGGTGTAAATGTGGAAAATTATGCCATAAATACCGGTAAGTACGTATGGATAGAGGTCTCTGATACGGGTTGTGGCATGGATGAGCAGACTAAGATGCGGCTCTTTGAGCCTTTTTTTACCACCAAGTTTACTGGCAGGGGGTTGGGGATGAGCGCCATACTCGGAATAGTCCGTGGGCATCGGGGTGCCATAAAGGTGTATTCCGAGTTGGGAAGGGGTACCACCATAAAGATACTTTTCCCCGCTGTGGACACAAGGCCAGTAAGGCTGCAGTTGGATGAAGTATATCAGGCAGTGGAGAAAAGTTCTGGCAAGGTCCTGGTGGTGGATGATGAAGAGATGATCCGGGATGTTGCCAGTATGATCTTGAAAAAGGGTGGATTTGAGGTGATAGAGGCAAGGGATGGCATGGATGCCATAACCAAGCTCAAGTCACATGGAGATGAAATAGTCTGTGTTCTTCTCGATATGATGATGCCCGGGATGGGCGGTGAAGAGGCATTTTCTGAGATGCGCCGCATCAAGCCGGATGTCAAGGTGCTCCTGTCTTCCGGATATAATGAGCAGACGGCTACTAATCGTTTCGCAGGCAAGGGGCTTGCCGGTTTTATCCAGAAACCCTATACGGTAAAGGGCCTGCTCTCCAAAGTGAGAGAACTCCTTGGAAATACATATCCTGTGCCAGAGGAATAATGGCGAATCCGTATTATGTGGGTGAACGAATTGCTTTGCCCACCCCACCTTGTTGCCTGTCCAAAATTCTGTTCTTGTCATACCTGCAAGATGTAACTGTTATCAGGGTTCTTTGCGGAAGCCTCCAAGGCAGTGGATGCGGTACCCTGTTAGCAGATACTGCAAGATGCGTTGGCGAATCGCCTGCTATCCTTGCCTCATCCAGCCGTGATCCTGCTTGTGGCCTTAGTGGATTTGAGTACAAGCTCAAAAAGGGTTTAAGAAAAGCTTCCATTGTTTCGATAAAAAATCAAGATGGATCAATAATCGTTTTTTCTCCGTAAAACCGTGCTGCATGGTACCTGAAATGGAGAAGCCGTTATCATATGGGTGCCCTGGAGCAGGGTGTATGATAGCATGATAACTTAAGGGTCAATAGTGCATTTTCAAATAATTAAAATTTGTGTTACCCTGTCTCCCATTCAGGTGAACCCGTTTGCATTTTACAGTCATGCCACTCTCCAAAGGTCAAGTGCTCCTTTTCGGCAGGATAACACCAACAGGTTGATGAGGTGGCTGATCCATCTCTTTAGGTCAGATATGAAGTTAATAATTGTAACTGATAACAGGGTGTTACAGATGCAAGGCGGAGGGTATGCAGGCGTACTCACTGTACTTCAAGTGCCTTAGAGCTAAGCGAATACTTCGAGGCAGTGGATGTGGTACCCTGTGACATATGATTGGTGATGTTGGTCTCCGAATAGAAGATGAGAGGGCTGGCTTTAATATTTGAGGTATGATTGGGTGAAATTATGAAACATTTGACGGTCAAGTGGCGTCTTGGATGCTTTGTTGGGTTTTTGCTCTCCTTGCTCGTGGCGGCAGGCGTAGGTGGTCTTACAGGTATGCATTTTGCCAATTCGGCCCTCTCCTACATCTATTCAAAACAGGTCCTGTCCCTTAAGCAGCTTCGAAATATTGACTATCTGCTCACAGGGCACGTACAGGGAACTGTGGACAAGATACTCCTTGGGCAGGTCTCCTGGGACAAGGGGCTTGAGAGTATGAGAGAGGCTGCCAAGGAGATCTCTTCCGGGTGGAAGTCTTTTTTGCTGGCAAACAAGAGTATGAAGCAAGACGGATATGATCAGTTGTTCATGGAGTTGACCCCGTTGATTCAGGAGAGCAATCGTAAGATCAAGCAGTTGACAGACATAGTGGCGCAGCATGATAGGGCAAAGCTTGAGACCTTCATCAGGGAACAGAAACTGTATGAGCTTTTTGAAAATATCCATCAGAAGATACAGGACCTTATCGAAGGCACACTTACTGATGCAAAGAGTTCCTACGATCGGGCACAAACATGGTATCTCATATCCAAGACAGCGTTTCTCGTTACAATTCTGATGGGACTGGTGACGTCGCTGTTTGCAGGCATATTCCTGATACGTGGCATAAACGAGCCTCTCCAGAGCATGGCCCAGGCAATGAAGCGTGTAAGGGAGGGAGACCTTACACAACGTTTAGAATATGACAGGGACGATGAATTCCGTCCCCTTATAGATGGTTTCAACCGGATGTCCGGCTACATATCCGAACTGGTATCCCAGGCCGGAATCAAGATTACCAGTGCCATTACCGAGCTTGCGGCAATAATCAAACAGCAGGAGTCGTCCACACACCAGCATGCAGTCATTGCAAACGAGATAGCTGCCTCCACCAGTGAGATAGCTGCCACTGCCACCAGCCTGCTTGATACCATGAAGAACGTCACCAGGCTGGCCAAGGATACGGCACAGGGCGCTGCGGACGGGCATGCAGGACTGTCCCGTATAGACGAGGCCATGAGCAAGATGGAGGAGGCCACCGGTTCCATTGTCTCAAAGTTCGCCATCCTCAGTGAAAAGGCAGGCAATATTGCAGGCGTGGTTCAGACCATCAACAAGGTGGCAGACCAGACCAATCTGCTATCACTGAACGCGGCCATAGAGGCGGAGAAGGCCGGAGAGTATGGAGCAGGTTTTGCCGTGGTGGCCAATGAGATACGCCGGCTTGCGGATCAGACAGCCATAGCCACCTATGATATTGACAAGATGGTTCAGGACGTACAGTCAGCTGTGTCTTCCGGCGTCATGGGCATGGACAAGTTTGCAGAAGAGGTGCGAAGGAGCACCAAGGATATAATGCAGATAGGTGCCCAGCTCTCAGAGGTGATCGAAAAGGTCCAGGAGTTGATGCCACACATAGAGGCCGTTACCGAAGGGATGGAGGCCCAGTCAATGGGGGCGCATCAGATCAGTGACGCAGTCAGTAAGCTTAACGAGACAGCACAGCAGACAGCAGAATCCCTGCACCAGACCAACGATGCAGTGGTACAGCTCCAGGAGGCTGCCCGAGGGCTTCAGGACAAGGCCGCAAAGTTCATGGGAGGATAGGGCGCAGACGAGATGCTTTTTCTCCAGTTTTCAGCAGGAAAGGAACGGTATGCCCTGCCTGCCTCCCAGATAGTGGAGGTGATACCTGCAGTACGTCTCAAGGCCATCCCTGCCACTCCGGAATACGTTGCAGGCGTCATGAACTACAGGGGCTATCCGGTGCCTGTCCTTGATCTGTGTGCCCTTACTTTAGGTACAAGGTGCAGGAAATGGTTCAGTACAAGGATCATCCTGGTGAAATATCCCTGGCCGCCTGGCACTGAGGAGGCCATTGTGGGGCTTATGGCCGAACAGACCACAGAGCTTGTTCAGTCTGATCCGTCCAGTTTCAAACCGAGTGGCGTGTATCCAGAGGACGCCCCTTTCCTTGGGGGGGTTAAGGGGGACAGAGATGGTATGGTTCAGCAGATAGAGGTGAAGCAGTTGTTGCCAGACCATGTACGGGAAATAATCTTTAGGGATAAAACAGAACAGGGCCATGGCACAGGACCCGGGTAGAGAGTTGCTCAGAAAGGTCATCGGCCTTGAGATCTCCTCTGTTGGTGACGCAAGGATCGACAGGGCAGTGGTAAGGCGAATGGCCATGCTTAATCTTACTGATGTGAATCAGTATGTCCATAGGTTATGTACTGATGAACATGAACTCTCTCTGCTGGTTGAGGAGGTGGTTGTCCCGGAGACATGGTTTTTCAGAGATGGGGAGCCCTTCAGGGTACTTGCCAGCTATGTAGCAGATAAGTTGTCAGGCAGGGAGCATGGCAGGCCGTTAAAGCTGCTGAGTGTGCCGTGTTCCACAGGAGAAGAGCCGTACTCCATGGCCATTGCCCTGCTTGATGCAGGCATTGGCAGAAGGCGATTTTCCATTGATGCAGTGGATATTAGCGCACGAGCTTTGGAGCGTGCCAGACAGGCATGTTACACAGAACATGCATTCAGGGAAAAGGGGATGTCATGCCTGTCCAAGTATTTCAAAAAGACCCCTTCCGGCTATCAGTTGTGTAAAGAGGTCTGTTCCAAGGTGCGTTTTGTCAGGGACAACGTCCTGTCTCCCACCTTTCTGATAGGTACCCACAGGTATGACATAATTTTTTGCCGTAATTTACTGATATATCTGGAAGAGCAACCAGCAAGGCAGGTTATGGACACCATGGAACGGCTGCTGGTAACCGGCGGTCTCATGTTTGTGGGGCATGCGGAGACAGGAAAGGTTCCAAGCAGGGGATTTGTGCCCTCCCAGTACCCCAGATCATTTTCATTTTTCAAAAGGGATGGCCTCTGTAACCAGTTCAGTTACAACACCTTCAAACATACCATTTCCCCTGTGGTTGACAGGGTTTCATGCCGACCGGTCAGAAAGCCGTCAGACAAGCCGGTTGCCCAAAGGGGCCCGGAGGGTGATGCGCGGCCTGCCTCTGCGGGTCAGGATGCCATGCTTGAAGAGGCTCGCAGGCTGGCAGATTGCGGGCAGCTCCAGAGGGCCGCATACCTGTGTGAGGAGTATCTGCGTAATCATGGTCCCTCTCCAATGGCATACTTCATCCTTGGCGTGGTGTATGACGCCTCTGGTGACTGGCGTCTGGCATTAAAGACTCTGCAAAAGGCAGTTTATCTGCAGCCTGACCTGTACGAGGCACTGTTGCTCCTGTCCCTTATGTGGGAGAGGGCCGGCGAGCATGCCCGGGCTGAGTCTTTCAGGAAGCGGGCCATGCGTGTAGCGTGTCAGACAGCGGATTGAGGGGCAAGGTTAAATGCAAGACAAACAGGATATGAGTCCACATTTCATGGAGCTTGATGACTGCTGGAACAGACAAGGGGTATGGGGCCAGGGGCAGGAGCGGTGCACAGAGCTTGACAGATATGGTCACTGCCACAACTGTCCTGTCTTTTCCCATGCGGCTCGCAGGCTCCTGGACCGGGATATCCCTGATGCCTATGCTAATGAATGGGCAGCCGTGCTTGCAAGTCCAAAGGAGTTTCAGTGGTCAAATCCCTACTCCTCTTTTGTGTTCAGGATAGGTCCTGAATGGCTTGCTTTCCCGTCATCCATAATACGGGAGGTAATTGCACGAAGCCGGATACACAAGATACCTCACCGGAGAGAGCCAATGCTAAAGGGCCTGGTGAATGTCAGGGGCAAGCTGGAAATATGCATCTCTGTAGGCGCTGTACTTGGGATCAGGCCTGCTGCCATGGGTAATGAACAGAATAAATCTTCTGAGAGGGAACGTCTCATTGTGGCAGAGCGGGAAGGATTCTGTGTGGCCTTTCCGGTAAGTGAGGTCAAGGGGATCGTTCATTACGATATCGACAGGGTGGCAGATCCCCCTGTGAGTGTTACAGGTGCACAGGATGCCTATACAGGCGGAATATTGAAGATCGACGGTATAGAGGTGGGGATCATTGATGAGAAACTCTTTTTCCAGACTGTCAAGAGAGGCCTGGCGTAATGGGCATGATGGATGACAAATATGATGATTTTTCCATGCTGGATCTGTTTCGCATGGAGACAGAGAATCATTGTTCCGTGCTAACCGATGGCCTTCTGGAGCTGGAGAACAATCCTTCAGCAACAGACCTGTTGGAGTCTCTTATGCGTACTGCCCATTCAATCAAGGGGGCAGCCCGCATAGTAGATCTGGAGCCAGCGCTGAAACTTGCACACACCATGGAGGATATCTTTGTGGCAGCCCAGCGTGGAGAGCTGGTGTTGAACAGTGACCACATAGATGTGCTGCTGCAAGGTGTGGACATGTTTGGAATCATCTGCGAGCTCTCCGAACATGACGGGGAGGCGGCAGTGATGGACAGGGTGGAGAAATTTGTTCAGACGCTGAAGGCCATTACGCATGAGGGCCAGTCTGCAGATGATGTCCCTCCTGATGAGGCAGGGGGCAGTGAAGAGCCGGAGATATCCGCTGCGCCAGTGAAGGAGCCTTTTGAGGAACCACTGTCTGTTGGTGTACAGCTTGAGGAGATAACCAGGGGCAGGTCTCTCAAGATTGCTGCCGAAAACATGAACCGCCTCATGTGGCTGGCAGGAGAGTCAGTGGTTGCAAGCTGTAGACTGCCTGTCCTGTCCTCTGAGCTTCTTCATCTCAAGTGCAGGCAGGCGGATCTGCTGAAGCTCCTCGATGATCTCAGGGAGATAATGGGCATGGCCAGCTCAAGAGAGCTGGTGGATGATCGCATGGCTGCCGTGAGACAAAAGGCAATAGGGTGTTATCAGCTTCTTACCGACTGTTTTGGTGATATAGAAGACTACTCCTGTCATGTGACTGAGCTGTCTCAGAGGTTGTACCGGGAAGTGCTCTCCAGCCGTATGCGGCCCTTTTCAGATGCCATGAAGGCCTTTCCCCGGATGGTACGGGACCTGTCACGAAGCCTTGGGAAAAAGGTAAGGCTTGAGGTGGTTGGAAGGGATACCTTGGTGGACAGAGATGTGTTGGAGAAACTCGATGCACCACTTACCCATCTGCTCAGCAATGCGGTTGATCACGGTATAGAGCCCCCTGAGCAGCGTGTGGCACAGGGAAAGCCTGAGAAGGCGGTAATCCGGGTGGAGGCATTTCATAAATCAGGAAAGCTCTATATCTCTGTTATAGATGATGGCAGGGGGGTTGATCTGGAAAAGATCAGAAGGGCTGTGGTGGCCAGGAAGATGGTGGCAGAGGACGTGGCGAGGGAGCTTGGTGAGGCAGAGTTGCTGGAGTTCCTCTTTCTGCCCAACTTTACCACAAAGGAGTGTGTAACAAGGGTGTCAGGCCGTGGAGTCGGGCTGGATGTGGTAAGGAGTATGGTTCAGGAGATACACGGGACAGTGTATGCCGAGTCCAAGCCGGGCAAGGGTACGCGTTTTGAACTGGTGTTACCCCTGAACCTGTCGGTGGTTCGCACACTTCTCGTTGAGATAGGTGGTGACCTGTATGCCTTTCCCATTGCCCAGATCGGAAAGGCCGTCAAGGTACCGCGGCATCAGGTAGAGGAGCTTGAGGGCCGCCAGTACTTCACTGTGGATGAACAGCGTATTGCATTGATATCTGCGGCCCAGGTGATGGAGCAGCAGGAGGCCAATGTGACGCCGGATGAACTCTGCGTGATTGTCATAAATGACCGTTATGAGACTTTTGGTCTGCTGGTAAGGCGCTTTATCGGCGTTCAGGAACTGGCGGTTCAGCCACTGGATTCCAGGCTTGGAAAGGTCCAGGACATAGCTGCTGCCGCAATCCTTGATGACGGTTCTCCTGTGCTCATAGTGGATGTTGAAGATATGATCCGGTCTGTGAAAGGGCTTATATCCCAGAATCGCCTGAAGAGGGTGGAAGATGCTGAGGAAAATGTCGGCGGCAGGCATACCAAACGTATACTGGTGGTGGATGATTCCATCACGGTGAGGGAGGTGGAGCGCAGGTTGTTGACATCCAAGGGGTATGACGTGGATGTGGCAGTGGATGGCATGGACGGGTGGAATGCAGTCCGAAGGGGCTCCTATGACCTGGTAATCACAGATATCGACATGCCCCGTATGGATGGTATAGAGCTTGTGAGGGTGATAAAGGCGGATTCAAGGCTGGGTACCCTGCCAGTGATGATAGTATCTTACAAAGATCGTGAAGAGGACAGGAATCGGGGTCTGAATGCCGGAGCAGATTACTATCTTACCAAGGGCAGTTTTCATGATGAGACCCTGGTTACAGCAGTAACAGACCTGATCGGGACTCCGTGATAGATATATGAATGTGAAAGTTGCAATTGTGAATGATTCGTTGACTGCTGTTCAGGCAATGCGGCGGGTACTGCGTCATGTGCAGGGATATGAGGTGATCTGGACTGCATCAAATGGCGCAGATGCGGTTAGGCTATGTAATAAGGAGAGGCCAGATCTCATTTTGATGGATCTGTTCATGCCGGTAATGGATGGTATTGAGGCAACAAGGCGTATCATGAGCCAATGTCCCTGCGCCATATTGCTTGTGACCGCAACGGTAAGTACCCAGTCTGTTAAGGTCTTCGAGGCCCTTGGAGCAGGCGCCCTCGATGTGATAAAGACTCCCCGCCTTGGCCCACGGAGCAGTGAAGGTATAGATGGACTGTTGAGAAAGATAAGGAAGATACGCATCCTTACAGATAATTTCAAAAGACCTGACAGTGACCTCTATACCATTGGTAGTCAGGCAAATGGTTCAGGGCGGCGTGATACAAGGCCGCATCTGCTTGCAATCGGGGCATCCACCGGAGGTCCACAGGCCCTGGGGCAGTTGCTGTCGCATCTCTCTCCTGACATGGCCGCCTCGGTCATAATAGTGCAACACATGGATAATGGGTTCATCTCCGGTTTGGTGGACTGGCTTTCAATGCAGACAGACATGCCTGTGCAACTGGCCACTGATGGGATTCGTCCCACGAGTGGTGTGGTGCTGGTAGCAGGATCTCATGGCCATCTCGTGTTGACCTCAAAGGGCACCCTGACCTATACTGCGGGTTCTTCCACGGATGTATACTGCCCCTCAGTGGATATCTTTTTCAAGAGTGCCGCAGAGTACTGGAACAATGACGGAACAGGGGTCCTGCTCACAGGCATGGGGCGTGATGGGGCACAGGGGCTCCTCGCAATGAAGAAAAGGGGGTGGCACACTATTGTTCAGGACCGCCATTCAAGTGCCATATATGGTATGCCCAAGGCGGCGGCGGAGCTTGGCGCAGCAAGGCAGATACTCTCTCTCAGTCAGATAGGTCCTGTACTGGCGCAGCGTCTGTCAGTTGAGGAATGTTCAGGCCATGAATCACGCAATGTACTCAGCATTTGATCAGCCATCTGACCTTGATTCGTATCACGTCAGGGTATTGCTAATAGACGATCAGCCCATCATTGCCGAGGCTGTGCGCCGTTTTCTGATCGATGAAGATGACATAGAGTTTCATTACTGTCAGGATCCCGCCAAGGCTATCAAGATGGCCATTGATATAAAACCCACCCTGATCCTGCAGGATCTGGTCATGCCCGAGGTGGATGGCTTGATACTTCTGCGTTATTTTCGCGCCAATCCCAAGACACGTGCAGTACCCATCATCGTGCTCTCCTCAAAGGAAGAACCCAAGATCAAGAGTGAGGCATTTGCCATGGGCGCCAATGACTATCTTGTCAAACTGCCGGACAAGATAGAACTGGTGGCCCGTATCAGGTATCACTCAAGGGCCTACATCAATCAGATTCAGAGGGATGAGGCCTTCAGGGCCTTGCAGAAGCTGTCCGTGACAGATCCCCTTACCGGCCTGGCAAACCGCAGGTGCTTCCATGAGTTCTTGGAACGTGAATGGCAAAGGGGCCTTAGAAACGGTACCTATCTCGGTATAGTCCTGTGCGATATAGATTTTTTCAAATGTTATAACGACCATTACGGCCACCAGCAGGGAGATGCGTGCCTGCAAAATGTGGCATCAGCCCTGCAAAAGGCCCTCATGCGCTCTGCAGATTTGGTTGCCCGTTACGGCGGTGAAGAGTTCGTGGCAGTCTTGCCAGAGACCGACGAGGATGGAACATACAATGTAGCCAAACGAATGAGAGCCAGTGTAGAGGAGTTGGCTTTGCCACATGCCGCTTCCAAGGTGACAGATCATGTGACCATTAGCGTGGGGGCAGTCAGTGCCATTCCCAACGATTCTTTCACCTCGGCCCAACTGGTATCTGCCGCTGACAAGGCCCTTTACTCTGCCAAGGAGAATGGCAGGAACCGGGTAGCCAGGACAAGTATCCAGAAAATATGTGATCTGAATCCTTGACATCTGCCTCCCTCCATGCTGCATTCAGGTTTCGGGACCGTCCCAAAACAACTTTCCTGTTTTTCCTTTTCTCTATTTCAGGTGTCCTTTCTCATACAGGTTTAGAATTGGTACCAGTAGCGCTCTATGGCCACCTTAGGCTCATGGTCAGGAAACTCCTCTCCATAGGTATCCTGCAGATACTCCAGGAACTGTCGAATCACCCTGCTTTGAGCGGTATCAAATCCTGATACGCGCTGCAGAAAGAGCCTTTGCACACTCCCTTCATCATATGTCTTGGCAAGCCTATTAATGATATGTTGCCACTCATCTGCATGAAGGGTCTGTAGTTCCGTATGGTGTTTTGCCATCCCTCTGATCCTGTCCAAATCAAGTTTTTCCGGGTAGGTCAATGTCTGGATCACCTCATCAGGGATGGTGTCAGCACCATAAAAATCCTTAACTGAATAAACCATGAATGCAGGCATGAAGAATCGGTAGCCTTCAGGGGTTAGAAAGAAGAGTGCTGATTGCAATTGGGTTAACAGCTCAAAAGGTATATCCTTCCAGTGAAGGCCCTTTAGGGTATTAATGATATCCTGGCATTCCAGATGTGCCCCTGAATTTTCGATGACTATATGGTCATCACCCGGATAGGGTACACCACTGAATTGTTCATGGATTTTGTTGAGTAGAGTCTTTGTATCGAGAGCCATTTCGTTTGCTGAGAAAATTACACCTTAGCTTCCCGTCACTTCAGTATACTGTCTGTGATCAATTATGGTACTGGTACGAGGTTCCGCGGTGGAAATAACCGGCTGCCTTCAGATATGATCAGATAGATGACCAGCGCTGTGCCTGTCAGACCTGTAATCGCAGCCATCCGTTCCATGAAACTCCTGTCCACCTCCGGCCTGTGTTTACGTGCAGGTTGAGGCACACGTACCGGTGGAACAGGAGGTGTTCGGCTCCTGCATGTTCTGTCATAGATTCGCCAGCAGTTGTTCAGAGCGCCTACAGCAGCCATTATGGCCTGATTGTGCCCCACGTCTCCACCCCGAAAACATCTGGAGTTGATAGTGGATCGGGCTCGAATACATTCTGCGTTGGCTTCAATTTTTTGCCATATGGTGGCGCAATCATCGGCGATGTGACATCTGCGCCTCCTTTCCTTGCACGCCCAGTTCACTTCATTTTGCAGCATCCGGTGTTCCACGGGTAAACAATCGCCGGGCGGAAGGAGTGATGCGGCATTGGGTGGATCAGGTACTGACTGACACTGGCCAAGCTCATCACATTCCACCGCCCGTTGTACTACCCGACGATTCGGAAAGCCACAGGTGACAGGATTTGTAGGGAATTGTCTACGTGCAGTTTGTACTATCCTCTGCACGGCCTGATTCCCTACGGTACGCTGCAGCAAGAACATTGGATTTGCCTTGTTGCCTTGTAATGATAGACCGGGTGCTGATATAGCAGGTCTGATGCATTTTGATTTTTGCCGAGTCTTGATAGTATCATGAGTTTGCAGAAAAACTGGCATGGTTCAATATCCCTTTGGTTATGAGGCATTCCAATATTCAGGGCAGTTGGGCAGGCGGTAACTGCTTCATTTTTCTACTGCTTCACCACCTTTATGGTGTATGGGCCTGTGCCAGTGTGGCTGTTGTAGTGTTCCACTCTCACGTAGTACGTGCCAGGCGCAAGTTCAGCGGTGATCTTCGGGTTGAGGCCAGTGCCGCTGTCATCATCCCGCGCAATGAGTTTTGTGTCGCTGTCAGGGCCATATAGTGTCATGATAAGGTCAGTGCGTCCTTCAGTCTCAATGACATATCGGCCAGCCTCCCTGGCCTGGAACCTGTAGTGGTTTTTCTGGCCCGGGTGGGCTATCTCCGCACTGTATGGTTCAAGGTCTATTACCGGCAGCTCCACAGGCCCTTCAACCGGAGTGGTAAGGGCGATGGCAAACGCCTGCTGCGTCCTGAACTCCTCACTTACCGGCCCGTACTCACTGTACTGGGGCTGCTGGTTGGATTTTATCAGCTTGCATATCTTCTTGTGCAGGTCTCTGTAGCTGCCCCTGAATGCCCCACCGTTCCATGCGTCGCAAAGGGCAATGGTAAACGCCCCGCCATGCTGGTAACCGGACGAGGTAAAGCCGTCCCGGCAGCCGCCGAGATGGATGAGTTGTGCCCTTATCTCCACTTCACTGGCCCGTTTCTTTGCTACAGGCCTGAAAATGGCCTGTTCGTTCACTGGAACTGTCATGAGTCCCCTGTAGTTGGTGCCGGAGTTGCAGCTATCGCTTATCATTACGATCCTCACACCGGCTTTGAATCTCATGAGGGCCTGGTGAATCTTGTCGTCTACGATCTCCCTGTCGTATGCCACCAGGGTTTCATCCTTGCCGTCAAGCTCATCTCCGTTTACGTCAGGTTGCTGTCCGCCATGGCCAGAGAAGTAGAACACAAAGATGTCTCCTGCAATCAGTGTGTCTGCGGCACGGTACAGGCCGGACAGGATGTGGTTTCTTGTGGCATCAGCGGTTTTAAGGGTCCGTGTGGTATAACCCAGCGGCTTGAGTATCCTCTCAATATTGTCAACATCCAGTTCACAACCCCAGCACCCTGCTGTTCCGTCCCAGCCGTTGTAACAGGCAGGGTCAACTCCCTTGAGTCCTACCAGTAAGGCGTATCCTTTTGACATCATTCCCTCCTTTCCCCAAGGTTGGCAAAGGTTCATGTATGTACTGATCTGTTAATGGTTTTTTCAGGGCCTCAGTTGCAGGCAAATAGGTCATTACAAATGCCTGTAACCGGTAAGTTCAAAAAGCTGGGAAAGGGTGCCACCTGCCGTAGAGATGTCTTGCAGCATGGCCAAACACTATACGCTTTCCTCCACGGCAAGGCTGAGATATCTGTCATCTTCCCTTATCATGAGGCCCCACTGCTCCATTTGCTTCAGGAACTGGGGCAGCCAAAGGTCAAGGCCGGTGTTGCTACCAGGCCGGTTTCTGACAAGATCAAGTATGTGGCACAGTCCCGTTGGCGAATCACACAGCTCATATACCTCGCACTGGATTCCACTCAGGGCAATCTGTTCCTGTCTGCGCGCCGTGCGGGTGTCAACTATCAGGAGTTCCTGGCTGTTTTTGTGGATTTTTGTCAGGCTGTCAGAGTGACCATGTTTCCATGTATTGATTTTTTCAAGTATCTCAGCTACGTATGCCGAACGGTCAAATTCGTGTTCCACTTCATACTGAAAGAAGTATGCAAGATTTGAAACCTGGGTCTCTTTCAGTGGGTAGATCAGGTTGTATGTGAAGTATGGTCTGATGTCCCGTATACCAAATTGGTCAGGGTCGCTGTAAAAGGGGCTGAATCGGTCTATGCGTACTGGCGCTGTGGCATGTGGCGGCGTGAGGTGGGTCAGAAGGTCAAGGAAGCGTGATATCTGCTGGTAATCCTCTTCTGTCTCTCCTGGAAATCCGTATAGGAGGTTCCATGCAGGGACAACTTCATACTGGTTGCACCACTTGAGAAATGCCACGTTCTGAAGGGCGGTTACCCCTTTTCGCATCAGTTTTAACACATGGGTGCTGAGGCTCTCTATACCTGGCTGAACCGAATGGATGCCAGCTTGCTTCAGTTGCTTTACCTGTCCCTTGTCCAGAGTGGAACGAACTTCATAGAACAGGGATATATCAGGGGATGTCTTTTTTAGCATTGGGAGCAGCTCTTCAAAGTAGCGCATGTCCATCACATTATCCACAGCAGTGAATGTGCTTATTCCGTGGCGCTTTTGCAGGAACTGGAGTTCCTGCAGCACCCTTGGCGCGCTCCTGCTCCTGAAGGAGATGTTCTCCCCATTTAGTCCGCAGAATGTACACTGGGATTTTGCTCCCCACCAGCACCCCCTGGCATTCTGTATAGGCAGGGTTGGTGCAATATGTTTGCCCAATGGACTGTTTTCAAGGGCCTTGAAGTAGTCATCGTAGTCAGGAGAGGGCAGGGCATCCATCTCGCTGACACCTGCTGTGCCTTGTGTCACCACAGTCCGGTTTTCATGCCTGTAGACAATTCCTGGTATGTCAGCTATCTGTTTCCCATAGCTTATACGTTTTACAAGTTCCGGAAAGGTGTAGTCCGCCTCACCGCGGCATACATAATCAATCCAGGGGAAACTCTGGTGAAGCTGCACTCCCATGCTCCCCTCACAGTTGGCACCTCCCAACACAATGATCTTGTCCGGGTATCTGTGCTTTATGGTATGGGCAAGGCTCAGGCTCGCCATGCCTTGTTGAAAGGTGGTGGTAAAGCCGATAATGCCATACTCCCTGATCCTGAGCCTCTCCATGCATTGGTTGAGAAATGGTTCAATGAGTTCCCGTAAGGCAAGAAGGCACTCGTAATCTCCATGCCTCTCTGTATTGTGCTGGAGTGTGGCAAGGTAGGTTTCTGTGTCAAGCTGACTGCCAAAGAGGGCCTGGGCAAAGAGCCAGTCTCCCGGGAACAGTGTCAGGTTTATCTTTTCGTCAACAGTGCTGTAGCCCTCCATGCCTGCCATCTCTGCAAATATTATGTTGGCATAACCAATTCTGGCAATGATTCCTTCCTGTGCAAGCCGTGCCTTGAGCAGGCTTATGCCAATAGCCGGATGCCTTACTGACACGAATGGCATGTTTATCAGAAGGACCCTGTGTATGGTTTTGTCAAGGCTCGTCATTGTATACAGGCAACTGAACGCACAGCGTCCATGACCTCATGGTGGCCTAACTTCATAGGGTCACCGTAGAGTACCCGGCACTGATCCGACTCCTCAGGACATGCCCAGGCAAGGGGCACAACGTCAGAATATATTATTACCATTGGCGCGTGGACACCTGTACCAAGGTGTGCAATGCCGTTTTCCAGAGTGATGACGCACAGCGAATTCTGGAGCAGGGCGGCCACTATCTTTATGGGAAGTCCGTACAGGTTTCTGATGTGAGGGGAGCGTATCTGCTGGTCCCATTCAGAGCCCACTGCAATGATATCGAAATCCCCCCATGCGTGAATGGTCTCTGCAAGGCGCAGCCATCTTTCCACAGGCCAGTCCTTTGCCCTTCCGGTGCCATCAGCCCTCGCAGGGTTTGAGACAGAGTGCGGGCTGAATACAAGGTAGGGCCTTGGGGTGAAATGTTCGGCAAGTCTTTGTTCGTCACGGCTTATGTGTATGATTGGCCGGGTGGATTCAATGGGAATGTCCAGTAGCCTTGAAAAACCCACGGAGATGTGTTCCTGAAAACTCTCCGGCCTGGAGCACACGCCATTTATGTCAAAGTGGTAGAGGTTGGCGGTCTCGGTGAGATCAAGAGGCAGAGAACCCAGCCATTCATGGTTCATTATGCCAGTTCCGTTGAGGTAGAGCTTTTCACTGTATAATACCAGGTCGATATCCGGGTTACCGTTGAGTACCCTGCAGAATCCTGCGTTCTGGACTATGTAGATGATAAAGATATCAGGGTGCAGTTTTCTGAAGGCCCTTATGACCGGGGTGGTACACAGGGTGTCACCAAGGGCATTGAAGCCTGCAAATATTGCCTTTTTCATGGGGCTGCTCCGTGGATACCTTGAAACACAACTGCTTGCAGGGTGCTGTTATCACTTGCACTGATACGGCATCAGTCCTGGGTCAGGCCGGGTGGCTGCAGGCCGTTCAGGCCCTAACCCTGTTCAAGTAGCCTGGCAGCCTCTGCAATAATGGCCTTGGCCTTTTCCGTGTTCCTCAGGCCGAGGATACTGGCCACTTCTTCAGGGGCGGCCTTGGACAGGTCTGCAATATCCCTGATCCCGGCAGAGATCAGCTTTTCTTCGTATGTTTCGCCAATTCCCTTTATGGTCCTCAGTGGGGGCGTTTCCGGTGTGTCTGAGCCGTCACGGGGTACGGGGCCGATTGGGGAAACAGGTGCGACCGGTTCAACCGAGGTTACCGGGGCTATGGGGGTGGTGCCAGTAACAGGCGTCACAGGCGTCTCCCCTGTTACCGGAATCACCGGGGTGACCGGGCTGATTGGACTTGCCGGAGTTACCGGGCTTACCGGCGTTACAGGGGTAACAGGGCTCACTGGAGTAACCGGAGTGACTGCCGTTACAGGCGGTGTTACCGGCGTTATGGGGCCAGGAGGCGTAACAGAGGTGTCCACTGTAAAGACCACTCCTGCAGGGCTCGTTGCTGTCCCTGCCGGCGTGGTGACGCTGAATGTCCTGGAACCGGCTGGGGCAGTGTCCTCAATGGTGATCTCCACTGTCAGCTCTTCAGGGTCGGTGTTCGAGGTGATATGGGCCATTACCCCGCTTCCATCAAATGTCACTGCAGTGGCCCCCTGGAGGTTGTTGCCGTATATCATGGCCTTAAAGCTGGTTCCTGCTTTGCCGCTGGTGGGTGAAATCCCTCTGATAGCAGGCATCGCATGTTGGTGGATCACTGTTATGGTAACCCGGTCCGGCTCGCTTCTGAGCCCTGCGCTATCCTCCACCACCAGTTCCAGGACGTTTTTCCCCACCGGAAGTGTCACCTCTATTTGAGGACTCTCTGTTGTCAATGGGAATTTGGTCAGTTCCGCCATGATATGTGCTCCTCCATGTTTATGTTCGTGCACAAGTTTCACCTGAATTGAGCGTTTCAAATCATGTGAAATCTTGTTTTGTCTTTAATTACAGTAAATTGATGCTGTTGCCTGTAAGATTACCCCTCACCCAACGGGTTTGCTGTAACTGTTTTGCTTTCTGCATAATTTGAAACCGCTACGGGATTCCCGATTTCGCATGATCTGTTGCATCGGAGTCTTCGCTTGCCTGTCGGATACTTGAAGTACAACAGTGCGTCCGCGTATCTTCCGCCTTGCATTTCATGCAAACCTGGGAATCTTTCAATTCGGGTTTCATCTATACTGCCGGTATTAGTGACATATATTTCATGCCAGTGGATATTGGCACCGGGGGCAGGAGGAGGGAACATGATTTATTCGTTCTTGTCCCAGTGATACCGCACGATGTCCCCGGTAGAGCCACGGGCGTCGAGATTCACTGTTGCCGAATCATCGGTGGTGTAAACAACCCTGTCCTCTCCTGCATCTGCTGCAGGGCAGCTCTTCCAGTGATACCGGACGATCTGTCTGCCCTCAAATGCCTTTGAACCACTTGCATCCAAGCGCACAGTGGCAGTACCGTCACCCCCGGCATTCACGGAGATGTCTGCCCCGGCGTTTGCCACAGGTGCCTTCAGAGCCACCTCGGAAAGCTCTCGTGCAGCCTCTGAAACCGCAGCCTGGGCATTCAGCAGGGATACTGTAAGTGCCCCCTGACCTATACGTTCCATCAAGGTGGATACTGCCTGCCTGTATGTCCTGAACTCCACAGTGGAGACAATGCCTGCGTATGCCGCACCAAGCTCCTGGGCCACGTCCTGTTCCACCGTGGCAATGGCCATTAATACGTGACACAGGTGTTGGGGTGCCAGTGTTCCAGACCTTGCCAGTATCTCAAGTGATATCAGGCCATGCCGTGTATCAGAGCATGAAGGAACCGGCAAGCGCATATCAAGGGCTGCAAAGTCCCTTCGGCCATCAACAAGAACATTTATGAGCCTCTCCATGTCGTATGATGGCAGATTCTCCCGGTCAGGGGCCACAGAGCCTGCAAACTTTACGAACCTCCGGTCTATCTCGTTTGGTCCAGGATTCTGCGGATCTGATGGTTCTGATATCTCTGTCACCCCTGGCTGAAGATCTATCCTGGCAAGTTCCAGTACTGTCTGATTGTCAGGTTCTGTGTTGACGATCTCTACGCGAGGTATCTCTGCAATGCGGGCATCGCCACTGTAGGGGGTATCATCCACCACGAACTCCACATGGTCGCTGAACTCTTCATGATATCTCAGCGCAACGTAGATCATGCGGGGTGCATCCCCCACTGGCGTAACCGCAAGGCTGCGCTGGTGGCTCAGGTATATCTCATGTCCCTGACTGTCTATGGCAGCCCCTGGCCGGACATGCACGTTGAGTCCCCCGGCCGCTGTCACTGTCAGCTCATCCAGTTCTCCGCGCATCACTCCCGGGGTGTGCAGCCGGCGGTTGTGGAGTTTGCGTCTTTCCAAGTGATACTCCTGGCCCTCCTGCCAGTCCCGGGCAGTTGTGAAAAAGCCAGTGAAAAAATTCAGTCGCTTGGTAATGTTGCTCATGGCCGTCCCCTCTCCTCTTGAACTCTTTTTTTAACCAATGACAGTATCCACACCTATGCGGCTGCGTATCTCTATCTGCATTGGATGCAATACGTGTTCACTGTAAACCGGCGTAAGTCTCAGGTAGTACATGGTATGAGCCGGCTTCTCTGTCTCTACGATGTCCCGCACCTTGTCCCACCTCACCTGATCCACCTGATGGATAGGTACGCGCACGTCCACAATGAAGCAAAAGGGCAGTTCCTCCTGATCAACGAGAAAGCTATCTCCCCTGTACTCTGCCTCTATGCCCTGCCTGGTCTTCAGTATGTAGCGTTCATCAACAAGTCCGTCCCTGCGGCCTACAGTGGCAGGTACATGGTGCACAGGTTCACTCTCTGAGTGGAGATGGATATCTACATATGGCTGTTCATGGCCGTTTCCGTCTGTCTCTGATCCCACTTCCACCTCTCTCACAAGGGAGGTACGGTAGTATATCCTGTAGGGGGCGTTGCTGTCTTCAATGCTAACAACGTAGTAATCGTGATAGACAGGTGGCAGCACACGGCTGGCCTCTGTTACCCCGGACATGGAGATATGCTCTGGTACAGTGCCTCCAATCCGGGACGCCATGCCTATCTGCATGCCTCCAGGCCATTTGCATTCATATATTTCAGGTATGAGACCTGCGTATATCTCAAGATAACGCTTGAGTCCTGAAACTGTGCCCCTGCGCCTGTAAAGCTCCACTGCCTCGGCAATGAGCCGTCGCCTCTTGGCCTCGTCCCACTCCTCGTCAATGACCAGGGCAAGCCACTGGGCAAGCCAGGGCAGGAAGTCACTGTCCGTGGTGGACGGATCGAAGAAGCGGTCGATCTCTGACAGCAGGCTGTCAAATCCCTGGATGACCTCCTCAAAGGGCAGGAGAAATCTGCCAAGAAAGGGATCTTCCTGAAATATGGCTGGCAGGTACTGGAGATATCTGCTCTTCTTGTCGTCTGCCATTGTCCCTGTTCCCTTGTCTCCATATGCGTTCGCGTTCAGAACGTTTCTCTCTATCTAAATGATGCGTATGTCATCGCTGTATGACTCAAATGCCACTATGTTGTTTATGGGTACATGGATATGGTTTCCTGAATCAATCCATGCGCCGTTTTCATCCCTGGTGAGCAGCCCTATTGATTCCACGTGATCTACACCACTGGTTTCCTCGATTATATGAGACACCTCTGACACATGGACGTCCCTGCCAAATGGCCAGCCGCCCTGTTTCTCCCTGTCCGGCCCGCCACGAAGGGGGTGAAAGAACTCTCCTATCCCCTGCGTCACCAGTTTCCCTATCCTGTGTCTCTGTATGCCGGATATCCCTGCGACCTCGGCACGCACCCGCACGGGTGTGCTTCCTGGCAGTACCACATGATGACGGCAGGTTATGAGCCTGCGCTGGTCAAGAAACCGGTACACCTCTGATACACACCTGTGGGCATTGGCCTGGCAGTGGGGGATCACCAGCACAGTGACATGGCCCGGCCTGGATCTGAATGGTTCTTCTGCCTCAATGTTCAACTGGGGCAGGCACTTGGCCCGGGCAATGCCAAGATCCCTGTTTTCGATGACGAGCCTTTCAAAATCTTCTGCTGTTATGGCGCGCCACCGCTTTCTCAGGGCCTTTACTGTCTGGGCCTGCAACTCGTCCAGATCTGAGGCCCCAAGGGCATCAGAAGGAATACCGGCCTCGTCCAGAGGGGCACCGAGGAGTTTCAGGAAACGTATCCTGCTTGCATCCGGAATACGGTTCAGGCGGTATATCATGGCCTCTGTCATCCATGCAAAGAGTTCTACAAGCATGATGCCCGGATCAGACTCGTTGTGGTCTGTCCATTCCGGTGCATAGCGCGGGATTAGGGCCTTCATCTCTTCCATGAGATCGGCGTAGGTTCGGTCGTCAAGGTTAGGCAGAGGTATGGGCATGTTCTTTACTCAATGATCATTTCGATATCGTGGTTTCCTGAATGGATCAGGTGCCCTTCAGGCACAAAGATGCGGTCTGTGCATCTGCTGATCTGTTTTATTGGCAGAAATTCCAGCGCAGGGTCACGTCGTTTTCCTGCAACGAGACTGACCTTGTCGCCTGGCGCCAGCATCCTGAGGCAGGCCCCTGTGACCCTGTCTCCCCCTTCTGAAAACATCAGCCGCTCAACTGGCAGACGTACACGTTCATCTGCAGACATCAGTGCGTCCGGTACCTGGGCCCAGGCGCCTGGTTTTTCAAAGGGCTCCTGGAAGCGCACATGGTTACCAGATATGCAGGATATATGAATGTCGCTGTTGACCACTGGCCTGCTGTCTGCCCCAACCAGGCTCACCCTGTCACCTGCTTTGAATCCGTGGACCCAGAGTTGCCTTAACGTGGTGTCTGTACCAACGGGCCTTGCCAGTACCAACCTGATCCTTTCATCAAAGGTGCTTACCTGGCTGCCCTCCGGTATATCAAAGGGGATATCCCTGTGTCCCTGTCCCTGATCTGTCAGTAACAGGATGTACTGCTGCTGTGATGCCTCCAGTATCACGGAATCTGCATGGTCCACACCTGAGGCCGATTCTATCTCGGAAAACACCTCTGATATAAAGACATCGCGTCCAAGTTGCCAGCCTGTGCGGTCCGGCCCGCCATGAAGGGGATGCAGGAACTGTTCAAGGCGTTCCATCACCGCTGCCTTCACCTGGTCTGCGCCATGAGGATCTGCCGGCACCACCTTGGACCGCACTGTCACCTCTATGTATTCCGGGGCCCTGACCAGTATATGTCCGGTCTGCTTGAGGTTGGCCAGGCTCCGGTCCCTCAGGTAGTTTTCCACACAGCGTATCAGGGCAGGGCCTGGTTCGGGCCTGCGCTCCTGGCCTTTTGGGACAATAACCACCGTGACCCAGCCGGTCCTTGGAAGGCCATTTCCATCCCTGCAGGCAAGACACCAAGCCTGTGCAACCTCACCACTCGCCTCTTTTGCGAGCCAGGCAAAATCCTCCACTGTAACGGCCCGCTGGCGGTGTTTAAGTGCCTGGGGGCCGCGTAGCCTGATCTCCTCCACTCCTTCAGCGTCAGTTCCACCTGTTGCCTTCTCAAAGTTCTTGACCCCTTTGATGCTGGTCAGGTCCCCAGCCGGATTTCGAAGGACCGTTATTGTGCCTGGCGCCACGTTACCGCTGCTGCCGTGATGGTGGCGATAGCTCATTGCCTTTATGTTGTCAGTGCCAACAGGGGGTATCCTGCCCCGTCTGCCATTTCCGAACACTACACGCCCGGTTATTGGATCAAGGGTGAAGTGGCGGCTGTCCGGGCCTGAGTGGTAAAAATCCCTGACCTCGTGCCAGCGGACCCAGATACCTCGGTGCAGGTCTGAATCAGGCGGGGAGAGCAGGGCCTGGGCATTATGGTCACTGCTGCTCAGCTCCTTCTGCAGTTTCTGCAGTTCATGGCTGGAAGGCCTGTCTATCTCACGAACTGCGATAATGGCATTGGGCAGCACAGGGGAGTTCAGTAGGGTAAAAGACTGGCCGGGTTTCCCATTGCCTGATCCAAGTACCTCATCCTTTACAGTTATGGCATTGATGGCAGGAACGGTGTTGAGGCGGATGGCCCTGATGCGTGGAGAGGGGCCGGGGCCAGGGGGGCTGTCCTGTGAATGTTCCGGGACATAACGCCATGTGTATCTGGATATCCTGTCCTCTGGTGTGGATCCTGAGGCATCTAACAAGACGGTTGCCCTGTCCTGGTCAGTGTATACAGTTATGTCGTTTCCGGCATCTGCTGACAGTACCTGCCTCCAGGTATAACTTTTGATACGTCTGTCTTTATCAAGGCTGCGGGAGCCTGATGCATCCATGCTGAGGGTGGCCGTGCTGTCTTCAGTGATTATTTTTCTGTTCGGGCCTGCATGGGCAACGGGTTTCAGGTGGGGACGGGCCCTGAGCCAGTAGGCATGATGACCAAATTCCTGGGATGGACAGGCATCTTGCGGTGCAAAGAATGCCAGATAGCCACGGGTATGCAGGCCGCCAGTACTGTCAGATACCCGAAGACCCTGCCACTTTGTCCCGTTCCAGTACTCGTAGAACATCTTCAAGGGCCTCTGTGGCCCTGACGCCTCCTCAATATCTAACAGGAGTTCAATCCACTTTCCTGCTGGAAATGCCTTCTCAAAACCCATATAAAGGGCAGGTCCCTCTTCTTTTGCGCTGAATGGGGAAAATGCCCTCTGTTTTCTGATATCGTCGGTGTGACAGACATACTGCTGGTCCACCTGACTCACGCACTGTTCCACAGGCCTGAAATCTGTCTCCGTATGGTTGTAACCGCCTATCCCCATGTGTAGCTTTTTTATCAGCGGGGCATATATCCTTGGTTCCATCCATGTGCACGACTTGGAGGAGCCGGTGGTAACACAGTGCATATATCCCGGGCGGCAATATCCTCCGCCAATCAGTCTTGCCCTGACGTAGTACCCGACCTGTCCGTTTACTTCTGTTTTGGAGGAGTCGTCAGGGACGGTGAAGGTCACAAGGCCCCGGGGCGTGGTGCTGGTAAAGGCATTGGTGTTGTCCGTGAAGCCCCACTCCTGTGCGGTGACCCCCTCTCTTGTGCTTATGCCGAGTAAGGCCCAGCCCTTCTCAGAGGAGTACTCCCACTTTATCGCAAGCTGTTCTATCTCGTTTCCTGATGTTTCCTGCTCCATGCCCTGCAGGTCCATGCCTATGGATATCCGTGCCCCGTGTTTGCTGAATGCCTGGTCGCTTCTGATGTAGAATGTGTCAAGCAGCGAGGGGTGTTGCCCAAGGGGGAAAAATTCAGAGGATATGTCCACTGGCACCAGGGTGTTTGCCGAGTTTACTGCACTTGATGCCTCATCCGGGACGACCTGCACAGTCGAGCCTTCTGGAATGGTTATGGTGCGTCTTGCCCTTATGCCGCTTATCACAGGGAGCCTGAGCCTGCTGGTCCCGCCGGTGAGCCTGCAGGCGAGCCAGAGGGATTCAGAGCCTGAAACCGGGCCGGGGCTGAATACAGGGGGCTTTGAGAGTATTACAGCGCCGTCCCTGCTGAAGTTCCCGGTGTTGTCCCTGATTTTGGCACCGGCCTGCTCCACCCCTGCCCACTGGGCGCCGTCCCAGAAGAGCCACTCTGTCTTCCACCCGTCATCTTCTGGCCTGGCCGGTGTGCTGAAGCTGAAATCTATTGCGATTTCGGCAAGAGTTCTGCTCAGATTATCAGGAAACGAAAACAGGTCGTTATCGCCAAGGTAGAGGATACGGGCGCGTTCGTGATCTCCGGTGAAGGCTGCAAAGGAGCCTGATGCCATACCGGTTGCCTGCGCTGTCCGGTCACTGTAGTTGAGCTGGTCAAAGGTTATGCACCTGCCAAGGGCATTGGCCACCACTGTGATATTGCGCATGGTCTCGAATACCACCTCTGGCCGGGTCTCTGTCTGGACAGTTGCCACCTGGGTCCCTGCAGGCACCAGTATGGAGTCTGGACCGTCGTCAGCAGGTATGAAGGTAAGCTCCGTGGTGGCCGGTCTTGGTGCAAGCAGGTCAATGCCCGCATGATTCAGAAAGGAGAGAAAATGTTTGTCCGGTACCTGGTTTATGCGTTGTATTATCAGTTCTGACAGGCGTCCAAACAGGCGCACCAGTGCCCAGCCGGCACCGCCCTCCTGGCCCTTCCAGCCAACTCCTTCCAGCCTCTGCCCGATCTGCTGAACGATCTGATCGGCATTCCTCCTGTCCAGAAGAGGGGGCTTCATGGTCATGCTGCCTCCCCACGTTCTATGTAGAACGGATAGACCAGGTTGAACCGGCTGTCTGTGGTACGCACCCTGTATCTGATCTCTATGAGCAGCAGAGACGGGTTTGTCTGATCCTGGCGTACATCCACTCCCATGAGGTCTATGCGTGGCTCCCATCTGTTCAGGGCCTGCTCCACATGGTAGGCAATAAGCCCTGCAGTGCGCGTGTTGTTGGGAGCAAACACAAATTCATGGATACCGCAGCCAAATTCAGGGAGCATGATGCGCTCACCAGGTGCGGTGCTCAGGATTATCCAGATGGCCTCCTGAACGTCCTGCTCGTGGCTCGACATGGCTATTTCATGCTGTTCATTCAGTTGCACGGGGAATTTCCATCCGGTCCCCAGAAACTCCTTTGCCATGGTCATGCCCCCTTGGTAAAGATGGTGCTCTGCACGTTTTTTATGGCAGGAATGGTGGGTGGTGACGTTGGGGCACCAAGGTTTCCCAGGTGAAAGTGGGTGTTGAACAGGTCAATGAAGGTGTCGTTTACCAGACTCAGGGCTGCAGAGGAACCCAGTTTGATGCTTGTGCTGTCTATTGTTATGCCTGCCGGTGCTGATATGGTTGCATTGCCAGATACCTTTATGGTGAGATTTCCACCCACCTCCTGCTCCTGGTTTCCGCCTGTCTGGATGGAAAGAGAGTTGGCATTGGCATCCAGCGTCAGCTTGTTCCCTGCCTTGTCAGAGATGGTGACTGCGCCTGCCTGGTCATCCATGGTGATCTCGTGGCCTTCACTGGTCTTGATCTTGATCTTCCCCCTGTCTCCCTGGTCGTCCAGTACGATCTGGTGTCCACCCTGGCTCCTGATGGTGATACTTGCCTTGCGGTCATCCACGTTGTCGTCCATGATGATCTGGTGGCCGCTTCTGGAATGTATGGAGCGCCTGTAGTTCTTGCCCTCACTGTCCATGCTTTCAGGCGGGACGTCTTCCATGTTCCAAAGCATGCCGATTATTACCGGACGGTCCGGATCACCGTGCTCAAAGGCTACCAGTACCTCGTCGCCGTTATCCGGGATGAAGTATGTGCCACGTCCCTTGCCTGCCATCAGAGTTGCCATACGCGCCCAGTAACTGTGGGCCCTGTCCTCTTCCGGTGAGATGGCCACTGCGTCTGTATCCTCGGCAAGCCACGGGAAATCCACCCTTATGCGTCCCAGGCCGTCAGGGTCCCGTATGTCCCGTACGATACCCACAACCACACCGTAGATCCTGTTCCTGTGGGCAGTTTGCCTGCTGCTTGGGTTTAGGAGTTCAACTATGCTCATCTTGCATTCCTTTTGACCTCAAAATCCGTCATGTATCCCCTTGAACTGATGGAATGGGTGGCAGATGTCACGTAATATCTGCCACTGAACCGTTTGCCCAGCCCCTTGAGTTCAATGACCTTGCGGGCCATGAGCTGCGGGTTGCCCATGCACGAGCCCCTGCCGGTAATGTAGTTCATGGCCTCCTTTTCCATGCGCCCCAGTGACATCTCCCGTGCCTCAGCGGCGCTGGCAATGTTGTGGTCTTCGATTAGCAGATGATGTTCACCAAAACACCTCTCGCATATCTGCTGTCCGGTCTCTGTGCCCATCCTGACCCTTATGTCTCCTGTGTTTGCAGTGCCTACAAGCGGTTCTTTACCCCTTCCCTGAGATGTCTGGGGGCCTCGGGCAGTAACCCTGGTGACCGCACTGTATGTGGAGAGCCTCGGGCTGAAGCTGATGAGGCTTCGGCCCCACTCGAGTGTGAGGTCAGGGCCGGGGTTTTCCAGATATCTTGGGCGTTTGAAGTACAGTGTGTCCTGTTTAACAAACACCTCGTAGCCAATGCGTTCCGCACGCTGCCTGAGAAATGAGGCATAGGTCTCGCCTACAGGAGAGACTGTCGGGTGTTCTGCCTCAGTGTGGTCCACTGATGCATTTAGATTCATGGCAGCGGCAATCTCCCTCACTATGTCGCTGTCCCTGCTGGTCTTGAAGGGTCTGCGGATCCTGTTCCGCTGCAGCCTGTGAAAGAGGCTGTAGCCCTGCACTGTCAGCGTGGGAAGCCCGTTGGCTGGAAAGTTGGGGGTCAGTGCTGTCACCTCCCCGGCTATCATAGGTTGCATGTTGTCCACATAGCCTATATGTATCTCCACCCTGTTTCCCTCATCAAAGGTGTCACTGTCCATCCAGTGGAGCTGGTCTCCACCTGCAAACAGGCGTTCAGCTTCAGGATGCCTGTCCCTCAACGTGAAGGTGAAGCTGTCTGCACGGTCTGCATGGTCCGTGACACTCACAGACAGTACGTCAACGGTTACTCCATGACGAAGTTCCCTGCCCTGTACCCTTATCAGAAAACAGGGGGCATAATTTTCAGGTCTTATCTCTGACACACCCGGCTCCTCAGGCAATTGCCGGAATAATGAGAACCTGGCCTGGCCTGAGCGCAAGGGGATCGTCCATGCGGTTCTTTTCCGCTATGTGTCTCCACAGGCCAGGGTCCCCGTATTTTTGACCTGCTATACTGCTCAGGGTGTCTCCGCGTCTTACCACATAGTGTTTTGCAAAGTCGGACGACTCCAGTTTCTGGGAATTCTCCTTGTATTCCTTGAAAGTTACGTCTACTACAGCCCTGACCGGCGTACCGTCTGGGAGAAACATGGTAAATTGCTGGTCAGCCTTTTCCAGCACACCCACGAAGTTCAGTTTTCCCCAGTTGAAGTGACAGATGGGCGGTGCATGGAATTTGTCATCGATGTTCAGCAGGTCCACCACCTCTTGGGTATAGTGCCGGACGTCCTCTCCCCTGTTGTATGTGTATGTGTCAAAGAACAGTTGCATGGAGAGGGTACGGACATTACCACGCACGAACTGCAGTGGCGGACTGGCAAGGCCTGGTACTGCCACCTCGGCAAACTGGTTGGCCTTGGACAGCCTGTACCTGTTCGGATTGAACAGGACCTTTATGGTCTTGCTCTCTCCCTTTTTCGTATAGGTTATTGTGGCGCGTTCTACTTCCATAATGTTCAATCCAGTCCCAGGCTTTCGCGTTCGGTTATGAGACGTTGTTCAATAATGGCATAGACACGGCTTGCTATCTCCTCAACGTCCTGTCCCTGCCATGAAGGTACTGATCCGTGGCTGGTATCAGGCCTGTCCTGTCCAGATGATAAGTCCGGAGGCCCTTGGTCATATGCAGGAGCTGCAGAGAGGTCCATTGCTTCACTGGCTGTTCGCTGGATCATGCCTGTTCGCTGGATCATGATGGACGGGTTGGAACAGGTGGCTGGCTGTGAGGGACCAAAAGGACTGAAATTGCCCTTGTTAGCGTATGATGGGCCGTGCAGTGGTGCAAGGGGCATATCAGGGGACGTGAATGCCTGGGCAGGAAACGGTCTATGGGCGTCTGAGGAGAGCTTTCCCGGCGGTTCCATGATCTGTAAAGACTCTTGTTCAGAGGGTGTTGACGTGTGGTCCGCGTGCCAGGTATGGGTGGATACGTGCCTGTTTACTGTAGCCTGCAGTGTGCGGGGGGCGGTTTCGGGTGTTATGTATGCTGTCCCTGGGGTCTCTCCGGTGGATATCCATCCTGACAGTTCGGTGCAGGATGGCAGGGGGCGTAGCCTGACCATGCGGGACGGGTGTGAGAGTGTATGCGTATAAGGCGTTTTCCCTGATGCGTGCAGAGGCGTGTTCATGCGCTGGATCGCCAAGGTTCCGGTGTTGGCCCATGCCAGGCCGGCACCCCTTCTCCTCTTCGGGAAGAGGGCAAGGGGCATGTCCAGGATGCGTGACGCATGGCTGTTTGCCACATCTTTTGGCAGATCATGACCTGTGGCCGTTGTCCCCTTGATATTCGGGATGGCGCCCCCTGATTCACGTGCCCCAGCACCGGTTAGTTCTCTGTGCCCACCGCTTGCCTGGCCCGTGTAGCTCCTGACGCTTGGTGAAGGTGATGCCTCTGTTACTGTCATGTCTCCTTGCTTTGCTGGTTTTTTTTGAAAGGATCGGGCAGGGGAGGTGCCGCAGACCGGTTCCGGTATGACATGCGCAGGTGTTTTCGAGGGCCCTTCTGGGCCTGCAGCTTTTGTGTCCTTGGCAAGGGGCGCCGGATCGGAATAGTGGGCCCCTGTGTTTCGGGACAGGTGGCGTGCAGATTGGATTTCGTCCGTCCACAAGGGAGAAATGAGGTCTAAATATGCGGGTTTTGGCATGATAGCATCCATGACCTTTGGAGGCATGGGCCATGATGTATCATCACTGCCTGATGGCCGGACTGCTGTGCAGACATGCCTTGTCTGTGCCGTTTCGCTGTTGGTCTTGGGGGGCATCTTCTCTTCACCTGGAGTGAACCTGATGGGGGCTGTGGCCCTGCGTGGTTCAGGAGAGATGGGGGGCAGCGGCCTGTGGGTAAGGCCCTTGGCCCCCCTGTCCCTGCCCGCCTGTGCCTGTGGGACATGGATTGGTGCCTTGTGATGGACAGGGGGCAGTACTGGGGCAGTGATGGTTTCCCCTTTTTGGGGCATTATCCCATCCCTTGCCTGCGGAAAGGCCCCTGCCTGGACAGTGCCACCCCGGGCCTTTCCCGTCGCGGTTCCCCGCGCTTTCAGACGTGGTGGCACCCTGTCCTGTAGATGCCCGGGCCTTTTTGTAATATTTATTGGCATATTTTTATGCATGTCCATGGCTATATCCACAGGCATATCCTGGGGCACATTTCCAATCGTATCTCTATTTCGGTACGGGGCCGTGTCACCAGTATCGTGGATACCTTCATGCCATACATAGGAAACATGTGGCCATACATCCCTGTCTGCCGGCATCCATAGTCTTTGCAGACAGGACAGAAGGGGCCGTGCGCCTTTGGCCATGCCAAGGGCACCTGAGGCCATTTGCGTAAACAGGGCAGTGGAGATCAGGCCAGGAGAGCTGCGATAACGTCTGGTAATGCGCTGTGCAAGTTCCGAGTCTGACCAGGGTTCCCTGATCCCATGGTCTTTTGTGCCAGTGTTCATTGCTGATGTATCCCCTTTGCTCATGTGCTTATCAGCCCACAGTGCACCAGCTCAATGGTCTCCACTGCCACCTCCGAGGTCCCTGCGCGCAGCTCAGGGCCACTCCAGCCAACGGGAAACGCCTTTCTGAAGCTCCATCTCCGTCTCTCATTGCACGCGCTGTCCAGTATTACAATGGATACGTCCCTGGCCACGATATTTCCCTGCACCACCTGCTGGTACCAGTTCCACAGGTCAATTGAGGTCAGGCCGTGTTTGAGTATCAGATTGGAGGGATAGCGGGTTGGGCCTGCCAGTTTGTGGATATAGCCGTTTACCCCGCCTTCGCGGTACTCCTTGACCTCGGTTTCCATCTTGAGGCCGCTCACCTCTGTAAAACCGCCCACCACCTCCTTGATCTCCACCTGGAAGTTGAATGACAGGAACGGGTCCTGTAAATAGGGACGAGTTGTCTGGTTCATCAGATCAGCGACTGTTCTCCTTTGCGGATTGGTTGATCCTGCGATTTATGTCTGCAATCTCCTCTACCCACCTGTGGCGGTCACGATGTTCCATGTTCATTATCTGATCCCATGGCCAGTGAAAGTGGTAAGCGATGTAGGCTACCTCCCTGTAGAGGTCGTCCAGGGGGTAGCCTATGACTCCCCCGGGCCGCCCACCTCCACCTGGAACGCCTTTTCGCAGTAAGGGCAGGTGACTGTAATTGTGTTGTCTCCCACCTCATTGATGCGCCGGTAAAAGTCCTGCAGAAAGGCAAGGTCTGCAGAAAACAGCCCTTCAATCACCTTGGGGTTGATATGTTCTATGTCTCCCAGCCTGGTGATAACCCTTGAGAGAAGGATGATCACGAGATATCCAGGGTTTGCCTTTACTCGTGGGTCCTTCATGGGGGCAATCTCATCGTAGGCAGTGGCAAGGCGCATTATCCCTTCACGGTGCAGATTACCCTCCTGATCCAGGTAGCCGCGGGGTAGGCAGAATTCAAATTCGGTCTGAAGCGTGCTCATGCCTTCTCTACCCACTCATGAGCTATTTCCAGTGTTTCAATGGCTACCTCGCTGCCTGTGGCATTGAAGCTCGGGCCTGTCCACTTGGTAGGCCAGCCCTCCCGAAAGTTCCAGCGGGCCTTCTCCTCGCCTGTATCGTCAAGGAGGATAATGGAGCCGTTCTTGCGCTCAACAGCGCCGTCCATTGCCTTTTTGCGCCAGTCCCAAAGCTCTGCATCATCTGTGATGCCCCATTTCAATGTAATGTTTGAAAATTTGACCAGCCCGGGCAGCTTGCGCGCAGTAAGGGGCTTTTCATTTCCCTCCCTGTATTCGATTGGGTCCTGGCTTGAGTCCAGCCCTGAGCATTCCCTGAAACCTGCCCGTGTAATTCCGTCTATCTCTATGAGAAAGTTATAGGCGCGGTAAGGATCAGTCCTGTCTCCTGTTGGCATGATGTTGTCTCCTTTCTAAACTTCCCCCTGGCGGGGTAGATATTTATAGCGATCCACCACATTCCCCTCCCTGTCACAGAGGGTTGCAGTATCTCCCTGGTTGTTCCAGATGGCAGTCCCGCTGCCCCAGTACAAGTCGTTTTCTGAGTCAGTTCCGTCCCCGGTCCATACGCGTACTCTGTTGCCTGGGTGCAGTATGAACTGCGGAAATCTGAAAATATGGGACGCCCTGTCGGAAAGGGTCCAGTTGCCCATATCCACCGGTTCCGTGCTGCGATTCTCTATGAGTGCGTACTCTCCTGATACATCCCGGCCTGCAGGGCTGTATCTGATGAAGGAGATACGCACAGGACCTGTTTTCGTGCTGACACTGGCCTGGGGCATTGCTGAGGCGTGTTCCCACTGGACTTCGGCCTCATCCATGCCTGTACCATTGTCTCCATGAATTATCCGGACAATGATAAATTCACATGGAGATGTGGGGGCAAGTCCTACTTCTGTAACTACCATGCCCCTGTCGCGTACCTCCTGGGGATTGGTCTCATGGTCGCATTTGACGTAAAATGCCTGTGATGGTGTATCTCCCTTGAGTGCCCCTTGCTCAAACAGGTGGTTGAGATAGCCTGTGATCTCGAGTCTGATCCTGGCCCAAAGCCTGTGGTCATTGGTTTCAAACACCACGTCTGCAAGGTTATTCTCCATCCAGCGGGAGAATGTGAGAAAGATGCGTGTGACCGTGATCTGTGCCCATGCAGGGTCTCCACTGAGTGTCCTTGCGCCGTATATACGTATGCCCCGGCCTGGAAAGACGCGAATGCAGTTGATGCCAGCCGGATTGAGCCTTGCCTGCTGCTGACCGCCTATGTGGATTTCAGTGTCAAGGGTGCCCTCTATCACCTCGTTGGCAGGTGCCTTGTGGACCCCAACAGCCTTGTCACAGCGGGAGTAGATGCCTGCAATATGTCCGCATGGAGGGATAAAGCCATCCCTTTCTTCAGGTCCGTAAGGCACCTTTATCCATGGGTAGTAGAGTGCCCCGTTCCTTCCTTTGAGGCCGGAACGCTGCTGCAGCACACGCTGTGTGTCTGCGCCTGGCAAAGGGTCGAGGATGGCGAAACGGTCTCCCGTCCTGTCACAGTGAGCCACTATCTGGCGCTGCATGAGCAATACCTGCTGCATGTCAGGTATGCCGTTGTCCCTGTCATACACTATATCTGGTACGCATATCAGGTCTGCACTGTCCATCTCCTCCAGGGTCCCTATGCCGCAGGCCAGGGCCTCTGGCCTGGAGACTGTGTGTTCGTCAAACCAGACCACCTGTATGAAGCAAAGCCTGCCGCCATTTTCAAAAAAGCCCCTTACGGCAGGCAGCAGGTAACCAAACGGTTTCAGAAGAGATAGTACCTGCTGGGCTTCGGGCCAGTGCCTGAAGGCTACAGGGCATGGGCAGCCAGGGGAGTGACTGATCTGCCTGTTCTCCACCATCCCGCCGATGTCCAGAACATGGATGCCTGGTTGTAAGGGGCCTGTAGTGAGGAATTCATCCGGCAGGCTCTCACACTCCCTCTTGCCCACAAGCCCGAGGAATACAGGGACACCTGTGGTGAGCTCAGTGTGGCGCTGGGGATATATGTCCTCCCTGTACACACCAGGGGCCAGATAGGTCTGTTTTTGGAAAAATGGCATCTTCTGCAAAGCCCTTGTGTTATCTATCTTTCTTGGATGAAAGCAGGGCATCAGCTGCCAGGGCCAGCCCACTGACTGATGCGGAAGATCACAAATTCAGCCGGTTTTACCACTGCCACGCCTATTTCAGTGATCACCTGCCCGAGATCACGTACCTCAGGCGGGTTTGTCTCCTCATCACACTTCACATAAAATGCCTCGTTTGCCGTTGAGCCAAACAGCGCTCCGGAGCGCCACACGTTTGTGAGAAACGCAGTGACGTTACGTCTTATCTTTGCCCAGAGGGCAGGTGAGTTGGGTTCAAACACCACCCACTGGGTCCCCTCGTCAATGGATTCACGCAGGAAGAGAAACAGCCTGCGGACATTGATATACTTCCACTCTCCGTTTGCATCCCCACCAATGGTACGCGCACCCCATACCCTGATGTTTCCGTTGATGTCCCGGATGCAGTTTACGCCCTGGGGGTTCAGGCCATCCTGCTGAGCCTTGCTTATCCTGTACCTGAGGCCAAGGGCGCCAAGCACGGGTTCGTTGGCCGGGGCCTTGTGAACTCCGCGATTGGTGTCCACCCTGGCATATATGCCAGCCATGTGACCACTGGGAGGTACATATTTCAGGCCATTGCCCATGGGGTTATGTGTCTTGAGCGCAGGGTCGAATACCTGTATCCAGGGAAAGTAAAAGGCCGCATAGTCTGAGTTGGCAGGCAACAGGTTGTTGGTGTTGGACGGATCCAGCAGGGTCAGGTCAAGGCTGCCTGCTGATTCAACAGCCTCTGTGCTGTCAAATATCGCAAAGCGGTCACCTGTGTCCTGCCTGCAGTGAGTGTCAATGTCAGAGCGGACGCTGGCATCGGCAATACCAGGGGCAGCAACAATGGCTATCTCGTCTATGGCCTCGAATTTTTTGAGGGCAGAACCCTTTACGTCTGCAGTGCCCTTTTCCCTGACCACATAGCAACGGGTCCCGCCGTTGTTGAAGAAACCGTAAACTGCGTGGGCCAGCCTGTTCTGTTCGGCATCCAGGGAGAAGTCCCCAAAGAATTTCCTGAACTCGCTGAAGTTGGTGCAGAGTTTCACTTCACCAGCAGGTGCCAGGTCGAAACTGGTGGTAACATAGTCATACACGTAATCACCGGTTATGATTGCCCCATCTTCCGGAGCAGTACTGAATGTTATCTGCGAGACCTCGTTGTCGTCATCATTGCTTAGTGTGGCTGATGCAGGCTTGCCGTCTACCCGTATCTCATATGTCCCGGACGCAGTGGATACAGGATAGTTTTTGAGATCAAAGGTGGTTTTGGTGCCATCGCCCTTTTCTATGAATTCATCCCTGGCCAGGCTGGAGCTTTCTGGCACAGTCACCGTATCTGCTGCGATTATGCCGATAAATCCCGCTGTGCTGGTGCCTACCCCTGCGATTGGCTGAATGCCTGAAGGTACTTCCTCAACGTAAACTCCAGGTGAAAGATACTGTGGCATGGTCTTTCCTCCCATTAAAATTTGTATTCAAAACTTTCATGTTATCCCCATTGGACACGCAACACCCCGGAACCGTATTGCAGGACAACTGAAATGCGGAAACAATTGGCAAAGGCATCTGCCATATGGTCCTGTAGCATGCCCCGGGACATGAAAAGCTGCCGTGAAGGTGTGTATTCTCATGCTTAAATATATCTGTTGCCCTTATTGGTCTGGCGTGTTGGAGTGTTCATTGTTGGTCACGGTGTAGCAGGCTTCATTACCATATCCAGTTCCCCTTGCTGGCCTGGCTGGTTCAGCAGTACGGTAAGGGAAGTTTGTTCAAAGCCCTGTGCAGAGGCTATGACGGTTCTTTTCCCTGTTTCTATACAGGCAAGGCAATAGTGCCCGTTTTCACTGCTGAATGTGCGTTGGCCACTGTCCTTGATCCTTACCTCTGCAAGTGCTATGGGTTCAGTGGTGTTCTCGGCAGAGATTTGTCCCCTTATGCAGGTAGGTGCCAGCGTCATGTCCGCCTGTGCCATTATGATCTCTCCTGAAGGGCCGTGAGCCACTGTGACCGTGCATGAATCCTTTGCATATCGGGAGCCCCATCCGGGCATCCATGCCTGCAGCGTGTACTGACCATCAGGCAGGTCCATGAAGTGAAAGTGGCCATCATGCCGGGTACGCATGCGGTCTGGCCTGTTTTTCACGTTGTCCCACATGTCCCCATGCTGTTTTTTTCTTTCAGCGAGCCATTGGGCAAACTCCTTGGGCCCGGACGTGATCTCCACCTCTGCGCAGGCCACGGCACGTCCGGTCAGGGCGTCAAGGACCTGTCCTGCTATGGAGACCTGGTGTCGTATCTCTTCCCACTGGGGCACGGTTCATTCCTCCTGCGTCCCTGACCTGAATCTGAGTCGTTTGTCTATTACCGGCGGGCCTGCCTCCATTGGTTCGTGTACCTCCACACCCATTGTTACCGTATAGTTGAGCGCAGCCTTGGGCTTTCCCCCAAGGGCCTGCCAGAATTCACCCACACTGTGGAGCCTTCCGGGCTGCAGGGTAATGGCAGGAAGTGGGGGGCGCTGTCCCTTCAGGTCTCCCTGCAATATCCCCTCAGGAATTACAGGGTGGCGCAACAGCACCTTCATTACCTCGCCCAGCATGTGGTGTTCGTCCTGGGCAGGGTCAGGAGAGCTGTCACTGGCCCACGCAGTGACCAGGTATGAACATTCAACCCGTACTGGTGACCGTCGTCGCCATGCGGTCCCGTCACTTTTACGCTCTACGATCCATTCGTTACTCCGCAGTTCACGGTTTTCGCGTACGTCATACAGGAACAGGTCAATGGCAGGCAGGGTTACTGATGATGGCGGAAACTGATCATCCGGTGTGGCAAAGCTTATGGTTACCTGTGAGACAAGTTCAGGCGGAAGGCTATGTTTAAGAAGTGCTGATATGGTCCTGTCAAGGTCGTTGATCATGTTCAGCCTGTCTGTGCCTGTCCACTATGGCGTACTGCCCTGTGCCGGTTCTCCATTGCCATATTCCCGGAGACCTGCTGGTGCACCGTATCTCTTGGCCTGCATCTCCTCTTCTTCCTCATCTTCAAGCTGGCGCTGAACGCAACATCTCCTGTCTTCCTGCTGAATTATGGAGCGGGCCACATGATCAGCCTCACGTTCAAGGCGGTCGTCCGGTGCCCCTACCGTGAGTCTGGTCCGGACCTCATCACCGTTTTGCTGAACTACGTGTGTAAGTTCATGGGCCAGAAGCTCTCGTCCGGCAGAGCTTCCTGGATTATGCTCTCCCTGCCTGAAAAATATGTCCTTTCCCGTTGTGAATGCCCGTGCGTTGAGCCTGCGGTTCAGCATATCGGCCCTGTTATCCGTATGTACCCTAACCCCGCTGAAATCAGCTCTAAAGGCAGATTCCATACTGGTCCTGATCTCTTTTCCAAGGGGCAGGCCGTTGCCACGTGCCTGCTGTATGGCCTGTTCAATGTCAGGAGAGACGGCGGCATTGCCAGAACCATCCCTGCTCAGGGCCAGTACGCGCTGTACGAACCGATTGCCATACCGTTGCTGCAGCCTAATTATGGACCTGGCATTGCTGCCTGCGCGGGGAGAGGCGGCGGGCCTGAGTGAAGAGGCATGGGCAGCGGCACATGAGGTGTCACCGATCTTGCAGGATATCTGTTCAAACGGATCATGTGAGCCCTTATGCGCGTTCTGTGATGGTAATCGCCCTTTTTCCTGAATTTTTGTCCCCTGAGGTGATCTCTCTGCATCAGGGGCCTTGTCCGCATGACTAAACATTTCGCACCTCAGTCTGATCTAAAAATTGTCTTCCAGCCACTGACCTGTATGCATGTGACGGGTATCAGGGCTGCCTGAAATTTGGTTACATTTGAGCCTGGGTTTCCCTGTGTCTTTCAAAGTCTCTTCTGCTTACCACCTTGCCCATCTTCTGGTATTCTCGCTGTATGGCCTTTGTCAGGTGATCCATGTTTACGCTTCCTCCGTCATCTGCTGCAAGGAATGCGGCTGCAAGGGCAATGTTCCTTATGTTGCCTCCTGCAAGTTCGAACCGGCTTGACAGGAATTCAGTGTCGATATCAGGACTTAGGGGCAGCTCCTTCGGCCATATCTGTTCCCATATGCGGCGCCGGTTCCTTTTGGAAGGGAAGGGGAATTCCACCGTGAAGTGCATACGCCTTACAAAAGCGTCATCCATGTTCTTCCTGAGGTTGGTGGACAGGATCACCACGCCTTCATACTCCTCCATCCTCTGAAGGAGATAGCTGATTTCAATATTGGCATAACGGTCATGGGAATCGCGTATCTCACTCCGTTTGCCAAACAGCGCATCTGCCTCGTCAAAGAACAGAATGGCATTGCTGGTCTCGGCCTCTGCGAATATGCGGGCAAGATTCTTTTCTGTCTCTCCAATGTACTTGCTGACTATTGAAGACAGGTCGATCTTGTAGAGGTCCAGGCCAAGCTCCCCTGCCATTATGTCTGCCGCCATGGTCTTGCCGGTGCCTGAGGGGCCGGCAAACAGGGCGTTCAGTCCCTTTCCCATCGCAAGTTTCCCATCAAAGCCCCACTGGTCATAGACAACGGAACGGTATTTTACGTAGTTACATATCTCCCTCAGTTGCTCTATCCTGTCAGGGGGAAGCACAATGTCCTGCCAACGGTAGTGCGGGGTGATCTTGCGTGCGAGTTTTGAAAGGCTGCGGTTGGACTGTATCCTGCATGCTGCATGGAGGTCGTCTGCGTTGATGCTGACACTCGTGGGATTACGCCAGCGGGCCAGGTTCAGGGCAGTGGCTGCGGCATCCTCTATCTGTCCGCCAGTCATACGGAATTTGCCAGCTATGGATCTGATGCAATGCTCAGAGATGTCGGAATCATAACCTTCAAGGGCCTTGGTCCAGAGCCTTGTGCGCTGAGTATAATTTGGGGGTGGAAGTTCGACTCGCACAAAGATACTGTTATGCAGGGCATCCATGGGTTCCCATGTGGAATCCCCTGTGAGAAATACAGGGTTCGTGCGGGATTCAAGGGCCCGGGTCACAGTGGATAGCAGTGCATGTTTCTCATCATTCAGGAGGATATCGAAACTGTCCCAGTAAATAGCCGCCTCCTGCAGCAGTGCCTCTCTGAATATTCTGGGTATTATTTGCAAGGAATCCGCCTCATCCATGGCTGCAATGCGTTTTCCATGGACTGTCAGCAGTTTCAGCCCAAGCTCTGTGCACAATGCGTGTGCAGTGGCCTTTTTGCCAGCCCCGTATGGGCCCTGGAAGTAGAAAACTGGGTGGGATTTTGTGTGTATGGCTTGTGTGCATATGACCTTGAGGCGGTGTTTTATATGGGAGTCCATACAGAGGGAATCATAATCGGTATGGGGAACAGCACATTGGCATACAGGTATCAGATGGGAGTCAATGGAGTCCTGGTCCAGTAGGTAGTTCACCACCCGCTGGTCCACCTTTATGTACTGGCTCAACAGGGGGGGGCTGA
>Ga0256914_1000503_pt1 | contig 38377 bp, 19 predicted proteins | sample HulkmetaG_FD_191571 | JGI IMG/M metagenome (GOLD analysis project Ga0256914, IMG submission 191571) | Hydrothermal chimney microbial communities from Main Endeavour vent field at the Juan de Fuca Ridge, Pacific Ocean - Hulk | ecosystem: Environmental > Aquatic > Marine > Hydrothermal vents ... | reverse complement strand
TGCAATGCTTGTCGCTCCGTTAATGAGCCCTATACTTGCCGCGTCTTTAAATCTTGTAATTGGAAATATGAAACATTTACTAATCTCAATTGGTTCTACAATAAGAGGTGCTATTGTTGCTGTTCTGGTCGCGTTTTTATTAGCGTATTTAATACCTGGTGATACTTTAACTAGCGAAATATTATCAAGAACAGAGCCATCTGTATTAGATTTAGTTGTTGCTATTGCTTCAGGATTGGCAGCAGTTTATGCAGTTGTTAAAAAAGAAAATGCAGCTGCATTGCCAGGTGTGGCAATTGCAGCTGCATTAGTTCCACCATTGGCAGTTGTTGGAATCGGTTTAGGAGATGGGCATTTTGATGTTGCTTGGGGTGCTACATTGTTATTTTTAACAAATTTAATAGCTATCACATTCTTTGGAGCTGTAATGTTTATGGCACTTGGGTTTAGTCCTAAAAACAATAAGACAAAAAGGGCTGTAAAAAGAGGTGTTCAGTTCTCTGTTATAGCACTAGTTATAATAACTGTATTTTTAGTTACAACAACATATAGAACCGTTAGAGTTTCAGTCACATCTGATAAAGTTGAACAAATATTAGAAAACGAATTAAATAAAGACGGTATTTATTTGCAAGCAATAAAAGTATCGAATTCCCCATCAGAAATAGATGTAGATGTTCAAGTTGTAGTATTTGATGATACTGTTATGAAAGATAAATTAGTTGAACTTGAGGACGATTTGAGTTTGATAGTAAAAAAACCGGTGAAAATACATGCTACGATTGTTAAAGGTATGAAGTTATATTAATATCCTGTTTTACCGTTTATAATCATATCCGCTTTTTGTGCAATTCTTTTGTCACCGTTTAATTCTAATAAATTTTTTGCATCTTTTGGTAGAACAAATTTCATGGCTTTTCCTTCTTTTAGAATTAATTTACTTGTTGGTATATTCATTTTCCATAAGTAACATTGCCTTATAATTTTTGAATTGTTGTAAATTTCGGTGAATTCACCAAAATATTGAAGGTCATTTGGGGTTAAATTTATTCCCAACTCTTCTTTAGTTTCCCTTATTACGGCTTCAAGTGAGGTTTCACCGTCTTCTATACTGCCACCAAAATATCCCCATGGTGGTGGGCGATGATTCCGCCTATCTTGAATTAGAATCTCTCCCTTATTATTATATGGAAGGATGAGTGCTTTGTTGAATACATTGTATTGTGCTTCGTCAATTTGTAGTAGATGCTTAATATTGAGTAGTAATTCTTGTCTCGCGGTATTTGAAAAATCGTGATCACCTTTTTGTTCAATTACACGTACATTATTGATTGAATATATCTCGTTATAAGAATCTTTTACCAATATATCGTCTGCTGGTTTAATAAAAGATAATTTGGTAGTTTCGGATAAGGTTTTGTATTTTTCAATTGGTATTATCTTTTTTGCATCATCAAGACAACCTTTTGTTATCAAAGATTTCTTTCCATCAGAACGAACTAATATACTTATCCCATTTGGATTTATTTTAGTACCGTCTCTTTTGCCAAAGTATGAAAGCCATTCGTTATATGGTGGATATATCGGTGGTGCCAGAAGTATCGCGTGTTCAATGTTTTTTGGCATTGCTATTGCTACGATTGTACAACCTAGCGAGTGTGCGATTATGTAACGGCGGTTTACACTGTAAGTATCTTCAATATAATCCATCACTTTTAGAAATGTATTTGCCATGTTTGAATAAGAATCTATTATCATGTCACCATTATCCAAGATTTGGTTATAATCAAATCTTATACACAAAAATTCTTGTTTAACAGTGTTTTCGATATCTGTAAATAATCCGCGAGCGTTACGATTGACGCCAAAGCCATGCGAAAAGAAAATTGCTTTTCCAGACTTTTCATTGCCTGTGATTTCTATTGTGGTCTTAAAATTTTCTGTTATTTTTAGATTTTCTATTTTGTGTAGCATAGTTTAAGTTTATTTATAAAACATTCACGATTTCTGAAACGGTACGCATTTATAAGCAAAACTTTTTAATGCTACGCTTTTAACTACGATAGTGTCTAAATCAAATACACTTGCATACATGTTTAACAATGCAATTAAATCTAATAATGATCGATACCCAGAAATACCTGATACATCAATATACATTTTGTTAAATTTGTGTTTTTTATGTATTTTTATAGCAGATTGAATATCAAACACATCTAGAACTTCAAACATAAGTTTAGGATATTTATTTTTAGCAACTTCAATTACTTTCGGATTTATATCTGTTCCGACAACTAATTTGCTATGTTTTGCTAGTTCTTTTGTTGTAGTTCCCCATTCGCAACCAATTTCTAGTACGATGTCTTTTTTATTTACCCATATGGGGATAGATGCTCTGTATTCTTTTACGCCTCGAGTACCAATATATTTAGTTCTTATTTTAAATTGGTTGTCATTTGCCATGGTGTGATTATAACATGTATTTTTATGGGGAATTCATATGTTATTAGATAATATAAGTGTTAAATATTTGGTTGGTCGGGGTGGCCGGACTCGAACCGGCGACCTCTACGTCCCGAACATAGCGCGCTAGCCAACTGCGCCACACCCCGAAAATGGATTTGATTTTAATCTTAAAACCAACCGTAAATTATCTAACTTGCATTGTATCAATATATTGTGATAAATTAAACGTAATGTCTGATTCACAATATCTCAACAACCTCAAAAAATCGTTTTATAATTCAAGCCCCGGTAAAGTAGTCGGGGTTATTGTTTTAATAGTATTCTTGGTTGCAATTGTATATGCTTCATTACATCAAGTTAATACAATGCAAAAAGCAAGTAAAGCAGAACCCCTTGTGAACGGTTCTTTTACTGTGGGATCTTATTTTGTTGAAGTCCCGTTAGATAATCCAAGGTCTGAATGTCCTACTGCGTCGTCTGATTTAAGAGATGATGTAACAAAATTAGTTCCAAAAGAATATATGGCTATGGCTGATTTTGATTCTGATTCAAGAAAAAAAGTTTCTGGAGCCACATATACAACCGATGATTATTCAGGTTTTGCAAAACAAGGACGAGGTGGTAAAGATTACAGAGGAATTCAACAAAGAGATTCTATGCAATATGTTTGTAAATCGGGAACAATGGCTGCTGGTTGGGAAAGATATTCTCAAAATGATAATGCGTTTCAATGGTTTTTAAATGGTAACGGATTTCAAATAGTTTTTGCTGAGGAAAAAGGAATTGGGTTAACTCAAAGCAATCTAAATTTAGATAAAGATAAGGTTTATCAGGTTTCAACTGTAGCAGAAGGTGATGTTGAGAATGCAGTTGTATTGTTAGAAGATGAAAAAACTAAAAAAGCCGTAAGTTTTCCTTTAAATTCTGCTAATGAATTTGTTACTGAAAAAGGTTTCGTACCTACTAAGATTTCGATATTTTCAATTGAACCGGATACCGCATTTAAATTAGAAAGCGTATCTATTGTTGATTATACTGAATTTGCTGATACAGGCAAGAAAAACGCAGAAAAGAATGGTATAAAAATACCGCCCTCAGATGATTATATACCAAATGTGCCACCAGTCAGAGTTGGTGATAAAGATAACGAGTTAGACAAACTTGATGTAAATGCATGCCAAATAGGAGGAGCGTGTGGTGAAAGTTGTGTTGAAAAAGGTACGCCAGAAATGAAAAGACCATGTCATAGTGAAGATATGGAGTTAGCACAATGCTTACAAGATTCGGGTGCGGTTTGTGGTAAGTTACCCGGTGAAAAATGTAGTTGGCATCCAGAGAAAGTAGTTGAAATGTGTGAATCTAAAGAAGAGAAGGAAGATAAATCGAATATCGATACAAGTTCGTGCCAAATAGGAGGCGCTTGTGGTGAAAGTTGTGTTGAAAAAGGCACACCAGAAATGAAAAGACCATGTCATAGCGAAGACATGGAATTAGCACAATGCTTACAAGATTCAGGTGCGGTTTGTGGTAAATTACCTGGTGAAGATAACTGTAAATGGATACCGGATAGTGTTGTGAATGTGTGTGAAAAAAAAGGTGATGCGGAGATACCAAGCCAGGTAAATAACAGCACAAAGTGTATGGTCTCAGGTTGTAATGGGGAAGTTTGTACAGAAGTTAATAATCCAGTAAATACAACTTGTATGTACAAACCAGAATACGCATGTTACAAGAGTGCAACCTGTGAATATCAGCCAAATTTGCAAAGATGTGGTTGGACAATGACACCAGAGCTTAAAGCATGTTTAGACAGTAACTCAGGAAATAGCGGTGGTTTATCAGTTGAAAAATAAATAACATTATAACTATTTAAGAAACAAAAAGAGGGAGCGTACGCTCCCTCTTTTTAATGCATACCATTGAAAGAATAAATCTATTTTTAGATTTCAACTTTTTTGCAAATCTTTTTTAATGCGCAATTTTCACAATCAGGGTTTTTCGCTTTACAAACATATCTTCCGTGCAAGACAATTGCGGTAGAAAAAAATCCCCATTCTTCTTTTGGTATTATCTTCATTAAATCTTGTTCTACCTTTTCAGAATCAGTTTCTTTTGTTAGCCCCAACCTATAACTTACTCGCTTTACATGTGTATCTACTACTATTCCTTGAGAAGTTTCTAATGTTTCATGCAAAATTACATTTGCACTTTTTCTGCCAATGCCCGGTATTTTTACCAACTTATCTATGTCGGCTGGTAATTTCCCACCGTAATTTTCAACAACAAATTTATTCGCATCTATAATTCGTTTTGCTTTTGTTTTGTAATAATTTATTGATTTTATCAACTTTGCAACATCTTCAGGTTTTGCGTTTGCAAAATCTTTGGGCGATTTGTATTTTTCAAATAACGCTTTTGTTACTTTATTTACTCCTTTATCGGTTGCTTGCGCGCTTAAAATTACAGCAACCATAAATTCCTCGGGTGTTTTCCAATTTTTTAGTTCGGTTTTTGGATTTTCATATTCTTGATGTAGTATCTCTAATATTTGGGTTACATATTTTTTTGTTGGTTTCATTATTATGTGGAATTTAAAAGTGTATGCAGAAACAACGAGAGATTTCCACATAACTTCACAAATATACTTTAATCATATAAAATCATATCATACATGTATGTTTATTTTGTAGGAACAACAATTGCACTTAAAGAACTTCAACCTGAGTATAAGGCGATTATAAAGGCATTAGAAGATTCAGGAACAACAGTAATTGCAGATGATATTTTTAAAAAGGGAATTCCAACTGATGCCGAAACAAAAAAAGGAGAGTATTTTAATAAGGTTAAAGCGTTTATTGATAAATCTGATATGGTTTTGGTTGAAGCTACAATGCCAACTGATAATATTAAATACGAAATAGAATATGCATTAAAAATGAAAAAACCAGTTTATATTCTTTATTCTTCTGAAAAATCAAAGGTTGATGCATATTCGCTTGATTCTACTAAAGATTCTAAAATTCAGGTCTTTGATTATAATAGTAATAATTTGTTTGATAGAGTGTTTGAGATTGTGGAATTAGCAAAAGATCATTACGATGAAATTATTTGTATAAAATTAGATAAATATTTAAGTGATAGATTGACTAAAACTGCAGTAGAAAAGGGTGTTTCAAAAAGCCAGTTGCTTAAAAATATTGTTAGAAATTATTTGTTTAATAGAAATTTGCCAGAGTCTAAAAGACCTAGTATTACTACAACAGATTTAGCTACAAGACAATCAGATTTACCAATGAATATTGATGACGCTTGATTTGTATTGAGTTGGTGCTTATATGAATTACTTGTTCTCTATTTTGATATAATTTGATAATCTAGATGTATGAATACTGCCCAGAATTCCCAATCAACCAAAAAACTAACTATTACATTTTTTGATGTTTTAGAAGATAAAAGTGCTTCGTTTTTTAAAAAGCAATTTGCAGATTATAATGTTTTAACTTCAAAAGATAATGTAAATACAAATACAGAAAACTATGCAAATTCAGATATTATTTCAGTGTTTGTAACTTCAACTTTAGATGCAGAAACTTTGGCTAAATTTCCAAAATTAAAATATATAGCAACAAGATCTACTGGGTTTAATCATATTGATTTAGAGTATTGTAAAAAACATAATATTGGGGTTAGTAATGTGCCAAGTTATGGGCAAAATACTGTTGCTGAGCATGCAATGGCAATGCTTTTAGCCCTGATGAAAAAATTGCCACAATCCATTGATAGAGTTAAAAGTGGTAGTTTTAACAGAAAAGGATTAACGGGAAGCGACTTGATGGGTAAAACAATTGGTGTTGTTGGTACAGGTAGAATTGGTGCATATACAATAAGAATGGCAAAGGGTTTTGGCATGGAAGTTTTAGGTTTTGATGTTTATCCAAATGAACAACTTGCTAGAGATTTAGGGTTTAAATATTGCGATTTAGATTGTTTGTATAAAAAGAGTGATGTGATTTCGTTGCATGTTCCGTATAACGAAAAAACACATCACATGATAAATCGTGAATCACTCGCAAAGATGAAAAAAGGAGTTGTTATTATAAATACTGCAAGAGGGGGCTTAATTGAAACCGACGCTCTTTTTGATGCTATTCAATCAGGGCAGGTAGGTGCAGTAGGGCTTGATGTTTTAGAACAAGAACCGTTGTTAAATGAAGAAATAGAACTTTTATATCGTGATAATTACGGTGAAGATACTGATTTTAAGATTGCCTTAGAAAATCATGTGTTATCACATTTGCCAAATGTTATTATTACACCTCACAATGCGTTTAATACAACAGAAGCAATTCAAAGAATTTTAGATACGAGTAGAGATAATATTGTTGCATTTTTGAGTGGAAATCTACAAAATTCTGTGATTAAAGAATAGACTTGAAAAGATAAGGCAAGTTTAACGATTTAACAAGATATAGAATCTCTTTTATATTGCATTATTCACATGTTAATATTCACCCATGAAACAAGTCGACAAATATCTTGATAAAGTTAGCCAGAACTTAGATGAATTGGGCATAAAAAGAGGCTCAGAGGTTGTTTTAGGGCTTAGTGGTGGTGTTGATAGCTCTGTGTCCGCTTTAATACTAAAAGAGCTTGGATATTCTGTTAGGACCGTTTTTATACACTGTTGGAAAGGTAAGGGTGAGTCATGTGTTGCAGATGAAGATGAAAAAGATGCTGTAAAAGTTGCAACTCAACTTAAAATTCCAATTGAGATTATTGATTTAACTAAAGAGTACGATGAATATGTAATGAATTATTTTTGGTCTGAATATAAAAAGGGCAGAGTTCCCAATGCTGATATTTTGTGTAATACATATATAAAATTTGGATTTTTTGCCGATTATGCGTTTAAAAATGGCGCGGATTATATAAGTACGGGTCATTATGTTCAAGTAAAAAAGTTTGATGATGATGCAGTATTTTTAGCAAGTGCTGTTGATGATAAAAAGGATCAATCATATTTTTTGTATCAAGTGAAAAAATCAGTGTTAGAGAAGAGTGTATTTGCGCTTGGTGTTCTTAAAAAAAGTGAGGCTAGAGAAATTGCTCGTGAATACGGGCTTCATAATGCCGATAAAGAAGATAGTACCGGAATTTGTTTTATCGGAAACATAAACATCAAACACTTTTTGAGTGAAAAATTGCAAAAGAAAAAGGGTGATGTAGTTAATTTAGATGGGGAAGTTATAGGTGAACATATCGGTTGTAACTTTTATACAGTTGGACAAAGGCACGGGTTTAAGGTTTACGAATATACCCCTGTGCCATTATATGTTGTGGATAAGGATTGTTCTAAAAATATTATTGTTGTAGGCAAAAGAGTTGATGCAATACAAAATGAGTTTTTGATTTATGATTCAGAAAGTGAAGTGAAAAATAATATTGAACTTGTGAAGAATATGAATGTGTTTAACGGTAATTTTTATGTGCGAATAAGAAACTTAGGCAAATTTGAGCCATCGAGTGTAGAAAATATTGATAGTAGTAGTTTAAATATAAGTGGAAATTGTAGCTTAAATGATAGTGGCTCAAATTTGCTGTTAATTAAATCTAAAACAAAAGGCTTTTTCGGAGTAACACCAGGGCAACATGGTGTAATTTACACAAAATTTAACAACGATTATATTGTTTTAGGTGGCGGAATAATAACTTGTGTAAATACAAAGTATATGAAAAGGTTTGAATTATAATATTTTTAAGCGCTTATTTTATTGATGTAATTAAATTTGAGTTCGACTTTTGCGACGAAAATAACCCTATAATAAAGAACTCCTTAGATTAACTTGCTTGACTTATTTGTGTTCAAATGTTGTAATTATATTAAGGACGGGCTCTAGCCGAGAAGGCATAAAAATGAGCAAGAAAAATACCCAATGCAAGGAGTCGAAAAAATGTTTATTAAAAGAATCTTTTAAAGATTTATTTCATTATAAATCAGAAAAAAAACTTATTAATTACGAACAACTTCATTTGGTTAATCATAAAGAGTTATTAGGTCTTGTCGATTGGAAGCAACTTCATCTTATTCATGTTCCAACCCTAAAATACTTTTTTGAATATGTTGGCGTTTTAATTGTGTATTTGTTTGTTTTAAGCGGGTTTGGGTTTATGTTTATGACTGGCGGCTCTCCAACTGATTATAAGGCAAACTCACAAATGATTGTGAATAATTACATCGATCCTGCAATTTATGATTTTAGTGACGATTATGGTTATGGTAATTCTGTAGCAATAAATACTGTGCAGAATGATAATTTCGATTACGACTTTAACGATGAAGAAAGACTGTCAAATTATATTGCAAACGCAGATGTTGAGGTAGAAAAAGATATGTTAAGAGATACTAAGGATGGATTTATAGGTTTGGTGGTAGTTAGTAACAAGAAGTCTGATGATGAGGACTTATCAAATAGAATTGACAATGAACAACTCGCAACCGTACCGAATTCTGACTTTGTGGTAGTAAGTGAAAAAGATGTTGCCACTAAGAAAAACGTTCAAGAGTTAGCTGTGAATAATGAACAGGCCGCGGTATTAGGTACATATTCAGTAAGAAGTATCAAAGATATGTTTAATACAGAAGCACAAGCCTCTGCACCGTTAGATAATGCAGATGTATCTAAATGTTCATTTAAGGTTGGGAATTCTTATTATCCAAGTGAATCAGAGATATCCATGCAAACTCTAAAAGATAACTCTTATACAATTTGTGCATCATTTAATGATTCTGTTACCTATGCAGATTGGAATTATGTTGGATTAAATGGATCTGAGTCGTTAGTTAGAAGTTTTGGCGGTACTGACTGTTACGATTTCTCTGATTACGAAAGCGATTTTAAGCCGGGTGACCATATTGTTATTTCAAGTTTTGATGTTGAAACTCAAGAGGTAGGAACTTGTAGTTTAAGTTTCGTTAAATAAATAATTAGTGGAATTCCACCTAATAGTCGTTAAGTCGATTAGGTAATTCAGTATTATTTTATGTTTATACTAAAAGAAATAAAAACATATCTTTATATAATTGCATCGGTATTGTTATTTGTTGGAGTAATTATTGGTGTTAGTTCTAGTGGAATAGCTACTGCGGGTATTACCGACGAATTGGGATATAATAAAGGCGTTGTTGAATATATTGAAATAGATATGTCTGTCGATGTTGAATTATTAGTGCCTCTTTCGTAATCTATTACATTTACTAATTAAAAACGAATTTATATTAAATTTGTTTCAGTTGAATTCCCTTAAATAATAAACTTTTTGCTTACCTTGATTTATAAGTTTTACTAGTGTACTATGAGAATAGATTTGTTAGTTATACAGATCAAGTTAGTTTAGTTTTAGTTGTGTGTGCGCAGTTTTTTGAACACTCGCAACAAGTAGTATAAATATTATGGCTGACACTACAAAAGCGACAGGAAGCTCGCCACAAGCCAAAAAATCAGATGCCAACAAAACAAATCAATACATACTATACGCAATTCTCGCGGTATTGGTTATAGGTGTTGGATTTTTGATGTTTAGAGGCATATCAAATAAAAACACACCAACAAATGGTGGCGACAATAATCAAGAGCAGCCTGCTGACACAGTAGAAACCGGTACCATTTCGGGTACTATTGTTTACAACGGTTTGAAACCTCAAGAAGGCGATCAAGGTTATGTGAAACTTATGTACAGAGAGCATGGTACAACTGAATTTAAAGAATTAGAAAACTTTACAATTCCATTAGAAGATAATGCAACATTTTCAGTTCCAGATGTTCCAGTAAATAAAACATATGATGCAAAAGCAGTATTATATGCTGGTGGTCAAAAGATAACTGATTCAAATGTAATAACAGTATCTGCACCATCAAGCGATAATGTTTTGGAATTCAATGTTACATTTGATATGTTACCTGATTCAGCATTAGAACAAAATCCAGTAAAAATGTCTGGGCATGTTGATATAAATGGGTATATCCCAACAGGTTCTGTATTAAAGGTTTATGCAAAAGAAGTTAATAAACCAGATACAGCTTATCAAATGATAGCTGAAGAACCAATTACAGGTGCGCGAACATATTGGACATGGGATAATGCATTAGCTGGTAGAGAATATAATTTATATGTAGAAGCATATACAAGCCAAGGAAACTTGTTTGCTAAGTCTAATGTTGGTACAAAAGCGGCACCAGCAAAGAATGTCTATTTTGTAATAACTTCAAGAGCAAGTGCTCCAGAACAAAAAGCAACAATATCAGGTAGAGTTAAAGTAAATGGTAGTTTTGACAGTGGAACTCAAGTAAAGATAAAGACAAGAGAGCATAACACTGGTGAATACCAAACTGTAACAACAGTAAGTCCAAGCAATTCATATGTAAGTTGGACATGGACTGGTGCAACATCAGGTAAAACATATGATGTTAAAGCATATCTAAGTGCACCTGACGGAAAGGATTTAGCAGAAGGTACACATTTAACAGTTGTTGCTCCTGCACAAAATGTTGATTTGGTTGTTGATTTAGGAAGCGGTTTAAGTAAACCTGAAGATAAGCCAAGTTTAAGCAGGTGCTATGATAACCCAGGTGGGGATACTAAAAAATACACAGCAATATTAACATTCAAGAATGTTGATGATGCTAAAAAATACAAGTTGCAAGTAGGTAAAAACCCAGGTGAAGCAAATGTTGCTAACAGTGTTGTTAATAACTCAGGAGATACAGATCCTACATTAACAATAAATGTAAATAAAGATGATACATACTACGCAAGATATGCATACACCGATTGTAGCGACTGTACAGATGACTCAAGCTTTTCACCATTTTCTGATACATTAGAATTTGATCATGGTGATTGTCCATCAACTAAGTAAGCTTAGTTATCAGATGTGATAAACGAAAGAGGGGCGAAAGCCCCTCTTTTTTTATCAATATATTTCTTATCTCTTTTATAAAAATGCATTAGATTTTAACTGGTTGATTTACTGAGTTTTCGTTAGTATCCAAATCGTGGCGCATTTTGTGTAGAATGTTATTTGCTTAACCTTATGACTGATGATTTAATGCTACATAAGTATAAGTTTTAGAAAGATAATTATATTTAATGTGTTTAAATGTTAGTATGTTGCTTATCATAAAAGTATGGTGTGCAGCGCTTTTTTGTAAAATTTCCCGTCTATGTCATAGTTTCGATGTGGGTTCTTTGTGAGCCATTTGTATGTAGAGTGGTTTAATATATTAATTTATGAATTCCACATAATAAGAAGCCACTTGGTTTCTAAAATAGGTGTACGGTATTTATTTACCACTATGAATTCCACCTAATAAGAAACTGCCACTTGACCGTTCACGATGTTTATTGATAGTATTTATTACACGCAATTTAGTACAATAATTTCCAAAATTGTATTTATAATTTTGATACCTTGCCCTAAGTGGTAAGTTGTGTTATAAATTATAGGTGCTTTTTTAGTGGAATTTAAGCTAAAAAGCCAGTACATTCAAAAATCAATATCAATCACTGAAAGGTGAAAAGAATTTCTTTGAGAGTTTGATCCTGGCTCAGGACTAACGCTGGCGGCGTGCCTAATCTATGCAAGTCTACCCGTCTTCGGACGAGTGGCAGACGAGTGAGTAACACGTAGGAACCTACCTCCAACTTGGCCATAACCCATCGAAAGGTGGGATAATAGCCAATAGTCTCTTCGGTTGGTAGCCGAAAGAGTAAAGCTTCGGCGGTTGGAGACGGGCCTGCGTTCTATCAGCTAGTTGGTGAGGTAATGGCTTACCAAGGCAATGACGGATAGGGGGCGTGAGAGCGTGATCCCCCACGATGGCACTGAGACACGGGCCATACACCTACGGGTGGCAGCAAGTAGGAATCTTGCGCAATGCCCTCTTATGAGGGTGACGCAGCGACGCCGCGTACAGGAAGAAGCTTTTCGGAGTGTAAACTGACATCAAAAAGGGACGGCTAACTTCGTGCCAGCAGCAGCGGTAATACGAGGGTCCCGAGCGTTGTCCGGTATTATTGGGCGTAAAGAGTTCTGTAGGCGGCAAAGTAAGTTTTGGGTTAAACCCTCCGGCTCAACCGGAGTTCAGCTTGAAATACTGCTTTGCTAGAGAAATGCAGGGGAGGATGGAATGCATGGTGTAGTGGTGGAATACGTTGATATCATGCAGAACACCGAAGGCGTAGGCAATCCTCTGGGCATTTTCTGACGCTGAGAGACGAAAGCGTGGGGAGCAAAACGGATTAGATACCCGTGTAGTCCACGCCGTAAACGATGTCTACTCGGTCCGTGATGGTGATTTATCACCATTGCGAGCCTCAGCTAACGCAATAAGTAGACCGCCTGGGAACTACGGCCGCAAGGCTAAAACTCAAAGGAATTGGCGGGGACCCGCACAAGCGGTGGAGCGCCTGCTTTAATTCGATGATAAGCGAAGAACCTTACCGAGGTTTGACATGCTACTGCATGTTCCATGAAAGTGGAACGGTCCTTCGAGGGTGTAGCACAGGTATTGCATGGCTGTCGTCAGCTCGTGTCGTGAGATGTACCGTTAAGTCGGGTAACGAGCGCAACCCTTACTGCTAGTTGTATCACTCTAGCGGAACTGCCCGGGCAACCGGGAGGAAGGTGAGGATGACGACAAGTCAGCATGGTCCTTATGCCTCGGGCGAGACAGGCGCTACAATGGCCAGTACAATGGGTCGCTACACAGCAATGTGATGCTAATCTCATAAAACTGGTCTCAGTTCGGATTGTGGGCTGAAATTCGCCCGCATGAAGCCGGAATCGCTAGTAATCGCTGGTCAGCTATACAGCGGTGAATACGTTCTCGGGTCTTGCACACACTGCCCGTCAAATCAGCAGAGTTGGGAATACCCGAAGTCCGCACTTTGGTGTGGCCTAAGGTAGGCTCAATGATGAGGATTAAGTCGTAACAAGGTAGCCCTAGGGGAATCTGGGGCTGGATCACCTCCTTTCAAGGAGTAACTTGTGGTAATTTGATTGCTAGGAGTTAAATCTCAACCATATATTTATATGTGGTCGCAATAAATTACCAGGCTATGGAATCGTCTAGTCAACGCCCATAGACCTTACTAATGCAATGTTTTCACGAGCATTGCAGACAGCTTGGCAACAAGAGGCTTAAATGTTGCAACGAATTCTTTTCACCGCTCAGTGATGGATGATTGATATTTATAAGCCACAGTTAATCTGTGGTTTTTTGTTTAGTGTTATTAAAAAACAATAGCTGGGAAATTCTGATATTAATTTATTTAAACGAAAGCTTTTTACTAATAGATAAGAAACATTTTGTAGAAAATTTACAGAAAAATATAAAAAGACGAAATCATATTCAAAATAAAATGTTATTTATAATTCAGCATATGTTTGATAAAATGCATTTTGCATTATGAATTATCTTTTCGGGCGGGTAGCTCAGCTGGTTAGAGCGCCAAACTGATAATTTGGAGGTCGGAGGTTCAAGTCCTCCCTCGCCCACCATTATTTCCACTTTTGTATAATAGATGTATTTTCAAGTGTTCTTTAAGCAGTCGCCAATACCGTGTCATATGGCGACAGCACTCGCACGCACGATATGTAAACCCGTGACAGATGAGCCCCGACATAGGCATGCCATACAATACCAATCTGCCCGTGCGTGATTTGTGAAAATGTCAGCCAGTTGTGACACTTGTTCGGGTACAAAATTTACCGTTACCTGAGTAATGTTTTAATTCAAAAACATTTGAATTATCGCTAATTTTTATGTATAATTCTCTTAAAGATAAGTTGTAAATCAATACCTGTCCAAAATGATTAACAATGAAAACACGACAACAAAATATATACCGACAGATAGTGTTATAAAGAAAGCCATAAATGGAGGTGTATATTTAGGTCGAGGAAATCCACGCAATAGAATTCGATATCTTATTAAACATGAATTACTACCTCATCAAAAAAGAAAAAAGATAAATGGAAAATTAATTTCGTTTTTACCAGAAGATTCAGTAGAAAGATTAAAAGAAATCCAAGAGGTTCAAAAATTAACTGGATTGTCTATTCCAGAAATTGCTAAAGAAGTAAAGCATGACAAAAACTTTGTAGCTCAAACACTCAAAAAGTGGGGCGGCGGCAACGGTGAGAAAATATACGGCACACTGGACGACCATGAGGGGGTAGATGCTGTAAGAGACGCAAAACTACAGTACGCAAGTATACCGAACAGTGACACTGCATTTAAGCTAGGTAAAGACGCGCTTACGCAAGACAAACTAAGCCAGGGCACAACAATCAAGCATGCAGGAACGACCATCAAGGAGCAGAACGAAGCTTCAAATGATTTTATTAATTTAACTAATCCTGTTCTTGAATACGAAGAAGCCTCTCATAAATCTAGACAATTAGCATTTAAGTTTTTTATATTATTGTTTTTCTTAGGTCTATTAGCTTTTCCTTTAATTGCAAAAGCAGACAATGGAAATTATCTTTTTGATAACCTAGTCTACTCGTTAGAGTCAAAGTTGACAGATTTGAAAAATGTAAAAAATAATTTAGATTCCGTTGCAGTTGTTACTTCTAATAATAAAGAACCACAAAAAAATAATGGGCCGTTGGGAGTTTCTCAAAATAACTCAAATATATCTAAAAGTAAATCTGATAATTCAAATCTATCAAGTGTGAGTTTATTAAATTCACAAAATAATGAAGAATATAAAACTGTTTCTACGAAAGTATTAGGTGTTTCCGATGCCATTGACCCCTTAATTGATAAATTTATGAAATTTAATTTACCCGTTGGCGTTGACGCATTAAAAGTGTCCGGCAAATCGTTGTTCGATGACGATATTGTTGTTAAAAACCACAATTTAAGCCTAGGTACAGGTGACATACAAGCGGCGAATATTATATATTCAATTAAGGCCGGCAATGGCATTAAAGTAGAAGGTGGGCAAGATGTTAAGCTTGTTAACGATGGTGTTTTATCTATAGGAGGAATTAAAGGTGCTGTGGATTTAGGACAAGGTTTGAAATTAAAAGACAATCAAATTATAAATACTGGTATTACTGATTTTGCTGGTGTTAGTGGTCCAATAGAAATGGGCGATGGACTTAAAATGGATGGTAATGCACTAACAAATACAGATAAGGGTTCGGATCAAAATATATTTAAGACAATAACGGATGGTTCCAATTCAATTACAGCTGGTTCAAATAGCGATACCGTTAATTTAGTTGCTGGCTCTGGTATCGGTATAGCATTAGACAAAAATAACAATCAAATAACTTTTACAGCTCAAGCTACACCGTTAGACGAAGATGATATAGAAGGGTTCATTTTTGATGACGATAACACGGGCACACTTTCGTCTGGTACATTAGATTTTCCTAATTTAGGGTTTATAGGACAGTTGCCAAATGCTAATGGTGGTACAGGTTTAGATACATCCACAGCAGGTAACGGTGAGTTATTAATAGGTAACGGATCTGGGTTTTCGTTAGCAACATTAACTCAAGGTGATGGAATAACAATAAATAATACCGCAGGAAACATAGAAATAGTTTCAAACCTTGGAAATTCAATAGATTCATCTGAAATATTAGACGGAGAGGTTTCGATGCATGATTTAAATAATCTTGCACCACCTACAGACGGACAGGTTTTAACTTATGATGCAGCTTCAGGTAAGTTTAAGTGGGAAGATAGTGACTCCTCTATTTCTGGGGACATAACAGGTATAGGTGATGTTGATTCTGGTGATGCATTTACGGCTGATTCCTATGGTAATGAACTATGGTTTGAAGGTGCAACATTTGATTCTAACGATACAGTTTTAACTTCTGTAGACCCAACAGGCAACAATACTTTATATTTACCAGATAAATCAGGCACAATAGCTGTCTTGTCTGATATAAAAGATTTAAATTTAGATATAGGAGCAAATTCGTATACCTATGTAAGTCTAGACAAAAGCAGTCCGGCAGAAAATGTAATAGTTTTAAATGGTGTAGATTTAACAAACGATGTATTAAATGTATTGCCGATAGCAAATGGTGGTACAGGGGCGAGTACAGCAGAACAAGCAAGAATAAATCTTGGATTGCAAGTAGGTGTAGATGTGCAAGGGTTTAATGATGCTACTTCACTTTTAGGTAATTCAATAGAATCGGATGAGATAACAGACGGAACTATATCAACAGTTGATATAAATGGTACGAATTCCCCAGCAACAGCAGGACAAGTATTGTCTTATGGCGGATCAAGTGATTTTACTTGGATAGACCAAAACACAATAGATGCAGGTTCAATTAACGGTTTAACAGACGCGGACTTTTTGAGATCAAATGCGAATGATATTTACACTAACAATTCAACATTAACAATAGATAGTGGTAGCAATATAACATTTAGCCCAGGTGCAGATTTAAATGTAAATGGTAATTGGTACTTAGGTGGAAATCAGGTGTTATCAACAGCGACGGAGATAAATGCACTAAATGGAGCGAATGTAGATAACGCTGAATACAGTATTTTGGATAATGGAATATCGTTATCGACTGAAACAACGGGAAATTACATACAATCTTTGGTAGCAGGTAGCGGTTTAACAGGTGATGCAACAGGGCATGGGGTGGACGCAACAATAAATATTGGTGCGGGTAATGGTATATCTGTAGCACCAGATTCAATAACAATAGCGTTAGCAACTTCGAATTCCACATCACAAAATCAATCGGCATCAGGCTTAGAAGTTGATTCAGACGGTTTAAGTTTATTAAGCGGTTGTGCCGATAATCAGGTATTAGCGTATAATGCAGGAACAGGTAATTGGGAATGCGCAAGTGCTACTGATACAGGCGCAGTAACAGGTAGCGGTACAGCAGGTACACTAGCATATTGGGATACAAGTAATTCAATATCAAACGGAACAATATATTGGGATGATACAAACAGTTATTTAGGTATAAATAATGCAACCCCTAGCGCAGAATTAGATATAATAGGAAATGCAATAATAAGTGGAGATTTAACTCTAAGTGGGATAGTTGCTGGTACTGATAATACAGTTTTAATACAAAATCCAAGTAATACAATAAGTACAAGGGAAATAGATCCAAAAGTATGGAACGGGCAACTATTAGATCAGACAGATATAGATGTAGTAGGTGGAGTTCAAAGTTATGATGCAGATACAAGTAAATTAGGGCAAACAATAGAATCATCGGAAATTACTGATAATACGATATTGCCTGTGGATTTATCTTATGTGAGCGGTGGTGCACCTGCAGACGGATATGTCTTAACTTACAATGGAGGCTCTTCTGATTTCGAATGGGTAGATTCAAGTACTTTAAATGCGTTATGGCAAAGAAATAGTGGCGTTCTTTCGCCTAATACCACAACAGATAAATTAGCATTAGGTGGTACAGATTCTACTGCACCAATATATATAACAGATGCAGGAGTAATAACATTTGCAACAGATACCAATTTATATAGGGGTGCCGCAAATAGATTGCAAACTGATGATAGCTTATATGTGGGTGGAAATTTAACATTATCAACTGATGGTAACGATGTGTTTATTACAAAAGGTGCGGGTAATACAGTTGGATTAACCTCAACAGGTACATCGTCAACAACATCAGGTGCATATCTAGTTGGGTTTTATAATACGGGAAGAAATTACATAACATCAACAGATGTACAAGGAGCATTAGAAAATTTAGATGACCAAATAGCATTGCTTGGTGGTAGCTCCATCAGCACGGTTGGTAATGTATCAAGTGGCACGGCATTTACTGGTAGTGATGCAGGTAATACACTTTGGTTTGAAGGCGCAACAGCAGATGATTATGAAATTGCTCTTACGGGAGCAGATGCAACAGCAGATAGAATAATAACTTTGCCAGACTCGACAGGCACAGTGGCACTGGGCACAGGTGGAACTGCAAATACAATTACTTACTGGGTTTCGACAAATTCGTTAAGTAACACATCAATGTATTGGGATAATACAAATGGTAGGTTAGGTATTGGTGCGAGTTCCCCAACACATGAATTAGAAGTAAATGGTGATATGTTTGCAAATGGTGGTGGTATATATATAGGTGGAAATACAACGGGTACATATATAAGTACAGCGTCAGCTGGTTCAAGCTCAACCGATTTATATGTTGGTAATGAAAAAATCTTAACAGGTAATTTATCAACAGATGGTGTTGTATATGTTTCATCGGGTGATTTGTTTTCTGAGGCCCAATTATCTGTATCGAGAGGGGGTACTGGATTAGATGCATCATCAGTCACAGCAGGGCAATTACTAATAGGTAATGGAACAAATGGAGATTTTGACTTAGGTACTTTAACAGCTGGTAATGGTCTGTTAGTAACAAATGCAGATGGTTCAATAACACTAGCAACTAGCATTTTAAATGCAGCAGATGGAACAGGTTCAACCGCTTCATATTCTGGTTTTGAATACTCAGGTACGAGTAGTAATCAATTATCTTTAATGCAGGGTTGTGCGGATACGCAAATTTTAAAATGGGATGATGTAACTAATCAGTGGAAATGTAGTGATGACGCTGGTAGCGGTACCAGTGCGTCTAAGTGGACGCAAAATACGAACACATTATATCCGAATAGTAACACAACGGATTTGGCATTGGGCGTGTCTTCTGATACGTTGGTTGCACCATTTTCGGTTGATATATCATCAAACACAATACGAATAGGAGATGGTGAAAATGATACAAATGACCCAAATATAACATTTTATGCATCAGATGCAACAAATAGCGGTACATTAAAGTTTAATGACAATGATGAATTTGAATTTTCCGGAGGTGCAGTAAACTTAGGTTCAACAGGTGTATTAGGAGCAGGATTATCAACGGATTGCGATGGTGCTACGCAAAAGTTGGTGTGGGATTCAGCAACTCAACAATTCTCGTGTGGCACAGATCAAGGGTCTGGTAGTGGTGGTTCCCTTTGGACAGAGGGAACCAACGCTACATATTTGACGGATACAACAGATAATTTGTCTGCGGGAGCAGGAGATACCTTAGTGGCACCATTTTCAGTAGAAGTAGCAACAAATAAAGTGAGAATTGGAGATGGTGCAAATGATACAAATGATCCAGAGATAACATTTTACGCATCAGATGCAACAAATAGCGGGACATTAAGTTATACAGATAATGATGAATTTAAATTTAGTGGTGGAAATGTGTTTTTAAGTTCAGATTTAGTATTTGATGGTTCAACGGTGGATGCAATAACAACTACATTAACAGCAGAAAACCCAACCACTACAAGCAAGACTATAACGATTCCTAATGCAACAGGAATGATTGCGTTAAGAAATGCGACAACAGCACCGACATCAAACTATGTTGGATATTGGACTGATTCAAATACGCTGGCAAGTGGTTCTATTTATGATAGCGGTTCACAAGTTGCGATTGGGTCGAATTCCCCATCATCATTATTTAATGTAGGTAATTCAAACCAATTTACAGTTGATTCGAGCGGTAATTTAGCAACTTCTGGCACGGTAACATTTAGTGGAATTACAAACGGTGTATTAAGAACAAACGCAAGTGGTTTAGTAAGTGCAGGCGATGTAGATTTAGCAAGCGAAGTAACGGGAACATTACCGACAACAAATGGTGGCACAGGTATAAACAGTTATTCGACAGGAGAAATAATATATGCATCAGCAACAGATACACTAAGTACATTACCAATAAGTTCAACAACAGGGGCAGTATTATCTGCAAGTGCAACAGGAATACCAGAATGGGTAGATACATCAAGTTGGGATAAAAACAGCAATGATGATGTAACAACATTTTTAGGGTTAACAGATACAATGAATTCCTATACAGCAGGATCAATATTATTTACATCAAGCGGAGCAGTAACAGAAGATAATAGCAATTTCTTCTTTGATGATACAAATAACAGATTAGGTATAGCATTAGGTAGTGTAGCACCAGCATACACATTAGATGTAGGTGGAGATATAAATACATCAGGAGATGTAAGAGGTGTTAATTTAAGGGGTTCAACAGATGTATTTATAGGAAGTCAAGGGTTATCACTCGCAGGAACAAGTAGTACAACATCAGGTGCACATGCAATAGGGGTATATGCAACGGGAATGAACTATGTAACTTCGTCAAATGTACAAGGGGCATTAGAAGAATTAGATACAGCAATAGATACAGTAAACGGAGGAGCAGTAGGAGGATCAGGTACCCAAAATTATTTAACGAAATGGACATCAACAGGAAGTGACATAACAGATTCAATGGTATTTGATAACGGTACATCGGTGGGTATAAATACATCAACACCAGATTCTACATATATACTAGATGTAAACGGAGTAGCAGGATTTAGTTCAACAATAGCAGCACCAAACATAGGATTAGGTACAGATAACAGTGTTGTTGTATTAGATTCCGCAGGGTATTTAAGAACAGATGAAATAGATTCAAGGGTATGGGGGACAAGTTTAGTAGACTACACAGGAACCCCAATATCAAATCAAATAGCAATCTGGTCTGATTCGGATACGCTTAATGCAATATCAGTATTACCAGTAGCAAACGGTGGTACAGGATTAAATGCATCATCTGTAACAGCAGGGCAATTACTAATAGGTAACGGTACAGATGGAGATTTTGATTTAGGTACATTAACTGCAGGTAATGGCACAACGATAACAAATTCTGATGGTGCAATAACAATTGGTGTCAATTTATTAGACGCTTTAGATTCAACAGGGTTAACATCATCATATTCAGGTTTAGAATACGGAGGAACATCAAGCAATCAATTAACTTTATTGCAAGGTTGCGCAGGTGACCAAATATTAAAGTGGAATGAAACTTCAAGTCAATGGGTGTGTAGTGATGATGCGGGCAGTGGTACAAGTGGCTCGCCTTGGACAGAAGGTACAAATGCAACATATCTAACAGATACAACAGCAAACTTTTCTGTTGGTAATGGTGATACTTTGACTTCCCCATTTTCAATAGATGTAGCAACAAATGAGGTAAGAATTGGTGATGGTGCCGATGACGCAAATGACCCAACAATCACATTTTATGCCTCTGACGCAACAGATAGCGGTATTTTAAGTTACACAGATGCAGATCAATTTAAGTTTAGTGGTGGTGATGTACTAATAGATAATGGCTTAACATTTACATCGTTAACAAGCGGGATATTAAAGGTAGATTCAAGTGGTGTAACAAGTGCAGGAGCAGTAGATTTATCAAGCTCAACAGAAGTAACTAACCTATTATTACCGGCAAACGGAGGCACAGGACTAAATACATCATCATTAACAGGTGTACCTTATGTAACATCGGGCTCAGGATGGAGTATAGATTCAAACTATTTATCAGTATCGCATGGAGGTACAGGGGGTGGTTCGTTTACAGCAAACGCAATATTATTAGGAAATGGCACCAGTGCATTAACATCATTATCAACAGGTACGGCAGGTCAAATATTAAAGAGTGGTGGTACATCATCACCAGTGTGGGATACATTTAGTAACTTCTTAACAGCAGGTAACGACATATCATTAACAGGTACAAATAATGTAACAATAGGAGTGGATGACGATATAGATGTGTCTAATATAACTGCATCTGCAGTTGGATTAAGTTTTTATGGTGATACAGATTCAGATTCAGATGGTATAGGTGAAGTATTAGGTTTATATATAGATGATCAAGGTAGAGTAAATATTGGTGGGGGGAATTCCCCCGTAGCAGATTTACAAATAGGAGCAACTTCATCAATGAATGCTTCGCTAGATGGTACTGATGATGCATATATATTAGATGACTTAGAAGTAGATGGAGAAATATATCTTAATGATGAGGCATTATATACAACGGTATTGGGTGATAGGCAGTACACATACCAGTATTATGTATCTAATGGCGAATCATTTACCGATTCTATTGATGCTTTAGATACTCAAGTAAAAAGTATAGAAAATGGATCTACTGGATTGTGGCGTGACGGTGGAACTGTTACTTATCTTCAATCGGTTTCGAGCGATTTGGCATTAGGAGGGTCAGATTCTACTGCGCCATTTTTCTTTGATGTAAGTAGCGGGCAGTTAATATTAAATACCGATGGAGCAACAGCCGGTTTGGTACTTGGTTCCGATACCCAGTTGTACAGAAGTGCTGTAGACACGCTCAGAACGCCAGATAACTTAGTTGTTGATGGAAGTTTGAGATTACCTAACTTATCTGCGTCAAGGTTGGTAGCATTGGATGCTAGCAATAATTTGATCAATACCGATTTGTCGAGTTGGATAAATGGAACTTCAAATGAAATTGTGGTTACGGACGATACAGATGGAACTGTTACAGTGTCATTACCAGACGAGGTGTATCTTGGGGTTTTAGGAAAAATAGGTCGAGATGCAGATAATCTAGTGGATTTTAGCACAGACGATCGATTAACATGGCGGGTAAGTGCAAATGATGAGCTTAGGCTTACCAGTTCTGCTTTGTATCCAGTAACTAACATGGGTTTGTCATTAGGAACATCTACAAACTATTTTAGCGATTTATATTTAAGTGGTGGTTATTTACATTTTGATGATGATACAGATGCGTTATTAGGTTACGATGCTACTAACGATTATTTCACATTTGATCCAGATGGAGATACAACACCTGATATGGTATTTAACACAAGCGGTCAATTAGGTATAGGCACGACTTCCCCGTCAACATTATTAGATGTTTCAGGTACAATTACCGCTAACAATTTTATGACAAGTGGTGGGTCGCCTGTAAATGACATATTGCTTGCTCAGGAGGTGCAAAACCATTCAGTAAACTCATTAAAGGGAAGTTTAGGCTTAGATGTATTGGGTTGGCAGACTTCTGTTTCTGCAACGCAGTTTTCAACTAATACAGTAGCTTATAACTCAAGTGTCGGGTTGAGTAATGGGAACTTCTTAATTGCATATGCTGACGGAGGTGCTAGTTCATATGGTAAGTTTGTTGTATACGATCAATCGGGTGCATCTGTTGTCTCCGCGACAGAATTTGAATCTAGCGCGACAAAATACATATCAGCAACTGAACTCAATAATGGAAACATATTTATTGCATATCAAGACGATGGAGATTCAGATTATGGTAAGTTTGTAATTTATGATTCTGCAGGTAATCAGATAGTTGCACCTACAACATTTGAAAGTGCAACTACAACCTATGTGTCAACAACAACACTAACAAATGGAAATGTATTGATAGCGTATAGAGACGAGGGTAATTCAAACTATGGCACCTTTGTAATATATAACGCAATAGGCGAGTTAATTAAGGGGCCAATAATATTCGAAAATGGAGCAACAAGCTATATATCAACATCCACAATGTCTGATGGAAATGTATTAATCGCGTACAGAGATGAGGGTAATTCAAGTTATGGGACATTTGTAGTTTACTCTTCAGATGGAGTGCAAAAAGTTGCGCCAACGGTATTTAATGGTTCACCGACTGCATTTATATCAACTGTAGCTTTAAACAACGGTAATACGGCTATTGTATATCAAGATGGTTCAACAGGATATGGAACTCTTAAAATATACGATTCAAAAGGAAATAATGTGGTAGCTGGTAAAACTTTTGAAACTGCTAACACAGCGTATATAAATGCATCAACACTTTCATCTGGTGAAATATTTATTGCCTATACTGATGCCGGTAACTCTAATTATGGAACTTATACAATTTATGACCAGGATGGAACACAAAATGTTACACCAACAGTTTTCAATTCGAATACTACCACCCATAAATCGGTTGCAACATTAACAAATGGTAAAGTCGCGCTTGTGTATAACACTGCAGGTGGGTATTTCATAATCTACGAAGGTTCAGGTGCGCAACTTGCACAAGATTTACAAGTAGATGGAACAGTTAAATTTACAAGCGTTGGCTCTGGAACTTATGCGAATGACCTTAACTTAACATCTGATGGAACACTAACAACATCGTCATCAGATATTAGGTTAAAGAAAGACATTGCACCATTAAGCGATTCAACTCTAGATAAAGTTTTACAACTTAATCCTGTAAGTTTCGTCTGGAAAGCAGATGAAACTGGTAGAACAGATTTAGGTCTAATTGCTCAAGAAGTTGAGCCAATATTCCCAGAGATTACATTTACGAACAAGGTTGATGGTTATATGGGTATCAATTATTCAAGATTAACGCCTATTTTAATCAAAGCGGTTCAAGAACAACAAGACGAAATTGTAGATATGCAAAGTAATTTAGGGGAAATCAACAGTAATCTTAATGAAATAGTGAATTCCCAATATGTCACACAAGATGAGTTGTATCAGTATCTAGCAGAAAACGATTCGCAATTAGATTCTTTAGCCGAACAATCACAAAACTTAAAAGCACAAGATTCAAGCGAAACAGAGCAAGTTGATGAAAATATGGTTGCTTTAATGAACAGAGTAGATGCTTTAGAAACAAATATTGAAACACTAAACGAAAAGTTGAAATTAAATGACAACGATTTAACTGATTCAAATATTGAAAACAATAACCAAGATCTAGCAGTTAACAGATATGCAGGTGATGATAATGTTGTAGTTGGAGATGTTGTAGCAATATCAGAAAAGAAAGTGATAGATGAAACTGGTAATTATGTTTATACCAATGTATTGGAGAAGGCAGATGATACAAAACCAGTTGTCGGAATTATAATTGACGCATCAGAACCACAGGTATTAGGTGCATCGAGTGTAGACACAGAGGTATGTCAGTTAGTAGAAGAAGTAGGAGAAGATAAAGCAAGAGAAGAGTTGATACAAGCTGAAGTAGATAAAATGAATGAGGAATTGTTAGCAAGTTTTGATTATGCAGATAATACCGATGATGAAGAAGTAAATACAAACAATCAAGAGGTAGCAGATAGCGAAACCACAACTGAAAATAGCGATACAGAAGAAGATATTACCGAAAATTCAACAAGTGATAACACTACAACGACAGGTACTGATGAAAATACAGATGAAACTATAACAAATGAAAATAATGCAGATGCTGATGCATCTACTACGGTTGAAGAAACTGAGAGCCGAACTACTGAATCTGCTGATACCACAGAAGAACCAAACGATGATTACGAAGGAATTATAGTTACAGGTGAGAATGAAACAACAAACACCGAAAATACCGAACAGAATTCCACCGAAGGTGAAAATGTACAAGAAAGTATTGGTGATACAGATAATAACGAAGATGCAGAGAATACAGAAACGACAGAGGACACAGATTCAGAAGCAATCGCACCAGTTTTATATACCGAAGACGATTTATCAGTAGAAACAATAAACGAAATAAATCAACAAATAGCAGAATGTAACGGAACTATGGTAGTTAAAGATGTAAAAGTTAAAACACAAGGCGAAGCAGTTGTAAATATAGATGAGTCTAATGGTAAAGTTAAAGTTGGTGATTTATTAACAATATCAAAAGATAACAAAGGTTATGCTACTAAATTAACAGGTGAAGATTGGGTAATAGCGCAAGCATTAGAGGATACAGATGGGTATATAGATACAATTAAAGTAACAGTATTATCACCATGGTATAAAGCCACCACAAGCAACGAATTAGATATATCAGATGACTTTACATTAAACGGTGATTCTGACATTGAAATAAGTGGTAATTTAGCTGTGTTTGGTGATGCAATGTTTACAGGATCAACAATAATAAGTGATTTGAATGTAAACGGAGTGTTATCTGTTGGGTTAATTGATGTTGATGGCACAAACGGTTCAATAAATGTAAATGGTGATGATTTGAAACTTCAAGATGGTGTGAATCCGGGAAATATTGACTTATTTAGCGGAAAGATTGTATTTGATGCTAACGGAACAATATTAAATGTGTCTGGTGTAAGCATAAATAAAGAATACAAAGTTGCTGTATCTAATAATGATGGGGAAATCAATACAAATAGCATTGGCGAGGCTGAAATTATGGCTGGTAATAAATTTGTTGTGGTTAAGGCAAGTTTAGTTAAACCAACTAGCAAGATATTTGTAACTGCAAGAAGTTTAACAGGTGGGCAAGAATTAATTGTTACAGATGTAAATGACGGGGAATTCAAAGTTGAAATTGAAAAATCAGTTGAAAATAACATTAAATTTGATTATTGGATATTAGGTGTTCACAATGTGAATGATGTTGAAAACACTATGGTTAACTAGTTTGTCTTGTGTGGCTAATAATGACGAGTAACTATTGAATACATTATTTGCCACAACGCTAGAAAGTCTGGTACAATAGTACTACAAATGAATAATAAAACCTGTCCAAACAATGTGAGCGTTAGTTCATTAATAAGAGAGTACAATAATGTAACCTTTGGTGAAGATGTTGCCGTTGAGTGTGTCAATTCACACCTTAAAATTCCCATAAAAAACAGAAAAGGAAACAGTTCATTAAACTTTCTTTTTTCGATGCTTGCAGTTTCATTAGCTTTGTTAGTTGGGACTTATTATATTACCTCAAATAATCCTAGTTATAATGATAAAAATAAAGATACTGCTTATAACTATCAAGAAGTCAGTCAGCCAGTAATAGATAAAGATTATGGAAAAGTTGCAGGTGTCAGCGATTCGGGTGAAAGTAATGGAATAGAAGAACCTGATTATTACGGCATAAAAGAAGAGAAGGTAGGATACAAAAGTTTGGTGAGTGTAGACGATTATGACGGAATTGTTAGTGGCGAAGAATTATATAATTCGGCCGTTTTAGGTACATCAACAACCGCTACACATGCAAGTATAGAAGATCAAAATGGTGGTGATAGAGTAGAATTTGGTGATGATACATATTTTTATGAAGACGCGCAATTTGACAAAAAACTTAATGCAAAAAATTTAACTGTTGCTGAAAAAGCTAAGGTAGACGGGCAGTTAGAAGTTAAAGATTCCGCACATTTTAAGGATAAATTATATGTAGATGACAATTTAGATTTAGATGGTGATATTAATAGCGAAGGAGAATTGAATGTTAAGGATGGGATTACTAGTGAGGGTGAATTGAATGTTAAGGATGGAGCTAATATAAAAGGATTATTAAATGTATTAAATAAAGCTAATATAGAGGGTGCATTAAATGTTAGTGAAGATTCGGTGTTTGAAAACGATGCTTTAATAAAAGGGAATTTAACTGTCAGTGATACTCTTTTTGCTGATGATGTGAATATAAGTGGGGACTTTTCGCTAGAAAAACTAAAATTAAATGATGGATTAAACAATATTCTAATAGGGGACAATTTCCCAACAAATCTAACAGGTAGCTATAATACTTTTTTAGGTTATTCAGCTGGGGTTAGTAATACCACTGGTAATAATAATTTATTTATTGGCCCGAGTGCGGGAACATCAAATACAATTGGAAATGATAATACATTTTTAGGTACTGATACAGGCCGTAGCAATCAAGCAGGGAATGCGAATACATTTGTTGGACGAGCAGCTGGTTATTTGAATGAAAACGGAAACAGAAATGTTTATGTTGGAGTAGAATCTGGTCGAAGTGCAATAGGGGATTATAATACTGCCGTAGGTTATCGAACCCTTTATAATGATAATAGTGGGGGGTATAATACTGCAATTGGTTATCAATCACTTTATTACAATTCGACAGGGTGGGGAAATGTAGGCAGTGGTTATTATGCACTTTACGACAATACTACTGGAAACAGTAATGTGGCTATTGGAATGTATGCAATTAGCAGGAATCAAACAGGAAGTGAAAATATAGTACTAGGACATTCCGCGGGTAATCATCCAGTATCTCCGTCGACGGCAAACAATACGAACTCTAATGAATCCATATTTATTGGTGGGTTTACTAAACCTTTAAATCTTGATGACACAAATGAAATAGTAATTGGATACGGAGCAGAAGGTGCTGGATCTAATAGTGTGGTTTTGGGTAACAATAGCATTTTAACCACAGTTCTTAAAGGAAATGTTGGCATTGGTACTGATTCCCCAACTGAAAAGTTGGATGTTGATGGTGGTGCAAGGTTTAGATCTGTTGGATCGGGTACATATGCATATGATCTTAATTTAACTAGCGACGGTACTTTAACGACAGCATCATCTGATATTAGATTAAAAGAAGATATTAAGCAGATGGATAATACTTTAGATAAAGTTATGCAATTAGATCCTGTTACATTTAATTGGAAAGATAATCCAGAAAGAGGCGAAGATTTTGGTTTAATTGCTCAAGAAGTGGCTAAACTATTTCCTGAATTAACATTTACTAATCCAAATGACGGATACATGGGTGTAAATTATTCCAGATTAGCAGTTATCTTAACTAAAGCAATTCAAGAAATGCAAAAAGAAATTGATTCTAAAGATGCTAAATTAAGTGATTATGAAGAAAGATTGGCAAGGCTAGAATCTTTGTTATGTTTAGACGAAGATTGTACAAATCTAGAAAATAACAAAGAGGTTGGTTCTGTTTACGATGAAAGTGATGTTTTAGGTGTAAGTGCCGAAGACAGTTATGGTATTGTTCCTGTATCGGTTCAGTAATTTCTTATAACTTAATAATAATAAGGTAGCTCGTTAGAAGTGTTATAATTAGGTTGTGAATAAAAAAAATAAACCCTCAACCAAAAACAACTTTGTAATTCCACATAAAGATTATATTGACGCAAATTTTACTGGATTTGTTAAAAATGTTGTGTTAAATGAAAACGGTTATAAATTTGATTGTTTGGCAAAAAGTGTAGAAAAGTATGCGAAAAATGTGAACATAACAGCGATTAAAGATTATGATTCTATTTGGTTAAAGCATATTTTGGATTCGTTAATGATTTTAAATATAGATGAGGTTTATGAATATTTTGCTTATGAGGAATTTAAAGGTTTGGACATTGGTACGGGTGGTGGGTTTCCCGGTTTGGCATTGGCGGTGGCTAGAGATGTTATTTTGGAAAATAAAAGCGGAGCATTTGATAGATTTAAAACTGCAATGACACTTGGGGCAGGCGTTGATTTTTACGATGCCGATACTGGAAATGAGGTTGATTTATCACCTGAATTGTCTGAAATGGTAGAAGGCGAAAAGGTAGGTAAAGGTGTTAGAGAGTGGAAAAAGTCTTTTAAATCTGGTGGTGTTGCTTATTTGAATGGATTTTTATTGGTTGATTCTACTAAAAAGAAAGTTGATGTTGTTAACAAGGTTATTGAAGAGTGTGATGTGGGTGGGGCGACAGCTTTGTGGAGTAGGGTTGAAGATTTAGATGACAGTTATCATAAGAAATTTGGGTTAATTACTGCAAGGGCTGTCGCCCCACTTTCAACTCTTATCAAATGGGCTTTACCATTACTTTCTGATTTTGGGTTGATGGCTTTTTATAAAACGGATAACAAAGATGAACTTGAAAATTCCACAAAAGAAATAAAAAATGCGAATTTATTTTTATTAAAAGAATTTAAGTATAGTTTAGCAGATACAAACCGTGTAATTTGGGTATTTGCACGAAAAAATTAAGTATGAAACCATTAAAACGGTCTAAAATAAAAAAGATGATGCAAAATGATGTAGTTTATATCCCAATGTTTGGTAAAAACTACTCTCTCAATGTACATGTGTCAGGTGCATTGGTAGGGTATGAGGTTAAAAGAGATAAATATGAATGTCGATAGTTGTTTGGAAACTTCCCCAAATCCACAATTTAAAGAAGCTATTTATCGTGCTTTCCCAGATGCGAGATCAACGGAAATGTTTACACATTTACCGCTTGAAAATGTCGGAATTTTACCGTTGGAATACTACATGTGGGGTGTTTATGGACCTAGAGAGGTAGCAAACAGCGAAAATGGAAGAGCTGTAATTCTAGAACCAAATATTTTGATGCTTTTACCAGATATTATTCGTCATAGAAGGTATAAAGATTATAATCTTTTGTATCCACCCATACCTAAAAGTTTTGCTATTGAAAATGGGCAACAAATAATGCGAGTTCCACCTTTTATTATTCATCCGTCTCGAGCTATTAGTGATTATAAATTAGCAATTAAATATCTTTTTAATATTAATAAGTTTTGGGAAGCGAATGAAGGTTTTGATAATAAAATAAAAGCTGTAATTGCTTTAGCATATTATTCTGGAGTACCGTTATCTGCGTTTGGTGTAAAAAGACGGTTTCCTGGCAGTCTTATCAAAGGGACTTATCCATCTTATGTTGAAATTTTCTCAAGTATCATTAATGACAGCGACATTTTAGATTATATAATATACGAATGGATAAAAAAATTTAAGTTACCAAAAGGCTTTGGCTTGCGATTCAAAGGTGAAACTGGAGATGCTAAATCTAAATGGGTGGTAAAAACAATTGTTGATATTTACAATGAGTTAGAAAATGATATTTTTGCAGTTAATATACCAGTTGGTCAAGTTGATGAGTATGTACTGACTATACATTGTACGCAAGGGTATCTTTTTTATAAAAGAAAAGAGTTTGATTATGTTGAGTATTGGAAAGGCAGGTCGTACGAGTGATATAACAGATAAGTATGAGGAGGAAGACAGCGGTGAACGATAAAAAAATTATCGCAATCATTCGCTGTCTTCCTCCTGGGGCCCGAAGATCTCTTCTCGGCATCGGGCGATGCCGTTTTCTATGCACCTTTCCCGGTTTTTCTCCGGATTCGGTGCAAAGAGCAGCACCAGAAAGGCACTGATGCCGAGAAGGATGGCGGCAGGTATCGACCCAGCAAAGAGGGCGATTGCCGCCATAACCGCAACGAAAACTGCGATCTTCTGCACTTTTCGTTGCATAGCCAAATCCTCTTCATAGAGGATTTGGCACCTTATTTCCACCTGCTTTTTGCAGGCGGAAAATCTCTCTTCGGGGGTTGGGCCTTTACGCCCCCCGAAGAATCTGATGATTAACGCGATCGCAACGATCACGACAATCAGGGCTACCCACTCCATGATTCCCTCCTTGAGAGTGGATTTGAAAGCTAGTCTCATAGTACCATATATTAGGCTTGCTGTAAACGTTGTGAGGTGTGTTTAGTATGTTTTTATGTTGTGGTAAATTATAAGGTGGTTATTACTTTAATTCCCCAAAATACCCTTTCAGATCTTCTCTATACCTATCATCATTCATCATATACTCAATAACCGCTTTGGTATATCTTACAGGGTCACCAGTAGTTCTCCATTCGCCTGATATTGGTTTAACTAACACGGTTGATTCTTTAGCCATTCTATGAATTGCATCAACTGTCCAGAGTTCCCCATCTTTACCTAAATTTTTCTCATCAACATATAAATAATCAAAAATCTTTTGGGTTAATAAATATCTGCCAAAACTTATTAGAGTAGAAGGTGCTTCTTCTGGTGATGGTTTCTCAATTATATAATCTAATACATTTTCTGTGTTATCTTTTAGTTTTATAATTCCGTATCTTGTTACATCGGCTTCTGGCATATCTTTTGCCGCTATAACACCTGTTACATCGTTTGAGCTTTTATTGTAAACATCTATTAGTTCTGCACATGCTGAATTTCCCATAATTATATCGTCAGTGTAAATGTATAAAAATGCTTCTTCACCATTTAAATATGGTTTTGCGGAAATCAAAGGCGAACCGTTTCCGTAGGGTAAAGTTTTGCCTTGTGTTATCACTATAATGTTTGGTAAATTAAAAACTTCTGTAACTTTTTGAAATCTTTCTTCTTTGCCTTGTTTAGATAATTGCTTGTATATGTGTTGAACTGTGTTGTGAAAGTAATCTTCGTAAATTGGTTTTCCTTCTTCTGTGGCAACGATTATAATCTCTGTTATTCCGGCTTTTGCACATTCTTCTACTATGTGATGTGTTATCGGTTTGTCGCCTATTGGAAGCATTGATTTTGGTAATGTTTTTGTTATTGGTAAAAATCTAGTTGCGTATCCGGCGTCTGCTAAAACTGCTTTTTTAATTTTGGGTTTTGGTGTTTGTGTGTTTTGTGTCATTGGGTTTATTTTGTATTTTTATTATGTGGAAGTCAAGAGGGGGAGAGAGATTTATCAAGATGGTGTATAATAGGTATATGAATGAATGTTTTAATAAACCATTTCCTGAACATTTAACTGTGGCCGAAATGTTTGAGTTGCCAAGAGGATTACAACAAGATTATGTTTGGAAAACCGTTATAAGAATTATAGGTGAATCATTCAGAAGGGTTAATGGAAAGTTGCCGTCAGTTAGTAAACCATCGCAAATGGAAATGTATGACGCAACCTTTATTTACGGGAAATATTTTGATGATGATGGGGGTAAACCTGTTGTTGCTGAAATTTGGACACGGCGTTATTCAGGCGATGGCTATGACAAGGTTTTTCCACAAAGAGTATTGCGTTTAAATTACATACCAGAGAATGCTTATGAAAGTGTTGCTGTGCCTAAAGTATATCCAGGTAAAAACGGTACAAATTTTGTTAGGCTTAATGACCGAGCAAGCAGCACGGAAAATGGTTTAATGTATCCGTATTTATATGTTGGTTTGTGGGAGGGGGTAGATGAGAATAGTACTACTGCACTGGTTCAGGTGTCAAATGCTCCAGATAGCATGGGTACTGATTCAAAAGGTGTCGTTCTTGGTAAGTTTAGCGTTAGTGGTAGTATATTTGTATTGTCCGATTTAACGTTAAACGGAGAAATAATTAGATCCCCTGATATATGGAATACTAAACTCTATAAAGAAATTAATAGATTTGCAGAGAAGTATGATACATTTATTAGGGGAGAGACTTATGATGAGCTTTCTTTGTTGAAATAAACGCAAACCTTTTCTTGTTGCATTTATAATTTTACTTTGCTAAAATACTCATCAGACTGTTCGGAATGATTGTTTTTGTTGCAAACAAGAACAATAGAGATAGCCGGTACTTTACATAAGGTGGCGTTTCGGATTAAATCTGAAAATATCTCAGAGGCTCTTAGCGATTTACCGCTAATCCCTCACAAAATTAGCAAAACAGATAATATCAAAGCATGGCATTTGGGGCCGGTAGCTCAGTTGGCTAGAGCGCCACATTTGCAATGTGGAGGTCATGGGTTCGAATCCCATTCGGTCCACCATTGGTGGGTTGTTGAATGGGGCTGTGTTTGTGGTATTATGTCTTTTGCTAATTTGTTTTATGAGGAAGTCTAATCTTAGTTTTTGCATATGCAGAAACAGATTTGCTCATTCAAATTTGAATGACGATAAAATTCCTCATAATTATTTAGCAAAATGATTTAACTTTTGTAACCAAAGATGGTTGCAAGTTACAAGTGTAACTAAAGTTAAATCGCACTTTAAAAACTGAATAGGTTTTTGCCTCGAATAGATTGGATACTTAGGTATCTGTTCTTGAGAGGTATCGATTTCATCGAGAAATCGAAATGTTCGCATTGGATTCTTTGATTTTAAAATCAAATTAATTCGACGATTCAAAAGACGTAAGGGCGCATGGTGGATGCCTTGGGATCTTGAGCCGAAGAAGGACGTACTAGGCTGCGATAAGCCTCGACAAGTCGCCAAGAGACGCTATTAGTCGGGGATGTCCGAATGGGGAAACCCCTCTAGGTAAAACCTAGAGATCAACCTTTTGGTTGATGGGAACCTGGGGAACTGAAACATCTTAGTACCCAGAGGAAAAGAGACTAAAAAGTATTTCCTAAGTAGTGGCGAGCGAAAGGGAAACAGCCCAAACCGGTCTTCAGACCGGGGTTGTAGGAGCCTCATAATCGCGTTTTGAAAGATAGAAGAACTTGCATGGAAAGGCAGACCATAGTGGGTAATAGTCCCGTATTCGAAATCTAGTAAAAGCGTGAGGAGGATTTCCTGAGTACCGTGGAACACGAAAATTCTGCGGGAATCCGCCAGGACCATCTGGCAAGGCTAAATACTCAAGATCACCGATAGTGAACTAGTACCGTGAGGGAAAGGTGAAAAGTACCCCGTCGAGGGGAGTGAAATAGTATCTGAAACCATGTGCTTACAAGCAGACAGAGCTCTATTAGAGAGTGATGTCGTGCCTATTGAAGAATGAGCCTGCGAGTTTTCATTATCTGCGAGCTTAACCTGTTAAGCAGGGTAGGCGTAGCGAAAGCAAGTCGTGTTAATAGCGCGCAAAGTGGTGTCGTCTTCGGATGATGCCTCGAGTATAGTAGATAATGAAAGACCCGAAGCCGTGTGAGCTAACCATGAGCAGGGTGAAGTCTACCGAAGGGTGGATGGAGGCCCGAACCGGTGTAGGATGCAAACTGCTCGGATGACTTGTGGTTAGTGGTGAAATGCCTATCGAACACGGCGATAGCTGGTTCTCCCCGAAATATATATAGGTATAGCCCTGAGTTAAAGCAACGCGGAGGTAGAGATACTGAAAGGAATGCGGGTCGAAAGACTACAATTTCCTACCAAACTCCGAATGCCGCGTTTGCGTTTCTCAGGAGTCAGTCTGTGGGAGCTAAGTTCCATGGACGAGAGGGAAACAACCCAGACCGTCAGCTAAGGTCCCTAATGTTTGCTCAGTGGAAAAGGAAGTGTTTTTCCTTAGACAACTAGGAGGTTGGCTTAGAAGCAGCCATCCTTTAAAGAGTGCGTAATAGCTCACTATTCGACTTGGGAAAGATGCGCCGAAGATTTAACGGGGCTCAAGCAAACAACCGAAGCTACGGCTTGATTAGACTTGTCTAATCAAGGGTAGGGGAGCGTTCTAGCAACCTGTGAAGGTCACATGTGAGTGTGGCTGGAGGAACTAGAAGTGAGAATGTAGGTATAAGTAACGTTAGTCAGGTGAGAACCCTGACCGCCGAATATCCAAGGTTTCCTACGCAACGGCAGTCGACGTAGGGTTAGTCGGTCCTAAGGTGTAGCCGAAAGGCGAAGCCGATGGGCAAACGGTTAATATTCCGTTACTTCAGCAATACTGCGATGGAGGGACGCATCGTGATAACCTGAGCGCCCGTATGGTTGGGCGTCTAAGCAGAAAGTTAGAGAATGTAGGCAAATCCGCATTCTCGTTTAAGGCGATCTGTAGGCGAAGGCGTAAGCCGAAGTCAGGCGTGTTATGGTGCCTAGAAAAGCTTCTAAGCTTATGTATTGTTGAATCCGTACCGCAAACCGACACTGGTGGATAGGTAGAGAATACCAAGGCGAACGAGTAAACCAAGCTTGAGGAACTCGGCAAAATCACCCCGTAACTTCGGGAGAAGGGGAGCCATTGACTGGCCTTTATTGGTTAGTTGGTGGCCGCAGTGAATTGGCCTGAGCGACTGTTTAGCAAAAACACAGGGCTCTGCTTAATCCGTAAGGAGATGTATAGGGCCTGACGCCTGCCCGGTGCCAGAAGGTTAAATTCTGCGGTTAACTCTGCTTGCAGAGTGAAGCTGCGGAAATAAGCCCTGGTAAACGGCAGCAGTAACTATGACTGTTCTAAGGTAGCGAAATTCCTTGTCACCTAATTAGTGACCCGCACGAAAGGCGTAACGACTTGGGCACTCTCTTAAGCTTGGACTCGGTGAATTTGAATTGGCCGTGAAGATGCGGCCTTCCCGCTGTGGGACGAAAAGACCCCATGGAGCTTTACTGCAGGTTGGTATTGGCAAGCGTATAAGATTGTTCAGTGTAGGTGGGAGACTTCGGTCGCCAATGAGACACCACCCTTTCTTATGCGTGAGTCTAACCCTAGCAAAACTAGGGAACAATGCCTGCTGGGTAGTTTAACTGGGATGGTTCCCTGCAAAAGAGTAACGCAGGGGTACAAAGGTTGGCTTGCTCCGGATGGAAATCGGAGTGTAAGCGTAAAGGTATAAGCCAGCTTGACTGCAAGAGCAACAACTCGAGCAGATGCGAAAGCAGGTCTTAGTGACCCTCAGGTGGAACATGGGTTCGCCTGAGACAACGGATAAAAGTTACCCTGGGGATAACAGAGTAATGGCTTCCAATAGTCCATATTGCCGAAGCCGTTTGCTACCTCGATGTCGGCTTGTCTCATCCTGGTGCTGAAGCAGGTGCCAAGGGTTGGGCTGTTCGCCCATTAAAGAGGCGCACTAGCTGGGTTCAGAGCGTCGTAAGACAGCTCGGTCTATATCTACAGCGGGCGTGAGGAATCTGAGGAATGCTGTTCCTAGTACGAGAGGACCGGAATGGATTAGCCTCTGGTGTACCAGTTGTCGTACCAACGGCACTGCTGGGTAGCTACGCTAGTATCGGATAAGCGCTGAAGGCATATAAGCGCGAAGCCGATTCCAAGATTAGATTCTATGCCCTCCTGAGAGACTATCAGGTTGATAGGCGGCAGGTGTAAGCACAGTAATGTGTTCAGCCGAGCCGTACTAATGGGTTATCTTTTGAATTCGCATATTTGGCAATTTATTGCCTTACCATGCGAACATTAAAACCTATTCAGTATTTAGAGTGTGATTAACTCTAATGTACTTTTATATATGTGGAATTTAAAAGTTAATTTTGTGGTAAATTTTTTGCTACAAAATAAACTTATTTTAAATTCTCAAAGTTAGAGTATATGATGCTGGTGATGCTAGCGATGTGGAACCACCTCTTTCCATTCCGAACAGAGAAGTTAAACGCATCAGCGGCGAAAATAGTGCACTGGTAACGGTGTGTGAAGATAGCTCATCGCCAGCATCATGTATTTTAGCGCTTTAGTTTATTTAGTTTTTTCGCATAAAGTTGTGCGAAAGTGTGTTTTTGCCTTTTTTGGTTCAAATACACAAAACCGCTATTTTTGAATTTCATGCCATACATAATTTATTAGCACTAACTAGTGTTAGTTTTGTATCGGTAGAATTCCTCATAATAATAATTTTGAAGTTTCAAAGATAGCATAAGTTTAAAATGTCAAAAGATCTAAGTGCGTTAATAGATAAACATAATAAACACCCTAAAGTTTTTAAGCAGGGTGAAATGGTTGAGGGTAAAGTTATCTCAATCGATAGAAGGTATTTATTAGTTGATGTAGGAGCAAAATCTGAGGGTTTAATATCTAAAGATGAGCTTAAATATTTACCAGAGCCACTTAAAAATATTAAAGTCGGGGATACTATTACAGCAACAGTTTTGTATCCTGAAAATAGACAAGGTAATTTGATTCTTTCGTTAAAGAAAGCAACAACCGATGGTAATTGGGATACTTTACAAGAACTATTTGAATCAGGTGAGACTCTTGAAGTTACAGTTTTGGAATATTATAAGGGTGGGTTAATGGTTGATGTTGGCGGTGGTCAACGAGGTTTTATTCCTATTAGTCATTTAAGCAGAGCTCATTTTGAGCAATTTAATACTGCAATGATTGAGGCAAAAGGGTCGTTAGCAGATTCAGATTTAGGTGGGCTTAAAGGAATGCAACTTACAGTTAAGGTTATTGAAGTTGATCCAAATAAAAACAGATTAGTTTTATCAGAAAAAGAAGTAATGTCGGCAGAAGAAATTAGACAAAGAGATAAAAGATTAGCAGAAATTAAGGTTGGTGATGTTGTTGAAGGTGTTGTTTCAACTGTATTACCTTATGGTGTTTTAGTTGATTTAAATGGTATTGATGGATTAATTCATATTTCAGAAATTGCATGGGAAAAAGTTTCTTCGCCAAGTGATTACTTTTCAACAGGTGATAAGGTAAAAGTTAAAGTTATCAGCAAAGAAGACGATAAAATTGCATTGTCAGTGAAAGAACTTAAAGATAACCCATGGAAAGGGGTTGAAGGTAAATATCCATTAGGAAAGATTGTTAAG
>Ga0256914_1000502_pt1 | contig 38409 bp, 29 predicted proteins | sample HulkmetaG_FD_191571 | JGI IMG/M metagenome (GOLD analysis project Ga0256914, IMG submission 191571) | Hydrothermal chimney microbial communities from Main Endeavour vent field at the Juan de Fuca Ridge, Pacific Ocean - Hulk | ecosystem: Environmental > Aquatic > Marine > Hydrothermal vents ... | reverse complement strand
CACGGCCCTGTTCCATATTCACCTCCTGCCCCGTGCGCTTGACCACCACCATGTGCTCCACCACAGGCGAACGATGCACCGCAGCGTCAGCAATATCCTTCAGATTCACCGTCTTGCCCCGGAGCCAGGCCCCATCCGCGGTGATCAGCACCCGGCTCTGCGCGTCCTTGATGCGGTCGGCCAGGGCCTGCTCGCTGAATCCGCCATACACCACCGAATGGATGGCGCCGATCTTGGCCGTCGCCAGCATGGCGATGGGCAGTTCCGGAATACGCCCCATGTAAATGGTGACCGTATCCCCTTTCTTCACCCCCAGGCTGCGCAGGATATTGGCGAACTTGTTCACCTCTTGCCATAGACGATAGTAGCTGCATGATCGCTGATCGCCATTTTCTCCTTCCCAAATCAATGCGATCTTGTTCTTGCGCCAGGTCTGCACATGTCGATCCAACGCGTTGTAAACGATATTCGTCTTGGCCCCAACAAACCATTTGTAAAAAGGCGCATTGGAATCATCCAGCACCTTCTCCCACGGCTCGAACCAGTCCAGCTCTTGGGCGCGCTCCGCCCAGAACGCCTCGATATCGGCCAAAGCCTTCTCCCTGACAGCATCATAATCCTTGATGTACGCCTGTTCCACCACTTCCGGCGAGGGATAATAGATCTCGTGCTCTGCCGATACGATGTCTTCATGTCTGTCCATAACACATCTCCTTTTGGGTGAATGAGGATGGGTAGAGGGTTGGGTTGGCAAGAAAGGGTTGGCGTTATTTGACGCCGCCTCGGGTGAAGAAGAACCACACCACCGCGAACGCTGCGAAATAAATCAAAGGATAAAGCCAGATACTGTAATTGTCGATGGTCTGGGCGATGGATTCCTTCTTGGTCACCTCCAGTCGCTTAAGCCAGACGTTGAAGATGACGACGACGCCCGTGATGACGAAAGTCGTCACCAATACCAGATCCAGCACCGTGGCGTAGCCGAGATGTGGTAAAGCATCGGAAATGGTGAAATTGAACGCCACGAAAATGAGGAGATTGGCGCTGGCCACATCCACGCGTTTGCTGTAATCCTTGAGGAAGAAGGTGAACCAGGAGACGATGATGATGAGCAGCACCGGAATGAAGATGCGCACCACATAGTACATGAGATGCCGGTTGGCCGTGAACGCGAAACTGTACTGCGATTCCGTTTGCACCCTGTCGATCTCCGTCCACTGCTCTTGAATCACCCATTCTTCCTCGCCCAACTGCTCGCCCGCGCCCGAAAATTCCGGCAATTCGGTAAAGACAAAGAGATGATCGGGGAACACCTGGCGAATGCGGATGTAAAATTGCTGGATATCGAAGGGGTAGAGGCGGAAATCGAAATCGGGCGCCTGGAGGGTGACGGTAGACCGTTCGTAATAGATGGCCCGACCATCGCTGAACACCACCACCAGCCCATTCTGGATGTCGCGGCGTCCCTGCTGGTTGAAATAAACGAACTCGGGCCAGATCGTGCCGTGCGCCGCCACATACTTGGTGAAATCGCCGATGCTCAGGGATTTGTATTTGCAATTGCAGGTCGCGGGATCAAAAGCCAGCTTGGGATCCTGCCATGCCATCTGCAAGGTGACCACCACGCTGAAATTCTCCGCCTTCTGATCCACACCGGTGATCTGATCCATCTTGACGCCGATCTGCACAGGAATGGGCTCCTGCAACACCTTTTGCCCGGGCGTCGGCTGACCCTGTCCGCTGAGCGTCTCGGGCGCGTTGACGCCCACCTGCAATCGAAAATCGCCGCTCACCCCCTCTCCGGTCTCGTCCAGCGACAACGTGTAATTCTCCGCATCCTGCTTCAGCCGATATGTCAGGGTGACGACCCTATCCCCCGCCCCGGTCGAAAATCCAACAGCCAGCAACTTGTCGCCATAATCTTTCAGCCGGATGATGGGGGCGCTGCCCTCAGCATTCGTCTCCGCATAGGCGTAAATCGTGTCTCCCCCCTTCAGCGGGCGAATGTGGTACTGCTCCAATTGCCCCGAGGTCAGGGTCCCCGTCATTTCCTGAACCGCTTTCAGGGGCGGAAAAATCTCCATCTCCGATATGAACTTCCTATCAGTGGGCTTGGCCTCCCCGGTGAGGGCCTCGGGCGCGTTGACGCCCACCGATAAAGTGAACTTCCCCCAGTTGGGGTGTGCTGGGTTGGGATAGACCAGGATCAGATAGTCGCCGTCGTTGGGGATGGCGTACTCGAAAGCCGCGTCATAGCCTCCTCCGCTGTCGTCGTCCCAGATGAGGAAATGCTCGCTGGCAAACTCCGGAAGCATGGCCACCGGGTCTCGCCCTGCATCGATGGATTGGTTCACCGCCTCGTTGAACGCCAGATCAATCTTCAAAACGTCGGTGTCGCCGGTTACCAACGCCGCCAATGGATCGAGATTGCCCGTCTCGGTGTGCACCTGGACATACAATCTATCCAGAGTTTTGAGATTTTTCACCCGGTAGACCAGCCCGAAGCCGTGGGGTGCGATCTCTCCCTGAACGATCTGGATGCGTTTGACAGGCTCATCCGCCCGCGCCTGCAGAGGAAACAGCGGTAGCAATTGGATGGAGATGAAAAACGCGAGAATAGCCGAACGCAACGCCCGTCCTCCCGAAACGCGAGCCAACATCCCGGTATGAAAAATGCGATCTGGCAGGCGAAGGATTCTCTTCATCAAGAAATCTCCGATTCATAGCCAGCAAGCTTTTTCTGTTCTATGTAGTATTTGATAAAGACCGCGCCCAAGAGCGCTGCTAAAATGCCAAGTCCCACCCAAACAGGCCGCCAGTCCTCAGGCGTCTTCATATTGATCAAGCTGTTCTGCTTCCAGTGCTCGTAATCTTCTTGCAAGTGCATGAGTTGATCTCCTATCTTCGAAAATAAAGACGATGGACGGAGGACGATAGTTTTCACGAGCCTTCATCCCCTATCGTCCATCGTCCTGTCATTGGCGTCGGCGCGGGCATGCCATCGTCTGCTTCTCAACAGCAGGTGATGCCCGCATCTTCGTCTCGACCCAATTCAGGATGATGTTTGACTGCCGCTTGCTTCTCTTCCGGCAAGATCATGCGTTGCAGACTGACGCCCGCCTCGGCCAGAAACTGCCGGGCGATGTTATCGGGATATTCGCCCGCGTACACCACCCGCTTGATGCCCGCATTGATGATCATCTTGGCGCAGGTGAGACAGGGCTGATGCGTGACGTAGATGGTGCCATTTCGCACCGAAACGCCATGATAGGCCGCCTGGATGATGGCGTTTTGCTCCGCGTGCAGGGTGCGCACGCAGTGGCCATCTACGATGAGGTGTCCGACATCATCGCAGTGGGGCAGGCCCGAAGGAGAGCCGTTGTAACCCGTGGTGAGGATGCGGCGATCGCGCACGATGATCGCGCCCACATGGGCCCGATCGCAGGTGCTGCGCTCCGCCACCTTCATGGCGATACCCATGAAATACTCATCCCAGCTCGGTCGTTTGCTCATGATCGCAGCCTCATGCCGTGCCAAACTGTCGGTCGCCCGCATCGCCCAGGCCGGGAACGATGAATCCCGCCGGGGGATCGCCAGACTTTTCGGGCTCGGGCGTGAGATGCTTGTCCAGCGCGGCCAGATAGATATCCACGTCGGGGTGCGACTTGGCCAGATGATCGACGCCCTCGGGCGCACCGATGATGCCCATGTACTTGATGCGGTTGGCTCCCCATCGTTTGAGGATATCCACCGTCGCCACCGCGGAGCCGCCTGTGGCCAACATCGGGTCCAGCACCAGCACAACCTGCACTGTGGGCGCCACAGGCAGTTTGTTGTAATACTCCACCGGCTTCAGTGTGCGTTCATCCCGATAAAGGCCGATGTGCCACACCTCGGCCTGAGGCACCAGCTCCCAGATGCCGTTGACCATGCCCAGGCCCGCCCGTAAAATGGGCACCAGCCCAATGCGCTCCTGTAATTCGACGCCATCGGCTTCCGCCAGGGGCGTTTGCACCTTGACTGGCTTCAGCGCCAGATCCATGGTGGCCTCATAGGCCAAAAGAATGGTGATCTCGCGAATTAGATTCCTGAATTGCAGAGAATCGGTGTCCTTGTCACGAAGAATAGTAACTTTATGCTGGATGAGAGGGTGGGTGGAAACGTGAATTTGGGCCATTTGCGTTTTTCCCCGCGTTTGAAAAAATGGGCGACCCGAAGGTCGTGCATGGAGAACAAAAAAGCTGACGTTACCAAGATTGTAACGCCAGCTCAGAGAATCGTCAAAATGCCTTCGCACTACTCCACCGGGAAATGCCACCGGGTGCGTTGAGGACTCATCCCCCGACGGAGCATACGCTCAATATCGCTCTGGCATTTGACGCACAAGGTCGCCTCCGGCTTGACTTCCAGACGCTCCCGAGGAATCTCTGCGCCGCAGCGTTCGCAGATGCCATATTGGCCTGCTTCTATGATCTTGAGGGCATGATCGACCTCCGCCAATTTAGCTTCCAGCGTCTCCAGCAGGGTGGCGCTTTTTTCCCGTTCGATGATCTCAGGATCGCCTTCCTCGACATCGACATCAACCTCGCTCTTCAACGTCTGTTTCAGGACTTCGATATCGCCCAGCAGTTTTTCACGTTCCTGGTATAGCACTTGCTTATTGTGTTCGATGAATTGGGCGTCCAACATTGTCTATCCTCCTGGTGGGAAAACTCCCAAACGTTCCTCAATGCCAGTCGAACTGTATGTGAGGGAATAATGATGGTTGCGACTTCAGCGCTCGTCTTTCCTCTTTGAAAAACGATGATTTGAGCGCAATCTTTTACCACAAAATGAGTGTTTTCGTCAAGCTGGGGATGGATAAAATCTCGACGCTGACTTGTTATAGAACAAACGACCGGGTATAATAACGAAATCAACGGACGATTATCAACTGGCAACGCATCACGGGAACATTAGCCGCCCCGATTTTTCGATTCCTCTTATGCCCGAACGCCCCATCGACCCCAACGCTCAGCCCACAGACAGCCTGGACGCGGCGCTGCGCATCAAGCGCCTGGATGAGCTTTATGGCCAGGATAAAGTGCGGAACAATCTCGAGATCCTGATCGAGGCCGCCCGCCATCGCGGCGAGACCCTGGATCATATTCTGCTGTACGGTCCGCCGGGGCTGGGCAAGACCACTATTGCTCACATCGTCGCCAACGAGATGGATGTGAATCTCAAGGTGACTGCGGGCCCGGCCATCGAGCGCGCGGGCGATCTGGCCGCCATCCTCACCAATTTGCGCCAGGGCGACATTCTCTTCATCGATGAGATTCATCGATTGGGGCGGGCTGTGGAGGAGATACTCTATCCGGCCATGGAGGACTTCGCGCTGGATATCGTCATCGGCAAGGGTCCCAGCGCCCGCAGCATCCGTCTGAAGCTGCCTCGATTCACCGTCATCGGCGCCACCACGCGCCTGGCCCTGCTCACCTCGCCCTTGCGGGCCCGCTTCGGCGTGGTGCTGCGCTTCGATTTCTACGACGTCCCCTCTCTAAAGCGCATCATCCGCCGCGCGTGCGAGCTGACCCAAACGCCTTACGATGAGGATGGCGTGCAGGTTATCGCCAGCCGGGCTCGGGGCACGCCACGGGTGGCGCTGCGCCTCTTTCGCCGCGTCCGCGATTTCGCTCAGGTGCGGGCGCAGGGCGTCATCACCCAGCCAGTGGCGGAGGCTGCCTTGAATCTGCTGGAGATCGATTCGCTGGGGTTGGATAGTCTGGATCGCACCGTGCTGGAGGCCATCATCACCAAATTCGGGGGCGGTCCGGTGGGGCTCGATACGCTGTCGGCTTCGGTCAGCGAGGAATCGGACACCATCATGGACGTGGTGGAGCCCTATCTGCTGCAATTGGGCTTCCTGGAGCGCACCCCGCGCGGGCGTATCGCCACGCGTCGGGCTTACATCCACCTGGGGCATCCTTACCCCGACGACGCTTCGGGTCAGGCGACGCTGTTCGATTGACGTCGATTATCCTGGCCGGATGGATTGGGGAACCCGTCCAAACAGCATCGTCGATAGACGACTCTCGCTATTTGGGATCGCGCCCGTTCTTGTTTGGCGTTTCAGAAAATCGGTGATATAAGTTAATGATGAGGCGTCTCGCCATCTCCCACCTTCTGCCAATTGGAGCAATCAAATGGCCCGAAAAAAGCCCCTGTCGAACATCGATGCAGCCTGGCTGCACATGGACGATCCCACCAATCTGATGATGATCACCGGTTTCTTTGAATTTTCGGAGGAGCTGGATTATGAACGGTTGAAGGCGACGGCTGAGTTTCGGATGGTGCGGCGTTGGCGCCGGTTTAGGCAGCGGGTGCGGGAGTCGCGACTGCCGCTGCGCGGGCCCTATTGGGAGGATGATCCCTATTTCGATATCGACAATCATGTGATGCGGCTGGCGCTGCCCTCGCCCGGCGATGACGCAACGCTGAAGGAGGTGATCAGCACCCTTGCCAGCAGACCGTTGGATCGGAGCAAGCCCCTGTGGGAATTCCATCTCGTCGAGAATCTGCTGGGCGGCGGTTCTTTTCTGGTGGTGCGCCTGCATCACGCCATCGCCGACGGCATTGCGTTGATGTCGGTGTTGATGACGCTGTGCGATGTGAATCCCGACGCGCCCTGGCCCAAGCCCGAGTCGGAAAAAGCCCATCGTCGCCGCGGCCGCCGGGTGCGCTCCCTGTTCCATCCGGCGGCCAGCTTCTTCGCAGCCACCCGCACGATGGCGGATGAGGGCATGTCGATGATTACGAAGCCTGGCCATCTTGCCAAACGAGCATCGCAGGCTCGGGCTTTTACCGAACGTCTGCTCAGACTGGCGCTTCTGCCCCCCGACGCGAAGACCATCTTCAAAGGCCCTCTTGGCCGAAAGAAGGTCGTGGCCTGGACGACTGATCTGTCTTTGGATGACGTGAAACGGATCAAGACCGCTTTCGGCGTGACGGTCAATGATGTGTTGATGGCTGTGATCGCTGGCGGGTTGCGCCGATATCTGCTGGCCCGAGGCGAATCTGTGCCCCGCAATCTGAACATCCGGGCCATGGTGCCTGTGAATCTGCGTCCCCTGGAGGAAGCGGCCAAGTTGGGCAACTATTTCGGATTGGTGGTGCTTTCGCTGCCCCTCGGCATCGAAAATCCGCTGGATCGGGTGATGGAAGTGAAGCGCCGCATGGATGATCTGAAAAATTCGCCCGAGGCCGTGGTGGGCTACACCTTGCTGAAGGCCATGGGCATGACGCCTTCGGAAATAGAAAATCTGGCCGTGCAATTTTTCGCCATGAAGAGCACATTGGTGTTGACCAATGTCCCCGGCCCTCGCGAGAAGCTCTATTTTGCGGGCAGTCCCATCGAGCGGATCATGTTTTGGGTGCCGCAATCGGGACGTTTGGGGCTGGGCGTCAGCATTTTCAGCTACGCTGGCTCGGTCAGCGTCGGCGTGATGACCGATCATGGACTGGCGCCCGATCCTGAATCCATCTCCGCATACATCGAAGAAGACTTTGCCGAGATGCTGCAACTTACCGAGACGATTGCGAAGCAGGCGTATCAGCCGCCCGAAGAAGTCACTCCCTCCGCCCAGCCCTCTTCCTCTTTATGAGCATGACTTTGGGGCAGTTGGCTGCAGCTCTGCGGCTGCCCTGCCAACATCCCGACATCCCCATCACCCACATCAGCTCTGATTCTCGGCGAATAGGCCCGAACGGATTGTTCGTCGCCTATCCGGGCGTGCAGGTGGACGCGCATCGCTTCATTCCGCAGGCTGTGGCCGCAGGAGCCAGCGCGGTGGTGGGAGAGAAGCCCATGCCCGCTCTTCCCGCGCCCTATCTGCGCGTGAGCGACGGACGTTGGGCCCTGGGGATGCTTGCGGCCGCGTGGGAGGGGTTCCCCAGTCAGCGCATGGGCGTCATCGGCGTTACCGGCACCGATGGCAAAACCACGACCAGCAATCTGCTTCACAGCATTTTTACGGCTGCGGGCTTGCGCACTGGGCTGTTGACCACCGTCAACGCCCGTATCGGCGACCTGGTGGCGGAGACGGGCCTGCACACCACCACGCCCGACGCACCCGCCTTGCAGCGCTATCTGCGGCAGATGGCGGACGCGGGCAGCCATTGGGCCATTCTGGAAACCACGTCCCACGGGCTCAGTCAGTGGCGGGTGGCGGGCGTCGTCTACGATATCGCTGTGTTCACCAACATCACCCACGAGCACCTGGATGAGCATGGCGATTACGAGGGCTATCTGCGGGCCAAGGCCAGGCTGCTGGAGATGTTACAGTGCGCGCCCGTCAAGCCCGATATTTCCCGGGCTGCGGTGCTGAATGCTGACGACGGCTCCTTTTCCCTGCTCAGCGCATATCGGACGCCGCGAATGGTGAGCTATGGCATCGCGCGGGGCGATGTGCGGGCCAGAGCGATTCGGCAAGACCCCGCAGGCTTGCGTTTCATCGTTGAGGGCGCAGGCCGGCGGCTGAACATCGAAACGCCGCTGATGGGGCGTTTCAATGTGTACAACAGTCTGGCCGCCATTGCCGCGGCCATGGTCGCGGGCCTGGACGATGAAGCCATCCTGCAGGGGCTGGCCAACGTCCCCGGGATGCCGGGGCGCATGGAGCGCATCGACCGGGGGCAGGATTTCACCGCCATCGTAGATTTTGCACACACGCCCTTCGCCCTGGAAGCCGCACTGCTCACCGCCCGGGAGATGACCGACGGCCGGGTCATCGTCGTGTTCGGCTCCGCAGGCTTGCGAGATGTGGAAAAGCGACGCATGATGGGCGAAGTCGCTGGCAGATTGGCGGACCTGGCCATCATCACGGCGGAAGACCCGCGCACAGAGGATTTGACCAGCATCATGGCGACCAGCGCTCGGGCTTGTGAGGCTGCCGGAGGCATGGCTCTCATGGAGGCGGATCGTTATCGGGCCATGCAGCGGGCGCTGGCCGAAGCCGCACCGGGCGATGTGGTGATGGTGTGCGGCAAGGGGCATGAGCAATCTATGTGTTTTGGCGAGATCGAATATCCCTGGGACGATCGGGTGGCGCTGACTCATGCGCTGGACGTGCATCTGGGGCTGCGAGAGGATGAGCCGCCCTTCATCCTGCCCACCCATCAGGGCTGATTGATCGAGGGGGCGCAGACCGACTGACGCCAGGACTTTGGGACGCTTCGCGTCGGGGACGGGCCTGCGTCCGTTGGCGGGCCGGCGCCAGTAGCGTTCGAGTTCCCTGGGTCAGCGCTCCGTTAGACGCATTGCCCCAAAACTGAAACGCACCCACCGTCCCCAGCAATTCCAAATTTAGGGAAAATCGGCCAGAAAGCGTTTATCTGAGGCTTCCCCGACTCCTTTTTGCCCCCTCCCCGGCCCTCCCCCGACACTCGCTACGCTCGCGTTCGAGGGAGGGGGCCCTTCATCTACAAAGTTTTTTGCTCTCGCCGGGCTCCTCCCCCCGTGCGACGGCTGTCGTAACGGGGGGAGGCTGGGAGGGGGGCTTGGAGCAACGACAAATTTGAAACTGCTGCACCGTCCCCAGCTTTGTTGACAGGGGAAGAAATCCGGACTATAATTTGTCATACCATCATACAATCAGACCAATTATCGACTATGTTCAAACGCAGCCCTTCCCTCACCGAGCAGACCAAACTTTACATCAAGGAACGCATTCTCAACCATGAGTTTGCAGACGGACGCATTCCATCGGAGACCGAGCTGGCCAATGAGTTGGGCGTAAGTCGCACCACTGTGCGGGACGCTCTGAGCAAGTTGGAGAGCGAGGGCGCGATCATCCGTAAGCAGGGGGCGGGCACGTTCGTCAATCAGCAGGGGCTGCGCATCAAGTGGCGGCTGGATGAAATCTGGTCATACGAGAATGTGTTGCAGGCCAACGGCTACACGCCGTCGGTGACAGTGCGCAGCGTCACCGAGACGGCGGCGGATAAGCAGTTGGCCCGGGACTTGGAGCTGAATGAGGGGGATCCGATTCTGCTCATCGAAAAGGTCTTCTTGGAGGATCGCGACACGCCCGTGATCTTCACCGTCAACCGCATCCCAAGGAAGTTTGCGTCTAAGCAAGTGGCGTCGGAACAGGTGCGCAGGCCGATTTACGAATTCCTGGCCGCCTGCTGCCGCCAGCATCTCCTCTATTACCTTTCCGATATCGTGCCGGTCGTTGCAGATGAGGCGCTGGCCGAGATTCTGGATGTCGCCGCGGGGGCGCCGCTGCTTTCCTTCGAGGAGATCGGCTACAACGCCAACAACGAACCCATCCTCAAGGCGATTTCCTATTTCCGGGATGATCGCCTGCGGTTTCGTCTGATTCGTCGTAGAACATAGGCTTGTTTCTGGCCTTGTCGTTCATACCATTCATCTCAATCTTTTTCAATGGAGAAAACATAATGAGAAGTTTTGCTGGTCGAGACATTCTGTCTCTCAAAGATTTTGAGCGTAACGAATTTTTTCGCGTGTTCGAGGTGGCGGCTGAGCTGGAGCCCATCGCCCGCAATCGCCGCAATGTGGATCTGCTGAAGGAAAAGACTCTGGTCACCGCCTTCTATCAGCCCTCCACTCGCACTCGTCTGGCCCATGAGGCCGCGATGTTGCGTTTGGGCGGCGCTGTCACTGGTTTTTCCGACGCCAAAATGACCCGGGCTGGCGACTTCTATCAAGAGAGCATCAAAGACACCGTGAAGATGTTGGAGTTCTACGGTGATGTCATCGTCATGCGTCACTTCCAGAAGGGCGCTCCCCACGAGGCCGCCAAGTGGGCTTCCATCCCCGTCATCAACGGCGGCGACGGCTGGGGCGAGCATCCCACCCAGATTCTGACCGATCTCTACACCGTCCTGAGCGAGAAGGGAACCATCGACGGTCTGCGCTGGGTGGCTGTAGGCGATATGCGCATGCGCACCATGCACTCTCTGGGCCACGCCCTCACCCAATTCGATTGCCCCATCACCTTTGTGGCGCCGCCCGGCATGGAGATGCCCGACGAGTACAAGAATGATTTCACCCAGGCCGGCCTGAACTTCGATTTCGCCGATCATGTGGGCGATGTCATCGGCGAGGCCGATGTGATCCTGGTCGAGCCCACCGTGCAGCCCGACTACACCAAGTCGCGCGATGAGCGCCAGGGCGAAGTGCCCACCACGCCCGACAACTACAAGATCACCCGCGACCTGCTGATGAACAAGGCCAAATCGGACGCCATCCTGCTGCACTCCCTGCCCCGCATGGATGAGATTCCTCCCGATGTGGACATCACCCGCTGGTCCCGCTACTGGCAGGAGGCCTTCAACGGCGTGGTCATGCGCATGGCCCTGCTGGCCCTCGTGCTGGGCGCGATGGAGTAAGGTTAGCGATTCGCCTGATGGCAGCCGTTTTTCTTCTGTGAATCATCTGTCTTGACGAAGATAGACCAAAGTGGACGAAGGTGGACGATTCTTTTCGTCTACTTTCGTCCCGTCGTCCATTTTCGTCGGTCAACAGATTAAGGTTGGTTTCAGACGCCTGCGGCAGATTTTTCTTATGACCTCCTCCCAGCGTTCCCGACTGGCCGAGTGGCTGCGGGCCATTCCCCAATCCCGGCATAATCCCCGCCCGATCCGCGAACTCCCGGGCGGGGATGCCATCGGGCAGGGACTGGCCGTGCTGCTGGAGACCTGGGGCGCGGTGGCGCTGAGCGATGCGGGCATCCGGGCCACTTCCCAGCCCGCGTACTACTTTCTGCACAGTCTGGCCGCCTGGGTCGAGGCTGATGGCCATGTCATCGAGGATTGGTCGGAGCAGCAAGGCGCCCGCGCCGGCGAGGGCCTGCAGCACGGCGCCAGCCTCGTCTTCCTGCTGGAACAGGAGCGCCTGCGCCGTTTTCCCGCCGCCTCCGCCATTCGATTCACTGCTGTGGCCGAGGCGCTCATCATCAGGCCTGGCGAACCAAAGCGTTTTTTGGTGCAATGGGATGACCGAGCGGGCCAGTATCAGGTCATCGGCGGCAGGCAAAAGGATAATCTGGACTGGCGGGAGCCCATCGAGCAGACCGCCATCCGCGAGCTCGAAGAGGAGCTGGATTATCAGGTCAGTTATAAGGCCGGGGATTTTTCCCTGGCCTTTTTGGCTGCTTTCGAGGGGGATAAACGGCTTTCGCCTTCCTTCGGAGCGCTGACCGCCTATCGTTTCACCTTCTTCCAGGCGCTGAATCTGCCTCCCATCCGTTTGGCCCCGAACGATCGCTGGGTAACCCGGGCTGAGCTGCTGGCCGGGCGCACCGAGGATGGCCGTCCCGTGCGCGGCAACCACATCCGCCCGCTGGAAAAAAACATGGGCAAGACCATCGACGCCCTGCCATCCTCTTTTCGATAGATGATATGTAACTACTCACGTCACTGTCATGAGCGCTGCCGAGGGCGCGTGCCTTTTGCAGCATGTCGTCAAAGGTCCTGCGTCAAATGTCAAAAACACATGCGACGCGGACGTCGCAATACAAAATCCCACGCTTGACGTTTTCCGTTTGACGTCTGGGCGGTCAGAAACGCTTATTTCATGGCGTCAATCACGGTCAAGCACGCCACCTGAGTAGTTACCCCAATATCTAATCTCCAACATCCCTCACGCTTTCAAGCAGACATCAGTTTTCTTTACACTATTTTTCACCAGGAGAGTTTACGATGCAAACCAACATGCGCGGTATGGATATGATCACCACCCAGGAGTGGACCAAGGATCAGATCGATACCATTATGGACGTCGCTTTCGACCTGAAAAAGAAGCGGGCCCTGGGCGTTCCTCACGCCTACCTGCGGGACAAGGTCCTGGCGATGATGTTCTTCTTCAGCTCCACCCGCACCCGCGGCTCCTTCGAGGCGGGCATGGCCCAGCTGGGCGGGCATCCGGCCTTCATCGACAGCCGCACCACCCAGATCAAGCACGGCGACACCACCAAGGAAATCGGCGACATCTTCGGCCGCTATTTCGACGGCATCGCCATCCGCGAGGTTACCTGGGGCAAGGGCAACCGCTACATCCGCGAGGTGGCCGAGGCCAGCCGTGCGCCTGTGCTGAATATGCAGTGCGATCTCTACCATCCCCACCAGATCCTGGCCGACCTGATGACCATCATCGAGAAGAAAGGCGACCCCCGCGGCAAGACCATCACCGTGAGCTGGGCCTATGCTTCCAGCTATCTCAAGCCCATCAGCGTGCCCCAGAGCCTGATCCTGCTGGCCACCCGCTTCGGCATGAACGTGCGTCTGGTGCGCCCGCCCGAGTTCAAATTGGTGCCCGACATCGTGCAGCAGGCCCGCGACAACGCCCGCAAGCATCATGGCAGCTTCGAGATTATGGATGACTTCGAGGCGGGCATGCAGGGCAGCGACATCATCTACGCCAAGAGCTGGGGCCCCCTGCTGACCACTGACGACCCCGAGGAAGGCAAGCGCATCACCGATCAGTACAAGGACTGGATCACCGATGAGCGCCGCATCGCCATGGCTGCTGAGGACGCCATCTACATGCATCCGCTGCCCGCGGACCGCGACATCGAGGTCACCAGCGCCGTGCTGGACGGGCCGCATTCCGTCGTCTTCGATCAGGCCGAGAACCGTCTCCACGCCCAGAAGGCCGTCATGGCTTTGACGATGGGCTAAGGAAGTAGACAAGTAGGAAGTAGACAAGGATGGAGGTTTGTTGATGATGGACCGGCAGCGGCAGAGCGGCTTCGAGGATTTGAAGTGTTGGCAGCGTGCCCGTCAACTCATGTTGGCCTGTCACCAGTTGGCCGATCGACTTCCATCCAACGAACGGTATGATCTGGCTTCGCAAATTCGCAGATCATCCAAAAGCGGAATGGCCCATATCAGTGAAGGATATGGCCTGATGCCTCAAAATCTGACACGTCCCAGAAATGACGAGCGTCACTCCCCCTTGTCTACTTATCCCTTATTTACTTTTCCCTCTCCCCACCCACAAAACGAGGTACTCTCACATGGCAGAAAAACACAAGACAGCTGTTGTCGCCATCGGCGGCAATTCGCTCATCAAAGATAAAAAGCACCAGACCGTTGAAGATCAGTACAATGCCGCGAGCGAGACCGCCAGGCACATCGCCGCCATGATCAAGGATGGCTGGACCGTCGCCATCGGGCACGGCAATGGCCCGCAGGTCGGGTTCATCCTGCGCCGCTCCGAGCTGGCCGCGCACGAGCTGCACGAGGTGCCGCTGGACGTCTGCGGTGCAGACACCCAGGGCGCCATTGGCTACGCCCTGCAGCAAAATCTCTACAACCACTTCCTGGATATGGGCATCGACCGCAACGTGGTCACTGTGGTGACCCAGGTGGAGGTGGACCCCAACGATCCCGCCTTCCAGAACCCCAGCAAGCCCATCGGCTCCTTCATGGACAAGGAACAGGCCATGAAACGCAAGGAAGAGGATGGCTGGGATGTGGTGGAAGATGCTGGACGCGGCTGGCGCCGCGTGGTGGCTTCTCCCAAGCCCAAGCGCATCGTGGAAGAGCCTGCGGTCAAGCAGCTCATCAGAGCGGGCACCATCGTCATTACCGTGGGCGGCGGCGGCATTCCTGTGGTGGCCGATGAAAACGGCAAGCTGCACGGCGTGGCCGCAGTTATCGATAAGGACTTTGCCTCCAGCCTGCTGGCCATTCGCCTGAATGTCGACGTCTTCATCATCAGCACCGCGGTGGAGAAGGTGGCCCTGAACTTCGGCAAACCCAACGAGAAATGGCTGGATCACATGACCCTGGCCGAGGCCAAGGCCTATCTGGCCGAGGGCGTCCACTTCGCCAAGGGCAGCATGGCCCCCAAGATCCAGGCGGTTATCAACTTCCTGGAAGCGGGCGGCGAAAAGGCTATCATCACCGATCCGCCCAACATCACCCGGGCCCTGGCTGGCGAAACCGGCACCATCATCACCCGCGAGTAAGTGGAAGATGGGATTGGGAAACTGGTAGACTGGTAGATCAGGAAACCCAGTTTCCCATCTCTCCAGCCTCCCCGAAAGGACAAACTATGGATCACATCAAATATCTCAAATGTATGATCTGCGGCAAGACGTACCAGCCCGATGAGGTGAAATACGTCTGTCCCGACCACGGCAACGAGGGCATTCTGGACGTGGTGTACGATTACGAAGTCATCGCCCGCCGTCTCAGTCCCGCCAGCCTGGCCGAAAACTCCGATCCCACCATCTGGCGCTACAAGCCGCTGCTGCCAGTGGAGCCCAACGCGGAGGTCCCGCCCCTGACCGTGGGCGGCACGCCTCTGTACGAGACGCCCCGTCTGGCCGAGCATCTGGGTCTGAAGAGCGTTTGGGTCAAGGATGATGGCCGGCAGCCCACCGCGTCTTTCAAGGATCGGGCCAGCGCCATCGCCATCGTCAAGGCCCGGGAAGCGGGCGCCGAGATCGTCACCACCGCCAGCACGGGCAACGCCGCGGCCGCGCTCAGCGGCCTGGCCGCTAGCATCGATCAGCCCAACGTCATCTTTGTTCCGGCCAGCGCACCCCAGGCCAAGATCGCCCAGCTTCTCACCTTCGGCTCCACCGTCATGCTGGTGGACGGCACTTACGACGACGCCTTCGAGCTGTGCATGGAAGCCGCGGACGCGTTCGGATGGTACAACCGCAACACCGGCTACAATCCCTACATGTCCGAGGGCAAAAAGACCGTCAGCTTCGAGATCTGCGAGCAGCTGGACTGGGATGCGCCCGACGTCATCTTCGTCAGCGTGGGGGATGGCTGCATCATCGGCGGCGTGTACAAGGGCCTGTACGATCTGCTGCAACTGGGCTGGATCGATCACATGCCCCGCATCATCGGCGTGCAGGCCGAGGGCAGCAACTTCCTGGCCGAAGCCTGGGAGAAGGGCGAGGATGTGCTGACCAAGCCGCCCATCGACGCGCACACCGTGGCCGACAGCATCAGCGCGGGCCTGCCCCGGGACCGGTTGAAGGCTATGCGCGCGGTGCGGGAGAGCAAGGGCGCTTTCGTCACCGTCGGCGATGATGAAATCCTCACCGCCATTCCCGAACTGGCCCAGAAGACGGGCGTGTTCGCCGAGCCTGCGGGCGCGACCGCATACGCGGGCCTGCGCAAGGCCGTGGAGCAGGGCCTGGTCTCCGCCGAGGATCGCATCGTGGTCATCAACACCGGCAGCGGTCTGAAAGATGTGGCCAGCGCCATGAAGGCCGCGGAGATGACGGGCGCAAAGCCCTACCGCATTCCGCCCACCTTGAAGGTTGTGCGCGAGGCGCTTGGCGCTTGATGGCGCTTCATGTTTGACGCTTTGGCGTCCAGAAATACTCATTTCAAGGCAAAAGGTGCGTGCAAGCATGCCACCCTAGTAGTTACCTTTGTTTTTTCCTTTGCAGCTTGGCGTCTTTGCGTGAGAGAGCTTCTTGGTTCCGGTTTGTCCGGGTTAGGGCCTCAAGGGCGACCAGCGTTGTCCTCGTCTGCGATAGAGGTGATTACATTGCTAAGGGTGCGTTTCAAAATGGGGGGCGCTTTTTTTGCTTTCCAGGCCGACTCAAGTCGGGCGCTTCAGGCCTGCGGCCAGGGAACGGCGGAGTCCGTCCCGGTCGCCGTAGGACGACCCTGGACGTGAAGCGCCTGCAGAGCCCGAGTTCACTCGACCAGTGCATTATTAAACAAATTGCCCCGAAATTGAAACGCACCCCATTAAAATGCCATAGCACCCATTTCATTTTTGCGTTATAATACCGGATGCTATGGCTTCGTTGACCACTTCGCTTGCGCCACAACATCGCGCTGAGTTCACGGTTCCGGATCGCTATCACGCTAATCGCAAGGGGCCGGTGCGCTGGCTCTTTTCCCATGCGCTGCGATATTGGCATTTCTGGGGGCTGTTGATTGTTGGGGCGCTTTCCAACGCATTGCTGGCATCGGTCATTCCCATCCTGACAGGGCAGGCCTTCAATGGCATCCTGGCAAAGCCGCCGTTGTTGAACGTCTTGCTGCGTTCGGCGGTGTTGATTTTGCTCTCTCAGTTGCTGCGCAGTGGGTTGCAGCTGATGCGCAATGCCAGCGCAGAGCTCATCGGCCAGCGTCTGGAGCGGGATATACGGGATGAGTTGTATGTGAGTCTGTTGGGCAAGAGCATGACTTTTCATAGTCTACAGCCAGTGGGAGACACCATGGCCCGGGCCACCAATGACGTGCGGGAAATCAACTTTATGATGAATCCGGGCGTCAATCTGGTCATTGGCTCTCTGATGTTCATGTTCATGCCCCTGATCATGGTCTCGCGTTATCATCCCGCCTTGATACTCACCCCGGCGCTTTATATCTTCTTCTATGTGCTGGCGCTGGCCCAATATCTGCATGAATTGGATCCCATTACCAAGAAGGTGCGGGAGACGTTCGGCGATATGAATTCTCGCCTGACCGAAGTGTTGGATGGCATCGAAACGGTGAAGGGCGCGGCGCAGGAGCGCCAGGAGGTGCGCCGTTTCGAGAAAGTGGCCCGGGCCTATCGCAACGCCTTTGTGCATCAGGGCGATGTCGAGGCGCGTTTTCTGCCTTTGCTGCTGCTGGCCTTGGCCAATGCGGCCGGATTCCTCCACGCGGTCATCCTCTTCCGCCGGGGCCTGCTGGATGTGGGGGCTGTGGTGGCTTATATGGGGCTGTTGCAGCTATTGGGCTTTCCTACCTTCATCTCCCTGTTCGCCTACGCCAGGGTGTCCTCGGGCGTGTCCGCGGCCCGACGCATCTTGGAGCTGATCAATGCGGAGACGGCCATTGATCAGAATGAGGATGGTTACGCGGGCAAGATGCGGGGCGAGGTCGCCTTCGAACATGTGGATTTCGCCTATGAAGAAGACGCCGGTCTGGTATTGCAGGATATCGACTTTCAGGTGAAGCCCGGCCAGCGCGTGGCTATCGTAGGCCAGACGGGCGCGGGCAAGACCACGTTGGTCAAACTCATCAATCGCACTTACGATGTGACCCGCGGCGCGGTGCTGGTGGATGGCGTGGATGTGCGGGATTGGAATATGGAGGCTCTGCGCCGCCAGATATCCATCATCGAACAGGATATCTTCCTCTTTTCCCGGTCCATTGCCGAAAATATCGCCTTCGGGCGGCCCGACGCCACCATGGAGGAGATCGTCGCCGCGGCCCAGGCCGCCCAGGCCCACGATTTCATCATGGCATTTCCCCAAGGCTATCACACCGTTATCGGTGAGCGGGGCGTGACCCTTTCGGGCGGCCAGCGTCAGCGTCTGGCCCTGGCCCGGGCGTTTCTCACCGATCCCGCCATTCTCGTTCTGGATGACTCCACCAGCGCCATTGACAGCGCCACCGAGGATAAGATTCAGCGGGCTATCTTTGCCGCGTCTCGGGGCCGTACGACCTTTATCATCACTCATCGCCTTTCGCAGATCCGTTGGGCCGATCTCATCATCGTGCTGCGCAAAGGCCGCATCGCAGCCATGGGCGATCATGAGACGCTCCTGCGTTCCTCCGAGGCGTATCGACGCATTTTTGCAAGCTTGTCGCCTGAGTAATCCGTATTCAGTAAATGTTCCAAATCTGACAACTGAATACCGATCACTCATTACTGCACATTTGCCATGGGCTTCTTCTCCAACCTCGACGTCGAAGGTTACGATCGTCAGTACAGCGACCGGGAGTTGATCCGGGGGATTGGCGCGTATTTCAAACCCCACGCTAAGCGCATCCTGCTCATCACTCTGGCGCTGATCCTCATCGCCGGCTCCAACGCCACCCTGCCGGTGCTGGTGGGACGCGGCATCGATATGCTGCAAGCCAGGGATAATCCCGAGCTGTTGGCCCTGCTTACCAGCGCCGTCTTTCTCTTTGGCATGCTGGCCTGGGCTGCAAGCTGGTTGCGCCGCCGTATGACTGTGCGCACCATCGGCGATGTGGTGCTGACGTTGCGCACCGACGCATTTCGGGCTTCTGTCAATCACGATCTCTCCTTCTTCGACAAATACGCCTCGGGCCGCATCGTCTCTCGCATCACCACCGACACCAAGGACTTTGGCGATGTGGTGACGCTGGTCAGTGATGTCACCTCCCAGTTCATTCAGGCGGGCATTCTGGCTGCGATGCTCATCAAAATCGAGTGGCGACTGGCTCTGGGCATCTTCCTTTTTCTGCCTGTGCTCTTTTTGGCGGCCAGCAGCCTGCGCCGCATCATGCGGAAATACACAAGGTTGGGGATGCGGGCTATGGCCGCTGTCAATGCCAAGATCAAGGAAAGCATTGGCGGCATTGCGGTGGCCAAGAATTATCGTCAGGAAGCGGCTATCTACCAGGAATTCGAAGGGGCCAACGAGGAGAGTTATCAGGTCAATGTGCGTCGGGGCTTTGTGCTCTCCGCCGTCTTTCCGCTGCTCAATGGTTTGGGCGGCGTGGGCACGGCTGCACTGGTCTATGCGGGCGGTCTCACTGTGGTGCAGGGCATCGTCACCGCAGGGGCATGGTATCTCTTTCTTTCCAGTTTGGATAGATTCTTCTTTCCGGTGCTGAATCTGGCTGCTTTTTCCGCTCAGATTCAGGCTGGACTCTCCGCGGCGGAACGTATCTTCGCGCTCATTGATGCAGAACCCAACGTGGTTCAGATCGATGATTTTCAGCCGCCGCGCCTCGCAGGAGCTATCCGCTTCGCGGATGTGACTTTTGCCTACGCCCCGGGACAGAATGTGTTGGAGCATTTCGATCTGCATATTCGAGCGGGCGAGACCATCGCTCTGGTGGGGCATACGGGCGCGGGCAAATCCTCCATCGCCAAACTCATCGCCCGATTCTATGAATTTCAGGCGGGGAAGATCCTGGTGGATGGCTATGATATCCGCTCGTTCGATCTGGCGGCCTACCGACGTCAATTGGGCGTGGTGTCGCAGATCCCTTTTCTCTTTGCGGGCACGGTGGCGGAAAACATCCGTTACGCCAACCCAACCCTCACCGACGCTGAAATCCTGGATCTGGCGAAGAAGATCGGCGGAGGCGAATGGTTGGACACGCTGCCCGAGGGGTTGCAAACCGAGGTGGGAGAGCGTGGAAACCGCCTGAGCATGGGGCAGCGTCAGTTGGTGGCGCTGATGCGCGTTTTGGCCCATGAGCCCGCCATTTTCATCCTGGACGAGGCTACCGCCAGCATCGATCCCTTCACCGAATGGCAAATTCAGCAGGCCCTGAATCTGATTCTGTCCCGCGCCACCAGCATCCTCATCGCCCATCGCCTTTCCACCGTCCGGGCTGCGGATCGCATTTTGGTTATCGATCATGGTACAATTATCGAAGAGGGGAGCCACGAAGCCCTGCTGGCTCAGGGCGGAGAGTATGCTTCTTTGTATAATACCTATTTCCGGCACCAAAGCTTGGAATATGTAGAACACGCTCACAAACTCGTCGACTATCCATCCATCGGAGGCAAGAAATCCTTATGAAACGTCTGGTCATTTCCGCCACAACAACGCTTCTCTTCCTGCTTTTCCTGGGAGTGACGCTCCATTCATCGGCCCTGACCGCCGACGCCCAATCGACCACATACCGTTTGCGCATCGGCATTGTACAGGATAGCGTCGTTCGCATTACGTTCGCAGATTTGCAAAATGCTGGCGTGGATGTGGCGACCATCGATCCACGCACCTTTGCCATGAGCAGCCAGGGCCGGATGGTCGCCATCCGCGTGCAGGGCGAGGAGGATGGAAGCTTCGACGAGGGTGACTTCATCGAATTCTTCGGAGAGAAATTCCACGGAACGCTTCAAGATGAGAAATACACCGATGAAAACGTCTATTGGCTCGAAATCGGCGGGCAGGCCGGTCCCCGTATCGCCGACGTGGACGCCCGGCCCGACGGCTCTTTGACGCCGCCCACCGATTTCCCCGCGACCGCTCATATCGAGCAGAACAGATACTGGTACACCCAGCATCGTAAAGATCCGCCCACCAAAGAAAGCTGGTATTGGGACATCCTGCGACCCATCGGCGCGGGCAAAGCCATTACCCGCACCTATGCAGGGGAGATACCCTTCCCCGTCGCTGGTCAGACCTTTACTCTGACTGTCGAGGAAAATGCCCGCGCTCAAAATGTCGCTATCAGCCCCGACCATCACACCGTCATTGGACTGAACGGCCAAATTCTGGTGGATGCAACCTGGGACGGCAAACAGAGACAGGTGTTCACGTCCTCCATTCCGGCAGGCCTGCTGACATCGGGAACGAACAGACTGACGGCGACCGCCATCAATCCGCCGGGCGTCACCGCCGATTATGTGTACTTCAATTATTGGGAAGTGACCTATCGCCGGGCGTTCATTGCCTGGCAGGGGCGGATTGATTTTCCGGTAGAGGGCGATGGCCCGCACGAATATCAGATTGGCGGTTGGGACAGCTCGCAGATCACCATCTTCGACATCTCTAATCCCGCCGCGCCCCGCCGGTTAACCATGTTCGCTTCATCCGCTGCGGGCAATGTCTGGACAATCCGATTTCGGATCGACGATCATGATGGCGACCGGCTGTGGCTGCAAGAGAAGGGCGCTATTCTCAGCCCTGCGTCCATTGCCATCCGTCCTGCCATGCCCGAATTGCGCCATCCCGATACAGGCTCCAACGTGCTCATCATCACCGGGCCTACATTGCAATCCGCGGCTCAACGCTTGTCGGCATGGCACCAGCAGCGGGGATACAGTTCTCGCATCGTTTACTTTCAGGACCTGGTGGATGAATTCAACGACGGCATTTACCATCCCCGGGCCGTCACTAACTTCTTGAACTGGACGCAAACCAACTGGCCCGATCCAAAACCTCATTACATCGTACTCTTCGGCGATGGACACTGGAATTTCAAGGGATACAACACCTCCAAATATCCCATGAAGCCTAACATCGTGCCGCCTTATCTGGCCTGGGTGGACCCCTGGCAGGGGGAAGTGCCCGACGACAATCGTTACGCCGATCTGGATGGCGATGGCGAGCCCGAGCTGGCTCTGGGGCGGATTCCGGTAGGCGATCTGGCCGAGGCCAACGCGGTGATTGACAAGATCGTTACTTACGATGAAAATAGGCGCTTCGAGCCCTGGCAACACCAGGCCCTCTTCATCGCTGACTATGATCCCGTTGCTGGCGACTTTGCTGGCGAAAGCGACTACATCATCGCGAATTATCTGCCGGCGGATCTCATCCCCCAGCGCATCTACCGCACCATCACACATCCCGACGTGAACGCGGTGCGCCAGGCTATCGCCGACGCCATCAACAGCGGCGTGTGGTTGCTGCAATACGCCGGCCACGGTTCGCCTTCCACCTGGATGAAAGGCCAGGGCTGGACGGTGGGGGATGTCGCACATCTGCACAACGCAGGACACTACCCCTTCATCAGCACCTACAATTGTCTCGATGGTTATTTTGCCTATCCAGGATATCCGGGCATGGCCGAAACCATGTTGCGCAAGCAGAATGGCGGCTCCATCGCGGCCATCTCACCCACAGGCCTGGGCACGACGGATGCGCAATCCCTCTTCCGGCAAACGCTGATGGGCGTTATCTTCCATGAAGATGTCCGGGTTCTGGGTGACGCGTTGTTGCTGGCTAAACAGCGCTATTATGATCAAGTCGGCTCACATTACCTCATCGACACCATGACTCTGTTTGGCGATCCGACCTTGCAGCTGCCTGCAGGCGAGAACTCGCATAAAATTTACAACCCCCTCTACCTCATCCCCCATCCCGCACCGCTGGCCCCGATGCAGGCGCTGCCGCCTCGTCGGCCCACCGAGACCGATCCCCTTACGCCTCCTCTTTAATTTCAGGATAATCCCATGTGGAAAAAAACGTCCATTATCGCACTAGCCGCGTTGCTCATCCTGCCCACGGCTCTTTTCGCCGCGGTCACACTCAAATACTTTCGGGTGAAAAGCATCTCATCGACCAGTGTGAAACTGGAATGGGAAACCGCTACCGAGACGGACCATGTCGCTTTTCTTCTCAATCGTTCCGATTCGAAAGATGGCGGATACAATCTCTTGGAACAATTCCCTGCTGAAGGCGACTCGATTCACGGTGCGAAATATGAATACGAGGATACCGGCGTGATTCCCGGACAGACTTATTGGTATCAGTTGCAGGATATGAATACCGATGGCGAGGTCAGCAACGCTACCGATCCTGTTGAAGTGCATGTGCCTGGCGAGAATGAGCCGACGCCCACGCCCACGGACACCGTAACGCCCACATCCTCCCCCTCTCCCACCCCCACGCCCGAACCGGGGGAGACGCCTTCGCCCACCTCCACCTTCACGCCGACCTCCACCCCTACGACGGTCGGCAGCCCTCTTCCCACGCCGACGCCGATTCCGACGAGCACATTCACCCCCATTCCCACCTACACGCCCGTTTTCACGGCCACGCCCACCTGGACGCCTCCGCCCATAAACACTAATACGCCGACCTATACGCCCGCGCCAGGCGAGACAATCGCTCCCACATCGCCTCCCGCGGCCACTCAAACGCCTGAGGCGACGCCCATCGTCACCTCGACCCCCATCGCACCCACGCCGGCTCCCGGAGGAGATACGCCGACCCCTGCCGCGGAACTGACGGCCACGCCCATGGCGGCCACAGCTCCCGCCGCGACGCCCACGCCCACATCCATCACCTTTGCCACGCCCGTTGGCGGCGGCGCTCCGCCGCCTAGCGATTCGGGCGGCAATGCCAACTTGCTTCTCATCCTGGGCGTGTTCTCCTTGGTTGTCGCTGCGGCTCTGGGCTTCATTGCCTTCCGCCTGGTGCGCAGATAATTCACCCCCGTTCAATCTCGCATGTTCAGACGCTCGATCTTTTTCCTTCCCTTCGTCCTACTGATTCTGGCGGGATGCCGCTCCCATGCCACGGATGCGGGCCTCCCGCCAGATCTGGTGATTCGTGTCGAGCAATCGGGCGTTTACACCCTCACGGCCAGGGAGCTCAAATCCAACGACTGGGATTTGTCGAAGCTGGATCGGGCAAAGATACACCTGTCGCAAGGAGAGCGGCAGATCCCCCTGTCGTTTCTAAAGAAAGGGGAATCGCTGCAATTTTATGGTCATATCGCGCCCACCCGTTTCGACGATCGGGCGGCGTATGTGCTGCACTACGGGGAAGGCGATCCGTCACGGTTGTCGTCCCGGCGCGTCACCCCTCCGGAGATGACGCCAGCCCGCAGCTTCTCCGACACCATCACCATCGAAACCAACAGCACCTACCAGGCCCAGGTGCGCGAGGGCGATCCCTGGCTGGGACAACGACTTTTTGCTCCGGCCGAGGTGACATTGACGGCGGAAACGCCTGCTCCGGCCGGTGGCGAAGCCAGCCTTTCGGTGATCTTGTGGGCCGCCACCCAATCCAGCGAGGACAGCGATCATCATCTCATCATCACACTCAACGGTCAGAAATTGGGAGAGGATCGGTGGGATGGCAAAGGGGTGCATGTTATTCGACTGAGCATTCCCGCGGGCGTGTTGCAAGAGCGCAACGAGTTGCTCCTGGCCGCTCCGGGCGATACGGGAGCGCCTGCAGATCTGACCTATCTCGACAAATTCAGCATCAGCTATCAGCGGCGGCTATTGCTGGACCGGACGCAGCTGTCGTTTGGCTCCGATCAGCAGGCCGTCAGCATCGAGAATGAGACGGGAGCGCCGACGCAGGTCTGGGATATCACCGATCCTGACAATCCGGCGGCGTTGCTGGGGATCGCTTCCCAGGGGAAGGAGATCGCTTTTCAGGATGAGCGCGCAGATATGGGGCGCTACATCATTTTTACCCGCGAGCATCGTAAACCAGCCAGCATCGCACAGGCGCCTCCGCCTCTGAAGCCGCCCGCCGAGGGCGCAGATTACATCGTCATCGCGCATCCCAGCCTGGCCGCGGCAATCCAACCCCTGGTGGATTATCGCCGGAGTCAGGGTTTGCGCGTGGCGGTGGCGACCACGGAACAGATCTATCTCAAATTCGGTTCGGGCATGCAGTCGCCCGAAGCCATCACCGATTTCCTGCGCTGGGCGGTGGATAGTTGGCCCAAGCCCGCTCCCCGCTTCGTGCTACTGGCGGGCGACGCCAGCTACGATCCCTTGGATTATCTCGACGCCCCCTACAAGAACCTGGTGCCCAGCACTTTCGTCTCCACCATCGAGATGGGAGAGACCGTCAGTGATAACGCCATGGCCGATCTCGACGGCGACGGCTGGCGGGACCTGGCCGTGGGGCGATTCCCTGCTCAGACGCCCGCGGATATCCGGGCCATGGTGGACAAAACCATGGCTTTCGAGACCTCGCGGCCTGACGGCGACTGGGTTGACCGAATGCTTTTCGTTGCCGATGACGATTCTGATAATTTCGACGCCTTCAATGAAGACCACATCGCCATGTTGCCCAAAGATATCCGGGCTGAGGATCTACTCATTGCGCCCGATGGGGATGTGCGTCAGGCGTTGCTGTCGAAGCTGGACGAGGGGCTGGGGCTGGTGAGTTATATGGGGCACGGCGCCATCGACATCTGGGCCAAGGAGGAGGTCTTCAAGAACGAGGATGTGCCGCAGCTCCGACAAGAGGGGCGGCTGGGCGTCTTCCTGGTGTGGGCCTGTCTCAACGGTTATTTTCAGCATCCCAGCCAGCGTTCTCTGGGCGAAACATTGCTCATCACCCCGAACAAAGGCGCAGTGGCGGGCTTGTTTCCCACCGGACAAACCTTCCCCGATGATCAGTGGGTGATGGCCGATGCGTTATTCGGACACGCGCTGTTCGATCAGCCGACCATCGGCGAGGCGTTTATGGAGGCCGCCCGCGCCCTTTCGCCCGAATCTGCCGGCCAACGAGACATCATCAACACCTTCTTGTTGCTGGGCGATCCTGCGCTGAAGCTGCCCTGGTGACACCCCCGCCGGGATGTCAGCCGTATACGTGCGCTTTCAGCACACCGATGTAGGGGAGATCGCGGTAGTGTTCGTCGAAATCGAGCCCATAGCCAATGACGAATTTGTCGGGGATCTCGAAGCCCACCCAATCGACGGGCACGTCCACCTCGCGGCGAGAGGGCTTGCTGAGCAGCGTGACGATGCGCAGGCTGGCGGGATTGCGGGCCAGCAGCAGTCCCCGCAGATATGCCAGCGTGTTGCCGCTGTCGATGATGTCCTCGACGATGAGCACATCTTTTCCCTCGATGGGCTCGTCCAGGTCTTTGATGATGCGCACGACGCCCGAGCTTTCGGTGGCCGCGCCATAACTGGATACGGCCATGAAATCGATGGCGTGGGGAGCGCTAATGACGCGCATCAGATCGGCCATGAAAATAATGCTGCCTTTGAGGACTGCCAGAAGCAAGGGTTCTTTCCCCTGGTATGCGGCTGAAATTTCCTGGCCCAGAGAACGCACCCGGGTCTGTAATTCATCCGCAGTGATGAGTATTTCTGCTACGTCGGGATGATTGGATTTCATAATCCTTCCGGTGGGAAAGGGAATGTGGTGGAAAAGACGCGGCTATTTTAGCACAGAACCCCTGGGGCGCTTCACTTCTCCCAGGGAAGATGGTGTAGCTGCCAGGCGACAACGCCGCCCGCGACGTTGGCAAGCCGGGCCGCTCCCTCGTCCAGCAGCCATTCGGCGGCCATCGCGCTACGGTTGCCGGTGTTGCAGATGAGCAGCAGCGGCTCCAGTTCTCTGAGCGTCCCGATCACATGATCATCGATGAAATCATCCAGCGGAAGGTTCCGCGCGCCGGGTGGATGTCCTCGCCGAAAATCATCGGCCTCCCGGACGTCGATAAGTGTCCATCCCTGTCGCTCAAATCGGTGGAAGGCCGTCATGACGTCGATTTGCTCGAAGTCGAGATCTGTTTCGGGCGATTCCATTTCCAGGCCCGCGGCCTGCCAACCGAAGATGCCATCGCGCAGACTCAAGACGTTTTCGAAGCCCAGATGACGCAGGTAGCTGGCAACGATGGCGGATCGATCGCCACGTCCGCAGTAGAACACCAGTTTCCGCGGCGTATCTGGTTGCCGCAGCCGTCGAATGAGGCGTCCGGCCGGGACGGAGATGGCGCCGGGGATGAAACCGTCATGCAATTCGTAGGGCTCCCGCACATCGATGGCCACCGCCCGTTTCTGCGCCAACGCGTCGGCCAACTCGCTGGCGTTCATTTGCGGCATGGACGCCAGCTGGCGTCCGGCCTGAACCCAGTGGCGCACGCCCGGGAAATAGCCCGCCACATCATCCAGACCGATGCGATACAGGGCTGTGACGAGTTCGGGGAGGGTCTCTGCGGAGGTGATGAGGGTGAATGGCTCATCTGGGCTCAGAATCCAACCTGCCCAGGTGGCGAATAATCCGTTGTTGGGGATGTTGATGCTACCGGGAATGTGTCCGCCGGCAAAGGCGCGTTTGTCTCTGACGTCGACCGAAATGACGCCCTGCTCTTGCAGGCGTTCGAGCTCGCTCAGAGCGAGCGGCCGCGGCAAGCGGCTTTGGGGGCTGTTTTTTTCGCCGCTGCGGTTCCACAGTTTCATGTTTCGAAAGTAGCGGGGCGGCAAGGGTTGCTCGGCCAACATCCGCACGACAAACGCCTCCTCATCCGATTCTTGCAAAGCCCAGTTGGCGCGTTTTTCGTAGCCGGCAGTGCTGGCGGGAACCGCGCCCAACGCCCGGCCGCAGGCGGAGCCTGCTCCGTGTCCGGGCCACACCAGCAGATGATCGGGCAGGGCGCGGAATTTTTGCAACGAGGCGAACATGCGCCGGGCCATCTGTTCGCTGACGCGCTGCTCGTCAGAAATGATGTCCAGAAGGTCGGGGCGTCCAACATCGCCGACAAAGAGAAAGTCGCCAGTCAGGATCATGCCGGGCGTTTCCGCCGCAGCGGCGTCGGTGAGCAGGAAGCTGAGATGTTCGGGCGTATGACCAGGCGTATGCAGCGCCTCGATGCGGATGTTGCCCAGCCAGAAGACATCCCCATCTCGCAAACCCTGGTGCGGAAAAGCGTATTGCCAGTCATCGCCGCCTTCATCGGAGAGCAGCAATTCGGCTCCTGTCGCATTGGCCAGACGCCTGGCGCCGCTGAGAAAATCAGCGTGAATGTGCGTTTCGGCAACCTGGACGATGTTCAACGCCTTCTGTTCGGCCAGCCAGATGTATTGTTCGATGTCGCGCAGTGGGTCGACGATCATCGCCTCGCCCGTGGCCTGGCATCCGATGAGATAGCTGTATTGAGCCAGTCTTGGTTCGTAGATCTGTTTGAAGAACATGGTTTCTCCTGGAAGGATGGTGTGTGGAAGCCGTGATCATAGCCCAGGAGGAGGGATTTACCAAGTATAGCCTTCAGCTCGTGGGTTTCGGTGGCGTGACTTCAGTCGTCGGTTTGTGCTGGTCGACTGAATCTAGGATTTTTGGCGCTTGGCGCCGAGGGCGGGCCTGCGCTCGCCCCATCGTTAGCTTGTGGGGGGTGCCGCGAGGCGCACTTGACAGGGGCTTTGGTTGGGTGTAAAATGATGAAAACTGAACCTATATTCATTTTCTGAACGGATATTCATTATGGACGCATCAACCACCCGCAGCGAACGACGCCGCAACCGTCAGCGCCAGCGATTGATTGACGCCGCCTGTCAGATCATCGCCCGCAAGGGGCTTTCGGGCCTGACTGTGCAGGATGTGACTGAGGAGGCTGATATGGCGGTGGGCAGCTTCTACACCTATTTCCCCAACAAAGATGCACTCATCGAAGCGGCTGTGTGGGAAGATTTACAGGAGTTGGGAGCGCCTGATGATTTGATGGCGCAGGGGTATCCGGTAGAGCGGGTGCATTTTCTGCGTTTGCTCCGCATTTTCGAATTCTTCGAATCTCATCGTTCTCTGATGCGGGCGGTGTTCGGGCCTGAGGGGCCGCCAGCCCAATATAATCGCGGCATTCGTTTGATGGAGCAGCGTTTGGTGGAAGGGTTGCAGGAGACTTTGGGCATGGACGAGGAGAATGCCCGGTGGGTGGCGCCTTTGCTTGCCGGTATGATTGCGGGCGGGTTGCGCTATCTCATGGAGCATCCTGAGGTGGGCGCCGAGGAAATGGCGAGGCGCATCGATAGCCTGCTGCGTCCCATCGCCCAGCATATCCCTCGAGAGGAGTCGTGATGTCCATCCAGCGTCTTTGGGCCATCATGCGTAAGGAGTTCCGCCACATCCTGCGGGATAGACGCCTGTTGTTCCTCGTGACGGTTTCTCCCGCCATCATGCTAACGGCCTTCGCCTATGTCTTTTCGTTCGATCTCAACCCTGCTCGGTTTGTTGTCTACGATCAAGATCGTTCGCCTCAATCGCGGGATCTGGTGGCGGCGCTCAGCCATGATCGAAATCTGATTGCGTTGGGTGAGGTGGATCGGTATGAGGCGATGCGGGAGGGCATGGCCGCTGGGGAGATCAAGCTGGGGCTGGTGATTCCGCCAGGATTTGGGCGCGAGCTGCAGATGGGGCGCAGGGCCGAGGTGCAGGTGGCAGTGGATGGCACGGACGCCATTAACGCCAGCACGCAACTGGGCAAGCTTGCCGGCCGTATCGGCGAGTGGGGCGGGCGGTATGAGATGGCGTCCGGTTCCGTTCCGGTGGAGCTGCGAGCCATCACTCTCTACAATCCCGATGTCAAAAGTCGGTATAGCATGGTGCCTGCGCTGCTGGCTATTGCTATGATTCTGCCGAGCATGGCGGTGGCGCTGGCTCTGGCCCGGGAGAAGGAGTTGGGAAGTTTCGAGAGTCTGGTCGCGACACCGGTGCGAGGGGTGGAGTACATCGCGGGCAAGCTCATTCCCTACATCATTTTTGGGATGATCAGCGCCGCGCTGGCCATCGCTGTCAGTGTATTCTGGTTCGAGGTTCCCATGCGAGGCGGTTATCTGGATTTGGGAGGGATGACGTTTTTGTATCTGTGGGCGACGCTGGGGATTAGCATTCTCATCTCCAATTTCATCACGAATCAGAGTACGGCGCTGCGGGCCGTGCTGCTGCTGTTTTTGGTTCCCAGTTTTTTCCTGACAGGGCTCATTGTGCCCGTTGATGATCAGGCCAAATTGGTCTCCTATTCTCTGCCCGCCACTCATTTCATCGCTATCAACCGGGCGGTGTTTCTAAAGGGGTTGGGCTGGCGGCCATTGGGTTTTCATGTGGTTATGCTCCTGGGCATGGGGTTTTTTTCCACGTTGTTCACGATTTTGACTTTCAGAAAATGGGTGGGGTGAGCAAAGATGATGCGTCAAGTCATCAATATCACATGGAAGGAATTGCTGCAGGTGCGGCGGGATACGTTTCTTATCCTTTTTCTGGTGTTGGCCCCCACGATGCAGCTGGCGCTCATCTCGCGCAATACGGCTCGTGGATTGAGCGATGTGCCTGTGGCGGCGCTGGACCTGGATCAGTCGGCGCTGAGTCGGGAGTTTATTGCCGAGCTGGATGCTACGCGCGAGCTGGATGTGCGCTATTTTCCCCAATCTCACGAGGAGCTGCACCGGTTGTTGGACGACGGCGACGCTCAGGTGGCTATCGTGACGCCCCGGGGTTTCGCTCGAGAGTTCAATGGCTCTACTGATGCGCCCGCCAGGGTTCAGGCTCTGGTGGATGGCACGAATGTGCTCATCGGAGGCATGGTCGAGCCTGTGATTGTCAGTGTGTTGGGATTGTTCACCCGCCGCCATGTGCAGATGCCGCCGGGCGTGGTGTTGGGGGGTGTGCAGGTGTACACCAATGCGCTCTTCAATCCGACTCTCGATATTCAGTGGTTCATTATTCCTTCTACGGTGGCTTTTATTGTGTATCAGGTGGCGCTGGTGCTGGCGTCCACGGGTTTTGTGCGAGAAAAGGAGATCGGCACTCTGGAGCAGCTTTTGATCACGCCTATCCGCCGCATGGAGTTGATCATGGGCAAGGCTCTTGCTCCCATCGTCATCAGTGTGTTCAATTTTGTGTTGTTGATGGCGGTCCAGACCTGGGGCTATCATATTCCCATGCGCGGCAGTCCGGTCCTGCTGCTGATGGTGACGATGCTTTCCATCATCGCCATTGTGGGGGTGGGCACGCTTATTTCCCTGTTTACGCAGAATCAGCAGCAAGCCGTGCTTTTGGTCTTTCTTTTGGCCATTTTGGAGGTGACGTTGAGCGGGTATATGTTGCCTGTAGAAAATATGCCGTTGGTCATGCGATGGCTGGCGCAGGTATCGGCGCTTCAGCATTTTATGACGGCCACCCGGTCCATCGTCCTGAGCGGGGCTACGCTGGAGATGGTTTTGCCTCATGTGTTGGCCTTGCTGGGCATTGCGCTGGCTGCGGGCGCGATCGCGTGGCGTTCATTTTCTCGACGGGTTGCCTGATTTATGTTTGCTATTGTCGCCGTACATCTCCACCGTAAGTTCCGCAAGGCTGTTGCGGTGCGAGATCTTTCTCTTGAGATCGAGCAGGGTGAGGTGTTTGGCCTCATCGGGCCCGATGGTGCGGGTAAAACTACCACTCTGCGGATGCTGGCGGGCGTGCTGAAGCCTACTTCTGGCCGGGCTGTGGTGCTGGGGGTGGATGTGGCGCGTGATCCAGAGGCGCTGCGCATGAAGGTGGGCTATATGCCTCAGCATTTTAGCCTGTATGGGGATCTCTCTGTGCTGGAGAATTTGACCTTTTTTGCAGAGGTCTTCCGGGTTCCCCGGGGAGTGCGAGAGGAGCGCATCGCCCGGCTGCTGGGCTTCGCTCAACTCGAGCGTTTCGCTGATAGGCCCGCGGGCCAGCTTTCGGGGGGGATGAAGAAGAAGCTGGGGTTGGCGTGTGCGCTCATTCATTCCCCTCAGTTGTTGTTGCTGGATGAGCCTACCAATGGCGTGGACCCGGTCAGCCGCCGGGAGTTCTGGGGCATCCTGAGCGATCTTCACTTGCAGGGGGTCACTATCTTCATCACTACGCCCTATATGGATGAGGCGGAACGTTGCAATCGAGTGGGGCTCATGTTCCGGGGCGATATCGTTCAGCAGGGCGAACCAGAGGCGCTGCGCAATCTGGCGCCAGGCGAGATGCTGGTGCTCTACACGTCTGAGCTGATGCGGGCCGAGGAGGTCTTGCCCGATTTTCCTGATTATCTTGAGCATCAGGTCTATGGCGATCGGCTTCATGTTTTTACGCCCGATGCCCGCGCGGCTAAGCCCCGGTTGGAGGCTTTTCTCGCGTCCCGCAATATCGCGGTCCAGTCGCTCTATCAGGATGAGCCCCGTCTGGAGGAGGCGTTCGTTCATCTCATCCGGCAGGCCCGGGCGGAGGTGGAATGATGCAGGACGCTCTGGCTGCGTACGCGGTGGAGGCCCGAGACCTTACCAGAAGGTTTGGGGATTTCATGGCGGTGGATCACATTACTTTTCGGGTTCGCACTGGCGAGATATTCGGGTTTCTGGGCCCCAATGGTTCGGGGAAGACTACGACTATCCGTATGTTGCTGGGGTTGCTGCGCCCCACCGCGGGCGAAGCCCGGGTGCTGGGCGTCGACGTTGCCCGGGAGCCTCGGGCTATCGCCCCCCGCATCGGCTATATGAGCCAGAGGTTCAGTCTGTATCCCGACTTGACGGTGGATGAGAATCTGAGTTTTTATGGCCGGGCGTATGGACTGCGCGGCCGGGCGTTGGCTCGCCGCAAGGATGAGGTGTTGACCATCATCGGCCTGGCGCGCCACCGGGCGCGGCTGACCGCGAATCTGGCCGGGGGCTGGCAGCAGCGGCTGGCTCTGGGCGCGGCTATTCTGCATCAGCCTGAGTTGTTGTTTTTGGATGAGCCGACTGCTGGTGTGGATCCGGTCAGCCGTCGCAATTTCTGGCGTCTGCTCTACGATCTGGCTGGGCGCGGCGCCACTATTTTCGTCACGACTCATTACATGGATGAGGCTGAGCAATGTCATCGGCTGGCTTTCATCCATCACGGCAGGCTAATCGCCACGGGATCGCCCGGAGCCATTAAGCGGGAACGGATGCAGGGGCAGGTTGTGGAGATCATCTGTGAGCGTCCGGAGGTCGCGATGCAGGCTCTGCGGGAGGAAGGCGTCCCGGAGGTGGCGCTTTACGGCCAACGCATTCACGCCGCGGGTCCGGGGCTGGCAGGGCGCTTAAGCGCCCTTGAAAGCCTGCTTAAGCAGGCTGGCGCTGGCCCGCAAGCCATCCGCATCATTCCACCTTCACTCGAAGACGTATTCATCGCCAATGTCAAGCACAGCATTCCCTAAACAGGCCGCAAGCGCGGTCGCAGCCCTCCTACAAGCGTGGGCAAAACTATTTGCAAGACCCTACCCCATCGCCGGCGAACGGCCGTCGCCCATCCCACTCCTACTCCTGCTCTCGGCGCTCCTGGGCGGTTGCACGGCCGTACAGAGCGCGCCTGCGGAACATCGTTTCACCGGTTTCATCGAGACCGACGTCATCGTCATCTCGCCCGAGATCGGCGGCCGCATCCTGGAGACGCCCGTGGATGAGGGGGATTCGGTAGCCGCAGGCGCACTTCTCGCCCGGCTGGACGACAGCCGCATCCGCCTGCAACTCGATCTGGCGGATGCGAAAGTAGCGCAGGCGGAAGCGGAACTGGCCCGGTTACAGGCCGCAGTGCGTCCTGAAGACATAGCCGTGGCCGAGGCCCGGACCGCACAAGCCCAGGCCGCTTTGGATGCCGCAGAGACCGCCCTGGACGACGCCCTCGTCCTGCGGGACAACCCCCAGGAGCTGGACGTACAGATATCTCAGGCCCGGACTGCACTCACAGAAGCCCAGGCCCAGGCCCGGGCCGCCAAACATCAGGCCCGGGCCGCGGATATCGAAGCGCAGATGTGGGGTGAAATCGTGAGCGAGCTGGCCGATGGGCGGACTGTCATCCTGCCCAACGGAACCATCCTCACCGTCAATTCCCCGCCCGAACAACGGCATCAGGCCAATGTGCAATGGAACCTGGCCAGCCAGAAAGCATGGAAAGCCTGGGAGATGGCCAAACAGGCCGACAGCCTCGCGACCCAAGCCCAAACAAAACTCCGCGACCTGCTTCGCCAACGAACAAACAGACAGAACGCAGAGGCGCAAGTTGTGGCTGCGACCAACACGCGAGATCAAGCCGCGGCCGCACTAGCCCAGACCCAGGCCGCATTGGCTGCAGCCAAAGCCGGACCTAGCCAGGAGCAGCTGGCAGCTGCAGAAGCCCATGTCGCTCAGGCCAGAGCCGAGCGCAACGCCCTGGCCGCAATCCTGGCCAAAACCGACATCACCGCCCCCGCCGACGGCATCCTTCTCGAGCGTTACTTCTCTCCCGGCGAAGTCATCGGCCCTGGGCAACAACTTCTGCGCCTCACCCGCCCCAACCAACTCTCAATCACCATCTACGTCCCCGCGGACATGATTAGCGAATGCAGCGTGGGCGACATCCTGCCTCTGGTAGTGGATAGCGCCCCGGAGCAAAAGTTCGACGCGCGGATCATCACAATCTCCGACGAACCAGAATACACCACGCGCCAATCGCAAAACAACGCAGAACGAGCCGCTGCAGTCTATGCAGTCACCCTGCAAATCGAAAACCCCGATAATCTGCTTCGCCCCGGCCTGCCCGCAGACGTGCTGTTGGAGGGGAAATAAACCATGATCAAACGCATCCTCATCATTCTGATTTCCCTGCTCCTCGCCACAGCGATTGTCTTCCTCGCCGCACTCACACTCATGCCCAGCCAGACAATACAGACCTGGCGGCAATGGCAACTGCCTCAGACGCCCCTACTTCAAATGCAACCCTGGCTGGGACGCTTTCAGCCAGCATCAGACCAGGTGCGACTTTACGGCGCATTGGAGGCCAGAACGCTCCACGCCATGAGCGAACTGGAGGCCCGGGCCACCGAGGTGCTGGTAACAGAGGGAGATTGGGTGGAGGTGGGACAGCCCCTCATCCGTCTGGACCCCACCGACGTGCAAGCCCAAATCGCGGCCGCCGAGAAAGCAGTAACAGCAGCCCAGGCCGCGCGCAACGCTACAGCCGCTGCCCCAGGCCCAGAAGTTCATCAGTTAGCCGACAGCGCAGTCGCGGCCGCCCAAACCGAGCTCGACAACGCCCGTCGCTCTCTGGAGCAGGCGCGGAAAGCCTTGCAAAACCCACTGGACCTGGATGCGCAGATCAACCAAACCGCCGCACTCATCCCCACCGCCCAAGCCCAGGTCCAGGCAGCTGAGGCGGATATCAGACAACTTCAGATTTTCATCGATGACGCCCGCACAGATGGTTCAATGCAGGGCAAATACAAAGTGCGCATCCTGGAGGAACAGAAGGCCGCAGCCGAAGCCTCTCTGGACGCAGCCAACGCCCGGCTCAGCGGCCTCTATCGCACCCTCACCCTGCTCAAAAAAATGCGGGCGGAGCCCCTGGCGCTGGAAGCCCAGGTGCATCAGGCCGAGGCCGCAGTGATCGTGGCCCAGGCCGCGTTGCAAACCGCCGAGGCGGAGCGCACCGCGAAAACAGCGGCGCCTCAGCCCGAAATCGTGGCTGTGGCCGAGACCGGCGTCAGACAGGCCCAAGCTGCGCTGAACCAGGCTCATTGGCATGAAAAGCGACTTACCGTCACCGCACCCGCCGCGGGCCGGGTGCAAGCAAAACTCATCGAAAAAGGCGAGATGGTCACGCCCGGCAAACCCCTCATCACCCTGGCTGACACCCGGCAAATGGAGGTTTGGGTCTATGTGGCCGCGGGAGATTTGCCCCGGGTGCACATGGGAGACGCACTGCCCATCGAAGTTCTGGCATTGCCCGGCCAGCATTTTCGAGGGCGGATTTTCTACATTGCCCCCAAAGCGCAATTCCGCCCCAACAACGTTCTCAATCCCGACGACAGAGGCGACATGGTCTTCCTGGTCAAACTCCATGTCGACAACCCCGATGGTCTGCTCAAACCAGGCATGCCAGCGGATGTGATCTTGCGAAGAGCCGAACCTCCGTATCCAGGACGGCAATAGCAAGACCTGGGAACTGGCATTCACCCCGGCGCTGATTGTGAAGCGCTTTCTCCAAAATTCCTTCACCACGACCGGGCGGGCGCTGAGGCTGCGCCCGACAACCTGACTTCAATCGGAAAGGGCGCATGTTTTCTGCGGTTTTCGCAGAGAGGGAAAAATAAGGCATAATGGGTAACCGACAGAACCCATCCAACGCCCACGCCCCCTCTCCACCCATGAACCGGACGCCCCTTTCCCAGCACCTCTCTTCCAGCATCCGCACCAAACTGTTGGTGTCGGTGATGCTGGTGGTGCTCGTGCCCCTGTTGGGCACAGCCCTCTACGGCAACTGGTTCACCGGCAATATCATCAAGGAAGAGGTGATCCGCTCCACCCACGACGAACTGGAGCAGCGCGCCCAGCAGATCGAAACCTTTCTGGATGGCATCAACAGTGATGTGCGCTACCTGGCGCATCTCAACAGCCTGAACGAATATCTGGACGCGGCCGCAGGAGATGACGTCGCGATGATGGAACGATGGCGTCGGCAGGTAGAGCAAGATTTCCTCATCTTCGCCTCGGCCCACCCATCCTACTACCAGGTGCGCTACCTCGACTCCTGGGGACAGGAAGTCGCCCGGGTGGACACCCGCAACGGGCGCACATTCATCGTGCCCGAGGCGCAGTTGCAGGACAAGTCGGATCGTTATTACTTCATCGAAGGAGCCCGGCAGGCTCCGGGCGATATTTACATCTCACCTCTGGACCTGAACCGGGAGCATGGCGAGGTGGAGCGTCCGCTGCATCCAGTGATCCGCTACGTGACGCCCGTTTACATCAACAGCGTCTTTCGGGGCGTAGTGGTAGTGAATGTGGAAGGCAATACGCTGTTGGAATTCGTGCACTCCCCCAAAGATGGAGAGAGCGTGCTGGCCATGTCGGACCAGGATGGCTTCTACCTGGCACATCCCAATCCGGCCAGACGCTGGGGCGGGCCCAACGATCTGGCCACGGGCGAATCCGTGACGAAGGATTATCCCGAAGTGAGTCAGGCCGTGCTTTCCGGACAATCGGGAGATGTCGTCGCAGACGAGGATGTCTTCATCTACACGCCCGTCTACTATGCGTTGCAGCATCCTGAGCGTTATTGGGTGATTCTGCGGGTGGAGCCGGTGAAAGCGCTGCTGGCCCCCTTGTTCGATTTCCGCCTCACCGCCAGCCTCATCCTCATTGCCGCCATCCTCATCGCCTTTCTACTCACCTTCCTGCTGGCCCGCAACTTCACCGAGCCGGTGCTGGCTTTGGAGCAGGGCGTTCAGAAAATGGCCCAGGGCGATTTCAGCGAGCAGCTGCCCGTGCAATCCACCGATGAGATCGGGCAGTTGACAGTTTCATTCAACGAGATGGCCCGGCTCACCCGGGGCTACTTCGAGCAGATGGATCGCTTGCAGGCCCTGGGCATGAAAATCAGCTCCCACGTGGAGCGCGATGAGATCCTCTCGCTGGTCACCGAGACCATTCAGGAACTGCTGCCCGTGGAGGAAGTGACCATCTACTGTCTGGCCGAAGGGCTTGATGATGTGCGCCCCAAAGTGGTGGCCCAGACAGCGGTTGAGGGCGCAGCCGATCGCCCGCCTTACAATATGGACGCGTTGCAGCAGTCATTGCAGCTGGCCGTGGGCGAGATGATTACCCAGAAAGCCGGGGAGCGGGTTCTGTGCTACGCGCCTTTGCGCATCAGCACCCGGCGCCGGGCCATCGTCGAACTGGTCGGTCATCCCGACGAGACCCTGGACACCTGGCACTGCAAACTCCTTTCCAGCCTTATGGCTCAGGGCTCCATCGCCCTGGAAAACGCCGACCTGTATCAGCGGCTGGCTCTGCACCGGGAGCAGCTGCGGCGTCTGGTGGATGAGCTAATGACCGCACAGGAGGAAGAGCGGCGCATGGTGGCTTACGACATCCACGACGGCCTGCTGCAATATCTGGTGGCCACCCGCCTGCTCATGCGCAACTACGCAATGATGCTGGAACAGAATCCGGACGTGGCCCATGAGCTGCTGCAGGATGGCATGGATCAATTAGCCTCGGCCATCAACGAGGGGCGTCGCATCATCGAAGGCATGCGTCCGACCCTGCTGGATGATCTGGGTCTGGAGGCCGCGGTGCGGGAGATGGCTAACGGCATGGCCCGCCGCGCTGGCTGGCAATTCACCATGGATATTGCACTGGGCGATGTGGATATCCCCCCCCATGTGGAGATCGCGGCCTTTCGCATCGTGCAAGAAGCTCTGACCAACGCCTACAAGTACGCCCAGAGCCAGCGGGTGAGCCTGCGTATGAGCGTGGCCGATGACGTCCTCACCATTGTTGTGCGAGATTGGGGCCCGGGC
>Ga0256914_1000501_pt1 | contig 38443 bp, 33 predicted proteins | sample HulkmetaG_FD_191571 | JGI IMG/M metagenome (GOLD analysis project Ga0256914, IMG submission 191571) | Hydrothermal chimney microbial communities from Main Endeavour vent field at the Juan de Fuca Ridge, Pacific Ocean - Hulk | ecosystem: Environmental > Aquatic > Marine > Hydrothermal vents ... | reverse complement strand
TACAAATAATCCCGGTGAAAGCGATATCCGCATGACAAAAGTTCAGCAGAAGGTATCCGGCTGTTTTCGGTCCATCAATGGCGCCCGAATCCTCTGTCGGATCAGAGGCTATCTGTCGACTTGCCGAAAACAAGGGGGCACATCAAGTCACGCATTGAGCCTGTTGTTTAACGGCAAATTGCCGGAATTCCTGATGTAGATAGTAGCAAAAATAATGGTTAACTGAATAGTTACTATTTTTGTAGATATGCTTGTAAATCCACTCAGGACTGATGAAAACATGCTGCTCAGATGCTAAACAACGGCTTGTTTGTTCAGGGCTCCAATCCTGTTGCAGCAGGTGGGCAACCACGTGCCAATGTTGTTGAGAAACCCTGCAATGTACTTTGGCAGCTTTACGCTCACAGGCAAAACGGTGTGCCTGTTGAGAACGATATCCTCTTTTTCCCCGGTTTCGGGATAATTCCCGGCTGACTGTTGATTTGTGGCAGCCAATTACCGTGGCAATTTCAGTATTTGTATGACCGGTTTTCCTTAAGGCGTAAATCTGATATCGTGCTCCTTGAGTGAGCTGTTCGCAGGTACCCATAATTGCTCCTTTGTTTTGATCGGTAAAGAGGCAAATATACTACAAGCAGCTCTCTCTTTCACCAACCAGTCAAAGTTGCACTTACGAGTTGAATTCAAGTCCATCAATAATTCTGTCTTTTATCTATAATCAATCCCATGCCTTTGAGGAACTCCCAGGATCTTCTACGATCTTCGTCACTGGTATCTTGTGCGCAATATACAATAATGGCCTTAATGACATCATCACTAATCCCTGCTCTTTTAAGTCTGAGAATATCCTTTGCTGTAGTCAATTTTATTGATCTTATATTGTTACCGTATATTACAGGTTGTGAGGCCTTTATAAAGGATTCTTCCTTTATAAGGTTCTGTATGGTATCATCTTTTAATCCTGCCCGTTTCAGATCAATGATGTCCTGAACCGTCAGCAGGCACGTTTCTATAACCTTTTCTCTGACTACAAGCTGAATCGTTTGATCACTGATACCGTTTTTTTTGAGCCTGATCAAGTCATTACTGTCAAGACACAATCCTGCCTCCACAGCAGCCATGACCACTGTAAATGATAAAACACAGCTCCATATCCACATACGACAACATGACTTCAGACATAAATTTGAAAAATATAATTTATTCCATATATTCATAAGCAGTCCACATCCATAATCGATTTTCAACTTGTTATACAATCTTCCTGTAATCCTGCACAGGTTGATATCCCACTGCCATGGAAAGGATTTCCTGTTTCAAAGATTATAATATTTCCATAACAAAAAAGGCAACAAACACACGGAGAAAAGGAATGTACACAAAACAATCAGAACACTGTCCGGTAACAGCAATTTTTTCTGAAACCAGTACATGCAAAAAAAATCATCACAGACAGACAATTAATCTTCAGAGGACATTTTTTTTGCGTATAATACATGGTCTGAGAAAAATGGCATTATCAAAACCTTTCATCACAACCCTGTGTCTATTTATGCTGACACCAAATATAATGCCCTCAAACAATTCTCTTGCCGAATCCCCACCCATACAGATCACAGTCAGCATTCTTCCCCAAAGATATTTCGTGCAAAAACTTGCAGGTAATAGAGCCAAGATAACCATTATGGTGCTCCCAGGATCCAGCCCTGCAACCTATGAACCCACGCCAAACCAGTTAAGGCATATAACCTGTTCAAAGATATATTTTTCAATTGGCGTACCATTTGAAAACGTATGGATAGAAAGATTTTCTTCCTTAAATCCTGACATGCTAATTGTACATACAGAAGTGGTGAATACAAACAAAAAAGATCCGCATATCTGGCTTTCTCCGGCTCTTGTAAAAAAACAGATACACATAATGGCACAGGCCCTGATCAAAGTTGATCCTGTTTACAGAGAAACATATAAAAAAAACCTGGCAAGATTTGAAAATGATATCTCCAATCTGGACAAAAGGATCAGAGCTATCTTCTCTAAAAGGGGTAAAAGGAAAGAATTTCTGGTTTTGCACCCTGCATGGGGACATTTTGCCTTTGCTTATGGGCTAAAACAGATCTCGATAAACAGGGAAGGAAAAGAACCATCTGCAAAAGCACTGGCAAATTTGCTGAGCTATATAAAAGAAAAAGGTTTCAATACTATTTTTGTTCAACCCCAACTTTCAAGAAAAAAGGCCGAAACAATTGCAAGAGAGATAAAGGGAAAGATAATATTTATAGATCCGCTCAGTGAAGACTGGGAGAAAAATCTTGAAAAGACTGCAATACAAATATACAAAGGATTAAGGTAAAATTTATTATGGAGACGAAAAAGGATAACATAATCCGACCGCCCTGTTAATGACACTGTTGGAAAGGTTCTGCAAAGATATCGACAATCCCATATAAAACATGCTATAAAAATTGCAGGAAATTTATCCATATTTCACCCTATAAATCTCGGTTTTCAGCATAAAACCAAAGGAGTATCTCCACAAAAATCAGTAGCAAGACAGGTTATGGTACAGAATAAAACCCATCATAACACACAGATTGAACCACTGCTGCACTGCCTGAAAAGGCAAGGCAACTGACCGAAAATGCATCTTCAGGCAGACAGGGATATCAGAATATCTGTACAACCCTGATGCAAGCTGTAACAGAAATGCAATTCCGGGACTTTTTTCAAAATCTTACAATGTAAATAACACCCATATATAAGTGAGACAGTTTGGTAAAAACCAAGATTTGGCCATAACGATGCGAACAAAACAGTCATTTATGGACGGGCAGAAAACAAAGGAAGTTACAGCAAACATGACTGATAAATATAATCGTAAAATCAACTACCTGCGCATATCCGTTACTGATCGCTGCAACCTGAAATGCATATACTGCATGCCCTCAGGAGTGGTTAGCAGATTAAAACACGAAGAGATACTTACATATGAAGAAATCCTGCGTTTAGTCAGAATCGCCACAGAACTTGGCATTGACAAGGTACGCGTTACAGGTGGTGAACCCCTCGTGAGAAAGGGAATCTATGATTTTTTATCCGAATTAGGTTCAATAGAAAAGATTACGGATCTATCCATAACCACCAATGGTATTCTTTTGAAAGATAATATAAAGAAATTAAAGACAGCTGGAATAAAAAGACTAAATATCAGTTTGGACACCCTTAAAAAAAACAGGTATGAAAAGATTACCGGTTTTGATGGTTTTCAAAACGTATGGGAGGCCATTTTCACGGCACAGCATATGGGCTTTAATCCTATAAAAATCAACACAGTAGTCATGAAGGGGATCAATGAAGACGAAATAGCAGACCTTGCAAAACTATCCATAAACAATCCGTTTCATATAAGATTCATAGAATATATGCCTATGGGCACAGACCATGTCCCCTTTCATATACACTATATGCCAAACACCATCATAAAATCCCGGTTAGAAAAACAGGGTGATCTTGTATCAGTAACAAGACACAAAGGAGACGGCCCGGCCAAACGATACAAGTTTAAGGGGGCTGCAGGAGAGATAGGTTTTATAAGCCCTATTTCAGATTGTTTCTGTCTGACATGCAATCGTATCCGCCTGATGGCCGCGGGTCAGATAAAACCATGTCTGCTATCTGAACAGCATATAGACATCAAAACGGCATTAAGAAGCAATGCCTCCGATGAGGTCATTGCTAATATCTTTTCAGAGGCAATAAAAAGCAAACCTGTCAGACACAATCTGGGCACAAACAATCCCACCATTGTCCATGAGTGTATGTCGTGTATAGGGGGTTAAGACAACGCCCATCCATAAACAGACTGCAGACCATAGTGAGTTTCAAATCCATAAATGAGATTTTTTGGACAAGACCAGGGGAACAAAAGGCACGGAAGCGCACAGAGACCTCACCACGAATCCCCGCTTATGAATGGAAACCAGATAACAAGTGCTGACCGTTACTTATATGACAGAATCTAAAAGGGCCTTTGCATTTAACCCACATATACGGTCTGTAACATCAGAAGATATCCCAGACTTGGCCATATCCCTAAAGTACCTTCCTGGTGTCAACAGGGGATAATCTGTTCCAAAAAGTATCTTGTCATAACCAATGATCTCGCTTGCAATCCTGTACATATCTGTCTTGTACAAAAAAGGAGAGGCCGCAGTATCAAACCATACGTTCTTAAAGACATCCTGCACCTCTTTTTTCATAAGACCATAGAACAGTATACCGCCACCCCAATGGGCAAGTACAATACGGTTTAAAGGATATGTTTTTAAGAAACAGTATATCTGGCCCAAAGTCATGGGAGCCTTGCCCGCATACTTATGTCCCACCGGTTCATTGGTATGAAGCAAAACAAGTGCATTGCACTCAAGGCAGACATCCATTACCCCCTTTAATTTACCAATAATTTTCATATTCAGGTCAGAGGCGTAAACAGCCAGTTCCCCTACACCGGAAAGTCCCGCATAAATACACCTTTTTGCCTCTTCAGCCCCTTCAGGAGACTCTATGGAAAAGCAACAAAGACCAACAAGTCTGTCAGGGTATCTCCTGACTGCATCAATAACATAGTCATTGTTTTGCCTGTAGTATTCAGGGGTATTCCATGGGAAACCAAAAATAACAGACATATCAACATGGTTATCATCCATGGATCTGATCAGGTCTTCTGCACTTGCCAATTTGGCATCAGGCGAACCGTAAAGGATCTTAAATTCAGGTTCTCCCTCAAAAAGGGATGAGCGATCATCCCGCATAAAACGGGGAAAGACATGCGTATGAAAATCTATTATCATGACAGCACCATTGAAATGGCCTTTTTCAGGGCAGAAGGATTAAAGCCGACTATTTTGGTCCGTATTTTATGGGCCTTATCAAGTATAAATATGGTTGGCAAAGCAACCCGCTCGGTTCCAAAATAGTCTGCAACAATATGAATATCACCACGAACTATTCTGTAATTGATACCAAAGCGCCGCTTAAATTCGGCAAGACGTTTATCTGTCATTGAATTGGGATTATCGAGGGAAACCCCTATAACAATCAGATTGTCATGTTCTTTCTGAAGTCTTACAAGCTCTGGTATGGTCATTCTGCAGGGAGGGCACCATGTTGCCCAGAAATCAATAACAACCACCTTTCCCCTAAACTGATCAAGAGATATTATATTTCCGGAAAGATCGGAAAGAGAAAAATCCGGTGCATCTGTATCTGCCCCCACTTCTCCCTTGCACCCCAACACACTTGCAAAAACAACAAGGAGAACAAACAAACTGTTTCTAAACAAATACAGATTCATAGCCACACCTCTTCTTTCCAGCAATGCAAACAGGACAACTGTTACGTAATTATTTGTCTTTACTGCACATGCAAACAATAACCATACCCAAGGCAAACTTAATCTTAAAGATATTGGCATATGGTATAATAACAGGGGAAATCAAGCAAACAAAAAAGTGGACAAAACAAGATACAAAGGAGATATGAATCTTTCAGGCTGGAACAAAACCGGAGGCCCGGAATTGTGAAAAACAGCAATCTATGAACAGAAACTATCCATAATTATTTACGCAAAAAAAATGCCATATAGCCAAGTCTTTCAGGCAGGTGATTTGTCTCGGCATCAAAAGACTGTTCTTCTTCAACCTTGATTTCAAATCCATAAGCATCCTTGCCATACCAGCGTAAGGCAGCAGTATCAGAACCGTTGAATGACTGCATGGCGGCAAGAAGGACAGGAACACCTGAAAATCGTTGGGGAAAAGAAACTGTTGTAAAGTAGTTATCTATAGTATCAGTATTGTTTACTACCTCAAATTCCAGACTGCCCAATGTACCTGAAGACGGTTCCCAGGCAATGTATGAAATCTGTTCTGCTGTATGTTCCTGTACATTAGCCTCCTGCTCCTGCATACAGAACTTAAAACCGTACCTGCTTACATCTTTTATCCTGGAGGCAACAGTATCTGCACCGTTATAAGAGGTAACAGCGGTAACGATAACAGGGACATGCCTGAACTCTGAACCAAATGATATGTTAGCAAAAGAACCTGTCTTATTGGTGGGAAACCTGCCGGCCTTCAGCATGGTTCCATCCGGAAGGAAATATTCACCCTTTTCAACCGCAATATAACCCACCCTTTCCCATGTATGATATTGATCCTCAACCTCCCACTCCTGTCCCCTGATTTCAAATCCTTTTTTATCTATGTTCCTGATCCTTATTATCATGGGGTCGGGGCCATTATAACCGGGACATTGTGCAACAACCACAGGATCATTAAAAACATTGTTGAAATATACCTTTTTCCACAGATGATTAATAGAAACTTCTCCCACCTCAATAAAAGGCGAATAACCGGAAGCATCACCAACAACAAAGCTTACCTCTTCAGAATAGGCGCTTTCGCCAAGATCATTATAGGCAGTCACGGCCGCATAGTAAGTACCTGGCTGCAATCCTGACAATTGACAGGAAGTATCATTAATTACATTTACAACCTTTGAATAAGTTCTGCTCCTGTTTCCATAATAAACCTTGTAACCTTGTGGCGGCACACCCTGGGAATTAGGGTGCCATATCAATGTAATATTACTGGCACTACATACAGGGGACAAGAAAAGGGATAAAAAGAGCAAAAGCAATGCGTATTTTATGATAAATGGATACAACCTGTATCGTCTGTAAAAAAACATATTAGCCACATCCTCAAACCACATCTCACTTCTGTATCTGAAAAATGACAGCCCGGACTTTCAATCCGGCCATGCCGGTTTTAAAAACATCAAAAAGACTGCAAACTACATACCAGATTGTCTGCACAAGACTTCTGTGCAATAGCAACAGAGGTGTCTGCAGGTTTTGTAAATCCAACAGCATGGACAAGCCACCAGATATAACTGTTTGAAACCTGTAAAACAAAACTCAGTCATACCTGTCATAACAACGTCACAGGGCAGAGGCAACAGAAAAACTTAAGAAAAAAGGGGATAGACAGGGGATATGGATGATATTGTGAACACCACATGCAGGAAATTATGGTCATTTTGTATAACTAATGCCCTGTCAGTCAAACAAACACAGAAAAGACAGGAGTGGAAATACCATACAAAAAGACGAAAAAAGGAGGGAGAGATGTTTTTCAAAGATTTGCACAGATGTCAATGGTACGAGAGGGGGGACTTGAACCCCCATGGATCGCTCCACTGGATCCTAAATCCAGCGCGTCTACCAGTTCCGCCACTCTCGCATTGAAACATTAAATAAAAAAGGTCATGAAAACCATACAGTGTTCATCCACAGATTAATTCCGGCACTCAAGAGGTTTCCAATCCAGAAATGAGATTCCACAAGACCAGAAAAATCAAAGGCACGGAGACTTGCTTTAGCGTATTATAAAACACTGCATATTGACATAGAGATTACAGGATATGTTCATTTATGAACAGAAACTAAAGAACATGCATGTGCTTGTCAAAGCTCTTTTTAAACTGAGCAATAAGGCCATGATCTGCAAAGCTGTAATATTTGTTGTGTCCAATTATAATATGATCTACCACCTGTATTGTCAAAAGACCGGCAGCCCAGACAAGAGACCGGGTTATCCTGTGGTCCTGTGGTGAAGGAGTCGGATCACCCGAAGGATGATTGTGGACAAAAACCATTCCTGCGGCCTTATGTTCAAGGGCAAGGGTCACCACCTCTCTTGGATAAACAGCACTTTCTGAAAGACTTCCCAAAAACAGATCCTGATCCAGTATGAGCTCGTTTTTACGGTTTAAAAGCAGCACCCTGAAGATTTCTCTTTTCAAATCACGCATAGAATGAAAAAGATAATCAAATACGGCTTTTGAGGAACCAAAAACAGCCTTTTGTGCCCTGTCCCTGAGATATCTCCCTGCAATCTGGTGAATCATCTTGAGGTAAAGCACATTTCTTGGTCCTATCCCTTTTATACCAATCAGGCTGTCAAAGGATGCTGAAAGGACACCGGACAGACTGCCAAATTTTTTCAAGGCTTCACGTGCCGGCATCTTTTGATCGCCTCTTGGGGTCCCAAGAGTCAAAAGAAATTCTATTACTTCTTCATCAGAAAATCGATCCAAACCGCCATCTATAAACTTTTCTCTCAGTCTTTGCCTGTGTCCGACACCTCTTTTCTGGATTTCTTTTTCATTCATTGCTGTAAAAATCATATCACCTGATCAAAAACTGCCCGAAACAGGCATTGCAACCAGGAATGCATAGAGCTGCTATGAACAGAGTAATGCAAAACGCCTCAGATCTGCCACAAATATGCAGGATTCAGGCAAGACAAACTGCAAACAGTCCATTCAACAGATTTGACAATATTAACAGAGGAAAAGAAAAAATCAAGATATTGTATCCTGTTTTACCACAGAAATATAATCTGGTTTTTGGGAACGGTTTTGTGTATTTTTACAGTAATTGTTTTACACACAGACATCAGAAGGAAACTTTCTCCCTTTGCATGTCTGTAAAAATTTCACAATCATTTGCCTTTACAGGGAGAAAATTATATGGAAAGAGAACAAAAGATCGGTTTTATAGGTGCAGGAAATATGGCTACTGCATTAATTAAGGGCATAATCAAAAGCAACAGGAAAATACCGGAACAGATAGTGGTATCAGATATCAGACCCAAGGCCATCAAAAACCTGCAAAAGGATTTTGGCATAACCCCCCGCTCCAACAAGGAGCTTACAGATGAAAGCAATACTGTAGTCATTGCTGTAAAACCGCAGAATATAACAGATGTCCTGAATGAAATCAAAGACAATGTGAGCAATAAACACCTGATAATTTCTATCGCTGCTGGCATTTCCCTTGCAAAGATCTCCTCTATACTTGGACATAATGTCCCTATGATACGGGCAATGCCTAACACACCGGCCCTTGTGCAAAAGGGAATGACTGCCCTTGCCAAAGGAAAACTTGCAACAGACAAAGACATGGCTGAGGCAATATCCATGTTCAGGGCTGTCGGCGAAACAGTAGAGGTAAAAGAAGAAATGATGGATGCGATAACAGCGGTTTCAGGAAGCGGACCAGGCTATGTCTTCAGGATCATGGAATGTATGGTTGATGCAGCAGAGGCAATAGGCCTGGACAGAAAAAAGGCCACCAAACTTGTCATTCAGACCTTTCTCGGCGCAAGTTGTCTTGCCATGGAGTCTGAACACAGTCTGTCAGAATTAAAAGAGATGGTAACCTCTCCTGGAGGAACCACTGCTTCAGGCCTGGAGGTATTTGATCAGGGTCTAAGTGAAATGACAAACAGGGCAATCAAGGCTGCCTATGAAAGATCTATAGAACTTGGCAAAAACTGTTAGGAGAAAAGATTATGCTAAAAAAATTCAGGGTGCTTGTTGTTGATGATGATATATCCACAAGAAAACTTTTTATAAAAATCCTGCAATCCCAACCGGAACTAAAAATAAACGAGGCAGAAAACGGCAAAAAGGCACTGGATATTATCAAAGAAACCTCACCTGATATTGTTATATCTGACCTTATGATGCCGGAAATGGATGGTTTCGAATTATGCCGCTCCCTAAAGAATGATCCCAATATCGACATGTCAGATATATATTTTATTGTCGTAAGCTCCCGCAATACCAAGGAGGACAAAATAAGATGCATGAATGAAGGAGCAGATGACTATCTGCCCAAACCTGTTGATCCTGACGAACTGATAGCAAAAGTCAAGGTAGCTGAAAGGATCATTGCCCAAATCAGAAAGGTTGAAATTGAAACAAAAAGAATGTTTGAGGAAATAGACGTACTCTTAATACAGGATGGTGGCTGCGCACCAGGTTATAACCCTGTTACGGCATTTATTACCTACCATCTTGAAAGCATAGGCAGAGAGGTCTATGCCGCCCGGGAAGGCTTCAGATCATTGGTGAGTGGTAAGGATGAAGATCTCCTGCGCCTTGTTTACAGCCCTGAGATATTTAAAGCAATGGATCATATCCCGGGTGTATACCATGCAGCGCCTCTGTCCGAATGGCCCGGCGCTCAGATGCGCTCGGAAAGGTATCCTGATTTTGTCAAGAAAGAAAACCAGGAAAAGGCCATTAATTTTATAAAGAAGAAACAGGTAAAAGGACTGATAGCAATAGGAGGGAACGGAACATTCAAGGGGCTGCACGCACTTTGTGAAATGCTGCCCACCTCTATACAGATATTTTTTATTCCCGTTACAATAGACAGCGATGTGGCAAACACTGAATGTATCGGGGAAAACACAGGAATAGAAATGGGTGCAGAAAAGATCAGGTGCTACATGGCCGATGCCAGGACACACAAAAGGACTTATATCATAGAAATGATGGGTGCCAGCAGCGGGTTTCATGCATTGCATTCATGTATCGGGGCCAGAGCCCACCTTGCCGTTCTGCCCAATAGCAAGATAGATCACAAAAAGGTAGTTGAGGCCCTTAACAAAAAAGATGAATGTGTTATTGTAGTGGCTGAAGGGTACAAAAAAGACGAAAGGAAAGCAAAAAACATAAATGACAATGCTGCAGAATATTTCTACAAAGAACTACTGGAAACAGGCATTGAGATAAAAAGGAAGGTGGTATGCGAACCCTTTTCAAGGGATATAAGGGGCGCAACGCCAAACAACCAGGATATTACCCTGGCCCAAAGAATGGCCTACAATATAGCCAAATACATAAAAGCCGGTACATCAAGACTTATGCCGGCCGTCAGATCAGGCAGAGAATATGCCATCCCCTTTAATGAAATAGGCACCGATAATCACGTAGAAAAAGATCTTCTGGTTCTGTCTGACAGACTCACAAATTCCTATCTATAAGACTGGTTAAAAAGGCTTTTTCAATCCCGCGGCCTTGCCCTGTAAACTCTGTACTTACTGTCTATATACAAATAGATTCTGGGCGTTATCAATTCTTCTGCCTTTCTGGCCGGACACAGGAGACAGACAGTGAAAAACAATGTTCGCAACAACTTTTCCACACGTCTTGCAACAACATTTGTTTTGCTTTCAATAGTTTCTGCGGGCATTTTACTGATCAGTCTGTACTTCTACCTGAGCAAACAGGCAGAAACAGAATTCAAAAAAGGCCTGCTCATTAAACAGGATCAGACAGAAAAGCTCATAGACACCCGCTTTATGCAGATCAGGGATAATATCAGATCCATTGTCAATGACAATATCGTCCGTGCCACATTATTGCTAAGGGCAAACAACAAGCTTGCAGAAAGAATAAAAACAGCTTATCCGCCAAACAACGGAACATTTTATTTTGTACAAAAAAACCTGTACACCCCACTGTCTCCTGAATCATATGCCGGATTATCCCAGGACACCATAAATTTTGCTGTACGCAATCAGCCTCATGGCAAACCCGTGGTAATTGATAACAGGACAAAAATCATATGGTGGTTTTCAGCGCCTATAAAAGACGGGGACAAAATGATGGGGACAGGGGTTTGTCTGTACGATATCACAGAAGACAAAAAGCTGTTAAAATCCATACATGAAACCGTAAACGGATACATCGTTGCACTAAATGGAAACAGCTTTTTCAACCTGAATAACGGGAAGATTCTTCGGACAGACTATAGGGTTCAAGCACATTTAAACCATCCTCTCTCTCTTGCTGACAAATCCGACTGTATTATATCCAATATCCACGGACTAAAAGACCTGTATCTTCTGTCATCCAGAAAAGATCTTACACAAAAAAAGAAAAAGATTGCCAGCCTCATGTTCCTCTTTTCCATCCTTGTCATGCTTTCCGCCACCATTATTGCCCTGTTTCTAAGCAATCTCATGGTAAAACCGTTAAAACAGATAACTCAAAAAGCCATTGCAATATCTCAAGGAAACCGCGACATTCTCTTTGATACTGAAACCATGTGGTTTGCAGAATTTGAACAACTGTCCAGAACATTCAACCTCATGCTTTCAAAACTTAAAGACAGTGAAGAAGAATCCCGTTACAGAGAACTTCTGGAAAATGTGGATGATGCGGTCTACATCTTTGACAAGGATGGGGTAATTATTGAGGCAAATGAAGCTGCATCATCATATATCGACGTTACCCACAAAGAATTTATAGGCACAAACATCCATTCCATCATACCCGAACAGGATTGCATACAGATTCTTAGACAGAATGAAACTGATTCAAAAAATTCTGCAAGGAATAAAATTACAATAGAAACCTGTATCCTCAGAAAAAACGGTTCGTCGTTACCTGTCGAAATAGTTTCAAGATCCATTACTTACAGAGGAAAAGAGGTCTTTCTTAATGTTGCAAGAGATATAACCATGAGGATTGAGGCGCAAAATGCCCTGAAAAAGAGTGAACAACGTTACCGAATGGTTGTGGAAAATTCAAACGACGGTATCATTCTTATTGATGACAATTTCAAGGTTCAATATACAAACAGGGTTGTTCCTCAAATAATGGGATATTCAACAGATGAAATGAAGGGAACTGACTTCAGACAATACCTGGCAGACAAAAACCTCCTGTCAAACATTAATGATCTGGGCAATCATGACAAACACAAGAATTCGTCTGATGAATATACCATCATAACCAAAAACGGTGAAAAAAAGCGGGTCAGAATAAGGACAAACCGCTACAAAAACTCCGATGGAACAAACATGACAGTAGCGTTTCTGTTGGATATTACAGAACAGGTCAAAATACTTGAAGAGAAAAGGGAGCTTGAAGAACAACTCATACATGCTCAAAAAATGGAGGCCATAGGCACCCTCGCCGGAGGGATTGCTCATGATTTCAACAACATTCTCATGGAAATCCAGGGACACATCTCCATGATGTTTCTTAATGCCGACAAGGACAATCCATTAAACAAGGATATAATTGAGATACAAAACAGTGTGAAAAGTGCAAGCAACTTTACCAGGCAACTGCTTAATTTTGCAAGAAAGGAAAAATCCAATACAATCCCCATATCTATAAACGAGATAGTTGAAAAAAGCAGTATTATTTTTTCCAGCAGTAAGAAAGAAATAGTTATTCATAAAGAGCTTCAAAAAGACATCCCGTATATAAATGCCAATCCGGAACAGATAAAACAGGCCCTCATCAACCTCTATGTCAATGCATGGCAGGCAATGGATGGTAATGGCGAAATATTTATAAAGACAAAAGATATCTCGCTAACAGATGATTTTTGCTATCCCTTTGGTCTTGCCGGAGGGCAATATGTCAATATCTCCATCAGGGACACGGGCCCAGGTATACCACCGGATACAATCAACCGTATATTTGAACCGTTTTTCACCACCAAACAATCAGGAAAAGGCACGGGTCTGGGGCTGACATTAACCTATAAAACAGTAACCAGTCATAAAGGGATTATTAGGGTAAAAAGTAAAGAAAAAAAAGGGACAACATTCAACATCTACCTGCCTGTAGCAACCTCAGGAAAGGAACAAGCAAGAAAGAAAAGAGCAAAGAATATATAGTTCCACAACTTGACCATGGTAAAACAGGACTTTTATTTAACGGGGTATAGCAAAATACCAGGATGTTTTTTTGTCCCTGGGATAACAGATATAATCTCTACACGCCGGTTTTTTCTGCGACCCTCCTCTGTCCTGTTGGATGCCACCGGCCTGTAGCAACTGTATGCATGCACAGAAAGCCTTTTGGGGTCTATTCCGCATTGTGTCTGAAGGAAATCAACAACAGCCACAGCCCTGGTACATGACAATTCCCAATTATTGAAAAACTTATGCCTTAAACGACCTGCAACAGGAAAATTATCAGCATGACCTGCAACTACAATATCTGCATCATCCATATCATTCAGAAAACCGGCAATCTTTAACAGTACAGCTTTATCTTTGTCACTCAGGCTATAACTGCCTGGAGCAAATGAGAGTCTTTCTATAACAACCGATTGTAATGCTTTACAGTTCTCTGTTTTGTCATTAATGGTAATATCTTTGTAAATACTGGAAGAGATAGTCTTTTTAGAATCATCTAACAGAGCTATTATATCCCGCTGCAATTTGATAACAGTATCCTTTTTTCTCATACCGTTTCTAAGGGTTTTTATCCTGTCAACAAGTTGCCGGCTGACTTTCTTCTGATATCTGTATTTAACTTCCAGACAGCGGATCTTGTCAGACAGATATGCATTGACTTTCTCAAGTTCTCCTATCTTCTGCTCATATCGATCTCTGGCGTGGATCATCTCTGTCTGCACACGCACAAGTCTCTCCCTTGGAACACATGAGGAAATAAAAAGCAGAGTCGTACATAAAAAAAAGACAGATATACTGTTTACCTTGTGTAAAAAATTTTCATTCATGTTGATTATATAAGCCTGTACTATGAATGGTTAGAGCGAAATCGTTATACCTTCCGGTCATTATGATGTTATGGGTCTTAAAATAATACCTGACAAAGGAGGCAGAGTAAGAGTAACTGAAAAATCTTTTCCCGTCCATGCCTTATCATATGCAACTATAGCAACACCCCCGTTTCCAAGATTACTCCCCCCATAGAATTCTGAATCAGAATTGAAAATCTCTTCATATCTGCCCAACACCGGCACCCCTACGCGATAATTATACCGAGGGACAGGTGTGAAATTCAGGACAATGATAAAAAACTCATCATCCTTCTTGCGCATATAGCTAAGGACAGACTGCTGAGCATCATTGCAGTCTGTCCATTCAAAACCCTGGCTGTCAAAATCAAGGTAGTAAAGGCATGGATTATTTCGATAAAGGGCATTCAAATCCTGTACAAGGGCCCTGACTCCCTGGTGAAAGGGATACTGTAAAACATACCAGTCCACTGTAGCAGAGCTGTTCCATTCACTTCTCTGAGCAAATTCATTTCCCATGAACAAAAGCTTTTTACCAGGATGTGTAAACATATAGGTATACAAAAGGCGCAGATTTGCAAAGGCCTGCCACTCATCTCCAGGCATCTTGTTGACAAGAGATCCTTTGCCGTGAACAACCTCATCATGGGAAAGGGGAAGGAGAAAATTCTCAGTAAATGCATACAAAATACTGAACGTAAGCATCCCGTGATGAAATTTTCTATAAACAGGGTCCTTGGAAATATAGGTGAGGGTATCATTCATCCATCCCATATTCCATTTCATATCAAAGCCAAGGCCACCAAGATAAACAGGACGGGTCACCTGCGGCCAGGCAGTAGATTCCTCCGCCATTACGAGTATTCCCGGAAACTGTCCATGAACAACAGAATTCAGTTCTCTCAAAAAATCAATCGCCTCCAGATTTTCACGGCCCCCATAACGATTAGGAATCCATTCCGACCTTGAGTAATCCAAATACAGCATGGAAGCAACTGCATCTACCCTGATGCCATCTACATGAAATTCTTCAAGCCAGAAAACAGCACTGGAAAGAAGAAAATTTTTCACTTCATTTCTCCCGTAATTAAATATCAGTGTAGACCAGTCCATATGTTCCCCAAGACGAGGATCTTCGTGTTCATAAAGTGCGGTACCATCAAACCTGGCAAGGGCATTGGCATTTTTTGGAAAATGGGCAGGAACCCAGTCCAAAAAGACGCCAACCCCGTTCTGATGACAGAAATCAACAAAAAAACGGAAATCATCCGGACAACCGAACCTGCTTGTGGGAGCAAAATATCCAGTGGTCTGGTAACCCCAGGAAATATCAAGGGGATGCTCTGTAATGGGAAGAAGCTCAACATGTGTAAAGCCCAGTTCCTTTACATATGACACCAGACGCCTTGCAATATCCCTGTAATTAAGGAATTCACCTTGAGGTCCCCTTTGCCAGGAACCAAGATGAACCTCGTATATGGAAATCGGGGTATGCTGCCAGTCATACAGTTTCCTGTCTTCCATCCAGTCAGTGTCTTTCCATAAATGCTTAGATCCTTCAGGAACAATTGCAGCATCCCCGGGCCGCAACTCAAACTGCTGGCCATAAGGATCTGTTTTCAAAAAAACCATACCGCTTTCACGGTTCCTGATCTCATATTTGTACACAATCCCTGTAGGAATATCAGGTAAAAACAGTTCCCAAACCCCATAATCAGGGCGAATCCTCATGGGGTGTCTTCTTCCATCCCATGCATTGAAATCACCTACCACACTGACCCTTTCAGCGTTTGGTGCCCATACAGCAAATATAACTCCATGTATATTATCAGCCACATGCTCATGCGCCCCGAGGATACGATAGACATTCCAGTGTTTTCCCCCGGCAAACAGACCTAGATCAAATTCAGATATCTGCGGCATGAATGTATATGGATCATAACATATGTGTTTGTTTCCCGTTGAATCTATCCAGCACAATCTGTAATGTACAGGAAGATTTTCATTTCCTCCCTCGAATACAAAAAAATCCGTACCTTCAATGCGCTCCATCTCCACATCAATATCCATAATATGGACATTGACCGCACCAGGTAAAAATGCACGGATAACAAAACCGTTATCAGTTTCATGCCTGCCAAGGACAGTAAAAGGATCATGGTGTCTGGCTTCTGCTATTTTTAAAATATCTTCGTTCATATTGTTTATTCTTTTCATTAAACAGAGTCTGTCAGCAAATCAATTTTTGGGTACTGCTAGGGGTTCACAAAAAGAACCCTGTGCAAAAACAACTATATGGAAAAAGGCACATACTTTTGCAGCCTGCCGGTATCAGAGCCTTAAGTCATGTCCCCAGACAAAGATGCAATGTGCTTAATCAATAACAGTACAGCCTTTTTTGTGAAAGAAAGGAAAAACAGGATATCAGGTTTCAGGAAGGTCTCAGGCACCAGATAAAACAGATTGACTGTGCCTTGTTGCATCAGGGTGTCTCCTTTGACAGGTATATCTTCAATAACCCTGACCTGAAGAGAGATAAAATCATCACACAAGCAGATCTTGCAGTGTATTTCATAGCCTATCCATCAGGTTCACAATGCCATCACTCCTGTCCGGCATGGTTAGGCCCGAATCCTTAAAACACCAGGCTGGTCGAAGATGCAAGACAACAAAGATACAGATTGCTTCGGACCCATTACCAGGATAGCAAATCATATCAAAAACAAAGATGCAGACTGCCCTTGAACTTTATACAACCCTGCCATAACAAGTCTGCCCGCAGAAACAATCTCCAAGAAATCAAGGCATGCAAAAAAACACCTCAGACAAAAACCTGGCCTTTAAAAGAATCAGGTCCTTTTAATATGACTGGATATACATTCATGAAGTTTATGAGGATGCTGTGAACCTACAAGAATGACAGTATTGTCAACAAGCTGCAACTCTATTCCCTGATTGCCGGACAGGGTATAGGTCTTTTTTCCCGCAAAGTTTTTGATACCCCATCCTCCATACTCCTTTATTGCATTATAGGTAACCGGGCAACTGCCTTTGATCTCTTCAAAGGATATGGTCCGCTTTGCAAGAGGAAAGAGGTTTATGTGCAAACCATCCCCTTTCACCGTAACTGTCAGATGCAGGCAAAAAAAGAAAAAATCAAGTGCAATCATAAAAAAGAAAATAATTGCACCTGTGGTTATCAGGGTGATATCTGAAAGGGGCTGAGTACCCCAGGGTTTACCATACACGATCTGCTGAATCGCACCATTACCAAACAGTACAATAAAAGACAGGGTCATAAAAGCCATCGAATAGCGTATAAAGGGGCTTTTAAACCTCTGCACCTCATGAAATTCTTCCCCGGATTTTATCCTGTCCATGTCAGATTGCCTTAATAAACCCGTACAGATTATGAAATCCCCTAAAATTGTTGTCAATGGCATCCGGTACAACAAGTTTTTTATACAATGGTTATCTGAAAAAGTCAAAAAGTCCATGTCAAAAAACAGATTATATGCATGATTAAGCTTTAAAAAACACCATGTTGTATTTACGACTATTCATAAGGGCTCTCCCTGCATGGATACTGGATACAAAAAAATCAGGATTTATTTGATATCGGCTTTAACGTATTAACAAACCTGGGAATTAGATCATGGAATGGACGAGGAAAAGGCCTCACATACATTGCACACAGAACAAACAAGGATAAAGTATATCATGCCTTTACAGTAAAAAAACAGTACAACAGATGGGCTTTCATGGATCTGTCATGTTTGAAAAGCATGTTTACAGGCAACTGGTTCATGCAAGCTGAAATACAATTGGAAGGAGTTGTCTCAACATATTCATATCCAAACCAGAGGCATCAATATATTCCTTCGCATCTTTCAGTATCTGATCAACATCTCCATACTTCCAGTATGTTCTGACTTTATCTTCATATTTATGTCCGCCCTGGGCCAGATTCACAAGTGTAACAAGGTCTGTTAATTCAAAGGCATATTTGTTTGACAGTGAACAGAGCATAAGATGACAGAAGTTGCATACATTTACCATGGCGTCAGCCCCTGTCGCACCTCCTTCATCCATAAGAGCCATGGTAAATCTGCCGGCATATTCAGGATATGTGAATCCGGCCAGACTCCCGCAGCACAGAGATTCTTCCCGATTATGTTCCATCTCAACCATCTCTACCCCAGGCAGGGCATTTATTATCTTACGGATAGAGGCATCATCCCTAAAACCTCTGGACAGGGGACAGGGATCATGCAGGGTCACCTTCTTGTTCAGGGGAGTGTTAAAAGCAAGTTTATCTATATTATCATTTAAAAACGTGGAAACAAACTGAACCTTGAAATCAAAGGAGATATACTGAGAAACCACATTGTTTAACTGGTCATAACAGGTAGGGCATACAACAACAAGCTTTTCAGGTGAAAAGGCCGAAATGCTTTTCACAAGTTTTCCGGACATAAGATCTGCCTCCTTTAACTGACCTGCAAACATGTTGCATACACCGCAACATATCTTGCCACCAATCAGGACAGTAAAATCGACATTCATCTTTTCAAGTATGTCTATCAATGCAAAATTCTTGTCCGGAGTGGCAAGCGCAGAACATCCCAAAAAGACAACCACATCCTTTTTTTCAGGATCAGAGGGAAAATCTTCTGCCCATCTTGCATCAGACGGCTTCATCTGAATCCCTGACAATATTCTTGGCAGATAAGGATCTCTGTTCGGTAACAACAAACCCAATGCCTCAGGGATCTCATTTCCCTGCTCAACAAGTCTGGCCCTGACAAGGTTATTAAAAAACATGGGGTTAAGACCCTGGGGACAGACATCTATACAGTTTCCGCACAGCATGCAACTGAAAGATTTCTGGTATGCCTCGTCAGAATATTTTCTCTCTTCAAGGACAGCAAACATCTTTTTTGCTACCTCTGCCGTATCATGATCTTTGAAAGCACTTACAGAAAAAACCGGGCAGGCTGATACACACTCCCCACATTGAACACAGGCATCAAGAATTTCCTGTTCTCTGTCTTCAAACAACTCCTCCAATGAAGAATACCGCTTATCTGTCATTCCTTGTTCTCCTTTTCATAACCCATTAGCCTTGATACAACAGACATAAGGGTCTGGTACAGGGGTGAAGATTCAGGAAACTCCAGAAGAGACCTGCCCTGAAGATCAAATTCCTTAATGACCGGATCATCCGGCAGGTAGCCCCATATGTCAATGTCTACCTCCTTTTTGAGATTATCCAGCACAGATTCATCGTACACACGATTGAATAAAAGCCCTGTTCTGAAAGCCCCACTGTCTGCCGAATATTCCCTTGCGATCTGTTCCAGACGACACACGGTCTGTACCCCTCTGACCGTTGGATCAGTCACCAGCACAAGGGTGTCGGTATTCCTCAAAACCCTGCGGTTTACCTGTTCAATACCCGCCTCACAGTCTACAAGGACAATTTCGTAACTCCTGGCAAGAGAATCTATTGCATAACGTAACAGATCATTTATACCGCAAAAACATCCAGGACCCTCTGATCTTCCCATTACCAGAAAATCAAAACCCTCCATATTAATCAGGGCCCTGTCTCTTATGACATCCTTCAACGGAACATCCCTGTCGCCGGACAACATTTCCTGACGGCCGGGACCTTCTTTCAATGCCTCACGGATATCCCATATTGTCATCTCCGGACTTGCACCTATCGCATAAGTAATACCAAGGGCAGGATCTGCATCTATTGACAGGAGGTCATATTCTTTTTGTAAAATCTTTGTTAACAGAGATACAATAAGAGTCTTTCCAACCCCGCCCTTACCACCTACTGCAATTATTCTACTCATAATATGTCCTTATATACATATTCCTTGGACAGTCTCCATCCAGAAACAGATTGTTGTCATCATAAGGTTTCCGGTCCACAAATAAGACTTTCCGGATAAGACAAATAAGATCAATTGGTTATAGTTATATAAAAGAAAACAGACAATACACGGGGAACAGCACAAATTGGTCTGTTCAGAATCTTCGACACAGATAAACACAAAGATTGCAAAAGAAATTCATTTATGTGCAAAACAACCTACACACCCAATCTTTCCAGTTCATCCTTTGCAAAAAGGGCCGCTCCAAGGGCGCCAACTATCTGCGGATCAATCTCTGTGAACTGAATAATCCTGCCCCTGATCAGCTCCTCGAGGCATTTTACCACTCCCTGGTTTTTGGCAACCCCACCGGTAATGGCCACCTCTTTTTTTATCCCGACCTTGCGCAAAAGCTTATGCATTCTGGTCGCCATTGTCCTTGCAACACCTGCAGCAATGTCAGCCTTGTCAGCACCCTCCACAATAAGACACATAACATCAAACTGAGTAAATATGGTACAGATACTGTTAATTGTAACAGGATTTGTGCCTGAAAGGGCAAGCGCCCCCAGATCATAAAGTTCCACCTTCAGGGTCTTGGCAATACCTTCGAGAAAACGACCTGTTCCTGCTGCACATTTGTCGTTCATTATAAAATCCATTAATTCGCCATGCTTGTCCACACGGATAGCCTTCAGATCCTGACCACCAATGTCAATGACTGTCCTTATCTGTGGGTCGATCCAGTGAGCTCCCCTTCCATGGCATGAAATCTCGCTTATATCCTTCTTTGCAAAAGGAATCTTTTCCCTTCCATAGCCGGTACTTACACAAAAATCTATGTCACTCAGGCTCATACCTGCCTTTTTCAATACACGAGACATTATTTCTTCTGCCGAATGCAGAGGGTTGGGAAGCACAGTCATAACATCGTATGCCACAATATTTCCGTGTTCATCCATAACAAGGGCCTTGGCCGTAAGTGAGCCCACATCACATCCTGCAACTATCATTTCCCATTCTCCTTTGCCAGCAAGGCAGCGCCAAGGGCCGCAAGCAGTTGCGGATCAGGCGAGGCTATCTTAACCTGACTTTCCAGGTTCATTTCAACATCACTCACCAGGGCACTGTTCTTGGCAAGACCGCCGGAAACAAGAATTTCTTTCCTGACCGAAAGCCTTTTTGCCAGAGTAACTATACCCCGTGCCAATGAATTTAGAATCCCGGACAGAATAGCCTCCTGTGATTTGCCATCATTTACAAGCGCTATAACCTCGCTTTCTGCAAAAACTGCACACTGTGCCGTAATTGTAATATCCTCCTCAGAGCTAAGGGCATAGTCCGAAACCTCTTCCAATGGCACATTAAGGGCATCTGATATAACCTCCACAAACCGGCCTGAGCCAGCTGCACACCGGTCATTCTGCCTGAACTCCACGACCTTTCCCATATCATCAACAGATATGGCCATACAGTGCTGTGCACCTATGTCAAGGAGCGTACGACAGGAAGGAAGAACATAATTCGCCCCTTTGGCCAGACAGTTCATCATCCCTTTTTCCCTGTGATCAATATTAATATATGTCCTTCCCCATCCTGTAGAAAAACAGGCAGATATATCATCTGGCCCGATAGAGGCGGCATCAAAAATACGTTTCAACATTTCATCGCCGGCAGTCTTTGGGTCCGCCTCTGTTGCAATTATATCAGACGCCTTTATTGTCCCTTCCTTATCTATCAGTACGGCCTTGGTATAAGCAGTACCTATATCACAACCTAAAAACATGATCTGTATCTCCCTGATTCAGACAGTACCCATATAACATGATCTTCAAAACCATACCAGCACACAAGACAAATAAACAGGAAGCTGTCCAAAAACGGTAAAATCCAAGTCTGCAAAAAAATCAATACAGACAACCAGTTAATCTTTCAAGAAAAATCCGGCAATACCGGTCAGCCTTATTGTTTCACTGTTTCAAAAAACTCGGCCAAAGTCTTTTTTACCTCTGCGGGGGGAGTAAACCTCTTGTCAGCAAGATCCATCTCGAAACGAAGGGTGGGAATATGAGCCTCATCACGAATAGCATCGCTCAAGAGTTTGTTTAACGCCCATCCATGCTTACATGCCATGTGTCCTGCAAATATGGCGCAGTCTGCCTTGTGGGATTTGGCCAGCCTGGTAAAATCATTTATCCATATATCGGCAAAGCCTGTAACCTGCCTGTTCATGGGGAAATGAAAGGTAAGTCTGACAAGGCCGTCTATCATGGAATCAATATCATGATCATCAATAAAACCTACCTCTTCTTCCGGAAGTATGGTAAGGCCACATTCGAGATAGGTTGCACCATACTCCTCTTCCATCCAATGGTAGACAGACAAATCATACCCCTCAAATGCCCATGTCCATATGGTGCGTATCTCCTCCATCCCTTCCGGAATTACACCCAATCCCTTTTCTGCCCTTTCCTTTGCCTCATCATGAATGATACGGAAATATTTTGTCATCTTTTCCGAAAAACCAAAGACAGTGTACATGGCAAAGTCCATTGCCCTGTGCATTGCCGGATCAGGACAGGGAGAAATTTTCCTGAGTTCCTGTAACTTATATATATATCCCAATTCCTCGTTTGTGATTTTCACAGCCTGCCTGAGTCTTTCCTCGTCTATCCTGTTACCGCTCATCTTCTCCAGTTTCTGATAAGCGTTAACGATCTCTGATCTGTAATACTTAAAGGCCCTTTCATTTGTATAATAAGGCGCATCCAGGATCAGATAGGGTGCTCCGGTCAGTTTTACCATATATTGAAACAGCAGATTGCTTGGATCACAGGGCACAGACGGTTTTAGAAAATAATCAGGGGCAGGCACAGATCCCGATAAATATGCACCAAGAAACCCCTTTTGCCCGGAACACAGATGGGCAGGGAATCCCTCGGCCTCAAGGATATCTATTTCCTCCTCACATCCATCGTTATAAAGGGCTGCCATAAGGACAGAAATGGTCTCTACACATACAGGGATCATATCCATTGCAAGACATACCTGGGGAACCACCTCAAAAAAATGATAAACAAGTTTTTTACCCTTTTCTATGCCATCAAGGACAAAGGCCATATATTCCCCATATGCATCGACAAAGGCACGGGTAATATTTCTGTTCTTTGGACGAAGCGCTGCATCAACAGTTGGCAGGTACAACATGGCAACCACATTTTTGGTGTAATCATCTGCATTGGCCAAAAGGGCATCCATATCAACATCCTCCAGTTTCATTGCCCCTGAATCTATGGCCGTCCTAACCACATCACATGTAACCTTTAATCTCCTAAACCATTCTACAGGTATCTCTTTCATCTTTACTTCCTCCTCTCAAGCCTTTCAAGGAACGCCTGGATTCTTGTCTTCAATCTTCCACGGTCAGAAGGCATATACTCTCTTTCAAGAATAATGGTCGGCATACCTTCTTCTTCAAGGAACTTTGATTCCATGGGAGATTCTGCACCATGATTATCACAGTAGGGTATACGCTGAAAGATAATGCCATCCACATTCGCCCCCTTTGCTATTGCACGGGTCTCATTCAATCTCCGATCAAATTCACCCTGCATTCTCGGACACGGGTTATGCCAGTAATAGCGTCTTGCTATCGCCTCAAGAGGGTCATCTCTGTTTTCTTCCACAGGGGTATCAAAATGCCTGAATCCATAGCAAAGATTGTCTGCCACAACAAGGCCGCCCGCCTCTTCTATAAGTTCCAGAAGGAATGTATCATCCATAAAACTCCCTGCAATCATTATGCGGGCCTTATACTCCTTTATCCCAGGCCTATTCTTTATTTCCTGCAAGGCATCTCGCATCAACCTGTTAAACACCGGTTTCGGGGTAGTAAAGGCTGCAATGGCGATTTTCATGGCCTCCACACCACTGATGGGAGGATTATCTGTCTTTCTCAGATCATAAAGTTCCAGCATCAGCCTCCTTGTCTCGTTGTATACCTCAATAGCACCTTTTAACCGTTTTTTGTCAATAGGCCCTGTACCAAAATAGGAGGAAAGATTTTCAACAAATTTCTTTATATCATCGATATACCAGCCAAAACGTCTTTCAGAGATAGCATGGGGAATAGTAATCATATCAACGAACTTTGTACCGATCTTCCTGTGCCATATATCATAGGTTCGTCTCAACTGCTCACAACCATTCATAAAACAGAATCCATCAAGAAAATCATATTCGCCATTAAGGCCCAGTTGCAAAAGACACCTTGGATAGGTACAGTTAAAGCGATGAAGATATATATCTGCCTTGTCTGTAGCATCACAGCCTGCCGCCCCTGCCCTGTATGGCAGCATACCGGCGGCATAAAAAATTTCTTCAGGGGCATAGGTACATATATAACCTATCACCCTTTTACCCTCCTCCTTCCACGCCTTTACATAAGGATTTTCCATTCTCACGGAAGTATTAAGAAGAGTGTCCAATGGTCCTGATTGCAATGCAGCTTCCATAACTGTATAACCTCCATTCGTTGAAAGTTGATTTAAAACCGGCATCGTTCACTCGTAACGCTCAGGCAGGAACGGACATAAAATCAGTTGCTCCATAAACGTGCACATCCCAGCAATCTATGTAACTGCCTGTTTTACAGATCAATATCCCATTCTCCCAAAGGCCAAGAAATAACCTGGCAACTCATCAACAGTATTTAAACCCTTGAATCCGGAATCAGCCATTTGTTTGCTGACCTGATTATCCAGGGATATGGAATTTTCTTCAGTTTTCACAAAAATTATATCAGGGTGCCTTGAAACAACATCTGTTTTTATCCACTCAATCATATATATGCCCTGAATTTCTCAAATTTTACCCCTTACAATCATTCCCACAGACAAAAGACCTTCTTACCGTCTTTCATCATCGCCTTGACCTTCTCCATATGCCTTAATGTGGCAATTTCCCGCTGCAAGTCACTCAACGATATATCAAGTTTTTTTGCCAGTTCTTCCAATTCTGTCCCGCATGTCTTTTTTAGTATGCCCAAAATATCTTCCTGCATTTTTGTTAGGACAATACTGTTACCACTCATTGATTTTGCAGTGTAAACAGCCCATGGATCACAAATCTTTGCCGGAGAAAGTACATCCATATAACAATCTTCACACAATATCTGACCTTTATGCTCCCTTTCATCGCCTTCCTTGATTTGGCACCCACACACGTCACACATCATATGTTCCCTCCCTGAATTGAATTCTACGCATCAAACAGTTATTTTGCCCACACGTAAAAAAATTCAATCTGCAAGTATTACAGTGTGATGTATACAAGTATCTCTTTGTCTTGATATTTGATCCATATCAAGCATCGTATTCCCATGTTTTTTTATTGTCAACAAAAAAATTCGTATATAAATTTTTTCAGTACGTTATTTCATATGACCTTCATCCGGAATTCAGAATTACAGAGACAAAACCACCTGTTCAAACTGTAAGGGGGCCTGATCCTTACAAGGGTTTATCTCCCTGGCCGTAAAAATTATTGTCGACGGTTACGTAAAAAGCTGCTATATGGTTTTTTCAAGGTGTTCTGCAAACAACTCCTGCAAATTGCACCCGCATAAAAATCAGTGAGCATGACAAATCTCACAAACCAGCGTTGCTGGACTTGCCTTACCAGCACAACAAACAATGAAGGCACTGTACCAGACAGTACATACCCGTCTGCATGAAGAACTTTCACGTAAACAGTCAGCAATATCATTTTACAGACAGATTGAATCCATGCAAAATATCTTGTCCTGCAAACAGACATCCACTGCAATGCAACGCTTAACGCCATACATGTACCAAGACATGGATATTTCATAATGTCCCGAGATTATGTGTTCATCAAAAAAACCTTTCAGAAAACCACCAGCACAGGAGGACCGGCATGGCATATGACGCATCAAAAGATCAGGTTCTTGTTTCATGGGAAAATGACGAAACAGGATTAACTGTATCCATATACCGTTATGGTGAGGGGGACCCAAAATTGCAGATAGGGCCCCGCATTTACACAAAAAAGGACGGAACAGAAGGAAAAACAAAACCTGGAAGGCTTACCATGGATGATGTGTTATGGTTTCATGAAATTATTGATGAAATCAAAGAGAAAATGACGGAATTATTTCTTGAAGAAGAAGGGGGAAAAAACAAGAGTGCATAAAAGGATCCAAATATCCTGTGAGCAGACTAACAGATAAAATATCTTCTGTTTTTAGGAACAGGAGGCACAAACCTTACCAGCATACACCAGTAGTGCCCTTGAATCATACCCGCACATTTTTGCCCGGCTGCGCATCAGCCTCAAATCTGAGGCCTGGAAACATATATTTCTACGCCTGACTCTTTGGTCTTCATATCACAGGCACAGGACCCGGGCAAAACCGGATACCCTGCAAACACCTCTAAACAGTAACAGCGCCATACAACTGATTATTTCTCAAAGACTCTTTCAAATATGGTATCAACGTGTTTCAGATGAAAATCAATACTGAACAGATTCTCTATCTCATCTCTGTCAAGAAATTTCCCTATATCCCTATCATTGAGGATAAGAGTCTTGAAATCAGCATCACTTTCCCAAACCTCAAGGGCACTTTTCTGCACCATAACATAGGCATCCTGTCTTGCTACACCTTTTTTTGCCAATGCAACAAGAATCTGCTGAGAAAATATAAGACCTTTTGTTCTGTTAAGGTTTTCCATCATACGATCGGAATGAACCACCATGCCCTTTAATATGCCACACAGTCTGTGAAGCATATAATCAACAAGTATGGTGCTGTCAGGGCCAATTATTCTCTCAACAGAAGAATGGCTTATATCCCTTTCATGCCATAGAGGCATGTTCTCCATTGCAGCAAGACAGTTTGACCGAACAACTCTTGCAAGACCACATATATTCTCCGCACCTATGGGGTTTTTCTTGTGCGGCATGGCTGAAGAACCTTTCTGGCCCTTGGCAAAAGGTTCTTCTACTTCAAGAACCTCAGTTCTTTGCAAATGCCGTATCTCAAAAGATATCTTTTCCATTGTACCTGCAAGAATCGCCAGCGATGTAAAAAACTGGGCATGACGATCACGCTGAACAATCTGTGTTGATATCTCTGCAGGTTTAAGCCCCAGCTTTTTCATTGCCAAAGCCTCCACCTCTGGAGACACATTGGCAAAAGTACCTACTGCTCCTGACAGTTTGCCATAACCTATCATCTCAAAAGCATCTTTCAATCTTTTCATATTCCGCTTCATTTCAGAATACCATACCGCCAGTTTGAGACCGAATGTTATAGGTTCGGCATGTATCCCATGTGATCTGCCAATCATGACAGTATACTTGTGTTCAAATGCCCTCTCCTTTATGACCTTCATCATAGACTTAACACCAGCAATAATCATATCAAGGGCATCTTTCAGAAGAAGGGCAAAACTTGTATCAAGAATATCCGAAGATGTAAGGCCAAGATGTACATATCTTGAATCAGGCCCTATTTTTTCTTCCAGATTGGTTATAAAGGCAATAACATCGTGTCTTGTTTCCTTTTCAATTTCAAGGATGCGATCCACAGAAAAATCTGCCTTTTCCCGAATTGTTTGCATGGCCTTTACAGGAACTATCCCCTCTTCTGTCATTGCCTCGCATGCAGCCAGTTCAACCTCAAGCCATTTTCTGTACCGGTTTTCATCGCTCCATATCTGACCCATCTCAGGACGTGTATATCTCGCAATCATCTTTTTCTATCTCCGTTTCTGTGTTTTTTCCAACACCCTGTAATAATAATACTCGGTATCTTCCAACAGAGGAGAGCCCTTGCCCATCATGTTCAGCTTGGCAATCATAAGATTGAGTCTTTTCATGTGTCGATACCTTTCCTGTTCATCAGGAACGGATTCAAGCAGATCCTCCACCCGTCTGATCTCTTTTTTCAGTTCCATTTCAGGTGGCAAGCAGCCGGCATTTTTGAGTACCTTGTATGCCAAACGCAGATCCTCAGGTATGTGACTGTCATCCTCTATAATTACAGGTTTGTGACTGCCTTCAAGATTATCAAAATCTCCTCTTTCCTGTGCCTCTTTTATCTTTCTTTCAACTACTTCCTGAAAAGCATACATAATTACTGATCTCTCCTGTAGTGTTTAAAAGAATACCCATATTACCAAGGTATATAATCTTTATCATAGTTCAAACAGTTCGTCAAAAGCCCTGTAAACATCCCCTGAATGTTTAATGCAATCATAAAAAACCAGCTTACAGCACTTAAAACCGGCCTGCAAACAACAAAGTACAAACAGCTCTTGCAACATACATCAATTTCAAGCCAAAGGATTAACTGAGGCCTTGTGGAAGAATTCCACAGATTGCCCTGTCTTACCCCACTGCAAAAGCCCAGGATATGTTACAGAAAAACAGCATTCTATCTGGTTTTTAGTACAGAATTGCTGAGTACAAAGGAAGGATAAACAAGATATGAGATTATTTGGAATGAGTTTGATCTGCGGACCAGAATATTTTTCCAAACCATGATTAGCATGGAGTTTGAAACCGGGGCACTCAGTCAATGCCCCTTTTGGCCCAATATGTGTCTGCAATTAAATCTTAGATCTTTTTTAATCGGGCATCCTGCGACAACAAACCGAAATTTATTCCTGCTTTGGCACCATGGCGCTGAATCCCTGACTGATCTGTGTCATACGGGATATATAGGCATCCAACTGGGCAAATCTTTTTTTCAGCATATTTTCATAAACTTTCAGTCTGTCTTCTTCAGCCGCTATTCTATCGTCAAGATTATCTATGACGTTATTGTAGTTTTTCTTCAGACTGTTTATGGGACCGCTTGAGCTCATAAGATCATACATTTCACTGCCCATTGAGGTCGCGATACCGTTTCTTAATCTCAATTCTGCAGTGTGTGTGCCTGTTCCAGCGGCATATGTTATATTTAATGCAATACCAGCTTCCGGGCCTGTCATACCTGTAAGGGTATAATTGCCACTGCTTCCGCCAAGGCTTACCCAATCACCCCAATCACCGTTATCAAGCCTGAAACGTCCCTTCCCACTGTCCGTATCAATCTCAACCTGGTAAACCCCGGGGGTAGCTGTATCCAGACTGCTTGCAAAACTTACCCTATTATCATCCGTAACCCCGTCAAAGTAGGAAGAAAACAGTCTGGCAACTGCATCAGGATTGCTTTTAAGCACATTTTCGAGCTCAGAGGTATCCAGTTTCAGCAGTCCCTCAGTTTCAGATCCTTCCAAGGTATCTGTAGAAAAACCTATCTGTTCAAGGTTGGTATATACGTCGTCGGGATCAGAGAATCCTGGTGCTACATTTGAGACAAGATTGTCCAGTCTGGATTTTATAATCTGAAGAGAGGTATCTCCAATCAGCGAGCCGGATTCTTTTGTATTCTTATCATACTTGGTAGCATCCCTTATAGCAGTTCTTACCTTGTTGAATGCGTCTGCAAATCCCTGTATTTTTTTTACTACTGCATCAGTATCAGTGGCAACCCCTACAACCGAACTGCCCGTGCCTTTTATATTAATGGAAACCCCTTTAATCAAATCAGATATACTGTTGGAAGATCTCTCTATCCATCCGGTTGAAGGATATCCATCCAACCTTACCTGTGCATTACTGGCAGTCTGTGTTTCCTCAAACACTCCTGATGCATTGCTAAAATCTTCTGTTCCATCTGTGCCATCAAGAGTGGTTTCGGAATCGGAATTTATTACAATACTGTAATCAGAACCGGTATCATCACCGGAAAGTACAAGATGCTTGGAACCACTGCCTGTTTTTCCGTCATCAAGTATCGAGGCATTTACACCGGCATTGCTTGCATTAATAAGATTTTTCAGATCCTCAAGTGTGCTGCCCGTAACAAGTGTCACATTAACAGATGCATTGTCTCCATATTTGAATTGAAAGATCTTGTCTGTTCCGCTTGCATTTATTGTCTGTTTAAAGGTAGATGCAGTAAAATCCGTAGTGCCATCTGAACCGTTCATGGTCATATTGCTATTCGGATCTATTGTAATGGACAGAGATGAATCAGGACTGGTTTCCGACAGAACAAGATGATCATAACCGTTGGAGGTCACTATACTGGCAGTAACTCCAGGATTGTCTGAAGCGTTATTTATATCGTTCATCAGATCCTGCAAAGAATCACCATTGCTTACAGTAATGGTAGAGGTAATGCCATTGTAACTGTAGGAAAATGTTTTATCACTTCCACTGTCATTAATTGATGCTGTTTGATCCGTCACTCCGCTGTGAAGCTCAATATCATTCTGTATACCATGATGGACCTCTGTTGCAGCCTGCGCCAACTGATTTACTGTAACCGTATGTGTGTTTAGTGCTGCGTCAGAGGTTGCAGATGCGGTCAATACATTTTCATCAGAAGAAGATGCAGTCCGTACCATCAGCTCATTGATCCGGTCCATGCCCCGTAATGTAGAATAAAATGCAGACATGGCAGAATCCACCGTCCCCACAGTGTCTATCTTATTGTTGATATTATCCTTTCTGTCTTCCAAGGGTTTGATGTACGCTGTTCTTCTGGCGCTTATCATAGCATCAACTATCTTGTTCAGATCCTGCCCACTGCCAAAGCCCAAAAATGAAATGGAACCAGCCATATTCCTGCACTCCAATTGACAATTATAGTTATAGGTCTATTTTTGCAGCAAGACTCATGCCACCTGTCATAATCATCATATGTTTTCCAATCAAAGCCATCCTTAAGGCTTCCACAGCATGAATAATGCAGAGACAATGAATGCCCGCCAAAGCAAAAACGATTCCCCATTCCTTTCAAGCAACAGGGAAGGCTCCAAACAGTTGCACAAACATCATTATGACTATCAAACTGTTACGCCTGCAGTCCGGTACTCTTTTGCATCATATTGCGCCTCTATTTCTATTTTTTGCTCATAGACATCCCGCCAACCTTCCCTGAGATTTGACATAAGATCTATTACATCATTAAGTCCCTGAATATCATTATTCCAGTTTGAAATCATAAGATGCCGATCCATAAAAAAATAAAGGCTCCGCAATTTTACGGCTATCTCCCCTCCCTGTTGAATATTAAGAGAGTTATTGAACTCCACTATTATATCTCTTGCCTTGTTTGCATAGATATTCTTGTTTTTTATATCGCCCTGTTCAGCAAACTCCACTGCCTTTTTCAAAAAGGTTATTGCACCATCATACAACATCAGAACCATTTTTAACGGACTTGACGTACTGATATCATTCTTTTTATAGACAGAGTATATATCATTCATGTCTTACCTCACGTTATATTATTCCAAAAATCAGACAGATCAAAAAAACTGCAAGGCATAAGCCTGGTTTAATTCTTGTTTGTCTATGCCTACCCAATCAGCTTCATGGCCATCTGTGGTACCATATTTGCCTGGGAAAGCATGGCAGTTGCTGTTTGTGCCTTTATCTGGTTATTAACAAAAGTAGTCATTTCTCTTGCCACATCCACATCAGATATCTGGGATTCCGCTGCCTGGATGTTCTGTGCCTGGATAGTAAGGTTTGTTACTGTAGCCTGAAGCCTGTTCATCATCGCACCAAAGTGTGCCCTTGCCGTATCTTTTATGGTTATTGCACTGTCCAGCCTGGTAAGGGCTGCCTGCGCACTGGCTTGAGATGCAATGGTTACGCCTGTGGTATTCAGACCGTTAGAGCCGGATGTCAAATTCTTCATATTAACACTGTAATAATCCTCGGAGCTGTCATTGCCAGTACCAAAATGGATTGTTACCGAACCACTTGAGTTCAGCATTTTAACACCATTAAAATCAGTAGCAGCTGCAATCCGGTCAATTTCATTCCTCATCTGGCTAAACTCATTGTTCATGATGGTCCTTTGTGCAGAGGTATAGGTGCCGGTGGCTGCCTGTTCTGCCAGTTCTTTCATACGGATAAGCTTCTCATCAATAACAGAAGCTGCCCCGTCCATGGTCTGAAGCATAGAAATTGCATCATTGGCATTTCTGACACCCTGGTTAAGAACAGTAACATCAGAACGCATCAATTCCCTTACTGCCAGTCCTGCTGCATCATCAGCTGCTCCGTTTATCCTCAGGCCTGACGATAAACGGTTGACAGACTTGGACAATGAATTATAACTTCTTGTCAGATTGTTGAATGCCGTTAACGACATAAGGTTATGATTAATTACTAATGCCATGAGTTTATCCTCCTTTTGTTTTTTGGTTGCTGTCCTGAAACACCTTTGCAGGCATCCACTTTTACTGTTGAATATTTTATCGTCATCAATCCTGAAACACTTTAGTATGATTTTGATACTCCTGAAAAAAATATACTGTTTTTATTCCCTCAGGACATCCCGGATGTATCCATACTGAGCTACCGTTTTACCGCAACAGAACACACGTACTTAAAAACCAGACACCAAATTTCATATCCGGAACTGGCCAGGACACCTTGAATCCGGACATGCCGGTTCAGGTTACACTTAGGAGGCAAACAATGAATATAGAGATCAAGGACCTGCAACAGGGGATGGTAGTTGCATCTCCTGTTTACAACACACAGGGTCTTTTGCTGTTAAATGCAGGCACTGAATTGACAGACCTTAACATCAAAATGCTAAGGTCATGGGGTGTGGGTTCAGTGGCTATATATGACCAGGAAAGGGAAAAAAAAGGTATTAAAGACACAGAATCTGATGCAGACAAGGATATCGTATCGAAACTCAAGGCAGAGTTGATGAGAAAATTTGAAGAAACACCGGAACATCCCGCTATGCAAAAAATCATGGACGCAGCAATATATATCATTCAGAAGAGAGTTACAGCAAAAAGGTAATTTATTACATGAACTCAAAAAAGCTTGAACGCATTGTTACGCACATAGAAGATCTTCCTACACTTCCAACCACAGTGCTTAAGATAACCGAACTGATTAACAATCCAAAGTCTTCTGCCCGTGATATTGCCAATATTATAACTGATGATCAGGTCCTAACAGCAAGGCTTTTAAAACTGGTAAACTCGTCTTTTTACGGATTCCCTCAAAAAATATCCACAGTTACAGGTGCAATCGTCCTTCTGGGCTTTGATGCCATAAGAGATCTTTTGCTTACCACGTCCATTTTTGATGTCTTTTTGACAAAAAACAAGGCTATAAAAAACGATCTGGAAAGGTTATGGAAACATTCACTAGGGTGTGCCATAGCAGCCAAAATCATTGGCAGCTATACAAAATACGACAAATTGGAAGAACTCTTTGTGGCAGGCCTTTTGCATGATATTGGGAAAGTTGTTGAGGCTCTCTTTTTTCCAGATGATTTTTCTCGTATATATTCCCTTGTAAACCAGAAAAAAATCCGAATATTTCAGGCTGAAGAGGAGGTCTTTGGATTTACACATGCAGATACAGGGAAACTGCTGGCAAAACAATGGAATCTTCCCTCCAAAATAGCAAGTGTTATTGCCCAGCACCATGCAAAAGAACTGACAGGAAGATTTATTCAGGAAATATCAATTGTCCATATTTCTGACATCATATGTCGGGCTCTTGACCTTGGCTCTGGAGGAGACAACATGATTCCATCATTAAATGATCATGCCTGGAATATCCTGCAGATGGATGCCGATCTTATCCATGAAATCATGGAAAAGGTGGATATGGAATTCAGGGATCTGAACTTTTTTGCATAAAATGATGCCCGTCCGGAAACCAATTTCCGGCACAAGGCTATAACATATAACCCTTTTCCCTCTACAGGTATCCGTTGTCCCCAACAGGGATGTCAAACTGCAGGATCAACGCACCTGTACTCACATTGAACCCTCACATAATCTCCTGGTTTATCCACACCACGCCTGAATTTTCCATTTTGCCGGATGAACCCCGGGTTTCCCTGGATTTGTAAAGGACACCTCAACATCTGAAAACGAAAATCCGCTTTCAGAAAGTGAAACCTAACACCCAACAGCCACAAGAATTGGAAACCCGTAGCAATTCAGAAAGTCCTATGGAACTGACAAAGAAACAGTACACAGAAATCAAAGACCTGGTTTATAACAGCTGCGGGATTAATCTGCACAAGGGCAAACTGTCTCTTTTAAAAAACAGGCTGTCAAAGCGCTTGCGGGCAACCGGCATAACAGATATTAATGATTATATAAGATTCCTCAAGCATAACAATGATGAGTTTATCAGTTTTATCGACACTATTTCTACAAATCACACATATTTCTTCCGAGAAAACAGACACTGTGAATTCCTTCTGGAAAATCTGGACAAATCCAAACATATCAAGATATGGAGTGCAGCATCCTCCAGTGGTGAAGAGCCCTTTTCTATTGCATTTCAACTCCTGAACAAGAATTTCAGATTTACGATACTGGCATCGGATATATCAACAGCAATGCTTAAGGTGGCTGCAAGAGGTATATATCACAAAAACAAGTTCAAATTGGTGCCAGGGGATATTCTCAAAAAATACTGTCTGAAGGGTCATAATGAGTGGGAAGGATATATAAAAATAAAAAAAGAGGTCATATCCATGGTGTCTTTTGAAAGGCTCAATCTTCTGAGCGATCCTGTTCCTGATGTGTTTGACGTGATATTCTGCAGAAATGTCATGATATATTTTGATATCCCTACAAAGACCATGTTAGTAAATAAACTCGCGGCTGCCATAAAACCCGGTGGATACCTTATAATAGGGGCATCAGAAGGATTGGTCGGAATTAATCATTATTTACAGTATATTGAACCAAGTATTTATAAAAAGAAATAATACTTTCTGCCCGCCTGTACAAAAAAGACCTGACGAAGCACATGCCCATCCACAGGTCAGTTTTTGAATGGGCACATAACAGACATATAATACCTTTTCAACTCTTCAGCTAACTCCTTAAAAACATATATTAAACCGGACAAGAGATGTCATGAACATTCATGCGCAACACAATGGCAACCACGACGAATTAAAACACTTTATTGACAACTTAACAACGTTTATAGGCAAAATTGAACTGGACGGCACTGTATCCCTGGCAAACAAACGGGCAGTGAAGGTAAGCGGTTTAAGATACGACACGCTTATTGGTAAAAATTTTGTGGATATACCATGGTGGTCACAGGACAATGAGACCAAAAGCAAGATAAAAAGCCTTATTGAAAAGGCCTTTAACGGACAAAAGACTGTCTCGGAAGAAACATTTCATCTGCCTGACAACACCTTGAAACATATCCGGCTGATATTTCAGCCTGTATTTGACAGTCATAACAGGGTCAGCTACCTTGTTGCAGAAAGCCATGACCTCACATCAATAAAAAATGCAGAGAAGAAGCTTGATTATTACTGCAAGTTGATAGATTCCATGTCAAGTCTTGCCGCGATTGCTGACATAAACGGCAAGGTTGTTTTTGTAAACAAAAACGTTTATGAATGCCTGGGATATGATGAAAAAACAGTAATTGGAATACCTTTCTGGGAATGTCCATGGTTCAGGTCTGCTGACCCCAATATACGGGCATCAATCAGAAGTTCATTTAAAAAAGCACTTGCCGGAGAAAAAAACCAGATAGAAGTCTCAACATTTACAAATGATGGAAAAGAGATTCCCATGTACCATATTTCCTCACCACTTAATGATCTTGATTGTCTTATCAACGGGGTTATTCTTGAAGAAATTGATATAACAGACTTAAAACGCAAAGAAAGAGAACTCGAAAAGGCAAGGCAGGAGGCAGAGGAATTAAACATACAGATAGAAAAAGCCATTGAAAGGGCAAATCAGCTTGCCATGGAAGCACAACTGGCAACAATATCAAAGAACCGGTTTCTGGCCAACATGAGTCACGATATTCGTACACCCATGAATGGAATTATCGGTTTTACTGATATGTTATTAGATACCGATCTCGACGAAGATCAGACCGACTATGCAAACACAGTTAAAAGAAGCGCAGAATCCCTGCTGGCCCTGATCAATGATATTCTCGATTTTTCCAAAATAGAGGCAGGTGAACTCGATATAGAAGAGACAGACTTTGATCTTGAACTCCTTGCATATGATGTCTGCGATCTGATACAGCCAAAAATAGGCAACAAACCAATAGAGATACTGTGTCATATCAGTAATACTATCCCTGCCCGAGTAAAAGGCGACCCCTTGAGATTACGTCAAGTACTCACCAACCTGATGGGGAATGCATCCAAATTTACCAGTAAAGGTGAAATCGAACTGTCTCTCAAGACAGATAAAACCGATGCCGACAGGATAAGACTCCACGCCACAATCAGGGATACAGGAATCGGTATTCCCAAAGACAAGCTCAAAACCATTTTCGAACCTTTTCAGCAGGCAGACAGCACAATAACAAGAAGATACGGCGGCACAGGTCTGGGTCTTTCCATATGCAAACAGATCGCAAATCTTATGGAAGGTGACTTATGGGTAGAAAGCGAATTGGGCAAAGGCAGTATCTTTCATTTTACAGGATGGATCCGTAAGCCAGACCAACAGACATTGACACCAACAAAACCCGTATTGCTTCCTGGGATAAAGGCCCTTGTAGTTGATGACAACATCCTGAGCCTCAAAAGCATGGAGCATATACTGAAAAATCTGGAGATAGAAACCTGCTGCCTGTCAGACAGTGAAAAGGTTATTGATGTTCTTGAAGATGCCTTTGCAAACAGACACCCTTTTGATATATGCATTTTCGATATAACAATGCCAAAAACAGACGGTTATTCCCTGGCAAGGCTTATCAGAGATTCAAAAAAAGATTTCTCGGATATTCCCCTGATAGCTGTATCTTCATCAACAAGTCGTAATGCAAAAAGATGTCAGGAAGCCGGTTTTAACGGTTTTTTGAGCAAACCTGTCCGAAAAGAAAAGATTCACCGGATGCTGAAAAACATTCTGGGATCACGGAATACCAGTGTCAATCTGGAACATTCAGATACTGAACATGACAGAAAAAAGGATAAAATAGCAACAGATTACTCTGTCAGGGAAGACATAAAAAGTGCAGTTCATATCCTTCTTGCTGAAGATAATCCCGTAAACCAGAAATTGGCAAGAATGATGATGAACAAGGCAGGATACAAGGTAACAGTTGCCAACAATGGCAGGAAAGCCGTGGAGATATATCTCGAAGATCCTGACAGATTTACTCTTATCTTTATGGATGTGCAGATGCCGGAAATGGACGGTTTTGAGGCTACAAGGGCAATCCGAAGACACGAGATGTCCATGAAACGGCATATCCCGATTATAGCCATGACAGCCAATTCAATGAAGGGAGACAGAGAAAGATGTCTTGAAGCAGGTATGGACGATTACACTACAAAACCCATCAAACGTGAAATCATATTCGGATTTATAAAAAAACTGGGAGCAGACCTGTCATAATGCACATCCTGTCTTGACCCTGTATAAGCCTCATTGAATCAGGCAAATATATATATTACAACCAATCAATACAACCTGAACCAACGGGATGCAAGTCAAACAAAAAACAGAGGTTATTTCCCTCCTGATCCTGAAACAACCGATCTGATCACATTGCATGCAGGGCACCGTGTTCGGTGTACAGCATATCCCACACATTATCAATACCTTTGACATGTGCCTGCCCTGCCATGAAAATCCGGAACGGGCATCTGTCATCAGATATGTCTTTCCATGTTGTTTTGATACTCGCTTGAGGAGGAAAAGGTCTGAAAAGAAAGGCCATACGATTTATACTGACGTCACAAAACCGACACAAGACACATAAAAACCGCCAAATCACCAAAAGCCAATCGCAAATTTTGGGGCAGGGTTAATGCTTGCATCTCTTCCCGATTTTTGATATACAGACCAGGTTCATTCTGAAAAAATTTCATCCTGATGGTAATTCATTTTTTACAAGGCAGCTCTGTAATCCTTATTGATCCTGCCACAGCAACAACAGGCAGATACAAGTTCCTTGCAATACAACGGTTTCATATAAGGATACAACATACAGCCCCCCAGTTCACAAACAGAAAATAAAGAACAAATGCCCAGTTGTT